>JABAHQ010001689.1_pt2 | contig 34289 bp, 29 predicted proteins | sample 7062091 | NCBI WGS metagenome assembly JABAHQ01 (sample SAMN14534359, study PRJNA622989) | marine sediment metagenome | biome: marine biome [ENVO:00000428]; feature: marine pelagic biome [ENVO:01000023]; material: deep marine sediment [ENVO:00002113] | place: India: Gulf of Kutch | collected... | reverse complement strand
GGGCTGGCCGCCGCGCTGATCGAAATCGCCGACTCCGCCAAGGCGTCCATCCACCTGCAGGAGAAATCGATTGCTGTCCGGGAGGACGTGCGCGGCGCCTGCGAAATTCTGGGACTGGACCCGCTGTACGTCGCCAACGAGGGCCGGTTCGCGGCGATCCTTCCACAAAAGGATGCGGAACAGGCTCTGGCCATTCTCCAACAACATTTTCCCGATTCGTCCCCCAGGATCATTGGCAGGGTGACAGAAAACGGTTCCCCCGGCGTTATTCTGGAAAGTCTCCTGGGCTCCCGCCGCGTGCTGGATTTGCCCACCGGAGAACAGCTCCCGCGCATCTGCTGACCCCTCCCAAAGGGCCGAAAGTCCGGCAAGAAAAACCGAAAAAAAATTGGGGCGAATCCCGCGCTTACCTCGTCCGGAACTTATAACTTCCCATATTACATCGTGTTACCAAGAAATCGCTGAGGACAAAGACACTCCCGGACCGGATCATTTTGTGGATGCATTCGGGTTTTTTTTCTTGGTAGTCTGAGTGGCGCATTGAGAATTCATTTATTTCTGGGAGAAAATTATGCGCACTCTTTGGGTACTGCTTCTGATCACCACCCTGGCCGCCTGTTCCGGCGGACAAAACACCGGCCCGGAAATCAGCCGATCCGACAAACAGTCACACGGAAACCCGGAATCCGTACCGATGGAGGAACCCATAGAATACTTTGAAGAACCTCAGGTGGAGGGGGTTCCCGCTGTCCCCGAAGTGCCTCTGGAGACGGTCGAGGCGGAAGAATGGGACGCCGTCGAGGCCATTCCAAAGGCGGCGGCTGAAGAAGCGCCGGTTGCGGAGGCCCCTGCCGAGCTCAAGGCGGAATCGAAGGTTCAACGCAAGATGTTCCCCGCCAAGCCCAACCGGACGGCCGGCGCGACGGGCAAATCCAAAAACAGGGATTTCGCTCTCCAAAAACGTCTGAAGCGGGGGCTGGTGTATTGGAAGGTGCAATCGCCCCGGAAAGCCCCGGATTTCAATACCGAGACTTACGATCACATCAGCGAAAACCGGTTTCTGGACGTGCTGGACCATCCGTTGTCGACCTTCTCGGTGGATGTCGACACCGGTTCATATTCCAATATGCGCCGGTTCCTGAACCAGGGCCAACTGCCTCCCAAAGACAGCATTCGCATTGAGGAATTGGTCAATTATTTTCCCTATGAATACCGGGGTCCCGCCCACCACCGGCACCCGTTTGCGGTCCACGTGGAAATGGCCCAGGCCTTCTGGAACGGCAATCATTCCGTGGTGCGCATCGGCATCAAGGGTAAAGACATCGATTGGGCGGAGCGCCAACCCTCCAACCTGGTGTTCCTGATCGACGTTTCCGGGTCCATGCAGTCCGACCACAAACTGCCGCTGTTGAAGCGGTCCCTGAAACTCCTGACGGCCAAGCTGGGCGAACAGGACCGGGTGGCGATGGTGGTGTATGCCGGATCTTCCGGGCTGGTTCTGCCTTCCACCCCGGGCGATCACAAGGCTGAAATTCTGGAAGCCATTGACGGATTGGAAGCCGGGGGGTCCACCAACGGCGGCGCGGGGATCCAGCTGGCCTACAAGGTGGCGCGCAAACACTTCATCCCCGGCGGGGTCAATCGCGTGATTCTGGCGACCGACGGCGATTTCAATGTCGGCGTGACCCACCAGGGTGAGTTGATCCGCGCGATTGAGGATAACGCGAAGAGCAACGTGTTTCTCTCGGTTCTCGGTTACGGGATGGGGAATTACAAGGACTCCACGCTGGAAAAGCTGGCGGACAAGGGCAACGGCAATTACGCCTACATCGATAACCTGCGGGAAGCCAGAAAGGTGCTGGTCGAACAGATCGGCGGCACTCTGGTAACCATCGCCAAGGACGTGAAAATCCAGATCGAGTTCAATCCGCTGAAGGTGGCGTCTTACCGGTTGATCGGGTATGAGAACCGCGTGTTGAACAAAGAGGATTTCAACGACGATAAAAAGGACGCGGGGGATATTGGAGCGGGGCACACCGTGACCGCCCTGTATGAAATCGTCCCCGCCGGTTTGACGAAACAGGGCGGCGATGTCGATCCCTTGAAATATGTTCACCAGCCGGAGTTATCCCACCAGGCGTTTTCCGAGGAATTGATGACGGTGAAACTGCGTTACAAGAAACCGGAGGGGAGCCGAAGCCGGCTGATGACCTTTCCGGTGACCCGGGAGCATCGTAAATTCGCCCAGGCTTCCGGGGAATTTCAATTCGCCGCGGCGGTGGCCTCTTTCGGAATGCTGTTGCGGGAATCGGAATTCAAGGGAAATACCAGCTTCGGCAAAGTGCTGCAAATCGTCGAATCCCCCCGTCACAGGAACGATCCCTACCGGCGGGAATTTGCCGGTCTCGTGCGTAAGGCCTATACCCTGTCGGACGAGCCTCAACTCACGCGATTGGATTAACAAGACTCCTCCGGCCAGGCTTCCTCCCGAAGGGAAGGCCCAGGGGCTCTCCGGGGTTACTCCGGAGAGCTTTGGGGGGCCTTGATGCCCGATTTAAAAAGAAATTATCTGTAAATGAAAATGTGTTGATACCTCTTTGATTTTATTGTAACTTGGGTATATACGATTTAATTCAATTGAGGAGACACTCCGTGAGCATTTCCCCAAGCCGCATAGGCACCCTTTTGATTTTATCGCTGTTTGTTTTTGCCAATATTCAATGCGCGGGCAAAAAGAAAATTGACCCGGACGCCCCCCGGGTCCTGAAGGAATTCCCCGCGGAGGGAGGATCCAGCAGTAAAGATACCGACGAGGAGCCGGGAAAAATTACCGTGGAGGCCCAATGCCCCGAGGATTATCCTGTCCTGGTGGAATGTAAAAAATGGTGGGCGGAAACCGGTACCGCCGGCAAGGATCCGTTTAAATTGAAAGGCGCGGACGGGGCCACCCAGCGCCAAACGCAAAACGCCTGCGTCTGTGACGGCCGGCACGATGGAAAAGCCAAAACTTTCTTCGGCATTTCCAACCACTATATCAAATGCGGCGTCACCGCGGTCTGCGCGAATAAATAAGGCCGATTCTCGACAGGAAATCCACCCCGTCCTCCCGTGAGGAGAGACGGGGTTTTTTTTGGTCCATCTTTGCCGGCCCGCACCGTTTTGGCCTCCTCATTCAGGCTTTGAAAACTGTTGCCATCCGCCTCGTTTTTTCGTAAAAAGAGCTTATCTAAACCCACATAGCATAACGCTCCCAGGGGGGAAAAGACTGTGGCCGGCAGGAAAGCCTCAAAACATGTTGTGGACGCCTTCGATCTGCAACCCGGACGGAAAATCGCTGCCAAATACGTGGTGGTTTCCAAACTGGGATCCGGTTGGGAAGGAGAAGTTTACAAAATCAGCGAGATCCGCACGGGCATCGAACGCGCCGCGAAATTATTTTATCCGCAGCGCAATCCCGGCAATAAAGCCTCCCGCTACTACGCGCAGAAACTGCACAAGCTCCGGCACTGTCCCATTCTCATCCAGTACCATACCGAAGAGTTATTGTTGTACCGGAAAATTCCCATTACGGTCTTGATTTCGGAATATGTGGAGGGAGAACTGCTGTCGGAGTTTTTAAAGCATTTTCCCGGCCGGCGGTTGCACCCTTATCAGGCGCTTCATCTGCTTTACGCGTTGGCGGTGGGTATTGAGGAAATCCATCTGCTCAACGAAACCCACGGTGATTTGCATACCGACAACATCATCGTCAACCGCTTTGGCCTGGAGTTCGAGGTTAAACTGCTCGACCTTTTCAACGGTTCCATTCCCAAAAAGGAAACGCGCCAAACGGACATCTGCGAATTGATCCGGATTTTCTATGATTGCCTGGGAGGGATGAAATGGTATTCGAGGATGCCGCGAACGGTCAAGGAAATCTGTTGCGGCCTCAAGCGAACCTTGATTCTGGAGCGGTTCCGGTCGGTCTCCCATTTGCGGGAGCATCTGGAAAGCCTGGACTGGTCCTCGGACTTTTGCTAGCCGGCCTCCCCGGCGGGAAAACTCCCGCCGGCAATGGACAAACCCTCACCGGCCCCCGATGATCATCGAGCGCCAGCGAACCTTTTAAATGACCCGCAGGGGGACTCCGCTCAAAGCAAAACAAACATCAAAACCAAAACAAACATCAAAACCAAGGTGGTCCAGAATTGATGCCAATGGGAGTGCCTTTCCCTTTCATGGAAAGCCCCGTGATGCGATGTAGCCGGCATGGCCATAACAACCTCCCAACCCATTGGGGTCCATTCCCCTTTGTTTTTAAGATCAAATTTTCGACCCGTTTATTCCATATCTTCCATGACCGCCTGAAATTTGACTCAAAAAAGGGGAATTATTTGCGGTCCAAAGATATCTATAATATGGACACCCAATTGGAGCAATCCCTTGCTCTGGAACGGACCTGTTCATTCCCGGCTTTCAACCTCAATGATGCGTGACCGAAAACCCAATATTCTGATTATTGAAAAGAGTGAACACTGCAGGAACCTTTACCAGGCCATCCTGTCCCGGCACAATCTCCATGTGCACTTGGAGGAGAACGGAAAAGCGGCCCTCAAACTCCTGCAAGACGGTTTGACTTGTTCCGTCATAGTGACCGATTACGATCTTCCGGACATCAACGGCATTTCTTTATTGGACCCAATCCAAAAACTTTCTCCCGATTCCGCTAAAATTCTGGTTTCCGCTATGGATGAAAGCGAAATTAAATTCAGCCATAAAAACATAGCGGCTGACTTTCAATTTTCAAACAAACCGCTGAACGTCAAAGAGTTGATCGGTATCGTCCTGAACGAAGTTCACCGGAATCCCCTGCCCTCTCTCAGTTGAAATGGAATGCGAACCCTTGCGGGCTTCTTTCCCTTGTCCCGCCAAACCCGCCGCAAGCCCGGACCCGGCCCCAGAGCATTAAACCTTGTTATTCTGAAAGCTTACTTCTAAAATAAAAAAGTTGGGGGGCAACACCGGCCCATCACCTGGAACCGAGGGGTCAGGGCCGGATATCCGTTTTTTAATTTCAACCGGGTTTTTAATGGACAAACATCAAACCCTCTCCGCCCCCCAAAAACTCGCCCAGGATCAGCGAGAGGAAAAATATCAACAAAAGGGAACCATTATTTGGTTATCCGGCCTTTCCGGAGCTGGAAAAACCACGGTCTCGGTGGCTTTGGAAAGGGCCTTGTTCGGAAGAAATGTGCTGACCGCCCTGCTGGACGGCGATGTCGTGCGAAACGGATTGAATGTCGATCTGGGGTTTTCCGCGGAGGACCGGAAGGAGAACATCCGGCGTATCGGGGAAGTCGCGAAACTGCTGGCCCACCAGGCTCTGGTGGTGATTGTGGCGTTTATCTCTCCTTTCCAAAGGGACCGCAATCGGATCCGCCACTCCATGGAAGCCGGACGGTTTGTCGAGGTGTTTGTCGATTGCCCGCTGGAGGTGTGCGAACACCGGGACACCAAAGGTTTGTACCAGAAAGCCCGGAACGGTTTGATTCAGGATTTTACCGGTATCTCCTCACCCTACGAACCACCGGTTTCTCCGGAGATTCATTTGAAAACGGCGGAGCAAAGCGTCGAAGATTGCGTGGAGGAAATCATCCGGTTTCTGGAGCGGGCCGAGATTATTAAAGTTGTAATATAGATAAACCCATATCCCTTCCCATGGCAAACTTGTTCGGCGCATATGATTAATCCACTGAAAACCCAACTCAAGTTTTGAAAGATTCCCGAACCAGCCACCCCATATCAACTCACAAAGGATTTAAAACAGCACATCGGAAACATCGATAGAAAAATAGGAATTTTTCTGGAAGAACGCACAATGACAAATAAGGGAAAATAAAATGTCAGTCATTAACTATTGGGAACAGCACTATGAAAGTTATATTAAGCTAACATTTCCATCTCAATTTGCAGCATTCTGCCTGAATGAAATGCCTCATGACAGAACTATCATTGATTGTGGCTGCGGCAATGGCAGAGATTCCTTCTTTTTCGACAAATACGGTAAAACGGTTATCGGGCTCGACGCATCAACCGCCGCAATCAATTTTTGTGAAAATCATGCGACCGATTCCAACGCGCAACGCGTCAATTTTCATGTTGCCAATTTCGAAGATAAAGACAATTTAGGAAAAATCGAAAAGCTCTTGAAACAAAGAGATGATCAATTTCTGATATATTCACGTTTTTTCCTGCATGCCATAAATGAAAAATCAGAAGAAAACTTTTTGGATTTTTGCAATAATATCTGCAACTCGGGTGACGAAATTTACCTCGAATTCCGAACCATTGATGACAGAAGAAAGCGAAAAATAGAACCGAAGCATTTTAGACGTTTCATCGACGTAGATATTTTAAAAAAGAAAGTAGTAAAAAAGGGGTTTGCTATTGAATACTTTTCGCAAGGCATCGGTTTTGCCAAATATAAGTCAGAAGACGCCAATGTTGCGCGACTTATTTTAAAGGTGACTTGATAATGGCCGACCCGATTCTAAGAGATCTCAATAGGACCAATCTTATAGAAATATCTCAAATGGTATTTGATTTGGAATGTTTCGCCTTTTTTGGGACTCTTCTGGGTTTAAATCGTGAATCCGACATCATTAAACATGACGATGATATTGATTTGTTGATTAATCTAAACCAGCGGGATTCCCTGATTAAAAAGCTCAACTGCTCCTCCTTCAACATTGACCCGGATAACCCATTGAACAGATCCAGATATTTTTTGCAGGCCACAAGGGAGCTGGCTGGGATTGAGACTTATGTAGACTTCTACTTTTTCGAAAACAATCCTGAGCAGGATTTTATTATTGAGCGGTGGAACTTTTTTGGCAAACCCGAGGATCCAACCTTCGCCATTCATATTCCCAAGAATTTCATATATCCCATTTCGAAAGAACAATATCTTGGCGCTAAAATCAACTTACCCAATGATAAGGACGCCATTTGCGAATTCCTTTACGGGCCCAGTTGGCGCAATCCGCTAAAGAAGGGGCTTGAATATAAGGCTATAATAATTAACCACAAACCTGTCTTATTTAGCGGCGTTATGGGAATTCTACTGTTTGAGATATCACTTATTTACAAAACCAGCCCTCTCTACCGCATAGATTTATTCATAGGATCAGCTCTCAAAGCCATTTTTAAATCTTTATTAACAAAAAAAAGATATGAAGCAATTAGGGGCTTTTTGAACCTGGTAAAAACTAAAATTAAGAGTTTTAGAAATTCTTTTAAATTATTTTAATTTTGTTGCGGCAGCCTCTGAGGACACTCTTCTTATTTTTCCTCCTTTACAGCAGCTAAGATCCATGACTGAAATCTTTTTGGGGGCGGAGCAGAGGTTGCGCGGCTTCCCGCCCACGCTTGATACAATAGTCCCAAGGATCGTCGAAAAGTCTATAAAATTATATCGGCGCCACCGAATAAGATCAGGAATCTCTGTTGGTTCGAGTTCTATTTTCTTTCAAAATTCACTTTTCGGCATTCCCACCCCGTAACCGATTGATCGTTTCTGATGCTGTTTCACTCTGACCCGTTCATCATAATTTTTCTGCCGGTCACTCTGTTTATTTTTTTCAAGGCAGGCGGAGGGGTCCATCACCCCATCGCCATTTCCCGGCTGGTGGCGGCATCCTTATTTTTTATGGATGGCGGAATCCCGCCGGCCTCGGATTACTGATCGGTTTGATCTTATTCAACTACCGCGTAGGGGTTGCCTTGGCCTTGGGTTCCTCCCGGCCCTGGTTTGGTCGAAGGGATGGCTGATATTCGGAATCGGCGTCAACCTTGCCGTCATCGGATATTTCAAATATGCCAAATTTTTTGTAAACGTTGTCAATCAAGACTTCGCTGCCGGGTTTGAACCGGCGCCGATCATCCTTCCCCCTCGGGAAACCCTGCTTAAAAGGCCATATTATTTGGGCAATCCCAACTTTATTGCTATAATTGATTTCAGACTGGTTTTTCATACCTTCCCCACCCAGATTATAATCGGTTGCCCCTTTTAGAGGCCCCGGTTGAAGGATACGAGCATTGAAAAATTTAAATGAGAAAGGATCCTGCTCTTGGATTTTTCATTTTTTGGATTTCAACTGAGACCGAGTCGCCTGGTGCTTTTTGGGTTGGACGTCACCCTGGGATGCATCTCTCTTTATGGTGCCTACTGGTTGAGATTTGAGGGCGCGATTCCCCAGGGATTTCTCGCCAATTATTACAGTTTGCTTCCCCTGGTCCTCTTTTCCCGCTCGATCGCCTATTTTTATTTCGGTTTTTATACTCGATTCTGGAAATATTCCAATCTTGAGGATTTGATTCAAATTCTCAAGGCGGTTGTCACCGGGTCTCTGCTGGTTCTGCTGACCTCCTTTTTATATAACCGGTCGTTTTTAATTCCCCGGTCCGTCATCATCATGGACGCGATTCTGTTGATTATGATGCTGGGGGGGTCGCGGGTGGGCTGGCGAATCTTCCGGGAGCGGTATATCCAACAGAATCCGATGGAGGAAATTCACCGCCTGCCGGTTCTGATTCTGGGTGCCGGGGATACCGGAGCCCACCTTCTGAGATATATCAAACAATTTGCCCCGCAATACAAAGTGATGGGATTGATCGACGACGATCCCCACAAGCTGGACCGGTCACTGGCGGGAATCAAGGTGCTGGGCAACCGCAAGGACATTCCCGACCTGGCCAGAAGCCTGGGAATCCGGGAATTACTCATCGCGTCCAACACCATCTCTACAGACAGTTTGGGAGAAATTATCGACCTCTGCACCCGCAACGGCGTCAAATACAAGATCGCCGCTTCCATCACCGACCTGANNCAAAGAAGTCCATATCTCTAAAATCAAAAACATCGATATTCAGGATTTGCTGGGACGGGACCAGGTCTCGCTGGATTTGACCTCCCTCAAGAGTTTGATCCAGGGGAAAAGGGTGTTGGTGACCGGGGCGGGCGGTTCCATCGGGTCGGAGCTCTGCCGCCACATTATAGAATACCAACCCGACACACTGGTGATGATGGACCGGTGCGAAAACTACCTGTACGAATTGGGTTCAAGCATGCCCTCCCACCCGAATACCGGTCTTTTTTATGTTTTTAACTCCATCACCAACCGCGAAAAGACAGAAGCCATTTTCGCTCAGCACAAACCGCACCTGGTATTTCATGCGGCGGCCCACAAGCACGTTCCATTGATGGAAAACAACGCGGATGAAGCGGTGATCAACAACGTATTCGGTACTCGAATCGTTGCGGATATATCCGAAAAATATAACGTGGATAAATTCGTGCTCGTTTCTACCGATAAAGTCGTTCGGCCCACCAGTGTCATGGGGATGACCAAGCGCGTCGCCGAAAAATATATTCGATTTTTCGGACGCAACAGCAAGACCCGTTTCATGATCGTTCGCTTTGGAAATGTGCTGGGGAGCAACGGGAGTGTTGTTCCCCTGTTTAAAAAACAGATCAGCGAAGGACGAATGGTCACCGTCACCCATCCGGACATGGAACGCTACTTCATGCTCATCCCGGAGGCGGCCCAGCTGATTCTACAGGCGGCGGCGATCGGCGAAGGCGGCCGGGTTTTCCTCCTGGAAATGGGCAAGCCGGTGAAAATCATCGATCTGGCCCGGAAAATGATTCAACTGGCGGGGTATGTCCCCGATCGGGATATTGAAATCAAAATCACCGGAATCCGGCCGGGAGAAAAACTGTACGAAGAGCTTATTAATCCGGATGAAACAGCGGTCCCCACGTTTCACAAAAAAATCAAAATCCTGAACACGGAAACCCTGGAACCTCCTGATTTTGGGGAACAACTGGATAGACTTTACCGGGTGGCCAAAAACGGCCATCCCGACGAAATTGTCACAACTCTCCGGTCTCTCGGTGATTGTTGCGAACAAGAAAACGACGCTCTCACAGCGGAATCTCCATCTCTTAATAATCCTATTATCTCCAAGTGACCCTTACCGCCGACTTATCGGGAAGATCAAGGAAACCCTTTTGTCCATATCGAGTGATTTTTCTGCATTCCGGAAACAACCTCATTTATGAGCCCATTTCGGCAATCTAAAATCAAAATGGCCCTTGAATATTGACAATTTCTCTGTAATATTTAAGATTGTAAAATTTAAACAGCCCATACCAAAAACCATTAAAAACAAACCACAAAAATATTTATAGCTTTAAGCAACACTATGATTTTATGGTATTCTTTGGTTTCAGATTGTTAGAGCAACATCCTATAAAAGTTATGCCAACCGACTATTCTTAGTCATTTTACTTCACCTGATATTTAAATTCAGTACGCTTTGGGTTGCTTAAACGACTTGAACCTTCAATCGGTCATTTAAAATTTAAGGCCAACCACAAATGTCCTACGGCAACAAATTAAAAGGCCAAAAAGTACAATACACACCTGACAGCCCATTGAGGAGCCCTTTCAAATTGTTTCAAAATATGGTCAGCGATTTACTGGCTTCACGCGAACTGGCCTGGCAACTTTTTTTGAGAGATATTTCCGCAGCCTATCGTCAGACTTTTTTTGGATATATTTGGGCCTTCATTCCCCCTTTGGCTTTGGCCTTTGGTTTTTCAATAGCTTCCAGATCCAAGGTAATAGCTATCGGCAATACTGAATTACCTTATGTCGCTTATATTGTTATTAGCATGGTGCTGTGGCAAACCTTTGCGGAGTCTCTTAATGGTCCGACCTCAGCGGTGGAAAAATCAGTCATCATGTTAGCCAAGGTTAATTTTCCCAGAGAGGCGCTGGTGCTTTCCAAGATTCTGGAAACATTATTCAACCTTGCTTTGAAATTGATATTGATTGCCGGAATATTCATTTGGTATAAAATTCCTCTGTCCTTTGGATGGGTTTATGCGCCTTTCGGAATCATGGCCATAATTCTCTTGGGCACGACGATTGGTGTTCTTATCGCTCCCATTGCCACATTGTATAAAGATTTTTCCAAGGCATTACCCTTTGCTTTAATATTCACCATGTTTATTACCCCTGTGGTTTTTCCTTTGCCGAAAGAGGGGTTGTTTGCGCAGATTGTTTATTGGAACCCCATCACTCCTCTTCTGGTAACCACCCGGGACTGGCTGACGGGAAGCCAACCTCATCTCCTGCCTGAATTTATTGTAGTATCTTTGTTAACTCTTGGATTCTTTCTCGTATCATGGTGTTTGTTACGGTTGGCCATGCCATACGCCATTGAGAGGTTGGGAAGTTGACTGCTATTCAATCCAATGATGAGAATGCCTTGTATGCTGTGCGCGTAGAAGGGGTTTCGAAAAAATTCTCGAGGAGCCTGAGGCATAGCATGTGGTATGGGGTGCAGGATATGGTCCGTGAATCCCTAGCCCTACCCCCCTATAAGGGCCCGCTTCGCTCCACTGAGTTTTGGGCACTCGACAACATTAGCTTCGATGTTAACAAGGGCGAATGTGTCGGCATCATCGGCGCCAATGGCGCTGGCAAGACCACTCTTCTGCGGATCATCAGCGGATTAATCAAATTGAACGCGGGGTGTGTTCAAGTAAACGGGAGGGTGGCTCCGCTCCTGGCTTTGGGCGCGGGCTTTATACCCGTGCTGACCGGGCGAGAAAACGTTTTTGCTAACATGAGCATTCTGGGTTTAAACCGCAAGGATATTCAGCGCAATTTTGATGAGGTGGTTGAGTTTGCCGAGATCGGAGATGCCATTGACGCTCCTGTACAAACTTATAGCTCAGGAATGGGCGCAAGACTCGGCTTTGCTTGCGCCGTACACACACAACCCGATGTTTTGGTTGTCGACGAAGTTCTCAGTGTCGGCGACATGCGTTTCCGCAGCAAGTGCTACAGGAGACTTGCGGAACTCCGGGAGCAGGGAGTTTCCATTCTTCTGGTTTCGCACAATACCAACGCCATTCTTTCCATGTGCGACAGAGTGATCTATCTCCGCAAAGGCAAACAAGTAGCAACCGGGAGTCCTGTAGAGGTCATGGGGGAATATGAACGGGATTTATTCAACTCGAACAGGACCAATGCGCCCGGGCAGTTGTTACGCCAGAGCTCTTCTGACCTCAATTCCGAACTCAGTATCCGGAAAATCAGCTTATCCAATGAAAGCGATGAACAAACTTACGAATTAAAAGTGGGCTCTGCGGGGAGCATCCGTTTTGAGTGCGACATAAAGTCTCCCTTAAACGGAATATTTATTAACATGATTATCCGGGAGATTTCGGGCGAAAATGATATTGTCCTGGATATTTCGGGACAACGCGATGGCCAGACATTTGATGTGCAGGAAGGGGCTGTGACCATTGAACTGAAGTTCCCTATGGTCGCCTTTAAACCCGGAACGTATTCTGCAAAAATCTCAGTGGGTCGCAAACCTGCATTTATTCTCGATGCCATTGAATCCTTCCCTTTTAAAGTTTTTTCCGAGGAAAGTTTTCCATCATGCCAATTTTTTCAACCCAGAGAGTGGAAAATATCTTATAAAATTTGAAAACATGATTGCCTTACAATTCATAAAGACTTATTTTCCTGCTACTTTATGACAAGCGAATTTACAATTACAAAACCAGAACAAACAGAGTTTTTCCAGAATGAGCGATACAGATGATAAGGCTGAATATGAAAAGCGGGGGGTGAACCCATATCGATATAAGGCCATATTAAAACACGCCGGAGAATCAGTTTTGGACGTATGCTGCGGAAGCGGCGCATATGTACTAAAATTAGCAGACAAATATGATATTAAAGGGGTTGATATCCAAAAGTTCGACTCTTGGTGTGAGCGTCCTGAACTTTTTAAAATTGCGGAACCTGACTTATTGGAGTACCCGGAGAATAGCGTTGATACTATTTTATCATTTGAAACCCTCGAACATTTGACCAATCCTCTCGCTGCATTGAAAGAATATCATCGAATTTGCCGCAAGAACATCATTCTAACTGTCCCAAACTGCGATATTACCGAAGGAATGAAAAGAAGCAACCTGCTTTATTCGCATTGGCGCGATAGAACTCACAAACATTTTTTTAACATGCAGTCAATCACCACTTTGACAAGGGAAGCGGGCTTCGGCATTTCAGAATCGACCTATATCAACAAGATTAATCCTGCCCCCCTAATATTCGAAATGTTCGGGCTTAAAAGTATAAAAGGTAGAATTTGGGGTAAATTAATCGAGCCCTTTATTCGCCAAAAACATTTTATTACGTGCATGATTGTTGGGACCAAACAATCAAATCAACCCCATGACGCACAAATTTAAAATTATCAGAAATTAATACTTGGGCCGATAAGCGTTCGCAACAATACTCGATTCAAGTCTCCTTTATGCAGCTCAAACAAATAATAAATTGGCTCGATCCCTGGTCTTGGTTAAGAAGTTTTTGCAATCAATTTCCCGAATTTGCCCTTAAGATAATTTGTCTTTTAGACAGATTTTTACTCAACCTTAAAAATCAAAAAGAATATGACCTGGTTTATGTGCTAAATCCTGCCTCAAGAGGCTGGGTTTTAGACCGGATCTGTCAGGAGATCAATCGTTATTTTAAAGGCAACAGCAAATTTTGTTTCAGACATAAGAACCTTCCGCCTGCAAAGGCTTATTTTTTTTCCCATTACTCCTTGTATGCCAACGCTTTATTTAGGATTAGAAACACTTGGGTTCGAAACCGGAAGTCTATAGTATTCTATACACACCCGCGCGAACTTCCTTTAAGCGACAAAAGGCTCTATTATTCCTTAAACAAGGCACACAAAATTATTGCCATGAATGCTATGTTTGCTGATCGTATTGTCAGCAAGGGAATCGACCGAAATTTAGTAAAATGTGTGATTGGAGGCGCTGATCCTCAAATCTTCACCCCTCATTCTCGTGGAAAAGGCTGTGTTGGTTTTTCCAGCGCTTATTACGAAAGAAAAAATCCCGGCCTCCTTATAGATTTGATAAAGCTTTTGCCCGATAACAGGTTTTTGTTACTGGGCAAAGGCTGGGACCAATATTCTCGATTCAAGGAACTGGATAGTCTGCCCAATTTTAGTTACATTGAAGCCCCTTACTCAGATTATCCGCGTTACTACAAAGAAATGGATGTATTTGTTTCTCCATCAAATCTGGAAGGAGGCCCTATTCCTCTGATAGAAACCATGATGTGCAATATAGTTCCTGTTGCCAGTAAAACTGGATTTGCCCCTGATATCATCCAACACGGTCAGAACGGTTTCCTTTTCGAGGTTGGGGCGGATGCTCAAGAGGTAAGTGAATTGGTCATAAAGGCAATTAAATTTGAGGGCAATATTAATAAGTCTGTTGAAAATTATACCTGGGAGAAATTTTCCAACGAAATACAAAAACAGATTTTTAATTGATCCGCAATTCAACCGTCCGCTGGAAAAGCTAAAAATACTGTTATATTATAACTTGGTAGCGGCTGAAACCTGATTGACAACCCTAATTTGGCTCTTAAATGTTAAGCCTTTTTAAATCCTCTATCTGGAACCTTCGTAAATTTGTCAGAAAAGTTACAGGCCCTTCCCTACCCTTACATGGCTTTTCTGCCCAACAAACCAAGACGCCTTTTGTTGACATTCTGTCTGATAAGGATCTTTCAAGGTTAAACACCTTACTTCCGTGGCAGGCCTTTACGGTAGATTCCCAAGGCCGCCGCTTTGGAAACATGGCCTGGGCATCAAAACGCCAATCGCCGTCACTTTTGCCAGATCCGCGGATAGTGGAAATGGATAAAAGATTTGGACTCCGCGACGCGCACATTCTAGAGGTGGGTTGTTTCGAGGGAATTCATACTGTGGGCTTGTGCCAGCATTCCCGTACCGTCACCGCAATAGACGCACGGATCGAGCATGTCGTGAAAACAATTGTCCGTTGCGCCATGTTCGGTTTTCATCCCACCGTTTTCGTTCACGATGCTGAATCAACAAACAACAGAAAATTTCTCCCTGAAGCTGATTTCGGACACCATGTTGGCGTCCTGTACCACCTTAAGGACCCAGTCTCCCACCTTCGTTCTTTTATGGGGTTAATTAAAACAGGGTTTATGTTAGACACTCATTACGCCGGTCCTGACGAAACAGATGATATTTATCAGGTGGATGGAAAAGATTTTCATTATAAAACCTATACAGAGTTCGGACGCGAAGAGCCCTTCTCCGGAATTCATGACCATTCGAAATGGCTAGTCCTGGATGATATCATTAACTTGTTGCGTGAAGGCGGGTTCAGCAATATTGAAATAGCCGAAAAACGTCAGGAACGGCATGGGCCGCGGGTATTGTTGTTCGCATCTCGTGGTTAGAGGGCTTTAAATGAAAGAATTCTTCAAATGGTTCAGCGATAATCCTGAATTATCAAACAAGCCGTGGTTAATTCTCGGCAAAGGACCCTCTTTTGCCAAATACAACCAATTTAACTTGAATGATTATCATCTTCTGTCCTTAAACCATGTCGTGCGGGAAATGCCGGTCAAAATGGCTCATATCATCGATTTGGATGTTTTCGAAGATTGCGCCGAAGCGATTCTTAACAATGCAGAATATCTTATTATGCCCTGGTTTCCCCATATCAACAATCGAGCCCGAAATAGAACATTGTCGGAGCATTGCAATAAACATTCAACATTACAACAATTGAGTAATTCCGGCCGACTGATTTCTTATAATCTTTCTTCAGCAGTAACGCATCACCCCGGATGGCCGGTTGTCCATGTTAAGTATTTTAGCGCGGAAGCGGCTTTGGGACTGCTTACCGGGGCGGGTGTTAAAAAAATTCGATCGCTTGGGATCGATGGCGGCAATCAATACAGCAACGATTTTTCCGATTTGAAAGATAAAACCCTGCTTGCAAACAACAGAAATACTTTCGATGAACAATTTCAGGAAATTGCCAGGATCATCTTCAAAACAGGCGTTGATTTTTCCCCATTAGACCTACCCAGCCCCATTCGCGTTTTTGTGGCCACCACGGAAGACCAGATGCTTTCGACCAAAGTTTTGGAATACTCCATTAAGAAAAATTCCAGTATGTCCGTTGAAGTTATCCCTCTTCATACCACCGGAATCGAAATACCACTACCCGATAAATTGGAAAACCGACCCAGGACCCCATTTTCTTTCCAACGGTTTTTGATTCCCCAACTGAACCAATATCAGGGCAGGGCCATCTATCTGGATTCGGACATGCAGGTTTTTCACGATATTAAAAAATTGTGGTCTTTACCATTCGATGGCGCGGATATCCTGGCAGTTGGAGAACCCAAAGAAACGGGACGAAAACCGCAATTCAGCGTCATGCTGCTCAATTGCGAATCCTTGGGGTGGGATATTAGCAACATTGTAAATAATTTAAATGAAGGTCAACTGAACTATGAAACACTTATGTATGAAATGGGAGTGGCCAAAAATATAAAAGCCAAGATTGATCCGGCATGGAACAGTCTGGAACGTTATGAAAAAGGCCTGACTTCCCTGATTCACTACACGGACATGAATACCCAACCCTGGGTATCTAAAGAGCATCCGTTAGGCTATCTATGGTTTCGAGATCTTTTTGAAGCAATCGATGCCGGCTTTATCACTGAGGACTACATTCAAAATCATCTAAAGCTCGGGTACGTCCGGCCCTCGTTGGGTTATCAGGTCACACACAAAATTGAAGATCCTCTCCTTTTACCCGGAAAGGCTCGCCAACTGGACAAGAACTACAAAGCACCTTTTACGCGTCTACATAAACATCAAGGAAGTCCTTGGATAGGAAAGCACCATTACCTCAGGAAATTCGGGCGCCGGCTTTATAAAAACGCGTTCATGGCCGGATTGATTAATTTGGCCCTTGGTTTGATTAAATTTACACGAAGATTGATAAGATACGTGCGATTTCAATAAGTTGATGGTTTGAGGTTTTGTATTAACCAGAACTCAAAAATTTTGGTCATTACCTTGAACAGAAACCCAGGAAACTTTTCAATATGGCAAAATTAATCCGGATTAATTATTTGCTTTCTTTTACTAATTGACTGAACCGACTATCTACAAAAGCCCGCTTTGCTTCTTATTAATAATTAAGTTTTGAATATCCAAAACTGCAAATTCCACCCGCCCATCAAAATTTTGTTTAACATTCCAGATTTATAATTTTATGGAAACTGACAAGGCCATCGCCGTAATCATCATAAATTACAATTCCAAAGGATATTTGGAAACATGCCTGTCGTCCTTAGATTCCCAAAAAGTAAAACCTAAAAGAACCATCGTTGTAGACAATGCCAGCACCGATGAATCCATTGATATGATCCCAACTCGATTTCCAAAAATTGAATTAATTAAACTAAAATCGAATATTGGGTTTGCCGCCGCAAACAACCTTGCAGCAAAACAAGCTTCCGATTGCGATTGGATAGTTCTTCTCAATCCAGATGTTCAGGTCGCAACTGACTTCTTGGAAAAACTCAGATATGGAATTCAACAGCATCCGGAGGTAGGTTTTTTTGGATGCCACATGATTTCCCTTCATCATCGAAATATATTGGACGGAACAGGCGATGTGTATCATATGAGTGGTTTGGTTTGGCGTGAGGGGCATGGGAAAAACATTGAATCATCCCCCCGCATACAGAAAGAAATTTTTTCTCCTTGCGCCGCGGCGGCGATGTACCGTAAAGATGCGTTTCTGCAAATCGGGGGATTTGATGAAGACTATTTCTGCTACATAGAGGATGCGGACTTAGGGTTTCGCTTACGCTTGGCCGGATTCACCTGCATTTATATCCCGGATGCAGTGGTATACCATGCAGGTTCCGCTACTTCCGGAGGAAAACACAGTGATTTTTCTGTTTATCATGCGCATAGAAATTTAGTTTGGACATTTATTAAAAACATGCCTGGGTTATTGTTCTGGGTACTGTTCCCGCTTCATTTGATTTTAAACATTGTCACCGTGACTTACTTTGTCATCAAAGGGCAGGGTGGGGTGATTCTAAAGGCAAAGTGGGATGCATTTAAATGTATTCCATGGATTTGGCGCAAACGGCGCGAAACCCAACTCCATCGTCGCGCCTCTGCCATGGACCTTTGGCGAATGCTGGATAAAAGATTGATACCCATACGGAGATGGATACCCCCGAAATTTTGAAAAAAGTTGACTCGCTTCCCGGCCGCAGGCTGGCTCTGAACAAGAGTTCCAAAGTTCGGTGTGAATCAGAAAAAACGGTTGAACCAAATGCTATTTATTCATTGTCTCATCCTTCCGGAACGGGTCATTTAGTTTTTTAGCGGGAGGATTGATTATCTTCCTTTCCCGGGAAAAACCAATTCTTGAGGAAGTGGCTTGAAACCAAAAATATCCATATCTATCGTCAGCCATGCACAGGGCAATCTTGTCGGTCCTTTAATCTCCGATCTCATCCGCCATTGCAGGAATGAACCCATTGAAGTCCTTTTAACCCTAAACATACCGGAAAACCTTCCATTCAGGCCGGAACATCAACCCTTTCCATTGAGAATTTTGGAAAATGCCAGTCCCCTGGGTTTTTCCGCAAACCATAACAAAGCCTCCGCAGAGGCAAAAGGAACGTTTTTCTGCGTTCTCAATCCGGATGTGCGCCTTAGGCAAAATCCTTACACCCAGCTGTTGTCTTTTTTGGAGAATCCCAATATCGGAGTGATTGCCCCGCAGGTTTTGAATTCAGCCGGCGAAAATGAAAACAATTCAAGAAATTTCCCAACACCATTTGAAATTGCGGGCAAGCTGTTTGGGCGGACCTCTGCAAAACAGGAAACTACCACCGATGATCTATCATTTCCCGATTGGGTGGCGGGAATGTTTATGTTATTCCCAATGAAAATTTTTCGTGAAATGGGCGGTTTTGACACACGATATTTTCTGTATTACGAAGATGTGGATTTATGCGCAAGACTTACTTTGAACGGTTATCGCGTAGCTCTTTGTCAGAATGTTTCGATAATCCATGATGCACAGCGCTCCAGTCACTATAACTTTCAATATTTAAAATGGCATCTGGCGAGTCTTATCCGTTTTTTTCGCTCACCTGTCTATCAACAGCTGAAACAACGCAACTCCATGGCAAAACAGAAGATATCAAAAAATTAAAATGGACCGATGCCCTTGGGGCCTCTTTGACAAGATTTACTCATAAACAATTTTAGATTCCGCGGGACTTTAATTGATCATCCTTTTTTTTGGGCGAAGACGGTCTGGGCTATTGATCACCGCTTATTTCTTTTGGCATTTTAAACACAAGCATTTTCAAAATAACCTTTGTATTTTGTGGAGATTTATCGTGCATAAGGGCACCTCTCTGGTAACAGGCAGTACCGGAATGCTGGGAAGACCGTTGTGCAGCTCATTGCACTCCCAGGGTTGGAAAGTGATCGCCTTAAACCGGACTCTGGAGATGGGACCCTGGGATGAGAGTATTCAGGTAGATCTCGCATCCCATGAAAAATTCTCAATTCCCTCAGATATTGACGTGGTGTATCACCTTGCCGGCAAGGCTCACGCCCTGAGCGAAACCCGGCAGGATGAAGAAGAATATTTCCGGATCAATGCCGAGGGCACCCGCCGGATCCTCGAAGCCGCCAAAGCCCGCGGGGTTCGCCGTTTTGTGTTTTTCAGCAGTGTGAAAGCGATGGGAGAAGGTGGCCCGGATTGTTTCGATGAAAGCGCGCCCTGTCATCCGGTCACGCCCTACGGAAAAAGCAAACTGGAAGCCGAGCGCATGGTCCTGGAAGGAAATTACGTTCCCGAACCGGTGGTCCTTCGCCTGACCATGGTTTACGGTCCCACTCACAAAGGCAACCTTCCGCGCATGATTGACGCCGTTTCGAAAGGGCGGTTCCCCCCCATTCCCGAGTTTGGAAACAAACGGTCCATGGTGCACGTTCAGGATGTCGCCCAGGCCGCACTCCTGGCCGCGGAAAAACCGGAGGCGACCGGTCAAACGTACCTGGTAACCGATGGCCGGCCCTGCTCCACACGAGAACTGTACGAGTGGATTTGTCAGGCTCTGGACAAACCGGTGCCTACATGGAGAATTCCGAAAGGAGTTTTTTGCGGGCTCGCCAAACTTGGCGATGGGATCGGAAAAATTCTGGGAAGGCGGTTCCCGTTCGACAGCGACACCCTGGAAAAGCTGGCGGGCTCTGCGCGATACGACTCTCAAAAAATTGTACGGGAACTGGGTTTTCAGGCAAAATATCATCTACGGGAATCCTTGCCGGAGATTATCCAGTTTTTGAGGCTTCCTCTAAAGTGATCTTGACACCCTGAAGGACCGCGCCATGCCTCGTTGGACTCATATTTGCCTTGCTCTGCTCCTCCTTCCCATTTTTCTCATCCCCATGGTATTCATCGCGTTAGGGGTCAAAATCACTTCCCCCGGTCCGGCCATTCACTGGTCCACCCGGATCGGCAGAAACAACACCTTGTTTCAAATGCCGAAATTTCGTACGATGCGAACCGATGCCCCCGATGTCGCCACTCATTTGTTGACCGATTCGGCTCAGTACGTCACACCCCTCGGCGGTTTTCTGAGAAAAACCAGCCTGGACGAACTGCCTCAACTCTGGAGCATCATAAAAGGAGACATGGTCTTCGTCGGGCCCCGGCCCGCCCTTCACAACCAGGATGATTTGGCCCGATTAAGAACCCAGGCCGGGGTGCATCTCCTGTACCCGGGAATCACCGGCTGGGCCCAGATCAACGGGCGGGACGAGTTATCTATTCCTGACAAAGTGGCCTTAGAGTGTTATTATTTAAAGCACCGCTCGATAAGCTTGGATATTCAAATATTAGCTCGCACGGTCTTGACCCTCTTTACTCGAAAAGACATTTCTCATTAAAATACGATCCGGCGCTCCGGCTTCCTTTAAGACAATGCCGGCCGGTAAAATCGTAATGATATGTTCAACCTTCATATTGCGCCCTGGAAACCGTTAATGTTTTTTGATCGGCTCGCTCTTTTATGAATTATCCGGAAGCAACCGGGATCACCTCCCGATCCCCCAGAACATCCCAAGCCCTGGACAAGGTCTTGAGTTGGACCCTTATCCTGTTTGCACTGTTCTGCAGTTTTTCCATCAGCCTGACTCAATTGGCCGCATTTTCCGGACTAGGAATTCTTTTGATTCGAACCGGCCTGAATCAATCCTGGAGACAGTTGAACTGGACTTTAATGGGCCCGGTCTCCGGGTTGCTGATGGCAGGCGTTTTGTCCGCCGTTTCCGGCGTTAACCCGGAATATCGCCTGTTGATTTTTAAAAAAGTAGCGCTCTTGCTGATTTTTTTCTGGGTGGTTAATGCTTTCCGATACTTCGACCTGAAGTTCTTACAACGTTTCATTGAACGTTTGACCAAAAGCGATAACCATTCGGACTCAAAATCAGCTTCATCCAACGCCGGCAATACCCATTTCTACCTCATCGTTGCAATTTATCTGCTGATTGCCGCTGTCACCGTTGCCGCTTTATATGGGTTCGCCCAGGCTTTTCAGCATGGCGTCTCCCCTGAAACGCGAAACTTTATTCGTGGAAACTTCAGCCATGTTTTTACTTTTTCAGCCCTTCTCATGATGGGTGGATTGTTGACTTTCGCGGCGGTTCTGTTTGGACCCCATAAAAATAATTTATGGCTTTGGGCCGCCGCTTTAATCATTTCGACTTGCCTCCTCATTACCTTCACCCGGTTAACATGGTTGGGGTTTTTCTTCGGAATGGTTTTTCTCCTGTTTTTTAAAAAACGAACTCTTGTTCTTATCCCGCCTCTCATAGTACTTCTGCTGTTCATTTTGGGCCCTGAAGGAGTTTCTCAACGCCTGACCAACATGCTTCATTTTGGCGAGGGATCGGTTCATTTGCGGCTTCTCATGTGGTCCGCCAGTTTGGAGGTCATCAAGGACTACCCCTTGACAGGCTGTGGATACAACGGTCTGTATGTCATTCACGATCAATACCCGCAACTGCCCATTCTTCAAAAATATTTTTTCAATCTTCATAGTAATATTTTTCAAATCACGGTCGATATGGGATTGATCGGCCTCGGAGCCTGGCTGTTTCTATGGGTGAAATATTTTATGGAACTGTTTAAGCTTTGCAAGAATATCCCGAGGAGTTCTTCCTCCTACTGGGTGGGCCTGGCCAGTGCCGCGGTGGTTATATCATTTCTCCTCGGTGGATTCTTTGAAACCAATTTTTATGATTCGGAAGTGGTCATGGTCCTGGTTTTTATTATGGGCCTGCCGTTCGTTTCCTCCGCAACCTCTCAGACGGACTCCATGCGCTCTTCCCCCGCATCTAAAATTTGATAAAACTCCATTTTGTCCCCAATAGGACTGAACAGTCTTAAAGCGTCCTTTCAAGCCTTTAAAAATCTGCAAATCACATCCGCATTAAATTCAGAAGAAACCCGTCTCCATTTCTTATCACCCACCCCTGCCCAGGACCTACTTCTTTGCCGAAAGATAGTCCTTATGAATCAAAGGCTTATGCGGTTTCCGCCGCAATATTCCTTTATCGAAAATTTTTCCAACCCCCCGGCTGAGTTCGCCATTATTTCCCTTATACTGGAAACTAACTGTAAATTTAATTGAATAAGGCAAATCGTCATGAGATTGAGAGTTCCCGTCGTTCTGTGGATTTTACTTCTGGCCCTGCAGGGAATGCTGGGGGGGGTGTTCCAGGCTAAGCCGGCACAGGCCGGTCAGCCGCTGACCATTTTGCGGATTACCCCCAAAGGCCAGGACGTCCCTACCGGCCGCCAGATCGTCATCCAGTTCAGCCGCCCCGTCGTCCCGCTGGGCCGGATGGAACGCAACGCCGACGAACTCCCCATCACCCTCACCCCAAAACTCAACTGCCAATGGCGATGGATCAATACCAGCGCGCTGGCCTGCCGGCTGGGTCCGGACGATGCGTTAAAACCCGCGCACAAATATCAAATGGTGGTGCGTCCCGGCATTCAGGCGGAAGACGGCGCTACCCTCGATCAACCGTATGAACATCAATTCATCACCAAACGACCCCGAGCCCGTTACGCCTGGTTCGATTCCTGGCGGGGACCCGGAACGCCGGTTATCCGTGTCACCTTCAACCAGGCGGTCTTTAAATCCTCCGTCGAAAAACATATCTTCCTGCTCACCGGAATGCTCAAAACCGACCGCTATGCCATCAAGGCGGAACCGGATCCGAATGACCGGACCCTGCCCCGCCTCATCCCCGTTCCCGGCGAACCTTACGGACTGGATTTCGGCAAATCCATCAAGCAGAAAAGCGACGACACTCCCAAAAAAGTCCATCAAATGGAAGCCCGGCGCATCTGGCTGGTGTCTCCGGTAAAATTGTTGCCCCTGGACACGCCATTCAAACTAAAAATCCAACCGGGGCTTTTCTCTGCCGAAGGCCCGCAAAAAGGCGTGACCCATCGCGATCTGGTCAAGTTCTACACCTTCCCGGAATTCAAATTTTTAGGCGTCAGCTGCCGGACCAACAGCCGCCATCATATACTCATTAAGCCCGGAGATTCCCCTTCCTTCCTGTCCCGAAAATGCAATCCCATGAGAAGCGTCGGCCTGTCTTTCAGCGCTCCCGTTCTGCCTTCCCAGGTCAAACAATTTCTGAACATGAAACCCGACCTGGCCGGCGGCCGCACGGATTACGACCCGTGGGCAAACGTCCATGAATATTCCAAACTCAGTCAGCCGCACCGCGAAAACCGGACCTACGAAGTTTATTTCCCGGAAAACCTGAAAGCCGCCCAGAATTATGCCCTAAGTCTGAAAGCCAACGGACTGAAGGACGAGTTCGGGCGGGCTCTGAAAGAAGACGCGCAACTCCGGTTCGCCACCGACCACCGCAAGCCGGACTATGAGCTCCTGCACCGGACCGCGGTTCTCGAGCAAAAGGAAAACACGGACGTTCCCCTTTACGTCACCAACATGAAGAACGTGACTCTCAACTACAAGCGAGTGACTCCTTCAGGCGGTCAAACCGGCCTGCATCAGAAAGCCAAAATTCCCGAGGCCGAGGATGTCGCTTTCGCCATCCCCATGGGCATCCGCGAAGCGCTGGCAGGCGAATCCGGCGCTTTGTACGGCGTTCTCGATGCCAATCCGCATGTGCGAAAACCGGATTACGAGAGAAAACTCTTCGCTCAGGTCACGCCTTACGCCGTGCACGTCAAACTGGGACATTTCAACACGCTGGTCTGGGTCACCGATCTCGCCACCGGCCGCCCGGTCAGCAACGCCCAGGTCCGCATCTACAAGGACCGGCTGATCGATCTGAAAGACAACGCCCCGTCCCTGGCAACCGGCAAAACCGACCCGCAGGGGCTGGCCGTTCTGAAAGGAACCGAAACCCTGGACCCCCGTCTGAAAACACTGGGTTACGGCTGGTACAACGATGACGCCACGCGGCTTTTCGTACGCGTGAACAAGGGAAAAGACATGGCCCTATTGCCTCTGGATCAAGCGCGTTTTTCGGTCAGCGTCTCGGACGTCACCCAATACTCGATGTATTCCCATCATAAAAAGCAATACGGCCACATGAAAGCCTGGGGCACCACCGCCCAGGGCGTGTACAAGGCGGGAGACACGATTCAGTTCAAACTGTACGTTCGCAATCAGGACCACAAACGCCTGGTGCCGCCGCCGATGGACGGTTACCGTCTGATCGTCAAGGACCCCATGGGCAAAAAAGTGCTGGAAACGAAAGACATCGCTCTGTCCGAATTCGGCGCTTATGACGGCGAATTCACCGTTCCCAAAAACGGCGCGGTCGGCTGGTACCGGTTCGTCCTCAAATCCAACTTTTCCAAATTCACCTGGAATCCCCTGAAAGTGCTGGTCAGCGATTTCACCCCCTCGCCTTTCCGCGTCAGCAATGAACTGAACGGCAAACTGTTCCAGCCCGGAGAGAAGATCACGGTCAACACCATGGCGCGCATGCACGCCGGCGGGCCTTACACCGACGCCGCCACGCGCGTCACCGCCCGTTTGACCCGGAAGACGTTTCGCTCCCGGGATCCCGTCGCCAGGAAATTCACCTTCCACAAAGGTTATGCGTCAGCACAGTCCACCCGTGTTTTCAATAAAACCGGCAAAGTCGACGACCGGGGCAATCTCTTTCATTCTTTCGAAATCACCAATCAGAAGATTTTGTACGGTACCTTAATGGTCGAAAGCGCCGTGCGTGACGACCGGGGAAAGTTCGTCGCTTCCGCTACTTCGGCGAAGTTTGTCGGGCTGGACCGGTTTGTCGGCCTCAAAAACACCCACTGGCTTTATAAAGAAGACGAACCGGCGAAAATCCACTACATCGTCGTCAACGAACGCGGCACTCCCGTCGGCGGGACCGAAGTCAACATTCAAATTGAACGCAAAGTCACCACCGCCACCCGCGTAAAAGGCGCGGGCAACGCCTACCTCACCCAGTTTACCGAGAAGTGGGTCGCCGCCGGCAACTGCGCCGGCACCCCCGGCACGAAACCCTCCACCTGCCGATTCACGCCGGAGGAACCGGGATCGTACCGCATGACCGCCGGCATCAAAGACACCCGGGGCCGGGCGCACGTCGCGGAGATTCACGCCTGGGTCATCGGCAAGGGCCGGGTGATGTGGAGCCAGGAAAACGACAACGCCCTGCAGATCATCCCGGAAGCGGAGAACTATAAAGTCGGCGACACCGCCCGCTACCTGGTCAAAAATCCCTTTCCCGGCGCCCAGGCCCTGGTCACCATCGAACGCTTCGGCGTCATCGACCGCTGGGTGCAAACCCTGGAAACCAGCACGCCGGTGATTGAGTTCCCGGTCAAGGCCGACTACGTTCCCGGCTATTATTTGTCCGTGGTCGCCATCTCGCCCCGCGTGGACAAACCGCTGGGTGAAGGCAACGTCGATCTCGGCAAACCGACGTTCCGTATGGGTTACGTCTCCGTTCCGGTGAAAGACCCGTATAAAGAAATCGTCGTCACCGCCCGGCCGGAGAAACAAGTGTACCGGCCGCGCGATACCGTCAAGGTCTCCCTGCAGGCCAAACCCCGTCACCCGGGCAAAAGCGAACCCATCGAACTGGCGGTGGCGGTATTGGACGAATCGGTGTTCGATCTGATTCAAGGCGGCAGTTCCTATTTCGATCCCTATAAAGGATTCTACCGGCTCGATACCCTCGACCTCGGCAACTTCAACCTGCTGACCGGTCTCGTCGGCCGCCAGAAGTTCGAAAAGAAAGGCGCCAATCCCGGCGGGGGCGGAGACGATGCCGGTGTGGCCATGCGCTCGCTGTTCAAGTTTGTCAGTTACTGGAACCCTTCCATCCAAACCGATGCCGCCGGCCGGGCGGAGATCGAATTCGAGGTGCCGGACAACCTCACCGGCTGGCGCGTGCTGGTGCTCGCCGTCACTCCCGGCGACCGCATGGGGCTGGGCGAAGGAAATTTCAAAGTCAACCGCGCCACGGAAGTCCGGCCCGTCATGCCCAACCAGGTGACGGAAGGCGATGACTTCGTCGCCGGATTCAGCGTCATGAACCGCACCGGCGGTCCGCGCGATATCACCGTCACCATTCGCGCGGAAGGCGATATGAAAGGCGACGCCGCGGGCAAAAAGGAAACCGTCAGCCTGAAACCCTACAAACGGACCACCGTCTGGATGCCGGTCCAGACCCGCGCGGTCAAAAAGGACCGCAATCGCCCGCAGGGAAAAGTGAACTTCAAAGTCACCGCCGTCGACCAGGTGGATAAGGACGGACTGGTTCATGCCCTGCCGGTCCACAAGCGAAGGTCGCTGGATACCGCCGCCAATTACGGCACCACCACCAAACCGCTGGCGGAAGACTCCATCCTCTTCCCCAAACACATTCATACCGACGTCGGCAGTGTCAGCGTGGTGCTGTCGCCGTCGGTGATCGGTAACGTGGAAGGCGCTTTCACTTATATGCGCGACTACCCCTACACCTGCTGGGAGCAGAGATTGAGCAAGGGCGTCATGGCGGCGCATTATCTGAATTTAAAGGAATACCTGCCGGACGAATTCAAGTGGGAGGCCAGTGCCGATCTCGTCAGGCAGACACTCAATATGGCGGCCAGCTTTCAGGCGCCGAACGGGGGCATGGTGTATTTTGTTCCCCAGGACCGCTATGTCAGCCCCTATCTCAGCGCCTACACCGCCCTGGCCTTCAACTGGCTGCGGGCCGGCGGCCACGATATTCCGTCGGCGGTCGAGGAAAAACTGCACGCCTACCTCCTGAACCTGCTCAAGCGAGACACCTTTCCGACGTTTTACAACAAAGGCATGTCGTCCACCATCCGCGCGGTGGCCCTGGCGGCGCTGGCGGGATCGGGAAAAATCAGCAAGGCGGATCTTGAACGGTACCACCCGCACGTGCCGTTCATGGATCTGTTCGGCAAGGCCCATTACCTGCAAGCGGCGGTCCAACTGCAGGGCACGGCTGACATCGCTAAAGAAACCACGGAGATGATTCTGGCGCATTCCAGCCAGACCGGCGGCAAGTTCATGTTCAACGAAACACTGGATGACAGTTATTCGCGCATCCTCGCCACCCCGTTGCGGACCAACTGCGCCATCCTTTCGACCTTGACCGAGGCCGTCAGGAATCCGAAAGTCGCATCCCTGGTCAAGGATGTGCCGTTCAAGCTGGTGCGCACCATCACCCAAACCCGGGGCAATCGCGATCACTGGGAGAACACGCAGGAAAATATGTTCTGCATGAACGCGCTGGTCGATTACAGCAAGGCTTACGAAAGCGCCAAGCCGCGCATGCTCGTCACCGCGCTGATGGACGGCCGGGCGCTGGGCAAAGTGAAATTCATCGACCGGCGGGACAAGCCGAAAACGTTCGAGCGGCCCATCAATAAAAACGATCCGGGACGCAAAACCAAAATGGTCATTCAGAAAAAAGGGCTGGGCCGCATGTACTATTCCACCCGCGTGCAATACGCCCCGCTGGAGGAACACGCCAACCGCGTCAACGCCGGCATCGACATTCGTAAAGAGTACAGCGTCGAGCGCGACGGCAAATGGGTGCTGTTGCAAGGAACGTCCGAAATCAAGCGCGGCGAGCTGGTGCGGGTCGACATTTTTCTATCACTGCCCACCGCGCGCAATTTCGTGGTGGTGGACGACCCCGTCCCCGGCGGCCTGGAACCGGTCAACCGCGACCTCGCCACCGCTTCCATCGTCGATGCCGACAAGGGCAAATTCCAGGCGGTGGGGGGTTCCTGGTGGTTTCAGTTTTCCGACTGGCATTACTTCAACGCGTCCCGGTGGAGCTTCTACCATCAGGAAATGAGGCACGATTCGGTGCGTTATTATTCCGACTACCTGCCCGCCGGCAACTATGTATTGTCCTACACCGCGCAGGCCATCGCGCCGGGCGGTTTTGTCAAAATGCCCGTCCACGCCGAGGAAATGTATGATCCGGACGTCTACGGCAAAGGCGTGCCTTCGCGACTGACGGTAAAGGATTGATCGTGCGGACCCGCTGGTTAAAACATAAGAATTTCAGAATCAGTGCGGGCGTTGTGGCCGTTGCCGCGCTGGTATTGGCGGGAACGACGGTCAGCCGGTTCTCATCTCCCGCCGACAGATTGCGCGCCCTCCAGCAATCCGTGGAACAGACCCGGGTGCTGGACCGGAACGGCAACCCCCTGTCGGTCCGCTTTTCCAACGACTGGAATGTGTACGACACCGTACCCTTGCACGCGGTTCCCGAGTTTCTGCAGGCGGCGTTCGTACTGTCCGAGGACAAACGGTTTTATGAGCATGGCGGCGTCGACTGGCGCGCCCGGTTACACGCTCTCTGGCAAAATATCAATGCCATGCGAGCCGTGCGCGGGGCCAGCACCATCACCGAGCAGGTGGTGCGCATCGTCCACCCCCGCCCCCGCACCGTGTGGTCGCGCTGGCTTGAAGGATGGGAAGCGGGCCGCCTGGAGAATCATTACAATAAAGCCGACATCCTGGAAATCTATCTCAACCAGGTGCCCTACGCTTCCAACCGGCGGGGCCTGGTGCAGGCGGCGCGGCACTATTTCAACCGCGACCTCGATACGCTCAACACCAAAGAAATGCTGGCGCTGGCCGTGCTGGTGCGCGCGCCCTCACGGCTGGATTTGTACCGGGACGCGCAACGGATCGAATCGTCCATCCACCGCCTGGCCAGGATGCTTCAAGCGAACGGCAGGCTGTCCGCCGGTGAGCTGGCGCGAATCATGGACAGCCCTCTCAAACTCGAAAGGGGAGAAACTCCCGCGCGGGCGGTTCACTTCGCCCGGCAAGTGGTGAAACACCTGCCCGCCGCCGCCCCGCAATCCAAAGTCCGCAGTACACTGGACAGCGGATTACAGACCGCCGTGCAATCCCTGTTGGACCGGCGGCTGGAACACCTCAGGCCGAATCGTGTTCACAACGGCGCGGTGCTGGTGGTGGACCACCGGCACCAGGAAGTACTGGCCTGGGCGGTAGCCGGGCAACGCGACCCGGACATTCCCGGCAGTTTTATCGACGCGGTGACGACCCCGCGCCAGCCCGGCTCGTCCATGAAACCTTTTCTCTACGCACTGGCGCTGGAGAAAGGCTGGACCGCCGCGACGCTGATCGACGATTCCCCGCTGGCCGACTCCGTCGGCCGTGGCCTGCACAACTACCGCAACTACAGCCACACGTTTTACGGTCCGCTGCCTTTGCGGCAGGCGCTGGGCAACTCGCTCAATATCCCGGCGGTGAAAACCGCCAAATTCGTCGGCTCGGATTCCTATCTGAGTTTCCTGCGCACATTGGATTTTCATTCACTGGACCGGCACCCCGATTTTTACGGGGACGGTCTGGCGCTGGGCAACGGCGAGGTGACCCTGTTCGAACTGGTGCGGGCGTACACCGCTCTCGCCAACCGGGGACATTACGCGCCGCTCAAACTGAACCTGGAGGTCCCCGTCTCCCACCAAACGCGCCGGGTGATCTCCGACGAAACCGCTTCCCTGATCGCGAATATCCTGTCCGATCTGCAAGCGCGGCGGCTGGAATTCGGCGGCGGCAGTGTGCTCAACCTGCCGGTGCAGACCGCCGTTAAAACCGGCACGTCGACCGATTACCGCGACGCCTGGGCGGTCGGCTTCAACGACCGCTACACCGTCGGCGTGTGGATGGGCAACCTCGACCAACTGCCGATGGATAAAGTCACCGGCTCCACCGGGCCGGGCCTGGTTCTGCGCGGCGTGTTCGCGGAACTCAACCGCCACCGCGAAACCCGCCCGCTGTATCTGAGTCCGCGCCTGATCCAAAAGGAAGTCTGCCTGGCAAGCGGGAAATCTTCCGCCACCTGCCGGACGGTCACCGAATGGTTCGCTCCCGGCACCGCGCCGGAACCGGCGTGGAAATTGGAATCGAAACCCATCCGGTCCACGCCCCGGTGGGTGCAGCCGACGCCCGGCCTGCAGATGGCGATGGACCCGCGCATCCCGGACGATCTGGAAGCGTTCGAGTTCGTGATCGACGGCGTGAAGAAATCGGACACCGTGGAATGGACGCTGAACGGAACAATCATCGCCCGCACGCAGGGCGGCCGCACCCTGTGGCACGTCCAGCGCGGCAGTCACCGTTTGAATGTTGCCGTCCTTACCAACGGCAAGCCGTCCCGGCCCCTCTCCCCCGTTCGCTTTACCGTTAAATAAGTTTTACTTTTTCAGAAAATCGTCGAGGTGGGAGAAGAAGCGGTCGATGTCCTCTTCGGTGTTGTAGAAGTGCGGCGACAGGCGCACGAAACTGTCGCGTACCGAAACGATGATGTGCTGTTTCCGGAAATATTCGGCGAGCTTTTTATAATCCATATCCCCGGCGAAACAGACGATGCCGGAACGCTCTCCGGGTTCGGTGGAACTGAGGATTTTCAGGCGGCGCAGTTGCAGATGGCCGATGATGTGGTCGCCGAGGTGCAGGACCCGCCGTTCGATATTGTCAATGCCCTCTTCCTCCAGCAGAGCCAGCGCCGCGCCGAAGGCGTAGATGCCGACGATGTTGGCCGAACCTTCCTCGAAGCGGGTGGCGTCCGGCTTCAGCGTGAAATTGTAGTTGCCGTAGTCGTTGGAGTCGATAACGCTGTCCCAGCCCACCACCGCCGGGTGAATATCGTCCAGCGCGTCTTTGGAAATGTAGAATCCGCCGAGGCCTTCGACGCTCAGCATCCACTTGTGGCCGTCCGCGGCGAGGAAGTCGATGTGATTCGCCTTCACGTCCATGGGAATGACGCCCAGCGACTGGATGGCGTCGACGCAGAAATAGATGTCTTTCTCTTTGCAGAATTCGCCGATGCGTTTGAGGTCGTTGCGGAAGCCGCTGTTGAACTCGACCGCGCTGATGGAGATCAGGCGCGTGCGGCCGTTGACCTGCGCCGTGATCTGCTCGAACGGCACGCGTCCGCGCACGGCTTTCACGAAGCGCACCTCGACGCCCCTGCGTTCGAGATTCATCCACGGATAGACGTTGGCGGGGAATTCGATATCGGGGATGACCACGTTGTCGCCTGCCCGCCAGTCGAGGCCGTTGGCGACGATGTTGAGTCCTTCCGACGTGTTCTTGACGAACGCCACTTCATCGGTGCCGGCGTTGATGAGTTTCGCGAAGCGGGCGCGGACGACTTCGAGTTCCTTCATCCACTCGGCGTAGTGCGCGGTGCCCTGCTCGCAGGCCTCTTCGGCGAAGGCGGAGATGGCGACCTGCACCGGACGCGGCAGGGGCGCCACGCGGGCGTGGTCCATGAACAGCCGGTGCTGAATCACCGGAAACTCTTTGCGTATGCTTTCGATATCCATAGTTGAAGGTATTTAACCACAGATGCACACAGATCGACACCGATAAAGCGACGATTCGCCGCAGGTAATTTCAAGTCACCCTTCGACAGGCTCAGGGTGACAGGTTTCCATATCCATTAATTCAAATAGCTCGACCCTCTGAGGATGGAGTGGAAGCCGTATTTGTGGCGGAGGCGGTCGATGCCGGCGTACAGTTTCTGCCACTGTTTCGCGTTCAGGTTGTCGAACAGCTCCATCTGCGGCGGCGCGCCGGAAGTCAGTGAGGTGAGCGCGACACCGATCAGCCGCACGCGCGTGCGGCGCGTGAACAGTTTGCGGAACAGGCCCGCCACCGTATTGAGGATGATGTGGTCTTCGCAGGCGGCATCGTGCAGGGTGTGCGAGCGCGTCACCGTTTTGAAATCCGAGTAGCGCAGTTTCAGCGAGACACAGCGGGCGCGCAGGCCTTCCTCGCGCAGTTGCGAGGCGGCCTTTTCGACCAGGTAACTGAGCGTCGATTCCAGGAACGCGGGATCGGTGGAATCCTCTTCCAGAGTGGTCTCGCGGCTGATGGAGCGGGTGTCGTCGCGTTTCAGCACCGGCGAGACGCTGATGCCGCGCGCTTTTTCGTACAGGCGGCGGCCCCACTCGCCGTACACCTCTTCCAGCAACTCCAGCGGCAGTTGCGCCAGGTCGCGCACGGTGCGGATGCCCATGCGGTTGAATTCCTCGCGGCTTTTGGGTCCGATACCCGGGATGCGCCCCACCGGCAGGGGCGCGAGAAACGCCGCCTCGTGTCCCGGCAGGATGCGCAGGAGACCGTTCGGCTTCGCCATGCCGGAAGCGATCTTCGCCATCAGCTTGTTGGCGGCCAGGCCGACGGAGGCGTGGATGCCGACCGCCTCCAGAATTTCATCGTGCATGCGCCGGGCGGTTTCGACCGCCGGACCGTGCAGGCGTTCGCATCCCGTGATGTCGATATACGCTTCGTCGAGCGACATCGGTTCGACCAGCGGCGAGTAGCGGTCGAGAATATCGAAGATGCGCGCCGAGAATTCGCTGTACAGGTGATGCGATCCGCGCAGGAAAACGGCGTGCGGGCACAGGCGTTTGGCGCGGGCGATGGGCATGGCGGAATGGATGCCGTACTTGCGCGCGGCGTAGGAGGCGGCGGCGACCACACCGCGCCCGTCCGGATCGCCGCCGACGATCACCGGTTTGCCCTTGAGCGACGGATCGCGCACCTCTTCCACCGAAACGAAAAACGCGTCCATGTCAATGTGCATAATCGACCGCATTGGAAATTTAAAACTTCCTTAAAACGCCGATGACGACACCCTGGATTTTGAAGTCTCCTTCCTTGACGATGATGGGTTCGATGGATTCGTTGGCGGGTTGCAGGCGGATGTGGTCCGCCTCCCGGTAAAAGCGTTTGAGCGTGGCCGATTCGTTATCGAGCAGGGCGACGACGGTCTCGCCGTTCCTGGCGTCGTCCCGGCGTTCGACGATGACGTAGTCGCCGTCCTCGATATGGTCGTCGATCATCGACCGGCCCTTGACCTGGAGGACGAAGATATCCCGGCCCGCCGGATCGGGGATGAGCGCCATCATTTCCTTCGCCTCGATCACTTCGATGGGTTTGCCGGCCATGATGTGGCCGAGCAGTTGAAATTCCGGCAGGGCGGTTTTGCCGATGTCCTCCACCAGCTCGATGGCGCGGCTCAGGTTCTGCTGGCGGCGGATGAGGCCCTTGGCCTCGATGTGACTGAGGTGCTTGTGCACGGTGGCGGGCGACGACAGTTTGAACTTCGCGCCGATTTCCATGATGCTGGGCGCGTAGCCCATCGTCCGGATATGCTCTTTGACATACTCGTAAATTTCTTTCTGGCGTTTGGTGAGATACATTGTCCTCCGCGGACGGCGAATGCCGGGGTCTGGCTCAGCCATTCACCTGGATAAAGGTTGATCCTGTCTTGCCTGATTTTAGGCGAAAGAAAAGCAAAAATCAAGAGGGGAGTCTCAGCGGCTTGTTTCAGGCCATCCTTCGACAAATTCAGGACAGGCTCTGGCTCGGCCTCCTCAGAATGACCGATAGTTGCGTCTTGTCATTCTGAGCCCTTCGGCAAGCTCAGGATAAACTCCACTACGTGGAGCGAAGAATCTGGGTTTTACAATTATCTCCGGCGATTCGCCGCTGATGAATCAGGCAACGACAGAATAAGGATGAGAGCATCAACCACCCCCAGCCCCTCCTTTTAAAGGAGGGGCGGGCGTGGCCCGCGGCAAATTTCAAAACTATTAATTGCGCCCGACGATCGGTGTTTGCCCGGAACCGTCAGCAAGCTGCCAGCGGGGACTTCCCCGCCCGGGCCTGGCCCGGGCGGCGAATCGCCGCTGATAACTT
>JABAHQ010006321.1_pt3 | contig 34339 bp, 29 predicted proteins | sample 7062091 | NCBI WGS metagenome assembly JABAHQ01 (sample SAMN14534359, study PRJNA622989) | marine sediment metagenome | biome: marine biome [ENVO:00000428]; feature: marine pelagic biome [ENVO:01000023]; material: deep marine sediment [ENVO:00002113] | place: India: Gulf of Kutch | collected... | reverse complement strand
GACGGCAGCGCCGCGATCGTGGTGACCAGCCCCGAGCGCGCGGGCGAACTGAGCAGCGACGCCAACGTCGCGGTGGAGATCCTGGGATTCGGCGCCGCGCGCACCGAGCTCGCCTTCATGCCCGAGGCGACCGTCCCGGCGGCGAAGCGCGCGCTCGAGCAGGCGGACATGGAGATCGCGGACATGGACGCCATCAAGTCGCACAACCCCTTCGCGGTGAACGACATCGTCTTCGCCAAGGAAACCGGCGCCGACCTCCATGCCATGAACAACTACGGCTGCTCCCTGGTCTGGGGCCACCCGCAGGGGCCGACGGCGCTGCGCTCGATCATCGAGCTCATCGAGGAGCTCGCCGTGCGCGGCGGCGGCTGCGGCCTGTTCGAGGGCTGCGCGGCCGGCGACACGGCGATGGCCGCCGTTCTGCGGGTCGGGGAGCGGTGACAAGGAGAATGACGCCTGTGGCCCGGTCCCGAACGTTGCGCAAGTCCGACGCCCGCCCGAGCAAAGCCGACAGCGCGGAACAGCCACGACAGGGCAAGCCCGAGCGGGAGGCCGAGAGCGCACGGCGCCGGGGCGCCGGCGCCGCGACGCCGGCCGGCGCGTCCGCCGTGGCTGATGCGCCGCGGGCACACCTGGACTTCGCGCCGGCTCGCGTCGAGGTCGAGACCCTGCCCGGCGGTGGCTTCATCCTGCGCTCGCCCGCGAGGCTCGAGCCCTATGCGTCGAACCTCTGCGAATACCTGATCCAGTGGGCGCACACGGCGCCGGAGCGAACCTTCCTCGCCGAGCGCACGCCGGACGGGTCCTGGCGCAAGGTCACGTTCAAAGGCGCCCTCGAGCTCGTGCGCTCGGTTGCTCAGGCGCTCCTCGACCGGGGCCTGACGCCCGAGCGGCCCGTCATGATTCTGTCGGATAACGGTATCGAGAACGGCCTGCTGCAGCTCGCCGCCATGTATGTCGGCATACCCGTGGCGCCGACGTCCCCGGCCTATTCGCTGATGTCGCGGGATTTCGGCAAGCTGAGGCACGTCTTCGGCCTGATCCGGCCCGGGCTCGTCTTCGCCTCCGATGGCGCGAGGTTCGCCGAGGCCCTCGGGGCGCTCGACCTTCGGGAGGCCGAGGTCGTGGTGACGCGGAGCCCGCCGGCCGGGCTCGAGGCCACGGATTTCGCCGAGCTGGCGGCGACGGCGCCGGGGCGGGCGGTCGAGGCCGCCCTGTCGCGGGTCGGCCCGGATACGCTGGCCAAGATCCTGTTCACCTCCGGATCGACCGGCCTGCCCAAGGGCGTCCTCAACACCCACCGCATGATGTGCTCCAACCAGCAGGCCATGGCCCAGGTCTGGCCCTTCATCACGCGGCGCCCGCCGGTTCTCGTCGATTGGCTGCCCTGGAACCACACCTTCGGCGGCAATCACAACTTCAACATGATCCTGCGCAACGGCGGCACCATGTACATCGACGCGGGCAAGCCGGCGCCCGGCCTCGTCGAGACGACGGTGGCGAACCTGCGCGACGTGGCGCCGACGCTCTATTTCAACGTGCCGCGCGGCTTCGACATGATCGTGCCCTATCTCGAGCAGGACGAGGCCTTGCGCGATCACTTCTTCTCCAACCTGGACATGATCTTCTACGCGGCCGCCGCGCTGCCACAGACCCTGTGGCAGCGCATCGAGGACCTCTCGCTGGCCGCCCGCGGTGAGAAGGTGGTCATGACCTCCGCCTGGGGCGCGACGGAGACGGCGCCGCTTGTCACCAGCGTCCACTTCCCCATCGACCGGGCCGGCGTGATCGGCATTCCCGTGCCCGGCTCGGAGCTCAAGATGGTCCCCAATGCCGGCAAGCTGGAGATGCGCGTGCGCGGACCCAACGTGACCCCGGGATACTACAAGCGCGAGGACCTCGCCCGCGACGCCTTCGACGAGGACGGCTTCTACAAGGTCGGCGACGCCGGCAAGCTCGCCGATCCGGAGGATCCGTCCAAGGGCATCGTCTTCGACGGCCGCGTGGCCGAGGACTTCAAGCTGCTCACCGGCGCCTGGGTCAGCGCCGGCACGATCCGCGTCGCCGCCATCGCCGCCGGCGCGCCCGTCATCCAGGACGCCGTGGTCGCCGGCCACGACCGCGACGAGATCGGGCTTCTCGTCTTTCCCAGCGCGCCCGGCGCCGCCAGGGTCGCCGGCCTCGACCTGGCCACGCCCTTGCCGCAGCTCGTCGGCAACGACAAGGTCCGCGCCGCCCTGCGCACGGGTCTGGCCGCCCACAACGCCCGGAATCCAGGCACGACCACACGGATCGCACGCGTCCTGCTGATGCCCGAGCCCCCGGACATCGACGCCAACGAGATCACCGACAAGGGCTACATCAATCAGCGCGCGGTCCTCGAACGGCGGCAGGATCTCGTCGAGACGCTCTTCAGCGACGATCCCGAGGTGCTGGTGATCCCATAGGGGCCTGGTCGGCGACGGATTCACGCGACGGGGCTCAGCCGCCCAGGAATATCCGCTTGACGCCGTCGCTCGCCAGCAGCTCCTCCGCCGTTCCCTCGAGCACCAAGTGGCCGCCTTCGAGCACGTAGCCCCGCTCCGCGATGCCGAGCGCCGTCTGCACGTTTTGCTCGATGAACAGGATGCTGAGCCCGGCCCGGTTGATCTCGCGCAGGATCCGCATCATGTCCTCGGCCACCGCCGGCGCCAGCCCGAGCAGCGGCTCGTCGACGAGCAGCAGCTCGGGCCGCGCCATCAGGCCGCGCCCGAGCGCCAGCATCTGCTGCTCGCCGCCGCTCAGCGAGTGGGCCAGCTGGTTCTCGCGCTCCTCGAGCCTGGGGAACAGCTCGAAGACGAAGTCCAGGGTTCGCAGACGCTCCTTGCGGGCGCTCGGGTTGTAGCCGCCCAGCCACAGGTTCTGGCGCACCGTCAGATAGGGAAACACGCGGCGGCGCTCCATGATGTGGGACAGCCTGCGGCGCACGATGTCGTGGGGCGGCAGGCCGTCGATGCGCTCGCCCTTGAAGGTGATCCGCCCGGCCTTCGGGCGGCACAGCCCCGAAATGGTGTTGAGAACCGTGCTCTTGCCGGCCCCGTTGGGGCCGAGGAGGCCGACAATCTCACCCGGCCCGACGTTCAGCGACACGTCCCAGATCACCTGGTAGTCGCCGTAGGCCACCTCGAGGTCGGCCACCTCAAGCATAGGCGGTGCCGAGATACGATTCGATGACGCGCGAGTCGGCCTGGATCTCCTCCGGCGTCCCCTCGGCGATCTTGGCGCCCAGGTGCAGGGCCACGACCCGGTCGGCGATGGACATCAGCGCCTGAATGTTGTGCTCGATGACGACCAGGGTGACGCCGCTCGCGCGCAGGCGCTCGATGAGCGCGATGAGCCCGGGGATGCTGCGTTGGTCGATGCCGCCGGTGACCTCGTCGAGCAGGAGGAGCCTGGGGCGCGTCGCCATGGCGCGGGCCAGCTCCAGGCGCTTGCGCTGGCCGGTGCTGAGGGTCCCGGCATACGCCGCGCGCTTGTCCAGCAGGCCGACGAAGCTGAGCGCGGCCAGCGCCTGGTCCCGCGCCGCGTGCATGTTCGCCGTGTGCTGCATGACGCCCACCATGACGTTCTCCTCGACCGTCATGTGCTGGAACGGCTTCAGCTTCTGGAACGTGCGGCCGACGCCACGGCGGTTGATCCGGTCGGGCCTGAGGCCGAGCAACGAGCGTCCCGCAAAGCGGACGTCGCCGCCGTCCGGCTTCACGAAGCCGGTGACCAGGTCGAACAGCGTCGACTTGCCGGCCCCGTTCGGCCCGATCAGGCCCAGGATCTCCCCCTCGGCGACGCTGAACGAGATGTCGTCGTTGGCGACCAGGCCGCCGAAGTGCTTGGTCAGGTGCCTCACCTCAAGCATGCGAGCCCGCCCCCACGACCTTGCGCGCCAGGCCGATGAGACCGGCCGGATAGAGGACGGAGATGAGCAGGATGAGGGCGCCGTAGATCATCAGGTCCTCGGCGCCGCCCGTGCCGCCGAAGTAGATGCGGGTGAACTCCGAGAGCGGGAACAGGACGCCGACCCCGATGATCGGCCCCCAGAGCGTCCCGACGCCGCCCAGCATGGTCATCAGCACGACCAGGATGGACAGGATCAGGGGGAACACGGTCTCCGGATCGATCACCAGGATGTACTGGGTAAACAGGCTTCCGGCGACGGAGGTGAAGGCGGCCGACACCATGAAGGCGATCAGCTTGTACCGCCTCACGTCGATGCCGAGGCTGGCGGCGGCCTCGGGCTCCTCGCGGATGGCGCGGAAGTACAGGCCCGTGCGCGAGCGCTCCAGCCAGCGCACGCACAGGCACGCCAGCACGAGGAACGCAAGCCCGATGTAGTAGTAGGGAAGCTTGTTCTCGTGGAACTGGAAGGCAAACCACGGCGACTCCCGCTCGATGGGGATCCATATGCCGGTGGCGCCGCCGACGTACTCCCAGTTGATGAAGATAGTCTGCCCGATCTCGCCGATGACGAGCGTGGCGATGGCGAAGTAGTGGCCCTTGAGCCTGAAGGTCGGGAAGCCGATCAGCAGGGCCACGGCCGCCGAGACCACCACGCCGACCGCCATGCCCAGCCACGGCGAGACGTGGAAGTGGCTGAACAGGAAGGCCGCGCTGTAGGCGCCGATGCCGAAGAAGACCGCCTGGCCCAGCGAGATCTGGCCGCAGTAGCCGGCAAGCACGTTCCAGCCCTGCGCCATCAGCGCGTAGATGAAGATCATGATCAGGACGTGCTGCTGGTAGGGCTGATCGAAGACCAGCGGGTAGGCCAGCAGGCCCGCCGCGAACACGGCGGCGAGGACCCATTGGCGCCGGCTCGGCGGAGGGCGCGGGGGCTCCGCCCGCGCCTCGGCGAGGGCCGGGTCGCGGGCGACCCCGGCGGCAAAGCCCCGCTCGGCCATCAGAACCTCCCGAACAGGCCGGTGGGCCGCACCACGACGATCGCCAGGTACATGACGAAGATGATCACGTACTTGTACTCGGGGGCGATGAGCAGCCCGCCGAGCGCCTCGACCAGGCCGATGAGGACGCCGGCGACGAGCGCGCCGATCAGGCTCCCGAACCCCCCCATCGCCACGGTGACATAGGCCAGAAGGGCGAAGATCAGCCCGACTTCGGGGAAGATGAAATAGTAGCTGGTGAGCAGCACGCCGGCCACGGCGACGCAGGCCGAGCCGATGCCCCAGCCCAGCGCGTACATCCGGTCCGGCCGGATCCCCATGAGCGACGCCGCCTCGCGGTCCTGGGCCGTCGCCTGCAGGGCCATGCCCGTCTCGGTGCGGGTGATGAAAAGATAGAGGAAGGCGAACGCGAGCACGCAGCCGACGCTGGCGACGATCTGCGGCACGCCCAGGAAGATCCCCATCGCCTCGACCCGGCCGGCGACGATGGGATCGGGGATGGAGCGGAAGTCCGGCGTCCACAGGAACTGGGCCAGGCTGCGCAGGAAGATGGCCAGGCCGAAGGTCGCCGTGATCTGCACCATCATGGGCGCATGCAGGATGTGGCGGATGATGCCGTAGTGGGTCGTCACTCCGAGCCCGAACAGCAGCGCGACGCAGAACGGGATGGAAAAGAGAGGGTCGAGGCCGAAGAAGACGTGGAGCCAGAACGCGGCGAACATGCTCAGCATCATGAACTCGCCGTGGGCGAAGTTGACGATCTCCATGAGGCCGAAGATCAGGCTCAGACCCGCCGCCACCAGGGCGTAGATAAAGCCCATGAGAAGGCCGCTGATGATGGTCTGCAGGATGATTTCGCTGGTCATGCCGTCCCTGTCGTGGCCACGATGGGCGGAAAAGCGCCGGCTGCCCTGCCGGACGGCACGATCCCTCCATCTCCCCCCGAGCCCGGCGGCGCCATCTTAGCCAGCGGTGCGCGCGCTTGTCCACTTCACCGCGGACGCAAGGGGCCCGCATAAGGGGCTGGCATAAGGCGTTCCAACCGGCACGCAGAGCGGCTACACTGAGCGACCGAAGGCCCGCCCCAGCGTCCGGCAACCGGACGCGCACCGGCGCCGTGCGCCCGCACGGGAGTGCTCGCGGGCGGTCAGGCAATGGCGGGACGGACAGGCAAGATCATAGGGAGGCCCACATGAGATCGCTTAGAACCATGTTGACGGCCGCCGTCGCGGCGTTCGGCCTGTTGGCCACCGGCTTTGCGGCGACGGCCCAGGCCCAGATGAAGGAGGTGCGCATCGGCGTCCTCTACCCGCTGACCGGTTCAACGGCCCAGGCGGGCAACGACTGTCTGGCCGCGGCAAAGACCGCCGCCGACATCGTCAACAACAAGCACGACCTGGACCTGCCGCTGGCCAGAACGGAAGGCCTGCCCAACCTGGGCGGCGCCAAGGTGCGCCTTGTCGTCACCGACCACCAGGGCAAGCCCGAGATCGGCCGGGCCGAGGCGGAGCGCCTGATCACCAGCGAGAACGTGGCGGCCCTTTTCGGGGCGTACCACAGCTCCGTGAGTGCGGCGGCCAGCAACGTCGCCGAGCGCATGCAGGTCCCCTACCTGACGGGTGAGTCGTCGTCGCCGAAACTGCACACGCGCGGGTTCAAGTGGTTCTTCCGCACCGGCCCGCACGACGGCCACTACACCAAGACCATGTTCGACTTCATGCGCGATTTCGCCAAGAAGCAGGGCATCACGCTCAAGACCGTGGCCATCCTGCACGAGGACACCCAGTTCGGCGTCGACAGCGCCCGCGTCCAGGAGCAGCTCGCCAAGGAGGCGGGCATGGAGGTCGTGGCCAAGATCCCCTACAGGGCCAAGACCACCTCGCTCACCGCCGAGATCCAGAAGCTGAAGTCGGTGAACGCGGACGTGTTCCTGCCGACCTCCTACACCTCGGACGCGCTCCTGACCATGCGCACGGCGAAGGAGCTGGACTTTGCGCCGAAGGTCTTCATCGCCCAGGACGCCGGGTACAACGACTCGACGTTTCTCAAGACCATGGGCGAAGAGGCCGACGGCATCATCTCGCGCTCGCCGTTCTCCATGGACATGGCCGCCAAGATCCCGGTCATCAAGGACCTGGACGAGCTCTACAAGACGCACTCCGGCGGACGCGAAATCTACGATCCGCCCATCCGCAGCTTCGTCGGGGCGCTCGTGCTCATGGATGCCATCAACCGGGCGGGCTCGACGGATCCCGAGAAGATCCGCCAGGCGCTGCGCGAGACCAACATACCGGCCGACCAGGTTCCCATGCCGTGGCAGAACATCCAGTTCGGCCCGGACGGCCAGAACAACGGCGTCAGCACGGTGCTGATCCAGGTCCAGGACGGCACGTACTACTCCATCTATCCGTTCGACGTGGCCGCGCGCGAGGTCATCTACCCGTTCCCCGAGTGGGGCAAGCGCTGAGCCGACACGCGTTTCCCGGAACGACGCGGGGACCCTTGCCGGGTCCCCGCGTTCCTTATTACGCGCTCCCTCCTTCGTGGTCGCGGCGTCTGCCGCGCCGCTCGGCCGTGGCCGTCTCGTCGACCCGCCCGTCGGCCCTCAGCACCACCCCGTAGTCGGCCTGCGCGGACTCCGGCGAGACCAGGCCGTTGGCGACATCGTCGGCGACCATGCCGGGATCGCGCGCGAACGGATCGCCGAAGCCGCCGCCGCCGGGCATCTCCAGGCGCAGGCGCTCACCGGGTGGAATCGTCTGCTGGCCCTTGGCGCGCAGCCGCGGGCCCGAGGCCAGCGAGACCCGGCCGGCGGCGCCGTCCCGGCCGCCGGCGCGGCCGCGCGGCGGGTTGTCGACGCGCTCGAACATGGCCAGCACCTCGAAGGGGGCGCCGTCGGCTCCGCCGATCTCGATGACCTGGCCGAGGCCGCCGCGGAACGTGCCCGGCCCGCCCGAGTCGGGGCGGAACTCCTTGCGCCAGAAGATGATCGGCGTGATCGCCTCGTTCACCTCGACCGGCATTCCGCGCACGCCGCTCGGGAAGGCGGTGGCGCTGAGGCCGTCGAGGCTCGGGCGCGCCCCGGAGCCGCCGCTGTTGAACTGCAGCATCTCGAACTCGGGCAGATTGCCTTCATAGCCGCTGCCGCTCGAGGCCGAAGGCCCGCCGCGGAGCTGCACGTTCCACAGCGAGGCCGAGCCCTCGGCCTGCACGCCGCCTTCGACGACTTGGTGCAGGCAGCCCATGACGGTGTCGGGCAGCAGGTGGCCGATGATGTGGCGCGCCGCCACGGCATACGGGCGCTGCACGTTGAGGATGGTGTCCTCGGGCGCCGAGAAGGTGATGGGCTCGAGCGAGCCGTAGTTGTTGGGCACGTCCGGGGCGACCACGCATTTGACCCCGAAGCAGGTGTAGGCCTTGGTGTAGTTCAGCACCACGTTGATGCCGAAGGCGCTCGGCGGCGAGGTGCCGGCATAGTCCACGTGGATGTGGCCGTCGGTGACGCTCAGCGCCGCCTTCAGCGTAACCGGCCGGTCGTAGCCGTCCATGGTGAGCTCGTTGTGGAAGGTTCCCTTCTTGAGCCTTCGGATCTTCTCGACCGTGGCCAGGCGCGAGCTCTCGATGATGAACGCGCCCAGCTCGTCGATATCGTCGAGCCCGAACTCGTCCATCATGTCGAGCAGCCGGTTGCTGCCGGTGTCGTTGGAGGCGGCGAACGAGAAGATATCGCCCACCACCTGCACGGGTTCGCGAACGTTGGTCCTGATGATCTCGAGCAGGGTCTCGTTGGGCTCGCCCTTGCGGAACAGGTGCATGACCGGGATGTTGAGGCCCTCCTCGAACACCTGCCGCGCGTCGGGCCCGAAGCCGCGGCCGCCGATGTCCACGATGTGGCAGGTGTTGGCGAACAGCGCCACCGGCCGGCCCTTGCGGAAGGTCGGCGTGACCACGGTGATGTCGTGCAGGTGGCCGGAGGTCTTCCACGGGTCGTTGGTGATGAGGACGTCGCCCGGCTCCATCTCCTGCACCGGGTACCTGTCGATGAAGTGGACCATGCCCTCGGCCATGGCGTTGATGTGGCCCGGCGTGCCCGTCACGGCCTGGGCCAGCATGCGCCCCTCGCGGTCGAACACGGCCGCGGCCAGGTCGCCGGCCTCGCGCACGCTGGTCGAGAAGGCGGTGCGCACCAGCGTCTGGGCCTGCTCCTCGACGACCGAGATGAGCCGGTTCCACATGACCTGCATGTGGATCTTGGAAAGCGCGGTGTCCCTCCTCATCGCTCCTGCTCCCCGGTCTCTGCGCGGCGCTCGAGGATGATGTAGCCGAGCGGGTGGACGCGCGCCGTGAATCCCCTGGCGACCACGCTCGCCGTGTCGGTCTCGACGATGACGGCGGGGCCCTCGACCACCGCGCCCGCGGCTAGCTCGTCGCGCAGGAAGCTCGGCACCGTCTCGAAGGCCCCGCTCCGGGTGTCCAGCAACGGCCGCGTCCCGGCGGCTTTCGGGCGATGCGCCGGCCCCGCTTGCGGCGGCGGCCGCACCGCCTCCGGCGTGGTGGTGAGGTGCAAGACCCAGGTGAGAATTTCGATCTCCAGGTGCGGGATGCTGCGTTGGTACAGCGCGTGGTAGGCCGCCTCGAACCCGCGCCGCAGCACCTCGGCGGCGCCGGCGCCGAGCCGGCCTTGGGGGCCGGCCAGCGGGATGTCCACGGCCACCTCGTGACCCTGGCCGACGTAGCGCATGAAGGCCTTGCAGGTCTCGGCCAGCGCGCGTCCCTGCGCGCCCGGCTCGACCACGCCCCGCGCCTCGGCGCGCATGGCCTCGATCAGCCGGTTCAGGGCTTGGACGTCGATCGAGCCGACTCGCTGATAGAAGCTGCGCGAGACCTCGTAGGAGACCGGCGCCCGCAGGAAGCCGACCGCCGAGCCGACGCCGGCGCTCGGCGGGATGACCACGCGGCTCATGCCCAGCTTGTCGGCGACCCGGGCGGCGTGCACCGGGGCGGCGCCGCCGAAGGCGATCAGGGTGCGCTCCTCGATCATCTTGCCGCTCTCGACCGCGTGGACGCGCGCCGCGTTCGCCATGTTCTCGTCGACCATCTCCGAGACGCCGAGCGCCGCGTGCGGCGCCTCCAGCTGGAGCCGCGCGCCGACGACCCTGTCGAGCGCCGCATCCGCGGCGTCCCGGTCCAGCGTCATGGTGCCGCCGGCGAACTCGCCCGGGTCGATGCGCCCGAGCACCACGTCGGCGTCGGTGACCGTGGGCTCGGTGCCGCCCAGGCCGTAACAGACCGGACCGGGGTCCGAGCCGGCGCTCTGCGGCCCGACGGTGATGCGGCCCATGGCGTCGATGCTGGCGATGGAGCCGCCGCCGGCGCCGATCTCCACCATCTCGATCACCGGGATGCGCAGGGGCAGGCCGCTGCCTTTGAGGAACCGGTGGACACGCGCCACCTCGATCGCGCGCGCCGTTTGCGGTTGGCCGTCGTCGATCAGGCAGATCTTGGCCGTCGTGCCGCCCATGTCGAAGGACACGACGCCGTCCAGGCCGATCTCCTTGGCGATGTGGCAGGCGAAGATGGCGCCGCCGGCAGGCCCCGATTCGACCAGGCGCACCGGGAAGCGGATCGCCGTCTGCAAGGTCGTGATGCCGCCGCCCGAGAGCATGAGGAACACCGGACAGGCGAACCCTTCGGCGCGCAGGTCGCGCTCGAGACCGCGCAGGTGCCGGCCCATGAGCGGCTTCACGTAGGCGTTGGCGCAGGTCGTCGAGATTCGCTCGTACTCGCGCATCTCGGGTGAGACCTCGCACGACAGGCTGACCTCCATGTCCGGCAGGTGCTCGAGCAGGATGTCACGCGCCCGCACCTCGTGCGTGGCATTGGCGTAGCTGTGCAGGAAGCCGATGGCGACGCTCTGGACGCCGGCCGTCTCGAAGGCCGGCACCAGGGCCCGCAGCCCCTCCTCGTCGAGGGCCGCGAGCACCTCGCCGCGCGCGTTCATGCGCTCGCGCACCGGGAAGCGAAGCTTGCGCGGCACCAAAGGCTGAGGCAGACGGATGTTGACGTCGTACTGGTCGAACCGGTTCTCGTTGCGCATCTCCAGGGTGTCGCGGAAGCCCTCGCTGGTGACCAGCGCGGTCGGCGCGCCCTTGCGCTCGATCAGCAGGTTGGTGGCGAGCGTGGTGCCGTAAATGATGAAGGAGACCTCCGCCGGCCGCATCGACGCCTTCGCCAGCACGTCGCGGATCCCGGTGATGACGCCGCGTTCGGGCGCATCCTGAGTGGTCAGGGTCTTGGCCGTGACGCGGTGGCCGGGGGCCTCGAGGGCGACGTCCGTGAAGGTGCCGCCGATGTCGATGCCGAGGGAGGCGCGGGGGCTGGGATCAGGCCGCGTGCGCGCCATCGAGGACCACCTCCGTCAGCACCTGTGCCGCCTGTTCGACCTGCTCGCGGGTCACGTCCAGGTGGGTGACGGCGCGCATCCTGTGGCGCGCGTTCTCGCCGATGCGCACGCCGCGCGCCAGCAGGCGCTCGGACACCTCGGCCGCCGTCATGCCGCTACGGCGCACGTCGAAGAACACCATGTTGGTCTCGACCTCCTCCACCTCGAGCGCCGGCAGTTCGGCGAGCCTGCGGGCCAAGAGGCGGGCGTTGTCGTGGTCCTCGGCCAGGCGCTCGACGTGGTGCTCCAGGGCGTAGATGCCGGCCGCGGCGATGACGCCCGCCTGGCGCATGGCGCCGCCCAGGCGCTGCTTCCAGGGCCAGGCCCGGCCGATGAACTCCGCGTCGCCGGCGAGCACGGCGCCCACCGGACAGCCCAGCCCCTTGCTCAGGTCGATCCACAGCGAATCGAACGCGTGTGCGTAGTCGCGGGCCGCAACGCCCGAGGCCACGACCGCGTTCAGGAGCCGCGCCCCGTCCATGTGCGCGACCAGGCCGTGGCGCTTGGCCACCTCGGCGACCGCCAGCGTGGTCTGCAGCGGCCACACCGCGCCGCCGCCCGCGTTCGCCGTCTGCTCGATGGCGATCAGGCGCGTGCGCGGCGAGTGCCGGCGGCCATCGCGCACCGCGTCCTCGGCCTGCTCGGGCCGGAATACGCCGCGCTCGCCGTCGAGGGCACGCACCATGACGCCAGCCAGCGCCGCCGGACCGCCGGCCTCGGCATTGATGATGTGGGCGCTCGTCTCGGCGATGATCTCGTCGCCCGGCCGACAGTGCACCAGGAGGGCGATCTGGTTGCACATGGTGCCCGAAGGCAGGAACACGGCGGCCTCCTTGCCGAGCATGTCGGCGACGCTCCTGCACAGGCGGTTGACGCTCGGGTCCTCGCCGCGCTGCTCGTCGCCGACCGGCGCCGCGGCCATCGCCGCACGCATTTGCGGCGTCGGCCGCGTCTGGGTGTCGCTGTAGAGGTCGATCCTGATGTCTGGCATGCCTTCCGGGCTCCCTTGTCGCGCGCGCAATGTTAGTCCGCGGGGGCTGGCTAGTCGAATCCCAACCGGCGAAGGGGTGTTCGGGTTCCCCGGCGGGCGCGGGACCCGCGGACCCGAAGCGCCCGTGTGACGTGCGGCGAGCCCACCGGTCCGCCCATGGCCCCGGCGCGGCCTGAAAGGCCGGCAGCGCCCGACCCGGTCGTTTCGCGCTCAAGCCGCCCCTTGAGCCAGGCTCGGCTCAAATTGGTCCGCTTTCTGGGGCTCAAGACCCGGGTAACCGTCCACTCGGCCTCGCCGCCATGCTAACGTCCGTCGTTCCGGGATCGAGATGTGGAGGCGACAGCGATGCAGCGCCTGTTCTTGTCCGCCTTGCTCGCGGTTCTCTTCGCCGGCGCGGCCAGGGCCGACCTCGACGCCGGGCTCGACGCCTACGAGGCGGGCGACTACGCCGCCGCGCTTGCGGAGTTTCGCCCGCTCGCCGACGACGGGGACCCGGATGCCCAGTTCTACCTGGGCGAGATGCACCTTGAGGGAAAGGGCGTGGCGCGGGACTTCGAGACGGCGGCGCACTGGCTTGGCAAGGCGGCCCAAGCCGGCCATCCCCCGGCCCAGGGCGTGCTGGGCGGTCTCTACGCGGTGGGCCTCGGCGTCCCCCGGGACTTCGGCACGGCCTATTTCTGGATGATCGTCGCCGCCATCTGGAGCGAGGCCGAGATCCGTCGCGAGGCGATGAACAGCCTCGGCGAGGTGGCCGAGCAGCTCTCCGCCGAGGAAAAGAAGGCGGTGGCCAGGCAGGCCGTGCGGCAATGGCGACGCTAGCAGCCGTCACTCCGGCGCGCTCGGCGATTTCCGCACGGGACAGCCGGCCGGGCCGCTGAACCGGCCCGAAACGCACCGCTAAGGACGGGACCGGGACCTGAAGCAGGGCGGGAACGCGCGGGGGGTGCGCGCTTGCTTCGGCGCCGGCCCGTGTTCGCCGTGACTGAAATTCTGAAGGAGGCTGCCATGCCCAATGCGCTTCCCGCCATGACACAGGCGCAGACCGACGAATTCCTGCAGGCTCCGCGGCACGCGGTCGTCGCCACCAATCGGCGCGACGGGCCGCCGCAGCTCAGCCCGGTCTGGTACCTGTACGAGGCGGGCCGCATCTACATCTCCGTCCGCGTGGCAAGTGCCAAGTACCGCAATCTGCGACGCGACCCGCGCATCGGCGTCTGCGTCGACGGGGCTCACCCCGATGCCCGGGCCGTCATGATCTACGGCCGCGCAGAACTGATCGAGGCGGACAGCCCCTGGCGGGAAGACATGCACTGGCGCATTACCCGCAGGTATTTCGGCAGTGACGAGGAGGCGCGCCGCTTCCGGGACGAGGCGCGTGAGTGGGGGCCGAGGGCGCTGATCGTGGTGACCCCTGAGAAGACCATAAGTCAGGATTTCAACTGAGGACCGACCCCGGGGAAAGCGCGCCTGCAAGCTCACGCTGAGTTCGAGGCGGGGCGCGAGGCCCACCACATTCGACGGCGCAGCGGGCGGGCCTCGGGAGTGTCGCCGCGCAGACGCTCGGGTCGCGCGTTCCGGGTTCCCTGGTCTTGCGAAAACGCGGGCCGCCGGTTGACCCGACTGGCCCTCGGATCATGCACGATCAGGCCGCACTCACCCGCAACGGCGAACCCGGTTCGACCGGGCATCGGCTTGAGGATCCCGATGTCTCACTCCGGCAGGCCGGCCTTGCGCAGGGCCGCGAGGCTCCGTTGCGAATCGGCCTCGTCCCTGTAGGTCAGTGACTCGGCGTATCTGGCCAGGGTGAAGGTCGGGTTGATGCGCAACACCTGTGCGCCCTGGGCCCGCGCCTCCTCGTCCCGGCCCATCTGCGCATAGCAGGCGGTCAGGCCGATGTGCGGCCCGATGTGATTCGGATTGCGCTGGATCGAGGCCCGATAGCTGGCCGCGGCCTCCTCGTAGCGCCCCGTCAGGCGCCGGGCGTGCGCCTGCACCGCGAGGTACCAGGCCGAATACAGCGGGCTGAGGCGCATGGCCTTGTCGACGAGGGCGCCGGCCTCCTCGGCCCGGCCGGACCAGTTCAGCGTCATGGCGAGAAGCGCGGTCACGTCGGCGCCGTTGGGGTCGAGAGCGACCGCCTTCTCGCCCGCGGCGACCGCCTGGTCATAGTCGCGCCGCATGAGGTGAATGGCGCCCAGCAGCGCGTGGACCTCGGACAGGCCGTCGTCGAGGCCGAGCGCGTTGTCGGCCAGCAGGGCAGCCTCCGCCACGGCATCGCCCGGCGACTCGCTCCACACGAAGCGCGCGTCCGCCCAGTGGGTCCAGGCCAGCCAGACCCAGCCGGCCGCGTAACCGGGATCGAGCTCGACGGCTTTCTGAAACAGGCTTCGGGCGCGCGCGTTCTCCTCCCTGGTGAAGCGACGGAAGTGGGGCAGCCCTTGCATCAGGCATTCCCAGGCGAACAGGTTGTCGGTCGATTTGTGCCAGACGCGCGCCTGCTCCCCCTCGACGAGGCGCACGTGCAGCGCCGTGACCACGTTCGAGGTGATCTCGTCCTGCAGGGCGAAGACGTCCGTCAGGTCGCGGTCGAAGCGCGCGGCCCAGACGTGGCAGCCGTCGGCGGCGTCGATCAGCTGGGCCGTGATCCGCACCCGGTTGCCGGCCTTGCGCACGCTGCCCTCCAGCACGTAGCGCACGCCGAGCTCGCGGCTGACCTGCTTCACGTCGACGGCCTTGCCCTTGTAGGTGAAGGTCGAGTTGCGCGCGATGACGAACAGGCCCGAGATCTTGGACAGCGCCGTGATGATGTCCTCGGTGATGCCGTCGGCGAAATACTCCTGCTCCTCGTCCGCGCTCATGTTGTCGAACGGCAGGGCCGCGATCGAGGGGTTGTCCGGCTCGGCGTGGGAACCGGCGGATGACGCCGGCGTCTCGATCCGCGCGGCCTGGCACAGGTTCGCCCATACCGAATAGCCCCGTATCGGGCGCTCGATGTTCTTGACCTTCTGCTCGCCCAGATCCTCGTAGCGCAGGTTGAGGATCCTCTCGATCTGCTCGTAGACGGCGTTCGAGATGCAGATGCCGCCGGGTTGGGCCAGCTCCTCGAGCCGGGCCGCGACGTTGACGCCGTCGCCGTAGATATCCTCGCCTTCGATGATGATGTCGCCCAGGTTGATGCCGATGCGGAACAGGACCCGCCGATCCTCCGGGACGCAGGCGTTGCGCTCGGCCATCGTCTTTTGAATCTCGACCGCGCTCTGCACGGCTTCCGCGACGCTGTCGAACTCGGCGAGCATGCCATCGCCCGTCGTCTTGACGATGCGCCCGCGGTGCCCGGCGATCTTGGGAGCGATGACGTCTTGCCGAAGCGCCTTGAGGCGCCCGAGCGTACCCGCCTCGTCGCGCTCCATGAGTCGGCTGTAGCCGACCATGTCGGCGGCGAGAATCGCCGCGAGTCTGCGCTCGATGCCCTGGGCTTCCATAACAACTCTCTCCCCCGGCGGAGAGCGCCCGGAGCCGAAGTCTACGCTGCTTCGATCGAGCTGTCCAATCGCGGTCCCGGCGACATCGGGCCAGGCTTGCGCCGCCGACCGGCATCGGGCCGGACCAGCCGTTGGCGCCGGCCGCTTGGCCGGGAACCCGCCAATTGGCCATGGACGCCCCGCGGCGAAGGGACCATGATACGGCCCGTGTCCGGGCGCAATATCCCGCGCGCAGGCATCCGCGCCTCGGACGGGTCCCGGCGGGGCGCCGGGGGCGGCTGGTCCGCGCGGCGGGAGGAAAATTCGAGAACGCGATGGAAACAGGGAGAGTACCATGAGACGATTCTTCGCTGGCCTGATGTGGGTCGTGCTCGCCGTGACCGGCGGGCAGGCGGCGGCGGGAACGCCGCAGGACACCCTCGTCATGGCCAAGGACATCTCCGACATCATCACGCTCGACCCGGCGGAGGTGTTCGAATTCAGCGGCGGCGAGGTGATCGCCAACATCTATGACCGCGTCATGATGTTCGAACCCGAGGACCTGACCACGCTCGTGGGCGGGGTCGCCGAGAGCTACACGGTCAGTGACGACGGCAGGACCATCACGCTCAAGATCCGGCCCGGCCAGACCTTCCATTCCGGCAATCCGGTGAGGGCCGAGGACGTGGCCTTCTCGCTGCGGCGGGTCATCAAGCTCAACAAGACGCCGGCGTTCATCTTCACCCAGTTCGGCTGGACCCCCGACAACGTGGACGGCCTGGTGAAGGCGGTCGACGACATGACCGTCAGCCTGACCATCGATGCGGAGTTCTCACCCGGTCTGGTGCTCAACGCGCTGCAGGCCGGCGTCGGCTCGGTGGTCGACAAGAAGGTGGTCCTGGCGCACGAGCAGGACGGCGACCTCGGGTACGAGTGGCTGAAGAACCACAGCGCCGGATCGGGCGCCTTCTCGCTCAAGACCTGGAAGGCGAACGAGCTGGTCACGCTCGAGGCCAACCCGAACTACCGCCACGGCGCCCCGGGCGTGAAGCGGGTCATCATTCGGCACGTGCCCGAGCCCTCGGCCCAGCGCCTGCTGATCGAAAAGGGCGACGCCGACATCGTGCGCAATCTGCAGCCCGACCAGATCAGGGGCCTGAAGGGCAACGACGAGCTGGTGATCGGCGACTACCCCAAGGCGGGCCTGACCTACGTGGCCGCCAACGACGCCCACGAGATCCTGGGCAAGCCCAAGGTGCGCCTGGCCATGCGCTACCTGATCGACTACGAGGGCATGGTCAACTCGTTCCTGGCCGGCCAGTACAAGATCCACCAGGCGTTCTGGCCATCGGGGCTGTGGGCCTCCTACGACGAGACGCCGTTCTCGCTCGACGTGGAGAAAGCCAAGGCGCTGCTCGCCGAGGCCGGGCATCCCGGCGGCGGCTTCAAGGTCACCATCGACACGCTGACCGAGGCGCCCTATTCCGAGATCGCCCAATCGCTGCAGCAGAACCTGACGAAAGTCGGGATCGAGTCGGATATCGTCCTCTCCGAGGGCAAGACCCTTTGGCCGAAGTACCGGGCCCGCAAGCACGACATCATCGTGGCCCGCTGGTCCCCGGACTATGTGGATCCGCACTCCAACGCCGATTCCTTCGCCCACAACCCCGACAACAGGATGGAGGCGAAGCTCACCGGCAAACTGGCCTGGCGCAACTCCTGGTTCGACCCGGAGATCAACGCCCTCACCGAGGCCGCGGCAAGAGAGCTGGATCTGGATAAGCGCAAGCAGATGTATGCCGAGCTGCAGCAGAAGGTGCAGATGACCTCACCGTTCTCGATCATGTTCCAGCACAGCGAGCAGGCCACGATGCGCAAGAACGTGAAGGGCTACGTCAGCGGCTCCAACTTCGACCTGGTGTTCTATCGGAACATCACGAAGTAACTTCCGGGTCCCGCTGTGGCGAATCGCGACAGCTCCAGCGTGTCGGGGACGGGTCCAGGCCCGTCCCCGCACCCGTTTGTCTCGAGGGCCGCGAACCTCGTCTTCACCCTGTCGCTGACCTTCGTGGGCCTGACCGCCATCACCTTCGTCATCGGGCGGATCATGCCCGCCGACCCGGTGGTCGCGATCGTCGGCGACCGCGCGCCCAAGGAGGTCTACGAGGCCGTGCGCCTGGAGCTCGGCCTCGATAAGCCGCTCATCCAGCAGTATTGGATCTATCTCACCAACGTGCTGCAGGGCGAGTTCGGCAAGTCGATCATGACCACCCGGCCGGTGCTCGACGACCTGATCCGGTTCTTCCCCGCGACCTTCGAGCTGGCCAGCGTTGCCACCCTTGCGGGCATATTCATCGGTGTGCCCATGGGCGTCGTCGCGGCGGTTCGCCAGGGCCGGCTGACCGACCACATCGTGCGGGTGGTCGGGCTGATCGGCTATTCGGTGCCCATCTTCTGGCTCGGCCTGATGGCGCTTCTGGTGTTCTACGCGCGCCTCGAATGGCTGCCCGGACCGGGACGCATCGAGGTCTACTACGACGGCATCGTCGAGCCGACCACCGGGTTCATCCTGCTCGATTCGGCGATGCAGGAGGAGTGGGAGGTGTTCCACAACGCGCTGTCGCACCTGGTGCTGCCCGCCGCCATGCTGGCGACCTATGCGCTCGCCTACATCGCGCGCATGACGCGCAGCTTCATGCTCGACCAGCTCAGCCAGGAATACGTCATCACCGCCCGGGTCAAGGGCCTGTCCGAGGTTTCGGTAATCTGGCGCCACGCCTTCCGCAACGTGCTGGTCCAGCTCATCACCATCATCGGCCTGACCTATGCCTCGCTGCTCGAGGGCTCGGTGCTGACCGAGACGGTCTTCGCCTGGCCCGGCATCGGCCAGTACATCACCAACTCGCTGTTCAACGCCGACATGAACGCGGTGATCGGCGGCACCGTGGTGGTGGGCATCTGCTTCGTCGGCATCAACATGCTCTCCGACGTGCTCTACCGGCTCGTCGACCCGAGGGTGCGGTGATGGCCGAGGACGCGTTGATCTGCGCGGGCGGCATGGAGCGGCTGCGGACCTGGCTGCTGACGGACTCGCCCGGATCAACCCTCCACGCCCGCTGCCAGCGGTTCTATCTGGGCTGGCTTGCGTTCCGCGGCAACCCGATCGCCATGACCGGGCTGCTGATCATCGCAAGCCTGGTGCTGGTCGCCATCTTCGCGCCGCTCTTGACCGAGGGCGAGGGCATCGAACAGCATCTTTCCGAGCGCCTGCTGGCGCCGAGCGCCGAGCACTGGTTCGGCACCGACGAGCTGGGCCGCGACATCTTCGAGCGCATCATCTGGGGCTCGCGCATCACGCTCTACATCGTCGGGCTGGTGGGCGTCATGGTGGTGCCCATCGGCCTTCTGATCGGCACGGTCGCCGGCTATGTGGGCGGCTGGGTCGACAACATCCTCATGCGCTTCACCGACATCTTCCTCGCCTTCCCGCGGCTCATCCTGGCGCTCGCCTTCGTCTCCGCGCTCGGGCCGGGCATCGAGAACGCGGTGCTGGCGATCGCGCTGACCACCTGGTCGCCCTACGCCCGCATCGCGCGGGCCGAGACCATCACCGTGCGCAACAGCGAGTACATCATGGCGGCGCGCCTGCAGGGCGCTTCGGCCCTGCGCATCCTCTACGGCCACATCGCGCCGCTGTGCATCTCCTCGGTGATCGTCCGCCTGACCCTCGACATGGCCGGGATCATCCTGACCGCCGCCGGGCTCGGCTTCCTCGGCCTCGGCGCCCAGCCGCCGCTGCCCGAGTGGGGCGCGATGATCTCGACCGGGCGGCAGTACATCCTCGACCAGTGGTGGGTGGCGGCGGTGCCGGGGCTCGCCATCTTCGTGGTCAGCCTGGGTTTCAACCTGCTGGGCGACGGCCTGCGCGACGTGCTCGACCCCAAGAGCGGGGGCGCCGGATGAGCCAAGCGCCGCTGCTCGTGGTCGAGGACCTGCACGTCGACTTCGCGACGCCCAAGGGCCTGGTCGAGGCGGTGCGCGGGGTCGACTTCACCCTCGGCCGCGAGAAGCTGGGCATTGTCGGGGAATCGGGCTCGGGCAAGTCGGTGACCGGGCGCGCGATCCTCAAGCTGATCCGGCCGCCCGGACGGGTCCGGGCCAGATGCCTGGAGTTCGACGGCACGGACCTGCTGAGCGCCGACGAGCGCGTCATGCGCAAGATCCGCGGCGAGCGCATCTCCATGGTCATGCAGGACCCCAAGTTCTCGCTCAACCCGGTGATGACCGTCGGCGCCCAGATCGCCGAGGCCTACCGGATCCACGCCGGGGCCTCGCGCGCCGAGGCCAAGCGGCGCGCGCTCGAGATGCTCGAGGCGGTGCGCATCCGCAACCCCGAGCGCGTGTTCCGCACCTATCCCCACGAGGTCTCGGGCGGCATGGGCCAGCGCATCATGATCGCCATGATGCTGATCCCCGAGCCCGACCTCCTGATCGCCGACGAGCCGACCTCGGCGCTCGACGTCACCGTCCAGCTTCAGGTGCTGGCGATCATGGAGGACCTGGTGACCCAGCGCGGCATGGGGCTGATTTTCATCAGTCACGACTTGAATCTGGTGGCCTCGTTCTGCGACCGGGTGCTGATCATGTACGGCGGCCGGATCATGGAGGTCTGCGAGGCGGCCAAGCTGGCGCAGGCGCAACACCCCTACACCCAGGGTTTGCTGTACTGCCTGCCGCGGGTCGAGAGCGGCGGCGCAGCGGATCTGCCGGTGTTGACCCGCGATCCCGCCTGGCTCGAACACGGGGCGTGAACCGATGATCGAGGTCGAGGGGCTCAACGTCGTCTTCGGCCGCGGCCGCGATGCGGTCCACGCGGTGCGCGACGTCTCGTTCCGGGTCGCCGAGGGCGGGAGCTTCGGGCTGGTCGGCGAGTCCGGCTCGGGCAAGTCGACGGTGCTGCGCGCGCTCTGCGGGCTCAACCCGAACTGGAGCGGACGCATGGCCGTCGTCGGCAAGGCGCTGGCGCCGAAGCGGGACAAGGCCTTCTTCAAGCTGGTCCAGATGGTGTTCCAGGACCCCTACGGCTCGCTGCACCCGCGCCACACCGTCGACCGCATCCTCTCCGAGCCGATCGCCATCCACGGCCTGAGCGAGCCCGACCGGCGCGTGTCCCGGGCGCTGGAGGAAGTCGGGCTGGGCCCGCGCTTTCGCTACCGCTTTCCGCATCAACTCTCCGGCGGCCAGCGCCAGCGGGTCGCGATCGCCCGCGCGCTCATCCTCGAGCCGAGGATCCTGCTGCTCGACGAGCCGACCTCGGCGCTCGACGTCTCGGTCCAGGCCGAGGTGCTCAACCTGCTGCGCCGACTGAAGCGCGAGCGGAACCTGACCTATGTCCTGGTCAGCCACGATCTCTCCATCGTGGCGCACATGTGCTCCCACCTGGCGGTGATGAACCACGGCGCCATTGTGGAGAACCTGACGGTCGAGCAGCTGCGCAGCCGTTCGCCCGAGCACCCGTACACGAAGCAGCTCCTGGTCGCCAGCCTGGGCTACGACCGCGCTGCGATCGAGCGATTCGAGGACTTCGCAGCGCCGGCATGATCGCGGTTGCCCCCGGGGCGCTCAGGCGGTCCCGGGGCGCCGCCGGTCGCCGGCCGGGCGCGTGGGGGCCCGGCTAGTCCAGAAACAGCCGGGTGACTTCGCTGAACGGACCGCCGCCTGCTCCGGCCGCGGACTTTGCGCCTTGACCCGCGCCGACGGCGACCTGTCCGCTGAAGACCATATCGACGGCCTCTCCATTGGCGGAAAGGGGCAGGAGCAGGCGCCGCACGCGGTGCTTGACCAGGCCTTCGCCCGGCCACTCGGTCTCGCTGTAGAGTGCCCGGCGCCGTTCGATCATCTCGCGAAACAGCCCGATCACGTACTCGCCGTAGGCGCCGTCCGACAGGACCTCGTCCAGGTGGCGCCCGGTCGAGTCGCAGCCGCTGGCGGCGACGATCTCGGTGCCGACGAGGCGGTAGCGGAAGCGTTCGCCGCCGTCCACCACGTCGACCAAGCCCACGATGGGCAGGAGCGCCGGGATCTCGACCGGGTCGATGTCGGCGCGCGCCGGCATGGCGCGCTTGCCGCGCTTGTGCCGCCAGTAATGGTGGAGCGCGCGCAGACGCGCATCCCCGATGGCCGCGGCCCCTGCCTTTGGCACCAGCCCCCCGTCCTGATTGTGTGAAAGCGACGTATATCACGATTACGCATGAACGCGAACAATTGCTGATTGCATTCCTGTTCGCTTGCTGGTTGCGGTTGCGTGCTCCGGCTATCGCGCCCGTCTCGTTTGAACCGCACGCGCGTCCCGTCGGGCGGCCACCTGGCCCCGCTCGGCCCCGGGCGCGAGACGAGCGCCTCGGCGCACCCCGCCGTCCCGGCCCCTTGTCGGGGCCGCTCGCATCGGGCAAGGTCGCGGGCATCGTGCGAAAAAGGGGGAAGGGGCGTCATGGCAGACACGCCTTACGATGTCGTTGTGATCGGCGGCGGCCCGGGCGGCTACGTCTGCGCGATCCGCGCCGCGCAGCTCGGCCTGAAGACCGCCTGCGTGGAGAAGCGCGGCGCCCTCGGCGGCACCTGCCTCAACGTCGGCTGCATCCCCTCGAAGACGCTGCTCAACGCCTCGCAGAGGTTTGCCGAGGCCGGTCACGACCTGGGCAGGCTGGGCATTACGCTCGGCAAGGTGGGCCTCGATCTCGCCGCCATGATGGGCCACAAGGACAAGGTGGTGGTCGATCTCACCAAGGGCATCGAGTTCCTGTTCAAGAAGAACAAGGTCGACTACCTCGCAGGCACCGGCACCTTGAGCGGCCCGGGCGCGGTCGCGCTGACGGACGCGGCGGGGCGCGAGAGCGAGCTCGCCGCCGAGAACATCGTCATCGCCACCGGCTCCGATCACATGGAGCTGCCCGGCGTCGACATCGACGAGAAGCGCATCGTCTCCTCGACCGGCGCGCTCGCGCTGTCGCGGGTGCCGAAGCACTTGCTCGTGGTCGGCGGCGGCTACATCGGCCTGGAGCTCGGCTCGGTCTGGCTGCGCCTCGGGGCCAAGGTGAGCGTGGTCGAGTTCCTCGAGCGCATCGTCCCGGGCATGGACGGCGAGATCGCAAACGCCTTCCAGCGCGTGCTGAAGAAACAGGGCATGCAGTTCCGCCTGTCCTCCAAGGTGACCGGCGCCAAGCGCATCAAGGGCGGGGTGAGCCTGAGCGTCGAGCCGGCCAAGGGTGGCGCGAGCGAGACGGTCGAGGCCGACGTGGTGCTGGTCGCGGTCGGCCGGCGCCCCTATACCGAGGGCCTCGGCCTGGACCGCGCCGGCGTGGTGCTTGACGAGGCCGGCCGGGTCAAGGTGGACGAGCGCTTCCGGACCAACATCGCCGGGATTTACGCCATCGGCGACGTGATCCCCGGGCCCATGCTGGCCCACAAGGCCGAGGAGGAAGGGATCGCCGTGGCCGAGATCCTGGCCGGCCAGTCGGGTCACGTGAACTACGAGACCGTGCCGGCGATCGTCTACACCTGGCCCGAGGTCGCCGCCCTCGGCAGGACCGAGGAAGAACTCAAGGAGACGGGCCGCGACTACGAGGTCGGCAAGTTCCCCTTCACCGCCAACAGCCGGGCGCGCTGCATCGCCGACACCGAAGGCTTCGCCAAGGTCCTCTCGGACGCCAAGAGCGACCGGATCCTGGGCGCGCACATCATCGGCCCCGACGCCGGCACGCTGATCCACGAGGTCGTGGTCGCCATGGAGTTCGGCGCCTCGGCCGAGGACCTGGCGCGCACCTGCCACGCCCACCCCACGCTCAACGAGGCGGTCAAGGAGGCGGCCCTCGCGGTCGAGGGCAGGGCCATCCACATCTAAGTCCCGCCCTGGGCGACGGGACGCACCGGGACCGCCGCCCGCTTGCGCCCGCGAGCCCGGGCCGCCGGAGGACATGCGCCCATGGAGCCAAGCGAGGATTCGTCGCACGAGCCCCGGACGGCTGCCTCCGGCGTATGGCTGATCGTCGCCATGTGCCTGGCCGAGGGTCTGGCGGTGCTCGGCTTTTCCACCTTTCCGGCGCTGCAGCCGACGCTGCTTTCCCTTTGGGCGCTCAGCAACACGGAGGCCGGCTGGATCAACGGCATCTACTTCGCCGGCTACATGGCCTCGGTGCCGGTGCTGGTCAGCCTGACCGACCGGGTCGATCCGCGCCGCGTCTATGCCGTGGGCGGGGTGGTCTCCGTGCTGTCCTCGTTCGGCTTCGCGCTCCTCGTCGACGGCTTCTGGAGCGCCCTGTTGTTCCGCGGCCTCGGCGGCCTCGGCTTGGCCGGCACCTACATGCCGGGCCTCAAGGCGCTGACCGACCACGTGCCGGAGCGCCTGCGCGCGCGCGCGGTCGCCTTCTATACCGCGACGCTGTCGATCGGCTTCTCGCTGTCCTTCCTGCTTTCCGGCGAGATTGCCGCCGTGCTGGACTGGCGCTGGGCCTTCGGCCTGCTCGGCCTCGGTCCGGCGATCGGGCTTGCGATCGCCATCTGGCGCTGCCCGCGCAGCGAGGCGCATCACCTGGCCGCGCCGGAGACCGCGCTGCTCGACTTTCGGCCCGTGGTGCGCAATCGCAGGGCCTTCGCCTACGTGCTCGCCTACAGCGCGCACAACTGGGAGCTCTTCGCCTTCCGCTCCTGGATCGTGACCTTCCTGGTCTATTCCCAGAGCCTGCAGGCCGAGGGCGCCACCGGGCTCACCTGGAGCGCGACCGCGCTGGCCGCGCTCATCGGGGTGCTCGGCCTGCCGGCCAGCGTCCTTGGCAACGAGGCGGCGCAGCGCTTCGGGCGGCGGCGCACGGTGGCCATCGTGATGAGCGTCTCGGCCGCCATCGGGCTGAGCCTCGGGTTCCTGGCCGCGCTGCCGTTCGTCGCCGTGGTCGCCGCGGCGCTGGTTTACTCGCTCACGGTGAGCGGCGACTCCTCCGGCATCACGGCGGGCGCGGTCGAGGCCGCCGTCCCGCGGCAGCGCGGCGCCACCATGGCCGTCCACTCCTTCGTCGGCTTCGCCGGCGCCTTCGTCGGCCCGCTGGCCTTCGGCGTGGTGCTCGACCTGGCGGGCGGGCGCGAGAGCCTGCTCGCCTGGGGCCTGGCGTTCGCCAGCGGCGGCCTCGCGGTCGCCGGTGGCCCGGCCGCGCTGCTCACGCTGGGACGCCGGGCGGAGGCCGAGACCTGAGGCGCTTCGGGCAAGGTCGCCCGTGGGCGACCCGGGTCGCCGAGCCCTCGCTAGCGCAGCACGTCCCGCATGACGTCGAGGATGACGTTGGTCGCCGTCTCGATCAGCACGATGTCGGTGCCGACCACGCGGTAGTCCGTGCCCTTGCGAGCGGGCAGGAGCGAGCGCAGGTCGCCCGGCAGCGTGCGCTTGGCCAGGCCCGGCGGCAGCGTGCCGGTGCGCTCGATGTGCTGCCGCAGCCCCGGCGGCAGGTGTGCGCTCTTGGCCAAGCCCGGCGGCAGCCCCTGCTTGCTCGCCTTGGCCTTCCTGACGTAGTCGCCGATGATGGCGCGCTCCAGGGCCGAGATGACCGCGCCCACCGCCTTGTCCGTGGCAACGTCCTCGGACTTGCCTTTGCTTGCCTTGCCAGCCTTGCCCTTGCTCGCGGTCGGCACCGGGCCGGCCTTGCCCCTTCCCTTGCCGGCGCCGTCCACCGGCATGGGGGCGGCGAGAAGGAGCGGCACGGCGACTACGAGTGCAAGCAGCGAGCGCATGAGGGATCTTCCTTCCTGATCTTCCGGTTCGCCGCGACGGGCGTCGAGGTCTGGCGCCGCGGCCGCTAGGGCAGATCCTTCGTCGATGGGACTCGCTTTGGCCGAGTCATCGACCCGGTGAATCTGCTCTAACTATTTGATGCAGAGCGGATTCACGTGCCCGGTCGGAGCCGCGAAGTGGGTCCGAGCGAACACGATCCGCTCTAGCCCCGCGCGCGTGGATGGGCGCGTCGGTACACCGCCAGCAGCCCGGCCGCGTCCACCTCGGTGTAGCGCTGCGTGGTCGACAGCGAGGCATGGCCCAGGAGCTCCTGGATCGCCCGCAAGTCGCCGCCGCCGGCCAGCAGATGCGTGGCGAAGCTGTGACGCAACGCGTGCGGGCTCGCGGTCTCGGGCAGGCCCAGCAGCGCCCGAAGCTCGGCCAGGCGCTCCTGGATGCGCCGGGCGCCGAGCGCCTTGCCGCGCGCCCCGACGAAGAGCGGCCCCTCCGGCGCCAGCTCGTGCGGGCAGGCCGCGAGATAGTCCCGGATCGCCTCGACCACGAGGGGGAGCACGGGCACAAGGCGCTCCTTGCCGCCCTTGCCGCTCACCTTGAGCGCCGCCTGGCCGGCGTGCGGCGCCTCGCGCCGGGTCAGCGACAAGGCCTCGCCGATGCGCAGGCCGCAGCCGTAGAGCAACGCGATGACCGCGGCGTCGCGCTTGCCGATCCACGCTTCGCGGGCCAGCTCGGGGACGGTGTCCAGCGCCTCCTGCGCCTCCTCGGCGGAGAGCGCCTTGGCCGCCGGACGGGGCGCCTTGGGCGTCGTGAGCGCGCTGAGCGCCGGGTTGTCCACCAGGCCGCTGCGCGCCAGCCAGCGAAAGAAGCCACGCACCACGGAGAGCCCGCGCGCGCTCGTGCCGCGGCTCAAGCCGGCCGCGGCCCGCGCCGCCAGCCAGGCACGGAAGTCCGCCGGACGCAGCGCATCGAGGTCGCGAAGCGACGGCCGGCCGCCCAGGTGCTCGGCGGTGAAGCGGAGGAAGCTCGTCAGGTCGCCGAGGTAGGCGGCGCAGGTGTGCGGTGAGGCGCGGCGCTCGCTGCGCAGCCAAGCGTGCCAATCCTCGATGGCGGCGATGAGGTCGGGTGCGGCCGGTGCCCCGATCACTCGGGCAGATTGAGCCATCCGCGAATGCAGCTTTCCACGACCCGCGCCAGGAAGCTCAGTAGTTCCGTGCCCTGGCCCGGATGGAACTCCTCCGGGTGGCGCGAGCCGAGCGCCAACAGCGCGGTCGGCGTGGCGCCGCTGATCGACAGGCGGATCAGAGCATCCGAGGCGACCAGCCCGGCGCCCGGACCGAAGATCTCCGGCTCGCCGCTTACCTGCGGCCTGAGTGCGATCGTCTGACGCGGGCCGATCAGGCGGTCGACCATGTTGCGCTCGAGCTGGACCACGCCGGCGGTCTGCGCCCGGGCGGCGGTGCAACCGTTCTGTTCGACGCCGATGATGACCACGTCCAGGTCGAGGATCACCGCGAGGTCCGTGGTCAGGGTCTCGATAAAGTGCTCGAAGCTCTTGGCCGCGAGCAGCGCCAGGATGGCCCTGTGCACACGCGCCTGGGCGGAGAGGTTGTTGCGGCCCGTGACGACCAGCTCGTCGCGCGCCGCGCTCAGCTCGGCCAGTTGGCCGCGCAGGTGCTCGACGAGGTACTGCTGAAGGTCGACGACGCCGTCGCCGCAGTTCCGCCGCGGCGCCTTGATGACCCGAAGCAGCTCCGGATGCCGGCTCAGGAAATCCGGGTTGCGGTGCAGGTAGTCCGCCACCTGCGCGGCGGAAACCGGCTCGTCGGCCGCGTCCTTGCGGCCCGCGCCCTCAGGCGCTGCGTCTCGCCGGTTTTGCGTCATCCGCCGTGCTGTCCGTTGGCTGCTTCAGGATCGACTGGCCGGTCTTGGCCCAGTCGGCGAGGAAGGCGTCCAGGCCCTTGTCGGTCAGGGGGTGCCTGACCATGGCGCGAATCACCGCCGGCGGGATGGTCGCGACGTCCGCGCCCATCTTGGCGGCCTCGATCACGTGGGACATGTTGCGCACCGAGGCGACCAGGACCTCGGTGGTGAAGTCGGGGTAGTTGCCGTAGATCTCCACGATCTCGCCGACGAGCGCCATGCCGTCGGCGCCGATGTCGTCGAGGCGGCCGACGAAGGGNNTGCGGCAGGCCTTGAGGCCGTCCGGCGTGAGCGGCACCTTGACCACGATGTTGTCGGCCACGCTGGCGAGCGTGCGCGCCTCGGCGAGCATGGCGCCGGTGTCGGTGGCGGCGACCTCGGCGCTCACCGGGCCGGGGACGATCTCGCAGATCTCGCCCAGGACCTCGAAGAAGTCGCGCCCGGTCTTGGCGACCAGCGAGGGGTTCGTGGTCACGCCGTCGATCAACCCCGTGGCGGCCAGGTCCCGGATCTCGTCGACATCCGCGGTGTCGATGAAAAAGCGCATGATCGCTCGCCCGTCTCCTTGTCTGCGCTCGCGCCCGCGTCGGCCTCCCCGAGCCATCCGCATGCCAGCCCGCCTCAGGGTCTGTCAAGGGGCGATGGCTTTGGGGGCCAAGCCTCGTCTAGAGTGTACCCGATGCCTGACCGCCATGCCAGCGCCGCCCCACCGCCGGCCAAGTCCGGGCCCGGGCCCGGAGCCGCACCGGGGCCGCAGGAGGCGCGGATGTCCGTGCTCCTGCCGTTGCCGCTGGCCGGCGCCTACGATTATCTCGCCCCGCCGGAGCTGGCGCTTCGCCCCGGCGACGTGGTCCGCGTGCCGCTCGGCGGCCGCGAGGTCGTCGGCGTCGTCTGGGAGCGGCGCGCGGGCGGCCCGGCGCTGCCGGCCGAGCGCCTCAAGCGGGTCCGGGCGCGCTGCGAGGTGCCCGCATTCGACGCGGTCCGGCGCCGCTTCATCGAGTGGGTCGCCGGCTACACCCTGGCGCCCGCCGGCGCGGTGCTGCGCATGGCGCTCAGCGTGCCCACGGCGCTCGAGCCGCCGCGGCCGGTCGCCGCCTACCGCCGCGCCGCCGAGGCCGGGACCCGGCTGCCGAGCATCAGATTGACGCCGGCGCGCCGGCGGGTGCTGGCCGCGCTCGAGGACGGCCCCGCCCGGCCGCTCGCCGAGGTGTCGCGCGCTGCCGGGGTCAGCCCGTCGGTGGTCAAAGGCATGGCCGGGGCCGGGGTGCTGGAGACGGTCGCCCTGGTCCGGCGGGCCCCCTTCCAGGCACCCGCGTCGTGCCGCCTCGGCCCGCGCCTGTCGCCCGCCCAGGCGGCCGCCGCCGCGGCGCTCGGCGACAAGGTCCGGGCCGCCGGGTTCGGGGTCACCCTGCTCGACGGCGTGACCGGCGCGGGCAAGACCGAGGTCTACCTGGAGGCGGTCGCGGCGGCGCTCGGGCGCGGCCGCCAGGTCCTCGTGCTGCTGCCGGAGATCGCGCTCTCCGCGCAGTGGCTCGAGCGCTTCGCCGCCCGCTTCGGGGTGGCCCCCGCGGTCTGGCATTCGGAGCTCAGCGCGGCCGAGCGGCGGGCGACCTGGCGCGCCGTCGCGCTGGGGCAGGCGCGCGTCGTCGTCGGCGCGCGCTCGGCGCTCTTCCTGCCGTTCGCGGAGCTCGGGCTCATCGTCGTCGACGAGGAGCACGACGCCGCCTTCAAGCAGGAGGACGGGGTGGTCTACCACGCCCGCGACATGGCCGTGGTGCGCGCGCGCCTCGGGGAGATCCCCATCGTGCTCGTCTCGGCCACGCCCTCGCTGGAGACCGCGACCAACGTGAGCAGCGGGCGCTACGACCGCCTGCACTTGCCGGACCGCCACGGGGGCGCGCAGTTGCCGGCGATCGAGCTGGTCGATCTGCGGCGCGACAGGCCGGGGCGGCTGCCCGGCCTCGGCCAGAGCTGGCTGTCGCCCAGCCTGCGCGCCGCGCTCGCCGAGACGCTCGGGAACGGCGAGCAGGCGCTGCTGTTCCTCAATCGCCGCGGCTACGCGCCGCTCACCCTGTGCCGCGCCTGCGGCCACCGGCTGCAGTGCCCGCACTGCACCGCCTGGCTGGTCGAGCACCGCCTGGCCGGCGCGCTGCAGTGTCATCACTGCGGCTACCACGTGGCCCTGCCGCGGCGCTGCCCGAGTTGCCAGGCGGAGGGCGCGCTGGCCGCCTGCGGCCCCGGCGTCGAGCGCCTGGCCGAGGAGGTCGCCGCGCTCTACCCGGCGGCGCGCGTCGCGCTTATGGCGAGCGACACGGTGACCGGTCCGAGCGCGGCGGCGGAACTGTTGCGCGCGGTCGCGGCGCGCGAGGTCGACCTGCTGATCGGCACCCAGATCGTCGCCAAGGGCCACCACTTCCCGCTCCTGACGCTGGTCGGGGTGGTCGACGCCGACCTCGGGCTCTACGGCGGCGACCTGCGGGCGGCGGAGCGCACCTATCAGCTCCTGCACCAGGTGGCCGGGCGCGCCGGCCGGGCCGAGCGCTCGGGCCGCGTGCTGATCCAAACCGCCGAGCCGGACCATCCGGTGATGCGGGCGCTCGCCTCCGGCGCGCGCGATGCCTTCATCGCGGCCGAGTCCGAAGCCCGGGCGCGCGCCGCCATGCCGCCTTTCGGGCGCTTGGCGGCGCTCATCCTGTCGAGCCCGGACCCGGGGCGCCTGGAGCAGGCCGCCCGGGCCTTGGCGCGCGCCGCGCCGCGCCTGGGCGGCGTGCAGGTGCTGGGCCCGGCGCCGGCGCCGCTCGCCGTCCTGCGCGGCCGCCACCGGCGCCGCTTCCTGCTCAAGGCGGGCCGCGAGGTGGCGGTCCAGAAGGTGCTCGGCGCCTGGCTCGCGGCCGTCAGGCTGCCCGGCAAGGTGCGCCTGCACATCGATGTCGATCCGTACAGTTTTTTGTGACACGGCGGGCCCGCGAGGGCGCTGAAAACCGGCCGTCTGCGGGCGCGATGAGCGCGCAAAAGCGCACGGTTGACACGCCTTGCCTGGCCACGGCGACTATGATACCAAACGCGGCGCCGCGGCGGGGGGTCCCGCCGCGCCATCGTTACCTGGCGCATTCGGTCGGCGATCCCGGCAGGCGACGGGCTCGCGTTCCAAACTCCCTGGGAGTCGACAGCTTGGCAGGCGAGGACACCAGCTTGAGCGGCCTGGCGGGGCGCTATGCCTTGGCGTTGCTGGAGCTGGCGGACGAGAAGAGGGAGCTCGATTCGGTCGCCGAGGACCTGCGCGGCCTGAAGGGCGTGCTGGCCGAGAGCGAGGAGCTGCGCCGGCTCATCCGCAGCCCGCTGTTCTCCCGCGAGCAGCAAAGCGCGGCCATGGCCGCGGTCTTGGACAAGGCCGGCGTCGGCGAGCTGACCCGGCGCTTCGTCCTGCTGGTCGCGCGCAACCGGCGCCTGTTCGCGCTGCCCCAGATGATCCACGCCTACCTCGCCGAGCTGGCGCGGCGCCGTGGCGAGGTCAGCGCGCAGGTGACCAGCGCCACCGCACTGAGCGATGCGCAGCAACGCGCCCTGGTCGAGACCCTGCGCGCCGAGGTCGGCAGCAAGGTCCAGGTGGAGGTCAAGGTCGACCCGGGCCTGATCGGCGGCCTGATCGTGCGCGTCGGGAGCCGCATGATCGACAACTCGCTGCGCAGCAAGCTGCAGAGACTGCAACTCGCCATGAAAGGGGTCGGATGATGGACATCCGCGCCGCGGAAATCTCCGCGATCCTCAAGGAGCAGATCGAGAACTTCGGCGCCGAGGCCGATGTCGCCGAGGTCGGCCAGGTCCTCTCGGTCGGCGACGGCGTCGCCCGCGTCTACGGGCTGGACAACGTCCAGGCCGGCGAGATGGTCGAGTTCCCGGGCGGCATCAAGGGCATGGCGCTCAACCTCGAGGTCGACAACGTCGGCGTGGTGATCTTCGGCGAGGACCGCGACATCAAGGAGGGCGACACCGTCAAGCGCACCGGCGCCATCGTCGACGTGCCGGTGGGCAAGGGCCTGCTCGGCCGCGTGGTCGACGCGCTCGGCAACCCGATCGACGGCAAGGGCCCGATCGAGGGGACCGACCGGCGCCGGGTCGAGGTCAAGGCCCCCGGGATCATCCCGCGGCGCTCGGTGCACGAGCCGATGCAGACCGGCCTGAAGGCCATCGACAGCCTGATCCCGATCGGCCGCGGCCAGCGCGAGCTGATCATCGGCGACCGCCAGACCGGCAAGACCGCGATCGCGCTCGACGCCATCATCAACCAGAAAGAGGTCAACGAGAGCGACGACGAGTCGAAGAAGCTCTACTGCATCTACGTCGCCGTCGGCCAGAAGCGCTCGACCGTGGCGCAGATCGTCAAGACGCTGGAGGACAACGGCGCGCTCGACTACTCGATCGTGGTCTCGGCCACCGCCTCCGAGCCGGCGCCGCTGCAGTTCCTGGCGCCCTACACCGGCTGCACCATGGGCGAGTATTTCCGCGACAACGGCATGCACGCGCTGATCATCTACGACGACCTGTCCAAGCAGGCCGTCGCCTACCGCCAGATGTCGCTGCTGCTGCGCCGCCCGCCGGGACGCGAGGCCTACCCCGGCGACGTCTTCTACCTGCACTCGCGCCTGCTCGAGCGCGCCGCCAAGCTGAACGAGGACAACGGCGCCGGCTCGCTGACCGCGCTGCCGGTGATCGAGACCCAGGCCGGCGACGTCTCGGCCTACATCCCGACCAACGTCATCTCCATCACCGACGGGCAGATCTACCTGGAGACCGACCTGTTCTACCGCGGCATCCGCCCGGCGGTGAACGTCGGCCTGTCGGTCTCCCGCGTCGGCTCGGCGGCCCAGGTCAAGGCGATGAAGCAGGTGGCCGGCACCATCAAGCTGGAGCTGGCGCAGTACCGCGAGATGGCGGCCTTCGCCCAGTTCGCCTCCGACCTCGACGCGGCGACGCAGCGGCTGCTGGCGCGCGGCGCGCGGCTGACCGAGCTGCTGAAGCAGGACCAGTACGCGCCGCTGCCGGTGGAGGAGCAGGTGGCCGTGATCTTCGCCGGCGTGCGCGGCTTCCTCGACCCGATCCGGCTCGAGAAGGTGACCAGTTTCGAGGAGAAGCTGCGCGCCGAGCTGCGCGCCAACGGCCAGGATATCCTGGAGACGATCCGCGCCGAAAACGAGATCTCCGAGGCCACGGAGGAGAAACTCAAGACCTTCATGGAGAGCTTCTCCAAGACCTTCGTCTAGGCCGCGGACGCCGGAGCACGGGCAAGCGGAATAGGTCGGCATGCCGAGCCTCAAGGACCTGCGGATCCGCATCGCCAGCGTCAAGTCGACGCAGAAGATCACCTCGGCGATGAAGATGGTCGCGGCGGCCAAGCTGCGCCGCGCCCAGGAGCAGGCCGAGGCCGCGCGTCCCTACGCGGAGCGCATGGAGCGCGTCCTGGGTTCGCTCGCGGCCAGCGCCGCCGGGCACGACGGCGCGCCCAAGCTGCTCGCCGGGTCCGGGCGCGACGACGTGCACCTGATCGTGGTGGGGACGGCCGACCGCGGCCTGTGCGGCGCCTTCAACTCCAACATCGTGCGCGAGGCGCGCCGCACCATCGCGACGCTGCACGAGGAGGGCAAGACGGTCAAGATCCTCTGCGTCGGCCGCAAGGGCCGCGACCAGCTGCGCCGCGAGTACGGCGACTTCATCCTCGACACGATCGAGGACGTGGCGCGGCCGCAGCTCACCTTCGGCAGCGCCGAGCCGATCGCCAAGCGAGTCGGGCAGATGTTCGAGGCGGCGGAGTTCGACGTCTGCACCATCTTCTACGCCCGCTTCAAGTCGGCGATCACCCAGATCGTGACCTCGCAACAGCTCGTCCCCTTCGCGCCCGCGACCGAGGAGAGTGCCGAGACCGGTGTGGCCGCCAAGGCGGTCTACGAATACGAGCCCAGCGAGGAGGAGATCCTGAGCGAGCTGTTGCCGCGCAACCTCGCGGTTCAGATCTACAAGGCGCTGCTCGAGAACGCCGCCAGCGAGCAGGGCGCGCGCATGACCGCGATGGACAACGCGACCCGCAACGCCGGCGAGATGATCGACAAGCTGACGCTGAACTACAACCGCACGCGCCAGGCGGTCATCACCAAGGAGCTGATCGAGATCATTTCCGGCGCGGAGGCGCTGTAGCGAGCGCGGCCGGGAGCGGAGCCGCAGGCGTGGGGTATGAGGGAGCAAGACCGATGGCCAAGAACATAGTCGGCAGAATCACACAGGTCCTGGGCGCCGTGGTCGACGTCCACTTCGACGGCGATCTGCCGCCGATCCTGAACGCGCTGGAGACCGACAACCACGGCATCCGCCTGGTGCTCGAGGTCGCCCAGCACCTGGGCGAGAACACGGTGCGCACCATCGCCATGGACAGCACCGACGGCCTGGTGCGCGGCCAGGAGGTGGTCGACACCGGCGGCCCGATCACCGTGCCGGTCGGTCCGGAGACCCTGGGCCGCATCCTCAACGTGATCGGCGACCCGGTGGACGAGCGCGGACCCGTGGAGACCAAGATGCGCCTGCCGATCCACCGCCCCTCGCCGGAGTTCGTCGACCAGTCGACCGAGACGGAGATGCTGGTCACCGGCATCAAGGTCGTCGACCTGCTCGCGCCCTACGCCCGGGGCGGCAAGATCGGCCTGTTCGGCGGCGCCGGCGTCGGCAAGACCGTCCTCATCATGGAGCTGATCAACAACATCGCCAAGGAGCACGGCGGCTACTCGGTGTTCGCCGGCGTCGGCGAGCGCACCCGCGAGGGCAACGACCTCTATC
>JABAHQ010000607.1_pt1 | contig 34356 bp, 39 predicted proteins | sample 7062091 | NCBI WGS metagenome assembly JABAHQ01 (sample SAMN14534359, study PRJNA622989) | marine sediment metagenome | biome: marine biome [ENVO:00000428]; feature: marine pelagic biome [ENVO:01000023]; material: deep marine sediment [ENVO:00002113] | place: India: Gulf of Kutch | collected... | reverse complement strand
TCGGCCTGCCACGGGGCCGGCCGCCGCATGAGCCGGCACAAGGCGCTGAAGCTGTGGCGTGGTCGGCAGATCATGGAGGAACTCGCCGGCCAGGGCATCCTGATCCGCAGCCCCTCGCCGCGCGGCGTCGCCGAGGAGGCGCCGGGGGCGTACAAGGACGTGGCCGAGGTCGTCGACTCGGCGGACCGGGCCGGGCTGTCGCGCAAGGTGGCGAAGCTCGTGCCCATCGTCTGCGTCAAGGGGTGATCGGGGTGCCGCGGCCCGGGGCGTACGCGGCGGCGGCCGCGCCGGTGTCAGGCCCCCGCGCGCCCGAGTTCCTGCCAGGCTTCGAGCCGGGCGCGCATGCGCCGCACGTGGCTGCCGGGCCAGTAGACGCGGCGGCAATCGGGGCAGGCGTTGACCGGGCCGTCGAGGCCGCGCGCCCTGCGCGGCAGGCGGCCCCGTTCGCCGTGCGTGGCCGGAAGCAGGACCGCGTTGTCGAGCAAACAGCGGGAGAAGGGGGCGAGCAGCCAGTCGATGCCCAGGCGCCCGGTCAGCTCGCGGGCGCTCGCCTCCAGCCCCTCCGAGGCGAGCGGGACGATGGCCACCTCCACTCCGGCACGCGCCGCGAGCTCCCGGTCGCGGGTCACGAGCGCGCGCGCTTGGGCGGCGGCGCGGAGCAGCAGGTCCCCGTCCGCCGCGCCGCGCGCCGCGATCGCGGTATCGTAACCCGCCGCGCGCAGCCAGCGGCCCAGGCCGCGGAGCATTTCGTCGCACAAGAGCCGGGGCGCCTGGCCCAAGGCGGCCGGCGGTCCGTGGCCCGGACCGCGGGCGCGACCGGGCCCGGCGGCCCAAGTGGTGTGATCATGGACAACGAACATCCTGACCCAAATATAGTGATCCGCGTCGAATGTTACGCGGGGCATCGCGGCGAGGAAACGCCGCGGCGGTTCCATCTCGACGGCCGGGCCATCGAGATCGCCGAGGTGATCGACCGCTGGCTGGCGCCCGACCACCGCTACTTCAAGGTGCGCAGCGTCCGTGGCGCGACCTACGTGCTGCGCCACGACGTGGCCACGGGCGCCTGGGAGTTGGTCATGTACGAGCGCGCGGCCGGGCCGCCGGGGGCGCGCCGAGCGTGACGGTGTCGCGGCGCGGGAGAAAAGCGCCTCGGCGGCGCGCTCGCGCGTGCTCCCCCCGGGTTCCTTGCCGCGGCGCCGCGGCGCCACCGGCTAGAGCGTTCTGCATTTAGGTTGAAGCATAGCCGGCGTTTTTGAGGTAGTTGGCGCACTCGTGGGGTGAGAAGGTGCCGAGGAGTTCGCCGATGCGATTGGAAACGCCATCGACGCTGCGTTCGGCGGCCTTGCGAAGCTGAGCCTTGAGCTTGGCGAAGACCTGCTCGATCGGATTGAGGTCGGGGGAGTATTTGGGCAGGAAGATCAGGTGCGCGCCGGCGCCGCGGATGGCGTCGCGCACGGCCTTGCTCTTGTGGCTGGCGAGGTTGTCCATGATCACGACGTCGCCCGTGCGCAGCGTCGGAACCAGGGCCTGCTCGACATAGGCTGTGAAGCGCTCTCCGTTGATCGCGCCGTCGAACACGCAGGGCGCGTCGATGCGGTCATGGCGCAGCGCGGCGAGGAAGGTGGTGGTGTTCCAGTGGCCGTGCGGCGCCTTGTCGACAAGCCGCTGGCCGCGCGGGCTGCGGCCATGGCGGCGGATCATGTTGGTCTTGCTCCAGGTCTCGTCGATGAAGACGAGGCGGCGGGGATCGATCCGGCCCTGATACTTGCGCCACTGCGCCCGGCGGCGGGCTACGTCCGGCCGGTCCTGCTCGCTGGCGTGAAGCGTCTTTTTTTAAAACTGATGCCCTCGCGCCGGAAGAACCGGCTCAGCATCGACGTGTCGGCGCGCACGTTGCGCTCGGCGGCAAGACGCCGCGACAGGGCGTCGAGCGTGATGTCGGGATCCTCCGCGATCACCGCCAGAAGCCAGTCGCGCTCCGGCTTGAGCTTCGAGGGACGGTGACCGCCCGTCCCCACCGGACCCCGTTCGCCTGTCAGCCGGCGGCGCTGCAGCCATTTTATCGCCGACGACACGCTGACACCGAACCGCGCCGCCGCCCCACGCCGGCTCATTCCTTCCTCTTCGACCGCTGCGATCACCCGATCCCGCAAATCCTGCGCGTAAGCCTTCGCCATCCCAACCGCCCTCCTTGACGCGGTTGGAATCTTGAATCACAAAAATACCGATTCAGGAATCCCCTAACGATTCAAGCTATGCGCAGGGTGCTCTAATCGGCCAGGTCCGGCTCGCCGCAGTTGGCCAGGATCGCCGCCCGCACCGCATCGCGCACCTTGATCGCCGCGTCGAAACCGCGGCCCTCGGGCACGAGCGGGACCGAGATCTCGACCGAGACGCGACCGCGGCGCGGAAACCACTGACCGCCGCGCAGGATCGAACGCGTCCCGCGGATCGTCACCGGCACGACCGGGGCCCCGGCCTCGGCTGCGGTCATGAAGGCGCCGAGATGAAAGGGGCGCAGCCCGGGCACGCGGGTCAGCGTCCCCTCCGGGAAGAAGACGAGCCGGGCCCCCCGGCCCGCGCGGGCGACCGCCTCGCGCGTGTCTTCGACGCCGCGCTCGGGGGCCCGGCGCTCGACGAAGAGCGCGCCGGTGCGGCGCAGGAAACGACCGGCGAACAATTGCGGCGCGAACTCCGCCTTGGCGGCGAAGACGGGCTCGCCGCCGAGCGCCGCCGAAAGCACGAAGACGTCGAAGTAGCTCGAATGGTTGGCGACCAGCACGCCGCCCGCCGCCGGCAGGTGCTCGCGGCCCGCGACGGTCAGGGGAATCCCCATGAGGCGCAGGCCGAGCCGCGTGATGGCGCGGATCAAAGCCCAGCGCCAGGCCCGCTTGGGCAGCACCATGACGAGCGGCCAGGCCAGCCCGGCGAGCACAGCCAGCACCGCCCACCAGTAGCCGGCATAGAGGAGGTCGCCCAGCGTGCGCAGCAGGCGGCGGACCTGCGGCTGCAGCCCGGCCAGCGCCAGCCGCGCGACCTGGACCCACAGGGCGCGCGGCCGGACGCCGATTTGCCCGGCCTCGTAGCGCTCGCGCGCCGCCGCGCGGCGGAGCTTGCCGCTCGAGGTCTTGGGCACGCTGTGCGGCGGCGCCAGGATGACCTCGTCGGCCGGCGCGCCGAGCAGGTCGGTCGCCGCCTCGCCCACCTCGCGCTGCAGCCGGGCGAGCACCGCATCCTCGCTCTCGCGGGTCTCCGCCAGCACCACGATCCGCTCGGTCCGCGTGCGCGGATCCGCGCTCGCGAAGACGGCGACACAGCCCTTGCGGATGCCCTCGATGTCGCCGACCGCCTCCTCCAGCTCGTGCGGGTAGATGTTGCGCCCGGCGCGGATGATGATGTCCTTGACCCGGCCGGTGATGAAGACATCGCCGCCGGCCATGTAGGCGAGGTCGCCGCTGTCCAGCCACGCGCCGTCGAACAGCTCGCGGGTCTTGGCCTCGTTGCGGAAGTAGCCGGAGGTGGCGGACGGGCCGCGGAACTGGAGCCGGCCCTGGCGCCGTTCGCCCACCTCGTGGCCGGTGGCATCGACCAGCCGGATCTCGTGGCCGGGCAGCGGCCGGCCGCAGGCGACGAACTCGAGCGCGCTCGGCTCGTCGGGCCGGGCGGGCACGGCCTCGCCGCGGTGGGCGAGCGCATCGCGCTGGATGCGGTCGATGATGGGCAGCCGACCGGCCGGCGGGAAGGCGAGGCCCACCGCGCTTTCCGCCAGGCCATAGACCGGCGCCATCGCCTCCGGCCGGAAGCCGTACCTCGCGAAGCGCTGGGTGAAGCGCCGCACGGTGGAGGGGCTCACCGCTTCCGCGCCGTTCGCCACCATGCGCAGCGAACTCAGGTCGAGGCCTTGAAGCGCCGCGTCGTCGACCTTGGACAGGCACAGCTCGAAAGCGAAGTTGGGCGCCGCGGAGAGCGTGGCGCGGTAGCGGTGGATGGCCCAGAGCCAGCGCTCGGGCCGCACCAGAAAGTCGAGCGGCGGCATGATGACGACCGGCGCGGCATAGTAGAGCGTGCCGAGCCAGGCGCCGATCAACCCGAGGTCGTGATACAACGGCAACCAGCTGACGAAGACATCGGCCGAGCTCGCCTCCATGGTCTGGCCCATGGCGCGGATATTGCTGAGCAGGTTGGTGTGGCTCAGCACGACGCCCTTGGGATCGCCGGTGCTGCCCGAGGTGTACTGCAGGAGCGCCGGCGCCTCGGGCCGTGAAATCCGGGGCAGCTCGGCCGGCTCCGCCTTGCGCAGATCCGCCACGGCCGCGACCGCGCGCAAGCTCTCCGCCTGCGAGCGAAGCAAGGCGGCCGGCGCGCGGGCCTCGGGCATGGCGATCAGGACCGCGGCCTGGCTGTTGCGCAGGATCCCCGCCTGGCGGCGCAGGTGCTCCTCCAGGTGCGACAGGCGGAAGGGCGGATAGATCGGCACCGGAACCCCGCCCGCATAGAGCGTGCCGAAGAAGGCATAGAAGAACTCGGCGCCCGTCGGGAGCATGATCGCCACCCGGTCGCCGTCCTCGAGGCCCTGGGCGCGCAGGCCGCAGGCCACCGCCCCGGCCGCCTCGGCCAGGGCGCGATAGGTCACCGGATGCGCCGCGGCGCCGCGCTCGCAGAGCAGGATGTGGGACCGCTCGGGATGCCGCTCGACGTGCCACTCGAGCACCTCGGTCAGGGTCCGCGCCTCGGCCGGCAGGTCCTCGACCGCCGCCAACCTCGGCGGCCGCGCCTCGGGCAGAACCTCCTCGGCGCCGGCGGCACGGGCCGCCAGCACGGCCGCGAGCAGGTCCTGCGGCGTGTCCGCCTCGCCCAGCAGGCGTTCCGGCAGGCGCACCCTGAAGGCGCGCTCGAGGCGCAGCAAGAGTTCCGCCCGGCCCAGGCTGTCGAGCCCCAGGTCCCTCTCCAGGTCGCTGTCCAGCCCGACCCGCAGCCGGCGCCGCGGGTGCAGCTCGAGGGCGAGATCACGGACGATCGCGAGCAGCCGTTCGCGTGCCGGGGCCGCCGGCCCGCCGGCCTCGGCCGGTGCCCCGTGCTGCGCCGGCGCCTCGTTTCCCTGTGCAGCGGCCGCAATCATGTCATTGCGAAGCCCGTTGCCGCGTTCGCACCCGGCCGAGCTACGACCAGCGTCTGAGTTCCATGGCCCGGCGCACGCGGCGCTCGGCCAAGGCGACCGCGGCCGCACGCGGCAGCTCGTGGCTGCTCTTCGCGTCGCGCAATACCTGCTCGGCGTTGTGCCGGATCTTCTCCTCGATGGTCGCGAAGGCCTGCGACACGGTGCCGCCGTGGTACTCGACCGCGGCGCAGATCACGCCGCCGGCATTGGCGATGAAGTCGGGGATCGAGAGGACGCCGCGCGCGTGGAGGCGAGCCTCGGCCTCCTCGGTCACCGGGATGTTGGCGCCCTGGGCCACGACCCGGGCGTGCAGACGATCCACGTTGTCGGCGCGCAGCACATCGGGCCGGGCCGCCGGGATCCAGATCTCGCACGCGATGTCCACCACGGCGTCGCGGTCCAGCTTCTCGCCGCCCGGATAGTCGAGCACGCTGCCGCCCGCGTCCTTGACCTCGACGAGTCTGGCGATGTCGATGCCCTCGCGATCGCACAGCGTGCCCCTCGAGTCCGCGGCGCCGACCAACACCGCGCCCTTCTCGGCCAGGAAGCGCGCCGCATGCCGGCCGACCGACCCGAAGCCCTGCACCACGACCCGGGCGCCCTCGAGCTTCAGGTCGCAGACCCCCTGTGCCACCTCGACCGCCACGGCGAGGCCGAAGCCGGTCGCGCCGATCTCGTCCAGCGGGATGCCGCCGATCTCCGGCGGCAGCCCGACCGAGCGGCCGATCTCGTCCCGGACCCAGGCCATGCAGCGCTCGTCGGTGCCCATGTCGGGCCCGGCGATGTAATCCTTCAGATCGCCGATGGCCCAGGCGAAGGCGCGCATGAGGCGCTCCTTCTCGGCGAGCGCCATCCGGGGCTCGGCGAAGATGACCGACTTGCCGCCGCCGTGCGGCAGGCCGGCGGCCGCGTTCTTGAGGGTCATGGCGCGGGCCAGGCGGAAGCATTCCTCGAGGCTCACGTCGGGCGCCATGCGCACGCCGCCGATGGACGGGCCGCAGGCGACGTTGTCCACGACCACGATGCCCCGCAAGCCGGTCGACGGCTCGTACAGGTGAACGATCTTGTCCGGCCCCAGATCGTCGGCGAAACGGAAGGGGATCTCCACGGCGCCCTCGCCCGTTTGCGTTTCCGGCCCTTGGCTCGGCTCCTGGCGCGGCATCCTCAGGTTTCCGTCTCGAGGTCGGCGACCACGGCCGCGAGGAAGCGCGAGGCCTCGCCGCCCATAACCGGGCGGTGGTCAAAGGTGAGCGTCAACGGCAGCACCCGGTGAATGAGCGCCTTGCCGCCGCGCGCGACCACGGCCTCGCGGACCCGCCCGGCCCCCAGGATGGCCACCTGCGGCGGCAGCACGACGAGGGCCGCGTGCCGGCCGCCGAACATGCCGAAGTTGGACAACGTGATGGTCTGGCCGCGCAGTTCCTCCATCGGCACCGTGCGGGCGCTCACATCCGCCTTCATGCGCTCCAGCCCGCGGCGCAGGTCGGCTGCGTCCCGGTTGGCCACGTCGCGCAGCACCGGCACGAACAGGCCGTCCTCGGTGTCCATGGCGATGCCAAGATGAACCTTGTCGTGCAGCCGGCGGCCCTGGTCGCGGCCCAGGTACCAGGCGTTCAGCGCCGGTTCGGCCTTGCAGCCGGCTGCGATAGCCCGGATGAGGCGCATGGTGATATCGGTGCCCGGCGGCCAGTCGTCGATGTCGGCGAGGTCGGTGACCGTGGCCGGGACCACCTCCGCGTGGGCCCGTTCCATGTTCTGCGCCATGGCGCGGCGCACCCCGCGCAAGGGCTCGAGCGGGCCGGCCTCCCGGATGGCGGCGGCGGCGCGCTCCACATCGGCCGCCGTGATGGTTCCCTCCGGGCCGCTGGCCCCCACCACGCTCAGGTCGACCCCGAGCTTGCCGGCGAGCGCGCGCACCGCCGGGCTCGCCCTGGCCCCGCGCGCCTCGCGCGCCGGCCTGGCCGGCGCCTCGGCCTTCGCCTTCTCCTCGGCCGGGATCTCGCCCACCACGGTGCCGGTGTCGGCGGCGGCGGCGGCCTCGAACTCGACCAGCGGCGCGCCGATCTGGACGATCTCGCCCGGCTCGGCGAACAACCGGCTGATGCGGCCCGACTGGGGCGCGGGGATCTCCACCACCGCCTTCTCGGTCTCCACCGAGACGAGCGGCTGATCGGCGACCACGTGATCGCCGACGCCCACGTGCCAGGAGACGATCTCCGCCTCCTGCAGGCCTTCGCCGAGATCCGGCAGCTTGAACGTGGTCATGCGTACTCCAGCACCTTGTGCGCGGCCTCGACCACCCGCTCCGTGCTCGGCATGTAGTGGTGCTCGAGGCGCAGCAGCGGCATCACCGTATCGAAGCCGGCCACGCGGCGCACCGGAGCCAGGAGGCTCGTCAGGCCCTCGTCGGCCAGGCGCGCGGCGATCTCCGCCCCCACGCCGCCGGTGAGCGCCGCCTCGTGCACGATGACGCAGCAGCCGGTGCGCTCCACCGAGCGCAGGATCGTGTCCATCTCAAGCGGCTTCAACGTCGCCACGTCGATGACCTCGGCCTCGGTCCCCTCGTTGCTGAGCGTCTGCGCCGCGGCCAGGACCTCGACCAGGGTGGCGCCCCAGGACACGAGCGTGAGGTCGCGGCCCTCGCGCAGGGTGAAGCAACAGTCGAGCGGCGCGGCCGCGCCGTCGTCGGCGACCTCCTCCTTGGGCGCCCGGTAGACCCGCTTGGGTTCGAGGAAGACGACCGGGTCCGGATCGCGGATCGCGGCGAGCAGGAGGCCGTAGGCGCGCGCCGGCGAAGAGGGGATGATCACCCTGATGCCCGGGATGTGGGCGAAAAGGGCCTCGGTGCTCTCCGAATGGTGCTCAGGCGCGTGGATGCCGCCGCCGTAGGGCGCCCGGATCACCATCGGGCAGCTCAGCCGGCCGCGCGTGCGGTTGCGCAGGCGCCCGGCGTGGTTCACCACCTGATCGATCGCCGGGTAGATGAAGCCCATGAACTGGAACTCGACGACCGGCCGGAAGCCCTGCGCGCCGAGACCGACGGCGAGCCCCGCGAGCAGCGCCTCGGACAGCGGCGTGTCGAAGACCCGGTCCGTCCCGAAGCGCCCGAGCAGGCCGTCGGTCGCGCGGAACACGCCGCCGTCAACGCCCACGTCCTCGCCGAGAACGAGCACGGTCTCGTCCTCCGTCATGGCCCGGGCGAGCGCCAGGCGCACCGCCTCGACGAGCCCGATTTGGCTCATTTCGCCGCCTCCTCGAGCGCGCCTTCGCGGGCCAGCGCCGCGCGCTGCGCCTGCAACGGGCGCGGCAGCTCGGCATAGAGGTGATCGAACATGGACTCCGGCGGCAGCGGGGGTGTGGCGAGGTATTCGTTGGTCGCCGCCTCGACCGTGTCGCCGCATTCCTCGAGCAGCGCCTCCTCGTCTCCCTTGCCCCAGTGGCCGGCCTTGACCAGGTAGTCGCGCAGCCGGGCGATCGGCTCCTCCTTCCAGTGCGCGCTGACCTCGGCATCGTCGCGGTAACGGCTGGCGTCGTCGGCGGTCGTGTGGTCGCTCAGGCGATAGGTGATCGCCTCGACGAGCGTCGGGCCGTCGCCCGCGCGCGCCCTGGCCAGCGCCCGCTCCACCGCGTCGCGCACCGCGATCACGTCGTTGCCGTCGACCTGCTCGCCCGGGAAGCCGGCGGCGACCGCCTTCTGCGCCAGGGTCTCGGCCGCGCTCTGCTTCGCGCGCGGCACCGAGATGGCCCACTGGTTGTTGTTGATCACGAAGACCACGGGCAGCTTGCGCACGCCGGCGTAGTTCATGGACTCGTAGACGTCGCCCCTGGAGGTCGCCCCGTCGCCGAACACGCAGACCGCCGCGCGCGCCTCGCCGCGTAGCTGCAAGGCGAGCGCCGCCCCGACGGCGTGCGGCGCGTGCGTGCCCACCGGCACGCAGACCGGGAAGTCCTGGCGCGGCCCGGCGAAGTCGCTGCCGCGCTCGTCGCCGCCCCAGTAGAGCAACAACTCGGTCAGCGTGACGCCGCGCAGGATCTGCGCGCCGGGCTCGCGGAACGAGGGGACCAGCACGTCGTCCGGCCGCATCGCGGCGCCGATGCCCACCGCGACCGCCTCCTGGCCCAGCGACGAGCCGTAGGTGCCCAGCCGGCCGGTGCGTTGCAGGGAGATCGCCCTGGCGTCGAAGGTGCGGGTCAGCACCATGGCGCGGTACAGCGCGATCAACTCTTCGGGCTGCTGCGCGAATGCCGGCAGATCCTGCACGGCCCGTCCGTCCGGGTCGAGGAACCGGCTGTACTCGATCTCGAAGGCCGCGACCTTGCTCATCCCCGAAGTCCCGGCGCCCGCTCAAGGCGCTCCAAACTACCGCATTCGCCCGCGATTCGTATAGGCGACGGATCGCTCCGGGGCATTGATTTCCCTCAAACGGAGATCTCCGGGAAACGGCGCCCTCAGGTCGTCCCCTCCTCCTCGAGGCCCAACTCCTCCATCATCTGCTGGCGCATGACGAACTTCTGGACCTTGCCGGTCACGGTCATGGGGAACGCCTCGACGAACTTCACAAAGCGCGGGATCTTGAAGTGGGCGATCTGGCCCCGACAGAACTCGCGGACCTCCTCCGGCGTCGCCGTCTCGCCGGGGTGCAGCTTGATCCAGGCGCAGACCTCCTCGCCGTACTTGGGGTCGGGCACGCCGATCACCTGCACGTCCTCGATCTTCGGATGGGTGTAGAGGAACTCCTCGATCTCGCGCGGGAAGATGTTCTCGCCGCCGCGGATCAGCATGTCCTTGAGGCGCCCGACGATGTTGCAATAGCCGTCCTCGTCCAAGGTGGCGACGTCGCCGGAGCGCATCCAGTGTGCCGCGTCGATCGCTTTCTTCGTCCGCTCCGGGTCGTCCCAGTATCCGGCCATGACGCAGTAGCCGCGCGTCAGCAGCTCGCCAGGGGTGCCGGGCGGCACGATGCGCCCCTGCTCGTCGACGATCTTGACCTCGGTGTGCGGCAGCACGCGCCCGACCGTGGTCACCCGCCGCTTGACCGGGTCGTGCACCGAGGTCTCGAAGCTGACCGGGCCGGTCTCGGTCATGCCGTAGGCGATGGTGATCTCCGAGAGGTGCATGTCGGAAATGAGCCGCCGCATGAGCTTGATCGGACAGGGCGCGCCGGCGATGATCCCGGTGCGCAAGGACGACAGGTCGAAGGCCTCGAAGTCCTGGTGCTCGATCTCGGCGATGAACATGGTGGGCACGCCGTGCAGCGCGGTGCAGCGCTCGGCCTCGACGGCTTTCAGCACCTCCAACGCGTCGAAGCCCTCGGACGGGAACACCATGGTCGCCCCGTGCGCCACGCTGGTCAGCGTGCCCAGCACCATGCCGAAGCAGTGGTACATCGGCACCGGGATGCACAGCCGGTCACGTTCGTCGAGCTCCATGGTCTCGCCGACGAAGAAGGCGTTGTTGACGATGTTGTGGTGGGTCAGGGTCGCCGCCTTGGGCGCGCCGGTGGTGCCGCTGGTGAACTGGATATTTATGGGATCGTCGAACTGCAGCTCGTCGCCGAGCTCGGCGAGCCGGCGACGCTCGGTGTCTCCGGCCAGGCCGGCGAGCTCGCGGTGGTTGAGCATGCCCGGTGAACGCGCCGCGTCCAGCCGGATCACGGTCCGCAGATGCGGCAGGCCTTCGGCCTGCAGCGCGCCGGGCTGTGCGCCTTCGAGCTCCGGCGCGATTTCGTGCAGCATGGCGATGTAGTCGCTGGTCTTGAACCTGGCCGCCGTGATGAGCGCCTTGCAGCCCACCGTGTTGAGCGCGTACTGGAGCTCGGACAGGCGATAGGCCGGGTTGATGTTGACCAGGATGAGGCCCGCCTTGGCGGTGGCGAACTGCGTCACCACCCACTCGGCGTTGTTGGGCGACCAGACGCCGATGCGCTCGCCCGGCCGCAGGCCGAGTGCGATCAAGCCCGCGGCCAGCGCGTCGACCTCGCGCCTCAGCTCGCGATAGCTCCAGCGGACGTTCTGGTGCCGCACCACCAGCGCCTCGTTGTCGGGACCGCGCGCGACCGTGCGGTCGAAGAGCTGGCCGACGGTCTCGCCCAGAAGCGGCCTCGGGCTCACGCCGTGGACGTAGCTCCGGATAAGTTTCGTCGGCGCGGAGGACTCTTCCGTGGCTGCGGGCTCGACGTGGGACGGCTCGCTATTCTCGGCGAGACCCATGCTCCGTCTCCTGGTGCGCGTCCGCGCCCGGCGCATACGGCAGGCCCGCAGAGCGCCCGCCCCGCCACCACCTGGGGTTCCCCCCGGGGCGCTAGAACAGGCGTCTGCAGGCCCTGTCACGGCGGATCACTGTCCTGGCGGGTCCGTGGCCCTGACGAGTCCACGTCCTGACCTGAGGGCGCTTCGCCGTCGGGCTTCTCCTGCAGCGGCTCCCCGCCGCGACGCGAAAACGCTAGCGCCGGAGCGCCGCCGCGACATTGATTCAGGTCAAAGTCCCCGGCGTTTGGCCCGGACTTTTTCCTTTGACATGGCGCAAGGACCCCCCGGCGCGGGCCTGTTAGCGTAGCATCCCAGGACCGATGCAACGCGAGGTCGTGGCCCGTGCCCGTGCACAACGCCGAGATCGCGGAGATCCTGAACCGCACCGCGGAGCTGCTGGAGATCGAAGGCGCCAACCCGTTCCGCGTGCGCGCCTACCGCAACGCGGCGCGCACCGTGGGCGGCCTGCCGCGCAGCGTCACCGCCATGCTGGCCGAGGGCGAGGATCTGTCGCAGCTTCCCGGCATCGGCAAGGACCTGGCGCACAAGATCGAGGAGGTGACCGAGACCGGCCACCTGCCGCTCCTCGACGAGATCGAGAAACGACTTCCGCCGGAGCTTGCGACGCTGCTCGGCGTGCCCGGCCTCGGCCCGAAAAAGGTGCGCGCGCTGCACGACGCGCTCGGCATCGACGACCTCGACCGCCTGGCCAAGGCGGCCAAGGCGGGGAAGGTCAGGCGCCTTCCGGGCTTCAGCGCCGGGATGGAGACGAAGATCCTGCATGCGCTCGAGACGCGCGGGGCCGAAGAGACGCGCAGGCGGCGAAACGAGGCCGAAGAGGTCGCCGTGCCGCTGGTCGCCTATCTGCAGGAGACCAAAGGCGTCAAGCAGGTCGTCGTGGCCGGCAGCTACCGGCGCAAGAAGGAGACCGTCGGCGACCTCGACATCCTGGCCACCTGCACGAAGACCTCGCCGGTGATCGAGCGCTTCGTCGATTACGAGGACGTGGCCGAGGTGGTCAGCCGGGGCACGACCCGCTCGAGCGTCATCCTGCGCACCGGCCTGCAGGTCGATCTGCGCGTCGTGCCCGCGGCGAGCTACGGCGCGGCGATGCACTACTTCACGGGCTCCAAGGCGCACAACATCGCGGTGCGCAAGATGGGCGTGGCCAAGGGCCTCAAGATCAACGAATACGGCGTCTTCAAGGGAAAGCGGCGCATCGCCGGGCGGACCGAAAAGGAGGTCTTCGCCGAGGTCGGCCTGCCCTACATCGAGCCCGAGCTGCGCGAGGGCGCCGGCGAGATCGAGGCGGCGCAGCGCAAGCGCCTGCCCAAGCTGGTGACCGTCGAGGCTGTGCGCGGCGACCTGCACACGCACAGCAACGCCACCGACGGGCGCGGCTCGATCGAGGAAATGGCCCGCGCCGCGCGCCAGCGGGGCTATGCCTACCTCGCCATCACCGACCACAGCAAGCGGGTGACCATCGCGCGCGGCCTGGACGCCAAGCGCCTGGCCAAGCAGATCGCCGAGATCGAGAGACTGAACGAGACGCTGAGCGGCATCCGGATCCTGAAATCCATCGAGGTGGACATCCTGCCGGACGGCAGGCTGGACCTGCCCGACTCGAGCCTCGAACAGCTCGACCTCACGGTCTGCTCGGTGCACTCCAAGTTCGACCTGCCGCGCGAAGCGCAGACCGAGCGCATCATCCGGGCCATGGACAACCCGCACTTCAACATCCTGGGCCATCCCTCCGGCCGGCTGCTCGGCGAGCGCCCGGCCTACGAGGTCGACATGGAGCGCGTGATCGCGGCGGCGCGCGAGCGCGGCTGCTTCCTCGAGGTCAACGCCCAGCCGCAGCGGCTCGACCTCATCGACACGCACTGCCGGCTGGCCAAGGACATGGGCGTCAAGGTCGCGATCTCGACCGATGCGCACAGCATCGCCGACCTCGATCTCATGCGCTTCGGAGTCGATCAGGCGCGGCGCGGCTGGCTCGAGGCGCACGACGTGCTCAACTCGCGGCCCTGGCGCGAGGTCAAGAAACTCCTCAGGCGGGCATAGAATATGTGGGCGAAGGATGCGACTATCGCGAGGCTTGGCGAGCGCACCCCACGCGGGCAAATGAACGTGCGCGCCAGGCGGACGAGGCAGGCATGATCGGCAAGCGACTGGTTCTGTTCGAACTGCTCGGCTTCAAGATCCAGGCGGACGTGAGCTGGATCTTCCTGGCGCTGCTCGTCACCTGGTCGCTGGCGCTCGGCCTGTTTCCCGCCTGGCACGAGGGGCTGACGGCGTCCACCTATTGGTGGATGGGCGTGGCCGGCGCCATCGGCCTGTTCGGCTCGCTCATCTTCCACGAGCTCTCGCATTCCGTGGTCGCGCGGCGCTACGGCCTGCCGATCAAGGGCATCACCCTGTTCATCTTCGGCGGCGTCGCCGAGATGGAGGAGGAGCCGCCCAGCGCCAAGGCCGAGTTCCTCATGGCCATCGCCGGGCCGATCGCGAGCTTCACGCTGGCGCTCGGCTTTTACCTGATCGCGCGAGTCGGCGCCGCGGCGGGCGTGCTGCCGGAGCCGATCCTCGGTGTCGTCGAGTACCTCGCCCTCATCAACCTGATACTCGGCACCTTCAACCTGGTGCCGGCCTTCCCCCTCGACGGCGGCCGCGCCTTGCGCGCCGCGCTGTGGCACTTCAAGGGCGACCTGCGCGCCGCCACGCGCACCGCCTCGCACACCGGCCAGGGCTTGGGCGTGCTGCTCATGGCCCTCGGCGCGCTCAACGTCGTGACCGGCAACTTCGTCGGCGGCATGTGGTGGTTCCTGATCGGGCTGTTCGTGCGTACCGCCGCCACCGCCTCCTACCAGCACCTGCTGACCCGGCGGATCTTCGAGGGCGAGCCGGTGCGCCGCTTCATGACCACCGATCCGGTCGCGGTCCCGCCCTGGATCACGATCCAGGCCTTCGTCGAGGAGTACGTCTACCAGTACCACCACGACCTGTTTCCGGTGGTCGAGGGCGAGCGGCTGATCGGCTGCGCCGCGATACGCGAGGTCAAGGCGCTCGCGCCCGAAGAGTGGGGCCTGCGCCGCGTCGCGGATATCCTCACGCCGTGCGGGCCGGAGAACACGGTGGCGCCCGAGACCGACGCGGTGAAGGCGATGTCGATCATGCGCCAGAGCGGCACGAGCCGCCTCATGGTCGCCGACCATGGCCGCTTGGTGGGCATCCTGGTCCTGAAGGACATGCTCGAGCTCTTCGCGCTCAAGATGGACCTGGAGGGAGAGGAGTAGAGCGCGAGGCGCCGCGCGCTGTGAGACCGAGGCGGGGGAGCGGCCGGGGTGGACGCGGCAACCAAACTCCTCGTGATCGACGGCTCGCACGGCGAGGGCGGCGGCCAGATCCTGCGTAGCGCGCTGACCTTCTCGGCGATCACCGGCCGGGCGATCCGGATCGAGAACATCCGCGCCGGCCGCAAGACACCGGGCCTGGCCGCCCAGCACGTCACCTCGGCGCGCGCGCTCGCCGCAATCTGCGCCGCCCGGGTGGACGGCGATGCGATCGGCTCGCGCACGCTCGGCTTCGCCCCGCAGGGCCCGGTGGCGGCGGGCGACTACCGCTTCGACGTGGCCGCGGCGCGCGCGGGCGGCAGCGCCGGCGCGGCGAGCCTGGTGCTGCAGGCGGTGCTCCTGCCGCTCGCGCTGGTCGCGGGGGACTCGCGCCTGGTCATCCGCGGCGGCACGCACATGGCCTGGAGCCCGCCCTACGATTACCTGCGCGAGGTCTGGCTGCCGGCTCTCGGCGAGATCGGCTTCGCGGCCCGCCTCGAGCTCGAGGTGTCCGGCTGGTTCCCGGTCGGCAAGGGCGAGATCCGGGCGCACGTCTCGGGCCTCGGCGCGGGCTGGCGCGAGCGCCTGCGTGGGCTCGACCTGCGCGAGCGCGGCGCGCTGGCGCGCGTCTCGGGCCGCGCCCTCGCGGCCAACCTGCCGGCGCACATCCCGCAACGCATGGCGGCGCGGGCCGGCGGGATGCTCCAGCGCCTCGGCGTCCCCATCATGATCGAGCCCACATCCTGGCGCGCCGCCTGCGCCGGGGCGGGCGTCTTCCTGACCGCCGAATACGAACGCGCCCGCTGCGGCTTCAGCGCGCTGGGCGCGCGCGGCAAGCCGGCCGAGGAGGTGGCGGAGGAGGCGGTCTACGCGCTCCTCGCCCACTGGACCTCGAAGGCGGCGCTGGATTTGCACCTGGGCGATCAGATCCTGGTGCCGCTCGCGCTCGCGCCCGGCCCGTCGCTCTACTCGGTGGAGCGGATCACCCGGCACCTGGAGACCAACGCCTGGCTGGTCGAGCGCTTCGGGCTGGCCGAGGTGGCGCTGCACCGGGTCCGGGCCGGCATGCACCTGGTTACGGTGACGCCGTCGCGCCAATGACGCGGCGCCGCTTCAGGCGACCTTCAGGAACGGGTAGCGCTCGAGCTCCTCGCGGGTCCACAGCGACACGCCGGCCCAGTTGCCGAGCGTCTCGATGTCGATCACCGCATCCGGGTCGTCGAAGGCGACGCGCCCCGGCGTGCCGGCCGCCTCCAGCGCCTGGAGCAGGGCCTCGTCCAGGAACCGCTCCTCCTCGGGGCTGGAGATCCGGCCCTTGAACCCGCGCCGGTAGAGCCGCACGTGGAACGACTTGCCGGCCAGGCGCGGCGCCATCTCGAGCGCGATCTCGCGCGCCTTGGCCTCGAACTCCGCGGCGCTCTGGAAGGTGAAGCTGCGCTCGGCGGGAACCGCGCGCGAGACCACGTCGCGGATGTCCGGCACCACCTCGGCGAGCCTGGCCAGACGGTCGAGGAACGCGCGGGTATCTTCGACCGTCAAGGTGAGCACGTTGTAGTAGTCGGTCTTGTGAACCGGCCCGTAGGATCCGAGCAGCTCGCGGGCGCGCCGGTAGCCGCGGTCGTGGACGCTCACCACGACGTTCCAGCCGCTCATGAGGCCGATCCCTTGCGCGCCGGCCCCTTGGCGCGGAGGTCGCGCAGCTGCTCGAACAGCCGCCGTTCCTCGCGCGACAGGCGCTCGGGCAAATGAACCCGGATGCGCAGGAACAGGTCGCCGCGCCGGCCGCCGCCGAACTCCGGCAGGCCCTTGCCGCGCAGCCGCAACACCGCGTCGGGCTGAGTGTCCGGCGGGAGCTTGACCGCGACCTCGCCGTCGAGGGTGGGCACCTCGAGGCCGGCGCCCAGCACGGCGTCGGCGAGCTCGACGCCCTCGTTGCGCCACAGGTCGGTGCCGCGGCGCTCGAAGCGCGGGTCGCGCGCGCTGCGCACCACCACCAGGAGGTCGCCCGGCGACCCGCCAGGCTCCCGCGCCGGCGTGCCGCGCCCGGGCACGCGCAGCGCCATGCCCTCCTCGACGCCGGCCGGGATCTTCACGGCCAGCGACTCCTCGCGCAGCGACTCGCCGCCGCCGCCGCATTCGGGGCACGGCGAGTCGACCACCTGGCCGCGCCCACGGCAGGCCGAGCAGGTGCTGATCCGCTGCAAGGCGACGCCCCCTTTGCGCTCGCTCTTGACCTGCCGGCCGGTGCCGCCGCATTCGGCGCAGCGCCGCGGTTCGCTGCCGGGCTTGGCGCCGGAGCCCTGGCAGGTGGGACAGGTGATCGGATGGTCGAGGCGCACCGTCTCTTCGCCTCCCGTGACCACCTTCTCGAGAGGCACCACCACGTGCACCTCCACGTCGCGGCCGCGGCGCGGCCCGGCGCGGCGGCCGAACAGGCGATCGAACAGCCCGCCGCCACCCCAGTCGAAGCCGAAGCCGGCGAAGATGTCCTCGAAATCGATGCCGCCGAACAGGTCCTCGGGCGAGAAGCCGGCCACGCCGGCGTGGCCCCGGGCATCGTACTCGGCCCGCTTCTTGGGGTCGGAGAGAATCGCGTAGGCCTCGGCGATCTCCTTGAAGCGCTCCTCGGCGCCGGGCTCCTTGTTGCGGTCGGGATGATACTTGAGTGCGAGCTTGCGGAAGGCGTCCTTGACCGCCTTGGTATCGGCGTCGTGCGGGACGCCGAGCACTTCGTAGTAGTCGCGCTGTGCAGCCAACGGCCTCGATCACACTCCCTCAGGCGCTAGGTGCCGTGCGGTTCCTCGTACTCGGCGTCCACCACGCGGGCGCGGTGCCGCGCGGCGGACGTTCCGAGGTCGATCCCGATGATCGGCATGTGTTGAAGCTCTCGCGGGCCGTGAGGTCCTAAGCTATCCGGCGCGGCCCGGCGACTCATTGACCCAGGTCAATGAGATCACGGCCCGCAGCGGCTAGCTTTACCGGGCCGTTGCGGGGCAACCTGTGCGACCCTGGGAGCCGCGCCAGACCCTGACCAGACCCTGAAAAGAAGCCGGCCCGGAGGAGGGATCATGAAGCGGGGCGATCTGCCCGTGCCGGGCGAACGCGGAGAGCGCGGCGACCGCCTGCTCCGCGAGCGCGTGCACGACCCCTACAAGACGCGCCTCAAGCTGCCCGACCCGACGCGCTGTCCGCAGTGCGGTGCGCTGTTCCACAAGGGGCGCTGGACCTGGGAGGAGGCGCCCGAGGCGGCCAACGAGGAGCTGTGCCAGGCCTGCCACCGGAGCAACGACGCCTATCCGGCCGGCGTGGTCACGCTGAGCGGCGGGTTCCTTGCCGCACACAAGACCGAGATCCTGAACCTGGCGCGCAACCAGGAGAAGCTGGAGAAGGCCGAGCACCCGCTGCACCGGATCATGGGGCTGGAGGAGACGGAGGGGCAGGTCGAGATCAGCACGACCGATATCCATCTGCCGCGCCGGATCGGCCAGGCCCTATACAACGCCTACGAGGGCGAGTTCGACTTCCACTATGACGAGGAAGGCTATTTCATCCGGGTGAGCTGGACGCGCGAGTCGTGAGGCGCCTGCGGGCCCCGTGACGTGGCGGGCAAGCGGGCCGCCCGCGGGTTCGCCCGGGCGAGCCGACGCCGGTTTGTGGAGCCGGCAAAGGACTGCGTTTCCCTGGACGTTCGAGCGCGGTGGACCCCTTGAAATGTTCGCTATTCGTTCCCACATAGCTTTCAATTTCAAGACAAAGCGGGCGGTTCTCCAGGCCGGCAACGGCGCCCGGCAGGCGCACGCCTCGAGCGGCGCATGCGCGGCACCGGAAGGCGGCAAGAACCGCGCCCACGGAGCCGCCGCGCTGAGCGGGAGGAGGCACAAGGACACGTGAGCGAATTTCCCCTGACCCCTGAAGACAACCTGCTCCGCTACCTGGACAAGGTTCGCGGATTTCCGATGCTTGCCGAGCAGGAGGAGCGCGAGCTAGCCCGGCGCTGGCGCGAGGAGCGCGACGAGCGGGCGCTCAGTCGGCTGGCCGCCAGCCATCTGCGCCTCGTCGTCAAGATGGCCATGGATAACCGCGGCTACGGNNCATGGGCTATCGCGGCTACGGCCTGCCGCTGAGCGAGCTCATCTCCGAGGGCAATGTGGGCATGATGCAGGCGGTCAAGCGCTTCGATCCGGACCGCGGCTTCCGGCTCGCCACCTACGCCATGTGGTGGATCCGCGCCGCGATCCAGGAGTACATCCTGCGCTCCTGGTCGCTGGTGAAGATGGGCACCACCGCGGCGCAGAAGAAGCTGTTCTTCAACCTCCGCAAGCTGAAGCACCAGTTGCACGAGGTCGAGGAAGGTGACCTGTCGCCGCAGACCGTGACCTGGATCGCCGGGGAGCTGGGCGTGCCGGAGGAAGAGGTGGTGCACATGAACCGCCGCCTGGCCGGGGCAGACCATTCGCTCAACACGAGCCTGCGCGAGGCGGACGACGGCGAGTGGCAGGACTGGCTGGTCGACGAGACGGACATCGACCAAGAGAGCCGCTTCGGCGAACGGGAGGAGCTCTTGCAGCGCCGCCGGATGCTGGGCGACGCCATGCAGCACCTCGACGAGCGCGAGCGTCATATCCTGATCGAGCGCCGCCTGCGCGACGACCCGATCACCCTCGAGGGTCTGAGCCGGCAGTACAGAATCAGCCGCGAGCGCGTCCGCCAGATCGAGGCGCGCGCCTTCGAGAAGGTGCAAAAGGCCATGCGCGCCGCCGCCAATGCGGCGACGGAGGCGTCCCTGGCGGCCTGACCGAAACCGACGCGGGACCCGGCGCCGGGTGCACGAGGCGCCGGGGCCTCGGCACGTCTCGACGGCCGCAAGCGCGGCCGTTTTGTCTTGCCCGGAGTGTTCCGGGCGCCTCCCATTGGCGTCTCGCTCACCCCCCTCTTCAAGCCTTGCGGTAGACTGGAAGCTTGCCCGCCGCCGGGACCAGAACCGGCGCCGCCGCGGAGTCGGGCAGGGTTTCGTGTGAACCGATCACCAGGTATCCGCCGGAGCAAAGGCGTGTCTCGATGGCCCGCAGGACCCTCGCCTGCAGGGCCGGCACGAAGTAGGTGAAGGCCAGGTTTCGGCACAGGACGAGATGGAAGGGTCCCTCCGGCCAGGCGCGCCGGATATCCTGCTCCCGGAATGACACGTCGGAGCGGAACTCGACGCGCAGGGAGTACAGCCCCTGCGCGCGTGTGAACGCGCTCTCCAGCCACGCCGCCGGCAGCTCCTTGAGCGAGCCCGCCGGGTAGCAGGCCGCCGCGGCGCGCTTGAGCATGGTCGCATCGGCGTCGGTCCCGAGGAGCGTCAATCGCACGGTGGGACAGGTCGCCTGGAGCGAGAGGTCCCAGATCAGGCGAAGCGTGTAGACCTCTTCACCGGAGGCGCAGCCGGCGCTCCAGCAGCGCAACGCCCGGCCGCCTCGCGCCGCGGCGCCCGCCGCCAGCTCCGGCAGCACGCTGTGGCCCAGGTAATCGAAAACGCCGCGGTCGCGGCAGAATCGCGAGATCGGGATCCGGCACAGGGCGTCGAGCCGAGCCCATTCCTCGGGCGTGCGCTCCAGGAACGCGCGGTAGTCGTCGACGTCCGCGAGGCCGAGCTCGCGCAAGCGCCGCCCGACCCGCTTGCACACCGTCCCGCGCACCTTTCGATACCCCGGCCACCGCAGGTCGAGCCGCGGCAGACACCACTGCAGGAACTGGACGCAGGTCTGGTCACGCATGCCGTTGGCACACCCGCCCGCGCTGAGCCGGCCTGGCGGTCCGGGGCCGGGCGCGGCGCGCAGGCAGGCGAGCGCTCAAGGGGAGCGGCGCTGTCTCTTGTCCAGGTTACGCAGCGCCGGACGTGCCGCGCAACAGCCAGCCGCACGGCGACTGCCGCGTTCGGCTCGCTCGATATCGCGTGAGACGAGCGGGCGGCGGCCCACCCGCTCCGCTTCAGGGTTGCCACCAGATGCGGCACGCGGCATCCGGGCATTGACATAGATCAGTGAAAATGAGGGGCCCGCCGCATACAAGAGAACAGCCGTCGGCGGGGGCCGTGCTTCGGGGGAGAAGCGGATGCAACGATGCGGCACAGGTGAGATTCGCGACGTTCTGCGCGGGGTCGACGTCGAGCTGGCCGCGCCGCCGTGCCCGGTGCGCCGCGCCGAAGAAAGCGGCCGGAGGCCGGCCGTGAATTTCCCGTGTCCGGGCGAGGCAGAGCGCGACCTGATGCGGCGCCACGAGCCTACGCTGATGCAGATGGCGCGCCCCGAGACGAACGACGCCGTGGCGACGGGGGCGCCCCGCGCCGAGGCACCCGCACCCGATCCGGCTTCGGTCCCGGTCAAGCGGCACGGAGGATAGACCATGCTTGAAACCATTCTGGTGGCGACCGATGGTTCGCGCGGCGCCAGTGATGCCGTGGAGATGGCGAGCTACCTCGCCGGGACGAGCGGTGCGAAGCTGATCGTGCTCCACGTCTACCCGCACGAGGCCTCAGAGGAGCTGCGGCGCATGGCCGAATCGGAGCATCTGGTCGAGCCGGCCACCGGGCCCGGACCGACGCCATTCTCCGGCGGGGCGCCCCACGTCTCGACGGGGGGCAGCGCCCGGTGGCAGCGTCGCGCCGAGATGTCGCGCGACGTGATCGAGGTCATCGGGCGCCAGATTCTGGGGCGCGCCGAGAACCTCGCCAAGACCAAGGGCGTCAAGCAGGTCCGCACGGTCGCGGAGGACGGCGATCCGGCGCGCGCCATCCTGGACTGCGCCACGCGGGAGAAGGCGGACCTGATCGTCATGGGCCGGCGCGGCTTGAGCGACCTCGCGGGGCTGCTCATGGGCAGCGTCTCGCACAAGGTGAGCCATCTGGCCGACTGCGCCTGCCTGACCGTCAAGTAGGCCACCCTTGCACGGCGGCGCGCCAGCGCGCCTCGGGCCGGCGCTGCATCGCCTCTGGCTGGTCGCCCGGCTGGTGTGTCGGCGGGGCAGCATCCCGCCGCCGCGGCGCAGCGTCCGGACGGGCGCCGCCAGCTTGTGGATTGAGCCCAGGGACATGGCGTGCATGGGCAGCCGGCGGGCAACAGCATCGAAGCGCGGTGAGCGAGTGGCCCTCCCGGATCCGGCCCGCGACGGCGCGATGCCGCTGGAGAGCGCGCTGGCCCGGCGACGCTCACTGCGCGACTTCCGCCGCGCGTCGCTGACGCTCGCCGAGGTGGCTCAGGTCCTCTGGGCGACGCAGGGCATCAGCCATCCCACGGGCTTGCGCACGGCGCCGTCCGCGGGTGCGCTCTACCCGCTTGAGTGCCATCTGGTCGCCGGCAAAGTCACCGCCCTGCCGGCCGCAGTGTACCGCTACGATCCGGCCCGCCACGAGTTGCACCGCACCGTCGAGGGCGACCGGCGCGCCGCCCTCGCCGAGGCGGCGCTGTCGCAGACCTGGATGGCGCGGGCCGCCGCCGTTGTCGTGCTCGCCGCGGTCGAGCGTCGTACGAGCGTCAAGTACGGTGCGCGCGGCACGCGCTACGTGCACATTGAAGCCGGTCACGCCGGCCAGAACGCCTGTCTGCAGGCGACCGCCTTGGGCCTCGGCACCACGGTGGTCGGCGCGTTCGACGACGAGCGGGTGAGCGCGATCCTCGACATGGGGCAGGGGGAGCGCCCGCTGTGTCTGCTGGCGCTCGGCCGAGCCTGAGCGCCGCGCGCAACCGGTCCGGCATCGGGCAGGCTTGAGATGCGATGAACTTCTGCCCTTCTGAGCGTCAGCGGCGACGAGGTGCTCCGGCCCGCCGGGGCGCTCGACGACCTGGCCGGGTTCGTCGCGCTCGCCAAGAAGGGCGGCGACACCAGCGGGCGCATGTCGGACGACGAGCCGCTTTTTCTCCCTTGGCACGCCATCGTCCGGGGTCGGGCGGGGGCTCGAACGAGCCCGGCGCGCACGCGATCCCGCGCGCTCTATGCATCCCGGTGCATGCCTAGTACCCGATCGCGGCCGAAGGCCCGCGCCGGCGCCCCGCTCTATGGGGCCAGGGTGTAGAGGTTCGGGTTCTGCAGATGGCTGAGGTCGACGTCCTCGCTCGACTGTCCGTCCTCGCTGACCAGCACCGCAAAGGCCGGGCGGCCCTCCTTGGCCGGGACGATCGCGTCCACGACCCAGACGTGGGTATGGTCGCCGTGCTTCCAGAACCTCTGTCCTTCCAGGATGGTGGTCATCGCGGTCTCGCCGAGGTGGTCGAAACGTTTCCCTACACGCGACTTATTCGCTTCGGGCCGGTTTGTCCAGCACCTCGCCCCATAACTCGCGCCAAGCATGCCGGGCCAAACCGGCCCCGGCTCGAGATCCCGACCCTGCTTTGCTCGCGATCGGCCAGCGGCAGGCGGCACACCTTGTCCGCCTCCCTCATGTGGGCGGCGTCCTCGGCGTCCTGATCGCGAAGCACCACACGACGATCCGGGTCATCACCCTGCGCGCCGGACGGCCGGGTCGAGGTTCTCGGCCACGCCGAAGCCGTGCGTCGCCTTGGCCGCCTGCGTGAGCGAGGCCCCGGGATCAATCGCTCCGGCCTCGGCCCTCATGCCGCCCTCGACATGCATATCAGCCTCCTTGCGCCCTCGTTCACGGGCGCCGGGCCCTTGATTAACTCGTGGCATGAACGAGAAGGCGGCGTCGTTGATCCGGATCAGCGCCGAGGGCCGCTCTCGGGCGAGCGGCGGCCCCGGCTTCGTGCGGCGCGCGCCGTGAGCCCTTGATTCACATCAACGCAGCCGCACCCGAGCGGTGCTAGACGAAGCAACCGACCCGGGCGGCCTCGACGCCGGGTCGCAGGACGCGTTATTTCACGACCTCCGGAACCCGCAACCGGGAGGCTCATCATGCCAAGCTTCGTCATGTTCACCCGGCTGTCACACGGCTCCCTGCGCTCGCCGGCGGCGCTGGAGGATCTCGAGCGTCAGGTCATGGAGCGCATCCGCTCCGAGTGCCCGGGCGTCGAATGGACAGCCAGCTACGTCGTCCTCGGACCGTACGACTATGTCGACATCTTCCAGGCGCCGGACAACGACGCGGCCATAAAGGTCGCCACGATCATTCGCACCTTCGGCCACGCGCAGACCGAGATCTGGCCGGCGACGCTATGGCAGGCCTACAAGGAGATGGTGCGCGGCCTGCCGAGCGACGAGGCCGCGGCCTGAGCCGGCGGTCGAGTCCAGCAACCGGCGCCCGCCGCGAGGCTGGAAACGGCCGAGCGATCGACAAAGGCGCAGCCCATGGCACGGGACGAGCTGATCCTCTTCGCCCTCCAGTCGAGCCGGGCACTGGGCGAGAAGGTGAGCGGCCACCTCGGCGTGCCGCTCAGCGAGCACGAGGAGCGGAACTTCGAGGACGGCGAACACAAGACGCGAACGCTCGTCAACGTGCGCGGCAGGGACGTCTTCGTGCTCCACTCGCTGCACGGCGACGCCAGCCAAACCGTCAGCGACAAGCTGTGCCGGCTGCTGTTCTTCATCGGCGCGCTGAAGGACGCCGCGGCCGGGCGCGTGACCGCGGTCGTGCCCTATCTCGGCTACGCCCGCAAGGATCGCAAGACCAAGTCGCGCGACCCGATCACCACCCGCTACGTCGCCATGCTGTTCGAAGCGCTCGGCGCGGACCGTGTCGTCGCCGTGGAGGTGCACAACCTGGCCGCCTTCCAGAACGCCTTCCGCTGCCCCACCGAGCACCTGGACTGCGCCAAGCTCTTCGCCGGCTATTTCGCCTCGCTGTTTGGCCAGGAGGAGGAGGAAGAGACCGAAGAGGTGGTCGTGGTCTCGCCGGATGCCGGCGGCGTGAAGCGGGCCGAGCGCTTCCGCGAGTCCCTTGCTCACGCGCTCGATCGCGACGTGGCCTCCGCCTTCGTCGAGAAGTACCGCAGCTGGGGCGTGGTCACCGGCGGTACGGTCGTGGGTCCCGTCAAGGACAAGGCCGCGATCATCATCGACGATCTGATCAGCACCGGCACCACGATGGCACGTGCGGCCAAGGCGTGCCGCGAGCTCGGCGCCACCAAGGTCTTCGCCGCCGCCGCGCACGGCCTGTTCGTGGGCGAGGCGAGCCAGGTCCTCATGGACCCGGCGCTCGAGCGCGTGGTCATCACCGACACCATTCCACCGTTCCGGCTGGATCCCGCGGTCGCCAAGGAGAAGCTGACCGTGCTCGACAGCGCGCCGCTTGTGGCCGAGGCAATCCAGCGGATCCACGAAGGCGGCTCGATCGTCGATCTTCTGGAGGAATGACCGGCCTGCAGGGGTGACGCCCGGCCGCGGCGCTCAGCCAAGGCGCGCGGCATAGGATTCGGCGAGGCGCAGGTAGGTGCGGCCAAGCGCCGGCCATTTCTCCGGCTCGCGCATGTCGGGCTCGCGCAGGTGCCACACCGCGATCTTGGCGCGCAGGCAGGCCCGGTAGGCCTTGTAGAACAAGAGCAGCTCCTCGGGCGGCGCGTCGTCCGTCACGTCGCGGTAGACCTCGAAGACGAGCGGCCCGACGAAGGCCGCGCCGAGCCGTTCGCACTCCAGCGACAGGAAGGACAACTCGTCGGCCGGATCGAGGATCCGGAACTCCCGCTTGAACTCCAGGCAGTCGATGATCTGCGGCCGCGGGCCGAGGCAAATGTGCTCCGGCCGCAGGTCGCCGTGCGCCTCGATGATGCGGCACTCGCGCACGCGTCGGTCGAACAGGTCGGCACGCGACTCGAGGAAACCGGACTGCAGGCGGGATACCGCCTCAACCTCTTGCCGCGGCAGCCCGTAGCACGGTTCGCTCAGCTGCTGCAGGTCCGCCGCGATGTCGGCGGCGAGGCGCGCGCGGTAGGCCGTCGCGCCCATCGCCACCGGCGCGGCGTCCCGGTAGAACTCGGCCAGCAACAGGGCGAGCGCGCGGACCTGCGGCGCGCTGACCTCGCCGCGCGCGATCGCCCGGTCGAGCATCCGCCGCGCCGGCAGCCGGTGCATCTTGACCAGCCAGTCGACCGGCTCGCCGAAGCCGCCCAGGTCGAGGCCGCCGTCCCGGCCAAGGGTGAGGGGCACGGTGCCGATGTAGATCTCCGGCGCGAGGCGCCGGTTGAGCCGGACCTCCTCCTCGCAGTTGTGGTGCCGGGCCGCGAGCGTGCGGAAGTCCAGGAAGTCATAGCGGACCGGCTTCTTCAGCTTGTATGCGAAGCGCTCGGTCAGGAAGACCCACGACATGTGGGTCTCGATCGTCTCGACGCGTTCGCTCGCCTCGGGATAGGCCTCGGGCCGGCGCAGAAACGCGACCTTGGCCGCGAAGTCATTCCCGGGGTCCTCGGCTCGGTTCCGATCGCGCGGACTCTCCACGGCCCTCGCTCCGAAGCCAATTCGTGGTCGGGACGCCGCGCCGGCGCCCGGAACGACCATACGCGCGGGGCTCGGCGCCTCATTGACCTGCATCAAGGCCGGGTTGACTTGCGTCAATGACTGACCAACTCGCCAACTGATAGTAAAATAACGTGTATGGAGCACCGGCCTTGCGGCGACGAAAAGGGGAGATGTGGCATGCCGCCGAATGAAACATCGGACGTGAAACCCGGCCTGACCCACGAGCAGGTCGTGGGCGTCGCGGGGCGGATCGATGATGTCCGCGTGGCCGAGATCATCGCGACCGGAGCCACCATCGAGGAGCTGGAAGAGGCCGTCGCCTGGGCGAGCGGCGAGAGCGACGTGATGGGAGACCTGCGCCTGCGCGCCTCGCCGGTGGTCGGCGAGGTCTACGAGATCCTCACCGCCGAGGAGAAACTGGCGGATGAGCGCGACTGAGACCCTCGGGCCGGCGCGGACCCGCAACGTCACCATCCCGCCCATCGGGCTGGAAGGAATGCTGGGCATCCCGGCCGGCGCCGAGGCCGTGGTCCTGTTCGCGCACGGCAGCGGCAGCAGCCGCCTCAGCCCGCGCAACAACTACGTGGCGGAGGCTCTGCGCCGGGCGCGCCTCGCCACTCTCCTGTTCGACCTGCTCACCGTGGAGGAAGCGGCCGACCGCGCCAAGGTCTTCGATATCGGCCTGCTCGCGGAGCGCCTGCTGCACGCCGCCGACTGGGTGCGCCAGGACGCGCAGACGCAGGATTTGCGGCTCGGCTACTTCGGCGCCAGCACGGGCGCGGCCGCGGCGCTGGTGGCCGACGCGCGCTCCGAGGCGGCCGTCGGCGCCATCGTCTCGCGCGGCGGGCGGCCGGATCTGGCCGGCGACGCGCTCGCCAAGGTGCGGGCGCCCACCCTGCTCGTGGTCGGGGGCCTGGACGCGGCGGTGCTTGAGCTAAACCGCTCGGCGCTCGCCGCGCTGACCTGTCAAAAGGACCTGCAGGTCGTCGCCGGCGCGACCCACCTGTTCGAGGAGCCGGGCACGCTGGACGAGGTCATCGTCCTGGCGCGGACGTGGTTTTCCGACCATCTGGGAGGGGGCGAGGCGGCCTGAAGAGGGGGTCATGTTTCAAGATCGCAGCGACGCCGGTCGACAGCTGGCTGCCAAACTCCTGCACCTGAAGGACAAGCAGCCGGTCGTGCTGGCCCTGCCGCGCGGCGGCGTCCCGGTCGGCTTCGAGATCGCCAAGGCGCTCGACGCGCCGCTCGATCTCGTGCTGGTGCGCAAGATCGGCGCGCCCTGGCAGCCCGAGCTCGCGGTCGCCGCGGTGGTCGACGGCGAGGAGCCGCAGACGGTGGAGAACCCGGACGTCATGCAGGCGCTCGGCCTGAGCGAGGACTTCATCAAGGAGGAGGCGGCGCGGCAACTGAAGGAGATCGAACGGCGCCGGCAGATGTATCTCGGCGACCGCGCCCGCATCGAGGTCAAGGGGCGCACCGCGATCCTGGTGGACGACGGCATCGCGACCGGTGCCACGACGCGCGCCGCGCTCAAGGCGGTGCGCCGGGCCGGACCCGCGCGGCTCGTCCTCGCGGTGGCCGTCGCCCCGCCCGACACCGTCGAGCTGCTGCGCCCGGAAGCGGACGAGGTGGTCTGCCTCGACACGCCGCACTACTTCGGCGCGATCAGCCTGTTCTACGCGGACTTCCACCAGGTCAGCGACGACGAGGTCGTCGAGCTCCTCGACCGGGCGGCCGCGCTCATCCAGAAGGAGGTTCCCTCGCCGAGCGCTTGAGCGCAAGCGCCGCCCTTGGGGCACGGCGCTTGCGCGCGCCGTGGGCGGACCGTACCTTCGCGCGATCGCGGCTCGCCGACACCGCAAAGCGTGAACCCGAGGGCGTGACGACGTGGCTTCGCGAAATCCCGATGCCGGATCCCCTGCCCTGTCCGCCGAAGCCGTCGCGCGGGCGTCGCTCAGCGGCAGCTTCCTGCTGACCGACCTCTATCAGCTCAACATGATGCAGGCCTACCTCGATCACGGCATGACCGAGGAGGCCGTCTTCGAGTTGTTCGTGCGCAAGCTGCCGGACCGCCGCGGCTTCCTCATGGCCGCGGGGCTCGAGCAGGCGCTCGACTTCCTCGAGGATCTGCGCGTCGCGCCGGACGAGCTCGAGTGGCTCGCCGACAGCGGACGCTTCGGCAAGGACTTCCTGGATTACCTAGCCGGGCTCAGATTCACCGGCGAGGTGGACGCCGTGCCCGAAGGCACGGTGTTCTTCGCCAACGAGCCCATCCTGCGCGTCCGGGCCCCGCTGCCGGTCGCGCAGTTGGTCGAGACCCGGCTGATCAACCTTGCCCACTTCCAGACGCTGATCGCCTCCAAGGCGGCGCGCATGGTGCTCGCCGCGCCGGACAAGGCGCTGGTCGACTTCGGCCTGCGCCGGGCGCACGGCGCCGAGGCCGGGCTGCTGGCGGCCCGGGCCTGCTACCTCGCCGGCTTCGCGGGCTCGGCCACCGTGCTGGCCGGCCGGCTCTTCGGCGTGCCGATCTACGGCACCATGGCGCACTCCTTCGTCCAGGCGCACGACGACGAGGCGGAGTCCTTCGTGCGCTTCGCCCGCTCGCGGCCCGACAGCCTCATCCTGCTGATCGACACCTACGACACCGAGGCCGCCGCCGAGAAGGTGGTGGCGCTCGCCCCCAGGCTCCGGCGCGAGGGCATCACCGTGCGCGGCGTGCGCCTCGACAGCGGCGACCTGGCGGCTCACGCGGTCAAGGTCCGCGGGATTCTCGACGATGGCGGCCTGAGGGACGTCATGATCTTCGCCAGCGGCGGGATCGACGAGGACCTGCTGCAGCAGCACGCGGCCTCGGGCGCACCCATCGACGGCTACGGCATCGGCACGTCGCTCACCACCTCGCCGGACGCCGCCGCGCTCGACTGCGCCTACAAGCTGCAGGAGTACGCCGGCCTGGCGCGGCGCAAGCGCTCCGAGGGCAAGGCGACCTGGCCCGGCCGCAAGCAGGTCTACCGACGCTACACCGCGGACGGCACCATGGCCGGCGACGTGCTGACCATCGAAGGGGACGCGCAGGACGGCGCGGCGCTCATCCGCCCGGTCATGCGCGGCGGCACGCGCACGGCTCGCTCGCCCGGCTTCGACGAACTGCGCGCGCAGGCCAAGCAGGAGCTTGAGCGCCTGCCCGCGCCGCTGCGCCGGCTCGAGGCCGGCGCCGCCTACCCGGTCGAGGTGGCCCCTGCGCTGAAGGGCCTCGCCGGGGAGGTCGACGTCCGCATGGCGGTACGGTAATAGGGTATATAATGGCAGCGAAGACAGTGTGTCGGACGACATGCGCGAGGCGATTCGCAGGGCGCTGAGGAGGCAGCCTCGGACGAGGGGCCGTCGTGTGGCTCTGCCTGCGCCGCTTCTCGCGACCCTCATGTTGGCGCTCGCGGCCTGCGGCTCCGGCGGCCCCGCCTACGAGGAGCCGTCGCCCGAGACGGCGGCCATCGTGGAGATAACCCCGGAGCTCACCTTTAGCCCGGCCGAGATCACCATCCGGGTGGGCGAAAAGGTCGAATGGCGCAACCTCTCCGGCCGCCTGCAGACGGTGACCGCGGACCCGCGGCTCGCCGATCCCGCCAACATCACCCTGCCCGAAGGCGCCGAGCCTTTCAACTCGGCCGTCATCCCTGCCGCGCAGATCTTCCGCCACACCTTCGACGTGCCGGGCACCTACCGCTACGTCAGCCTGCCACACGAGCGCGCCGGCATGTTCGGCACCGTGATCGTCGCGCCCGAGCCGTAGGACACCGCGCGCCGGCGGCGACGGGGCGATCCGGGCAGCAAAGGTCGTATGATGGAATACGAACGCGGCGGCCGGTGTTATACCCGGATAAGAGCGGTCGAGCGGCCCGGTCGGCGCTCGGTTGCGGCGCGGCGTTTGCCGCGGCTCGGAAATTTTCGGGAGAGGCACGATGTCCGAAGGACCACGCAGCGATGCGACGGCGCAGGATTGGACGCGGCGGATGCGCCGTGGCCTGCGCCTTGTCCCCTTCGTCGTCCCGCTGGCGCTCGCGGCCTGCGGCGTGGGCGGCCCGGCCTACCAGCCGCCCGGTCCCGACGTGGCCGCCACGGTGGACATGACGCCGGGACTGGCGTTTTCACCGGCCGAGATCAGGATCCGCACGGGAGACACCGTGGCCTGGCGCAACCAGACGGTCTTCGCGCACACCGTGACCGTCGATCCCCGCCTGGCAAGCGATCCGGCACACGTCTCCCTGCCCGAAGGCGCCGAGCCCTTCGACTCGGCCACCGTCCCCGCCGGCCAGGTCTTCCGCCACACCTTCACCGTGGCCGGAACCTACCGCTACGTCTGCCGGCCGCACGAGAGCCTGAACATGCTCGGCACGGTCATCGTGGAGCCCGGGCCATAGAGCGTGCGCGCCTTGGCGGCGGGACATAGGCATCAGGGGGCGGACGCCAAGCCATGGCGCGGCACTGGGTCGGGACCTCGGGCTGGAGTTACGCGAACTGGCGCTATCTCTTCTATCCGAAGGGGCTGAAGCAGGGCGAGTGGATCCGGTTCTACTCCGAGCATCTGCGCAGCGTCGAGGTGAACGCCACCTTCTACCGCCTGCCGCAGGAGAAGATGCTGACGGGCTGGGCCGAGAAGACGCCGGACGACTTCCTGTTCGCGGTCAAGGCCTGGCGCGCCATGACCCACTCCAAGCGGCTGACGGACTGCGAGGAGCCGCTCAAGCTCTTCCTGGCCCGGCTCTGGCCGATCAAGGCCAAGTGCGGCCCGATCCTGTTCCAGCTGCCGCCGCGCTTTCCGCTCGACCCGGCGCGGCTCGAGGACTTCCTGGCGCTGCTTCCCGCGGATCGTCGCTTCACCTTCGAGTTCCGCGACCCGAGTTGGCACTGCGATAAGATCTATGCGCTGCTCGCGGCCTCGGGCGCGGCGTTCTGCCCCTTCGAGCTGGCCGGAGTGAGCGGCCCACGCGTTGCCACGGCGGACTTCGTCTACGTCCGTCTGCATGGCCGCAAGGCGCGCTACCGGGGCGCCTACAGCGAGAAGGCGCTTGTTGACTGGGCCGGCTGGCTGGGCGAGCGGATGGCCGAGGGGCGCGACGTCTACGTCTACTTCGACAACACCGACGAGGCCGACCACGCGCTCCGCAACGCGGCGCGCCTGGACGAACTGCTCGCGGCGGCGGGGTGAGGCCGGCGTGCGGCGCGGCCCGTCCCGCCATGCCCGCGGCGTCTGGAACGAGTGGCCGCCCCCGCCGTAACCAGGCCCGCACGCGCAACCCGATCGGGGGCCTCAGGCGGCCCGGAAGTGCTCCAGGATGCTCCAGGCGCCGAGCAGGATGAAGCCCATGCCGGCGATCAGCTTGAGCGGCACCATCTCCAGGTAGCGCGCCGCCAGGTTGCCGACGAGCACCGCGATCGCGGTGGCCAGGACCAGCGCGGAGGCCGCGGCGATAAAGACCAGCAGCGGGCTCTGGGTGCGGTCGCTGGCGAACAGCAGCGTGGCGAGCTGCGTCTTGTCGCCGAGCTCGGCGAGAAACACGGCAATGAAGATCGTGGCGAGCTTGAGCATGGCGGGCCCCCGGGCGCTGACATGGTGGGCGCCGGAAATCTAGAGCAAATCCTTCGTCGATGGGAATCGCTTTGGGCGAGTCATCGACCCGGTGAATCTGCTCTAACTATTTGACGGAGAGCGGATTCGCGTGTTCGCTCTAGGCGTTTTCGGCCCTGACGGAACCCGCGCCCGCTCAGTCGTAGCCGTAGAGCCAGACCGCGGCGTCGTGGTGCGTGTTGCGCACCGAATGCCGCGCGCCCTCGGGGATGAAGACCTCGTCGCCCGGCTCGGCGCTGACGGTCTCGCCGGCCACCACCATCTCCAGTCGGCCCTCGACCACGGTGACCAGCTCGTTGCAGTCATGCACGAAGTCCTCCCAGCAGCGCCCCGGCGGATCGACGAAGGCGGAGCAGGAGTAGCCGCGTGCGCGCCAGTCGGCGGCGACCGCCGCCCTGTCCAGGGGCGCCGCAAACTTGCCGCGCGCCAGGTAGCCGCTCATGGGCTCACCCCTCCGTCACCGCCTCCACCGTCACCGGGTCGCCGTCGCCGACGGCCGAGAGCGCGCGCACGTCGCCGCGCGCGCGGGCCCAGATATTGGTCGGCGCCGCCAGACGGATCTCGTCGCCGCGCGAGATCGGCGTGCGGCCGAAGCCGATGGCGATCGCATCGCCCTCGACCCAGAAGGCGATCTCGCCCGGCTCCACCACGGCGCGCGCGTCGGCCTCGCGCGCGACCGAAACCGGGGCGGAGAAATACACCTCCTCGCCCCAGGTGCTGGCGCGCGAGGTGAAGGGCACGGCGGCGAGCACCGCCGCCGCGGTCGGCGTGTCGAGCGTCTCGACCTCGAGCGTCACGTCGCCACAGGTGATGCGCAGTCTTTCGGGCATGGCGCGCCCCCTCGTTCAGGCGCCGAGCGCGCTCGAGTCGATGACGCGCACGCCGGCCTGGGTCATGGCCTCCTTGGCCGCCGCGAGCGATCCCTCGAGGTCGATGGCGCGACAGGCGTCCTCGATCAGGAGGGTCTCGAAGCCCTCCTTCGCCGAATCGACCGCCGAGAAATGGACACAGAAGTCGGTCGCCAGGCCGCACAGGTAGACCCGCTTCAGGCCGCGGCTGCGCAGGTAGCCGGTCAAGCCCGTCACGGTCGCGTGGTCGTTTTCATAGAAGGCGGAATAGGAGTCGATCGCGGCCCGGAAGCCCTTGCGGATGATCAACTCGGCGCGCACGGTCTCCAGCTCGGCGTGGAACGCGGCGCCCGAGGTGCCCTGCACGCAGTGGTCCGGCCACAGCAGCTGCGGGCCGTATTCGACTTCGATGGTCTCGAAGGGCTGGCGGCCCGGGTGCAAGGAGGCGAAGGACTGATGCCCGGGCGGGTGCCAGTCCTGGGTCAGCGCGACGTGCGGAAACCGCGGCAGCAGCCGGTTGATCACCGGCACCACCGCGTCGCCCTCGGGCACCGCGAGCGCGCCCCCGGGGCAAAAGTCGTTCTGCACGTCGACCACGAGCAGGACATCGGCCTCGCCCGGAGTGATGTCTGTCGGCATGGCGGCCTCGACTCCCCTTTTCCGTTGCGAGGGATCGGCTTGCACGGACACGCCGCTGCGGAACCCGTGACCCATGCCCCCGCTTGACGCGGATGCCTCGCGCGCCCCGCGGCTCACCAATGTCCGCAATGTCCGCGGTCAGGTCCTAGTCGGCGCCCCCGAACGCGAAGATCGCCATGGACAGGCTGCCATAGGAGAAGCCGCGATGCAAAACGGCGCCCTGCCCCCCGGCGCCGCCGGCGCCCATGGCCACGGCGAGCGGCAGGTAGTGCTCTTCGCTCGGATGGGCGAGCGCCGCGCCCGGCGCCTCGCTCCGGTAGTTCACGATGGCCGCCGCGTCGCCGGCGCTGACCGCGGCGGCCAGCCAGTCGTCGAAGGCGACTGCCCACTCGGGCGTCGCGCCGGGATCGGCGCGCCAATGGTCCAGGTTGTGGGTGGCGGTGCCGCTGGCGAGCACCAGCACCGCCTCCTCGCGCAGCGGCGCGAGCGCCCGGCCGAGTGCCAGGTGCCCCGCGGTGCCCGCGCCCGCCTGCAGCGAGAGCTGGGCGACCGGCACGTCGGCCGCCGGGTACATGAGCATGAGCGGCTCCCAGGCGCCGTGGTCGAGACCCCGCCCGGGCGCCAGATCGCACTCGAACCCGGCATCGTGCAGGAGCCCGGCGGTGCGCCGGGCGAGGTCGGGGGAGCCCGGGACCGGATAGGCGATCCCGTAGAGGGCCCGGTCGAAACCGAAGAAGTCGTGGAGGGTCTCCGGCCGCTCGGCCAGGCTCGCGGTCGGCTTCTCCGCCAGCCAGTGGGCCGAGACGCACAGAACGGCTCGCGGCCGCGGCAAATCGCGGCCGAGGCTGGCCAGCGCGTCGCGCACGGGAATGTCGTCGAGCACCATCGTGGGCGGCCCGTGCGAGACGAAGAGGCTGGGCAACGGCTTGTCTGTCATTCTGCGCAACCCGCTCCTGCCGACAGGGTGCGGCCGAGGCACCTCGGCCGAGCCTGCCGCGCCCGCGATCGGGATGCAAGCGGCGGGCGGCGCCACGTTTCGTTCTTTGCCGTGGCGATCGGGTAGGAGGGCGCCTTGCGGCGACCCTCCTCGCACACCACCGTGCGTACGGTTCCGTACACGGCGGT
>JABAHQ010007514.1_pt1 | contig 34500 bp, 29 predicted proteins | sample 7062091 | NCBI WGS metagenome assembly JABAHQ01 (sample SAMN14534359, study PRJNA622989) | marine sediment metagenome | biome: marine biome [ENVO:00000428]; feature: marine pelagic biome [ENVO:01000023]; material: deep marine sediment [ENVO:00002113] | place: India: Gulf of Kutch | collected... | reverse complement strand
GAAGGCCTCGTTGAGCTCCCACAGGTCGATATCGGCGATCTGCAGCCCTTTTGCCTTGAGCAGGCGCGGTACGGCGTAGACGGGACCGATGCCCATCTCTTCCGGCTCACAACCGGCCACGGTGAAGCCACGGAAGAACGCACGCGGCTTGAGGCCGAGCTCGATGGCCTTGTCCAGGCTCATCACCAGCGTCATCGAGGCGCCGTCGGAGAGCTGCGAGGCGTTGCCGGCGGTNNGGTCACCGAACCGTCCTCGGCGAAAGCCGGCTTGAGTCCGGCGAGGCTTTCCAGGGTAGTGTCCGGACGGTTGCAGTCGTCACGGTCGACCACACCCTGATGCAGGGTGCGCTCGCCGGTGTTCTTGTCCTCGGTGAAATACTGCACGTTCATCGGCACGATTTCGTCGCTGAACAGCCCTTCGGCCTGGGCACGCGCGGTGCGCTGCTGGCTCTGCAGTGAGTAGAGGTCCTGCTGCTCGCGGGTGACGTTGTACCGCCGCGCCACGAGTTCGGCGGTCTGGCCCATGGTGTGGTAGATGCCTGGCACGCGTTCCTGGATGATCGGGTTGAACAGGTGATCGGTGTTGCGGCTCTTGAGCGTCAGGGTGATGGACTCCACCCCGCCGGCGACGATGACGTCACTGCAGCCCGAGGCGATCTGGTTGGCCGCGACGGCGATGGCCTGCAGGCCGGACGAACAGTAGCGGTTCAGCGTCATGCCGGAACAGGCGATGCCCAGGCGTGACAACACGGCGACGTTGCGGCCGATGTTGTAGCCCTGCGCACCCTCGTTGGAACCGGCCCCGACGATGCAATCCTCGACCAGCGCCGGATCGAGATCGTTGCGCGACAGCAGCGCATCGACGCAATGCGCTGCCATGTCGTCGGGACGGGTCATGTTGAACTTGCCGCGGAAGGACTTGGCCAGGCCGGTCCGCACGCTATCGACGATCACTACTTCACGCATGACATACCTCGGAAACTAGGCGCGGTCGCGGGAATGTTATGGCGGCGCAGCGCGCACGGATTGTTCGACGACCGCAGGGTGGACGGTGATCCGAGCATAGTTCCGCCCTCGCCAGCGTGGCGATGACCATTCAGCAAGCATATGCACGGCCATTGCCTCACGGGTCAGGCATGCCCGCGGCAGGCGTTTGAGCAATCTCGCAGGTGGGTGCAGCGTCTAGCTGGCGCCTCGCTGCAGCCACAAGTCCGCTCCCTCAGGCACTTGGCGAGCCGATCCTGGTTAACGCCCCTTCTCGATCGCGGCCTCCAGCGCCTCGTTCAGCGTCCGCAACACCTTCACCCTGGCGAAACGCTTGTCGTTAGCCTCCACCAGTGTCCAGGGCGCGATCTCCGTACTGGTGCGGTCGACCATATCAGCCACCGCGTGGCCATAATCGTCCCAGCGCTCGCGGTTGCGCCAATCTTCGTCGGTGATCTTGAAGCGCTTGAAGGCGGAATCCTCGCGCTCCTTGAAGCGCTTGAGCTGGGTCTTCTTGTCGATGCTCAGCCAGAACTTCACCAGCACGATGTCCGCATCGCCGAGCTGCTCCTCGAAGTCGTTGATCTCCGAATAGGCCCGCAGCCACTCCTCCGGCGTGCAGAAACCTTCTACCCGCTCAACCAACACGCGCCCGTACCAGGAGCGGTCGAAGATGGTGAACTTGCCGCGCTCCGGCACATTGCGCCAGAAGCGCCAGAGCCAGGGCTGCGCCCGCTCTTCGTCGGTCGGTGCGGCGATCTGCACCGTGCGATACATTCGCGGGTCCAGCGCGCCCGTGACCCGCCGGATCGCGCTGCCCTTGCCTGCCGCATCATGCCCTTCGAACAAGGCCAGCACGCCGCGCTTGCGCAACCTGCGGTCGCGCAGCAGCCGTGATAGCCGCGCCTGCTCCTCGGCCAGTTGCTGCTGGTAGTTGTCTTTGTCGAGCTTCTGGCTCAGGTCCAGGCTGTCCAGCAGGCTCAGGTGATCGAGATCCACCTGCAGCGGCGCCGAATGGGGCTGGGCCACGCTCTGTCCGGGCTGTTCCGCGGCCGCCAGCGCAGCCTGCAGACCTTCCAGCAGGATGCGCCCTACGGTCAGGCTGCGATAACGCTCGTCGGCGCCTTCGATCACGTACCAGGGCGCGAAATCGCGGCTGCTCAGCCGCAGGATCTGCTCGCCGTAGCGCACGAATTTGTCGTAGGTCTTGGACTGCTGCCAGTCCAGCGGGCTGATGCGCCAGCTGTGCAGCGGGTCGTTCTTCAACGAGTCGAGGCGTGCATTCATCTGGTCTTTCGAGAGATGGAACCAGAACTTGAAGATCAGCATGCCTTCGTCGCAGAGCATGCGCTCCAGACGCTGCGCGCGGGCCGTGGCCAGCTTCAGCTCGGCACCCTTGATGCGGCCATGCACGCGATCCTCGAGCATCTTGCTGTACCAGTTGCCGAAGAAGATGCCGGTATGCCCCTTCGGCGGCAGCCGCCGCCAGAAGCGCCAGGCCGGGGGGTGCGACAGCTCTTCGTCGCTGGGCACATCGAAGCTGTCGACCCGAATCAGCCGGGGGTCCATCCACTCGTTGAGCAGCTTGATGGTCTCGCCCTTGCCCGCCCCTTCGATACCGTTGATCAGGATCAGAACCGGGAACTTCGCCTGGGCCTTGAGCCGGTACTGCGCCTGCAAGAGCGCCTCGCGCAGGTCCGGCACTGCGGCATCGTAGGTGACCTTGTCGATGGCGTGACCAATTTCGGCTGATTCGAACATCGCACTCTCCGCTCGGTTGATGCGCTCAACCCTAGCAGGCAGCCCGCGGGCATAGCGAGGACCATGGCCGATTAGATCGCGTGACATTGATCTGCGTCGGCGAGACAGCGAGACCTTGACCTTCTGTCAGGTCACCGCACGCCCCGCTGCCGGCCGGCTCCATGAGCCGCTGCAGCGCGCTTCCGTTGAACGATCGCAGCGCACTTCAGGCAGAATACCGGCCATGATCGAGCGCCCGCCCTACCCGCACTGCTGCACGCCGCCCCAGGACCATTGGCCCTTGCCCAAGGCATTGCCCGGTGTTCGTCTATTGAGCACGCAGTTCGACTCCGCCTTGCTCGACCCCGAAGACTTCACCCGCTGGGGCATTCCCGCGCCGCGAGGCGTTAGCAAGCGACAGGCAGAGTTCCTGGCCGGCCGCCTATGTGCACGGGAAGCCTTACAGAGCCTGACCGGCACACCCTATGTGCCAACCGTGGGCGAGGACCGCGCCCCGCAATGGCCGCACGGCATCGTTGGCTCCATCACCCATGGCGCCGGTTGGGCAGGCGTCGTCGTAGCGCGGCAAAGCGAGTGGCGCGGTCTGGGGCTGGATATCGAACGCATGCTGGTGTGCGAGCGTGCCGACCGCCTGGCGGGCGAGATTCTCACGCCCAGCGAACTGGAGGCGTTTGCATCGCTGGGCGACCACGAACGCGCCGAGTTGGTCACCCGCACCTTCTCGCTCAAGGAAAGCCTGTTCAAGGCGCTCTACCCGTTGGTCAAGCAACGCTTCTACTTTCAGGATGCCGAGGTGCTGGAGGCCACACCTCGGGGGCTCGCGCGCCTGCGCCTGCTTATCGACCTTTCGCAGACCTGGCGCAACGGCGCATTGGTCGAAGGCCAGTTCGCTTGTTTCGACGGCTACCTGCTGAGCCTGGTCAGTATCCCCAGCGCGCCTTCGCCAGATTGAAACGACGGTGGCCGGCCAACGGTCGGCCGAGCCCGACAGACGTCGAAGCGCCCCGCCTGGCTGGTCCCTCATGCTGATTCGATAGGCTGGAACCGAACCCTCAGGCGCCAGACGAGTCAACCAGACACCCCAAATCACCGGCGCGCACGCCTATAATCGCGCCCTCAGAAACGACACAGGTGCACCATGGCCAATCCATACCACGATCACAACCTGGCGCTGCTGGCCCATCTGCGCGGCATCCTGCTTGCCATGGGCGAAGCCGAACAGGTTTCGGAAGAAAGCCACGCGCTGTTCCTCGAACGCTTCGACGAACTGATCATGAACCTGCAAAACGTGCCGGAAGAGCGTCACATGGGCCAGGACCTGATCTGCCAGGTCTTCCATCGCTACCCGCAGATTGCCCACCTCGTCCCGCGCGACCTGCTCTGGTTCTTTGGCGGCGACTGTCTGCACTTCATGCCGGACGAGGAAATCGCCGTATTCCAGCAACTCGAAGAACGCCGCTACGAAGCCGAACAGAACGACGAGCCCTTCGACTGGAACCATGAGAAGCAGCTATTGAGCATGCCGGATGAGGGTGCGCGGCACTGACGATCCCGCCTCTGGCGATAGATCCGTAAAAACACTCAGTAAACCGATCTCGGAGTGTCCCAGAGTCAGTGATACCAAGCCCGCCTATCGTCTCTACGGCGGGCCTGTCACTCGAACAAAAGACCGCTGGGCCTACGGAGCTATCAAGCTCCAGCGCGCGGATTGGCGCCAGGCATGAGCTACTCCGGCTCCACCCGCCGCTGCTGATAGATCCAGTCGACGATCTCACCCTCCGGCACGTACCCGCTCACCACCTCACGAAGCAGCTGCCGAACCTGCGGGTAATCATCGTTTTCCACCGCCTTGAGCAGCTTGGCCAGCCTGTCCTTGAGCACATCCCAGTCGAGATGTTCTTCGTTGGCCCGCATGATCATCGGATGCTCGGTGGCACTGACGTTGTCACCGATCAGCAGCTCCTCGTACAGCTTCTCGCCGGGGCGCAGGCCGGTGTAGTCGATGGCGATATCCCCGTGTGGGCACTTCTCGGAACGCACGCTGAGGCCGGACAGGTGAATCAACTTTTCAGCAAGCTCGGCGATCTTGACCGGCTGGCCCATATCCAGCACAAACACATCGCCACCCTGCCCCATCGAGCCGGCCTGGATCACCAGCTGCGCCGCCTCCGGAATGGTCATGAAATAACGGGTGATCTTCGGATGCGTCACCGTCACGGGCCCGCCCGCGCGGATCTGCGCATAGAAACGGGGGATGACCGAGCCCGACGAGCCGAGCACATTGCCGAAACGCACCATGGTGAAACGGGTCTTGTTGACGTGATGCACACTGCCCGAGGTACCAAACAAGCCCGGCGCCGGCTCACGGCTGAGCGCCTGCAGAACGAGCTCAGCGACACGCTTGGTACTGCCCATTACATTGGTCGGCCGAACGGCCTTGTCGGTAGAGATCAGCACGAAGTTGCTCACACCCGCCTGAACAGCCGCCTGCGCTGTGTTCAGCGTACCGATCACATTGTTCAATACGCCCTCGGCCACGTTGTGCTCAACCATGGGCACATGCTTGTAGGCGGCCGCGTGATAGATGGTTTCTACTCCCCAGGAGCGCATTACATCCAGCAACCGATCAGCATTGCGAATGGAGCCCAGGATCGGCACCAGCTTGATTGGCAATGACGTGCGTTCGATCAAACGCTCCAATTCCATATGGATGCTGTAAAGGTTGAACTCGCTGTGTTCGAACAACAGCAGCGCCTGTGGCTTGTTAGAAAGGATCTGTCGGCACAGTTCCGAACCGATAGATCCACCGGCCCCCGTCACCATGACGGACTTGCCGCGAATGTCTTGANNAGACCCGCCCGCACCGGTCACCATCACGACCTTGCCGCGGATACATTTTTCGAACAGTGCCTGCTGCGGCGGCACCGCGTCGCGTCCTAGCAGGTCGGCAATATCCACCTCCTGGATGTCTTCGACCTGCACTTTGCCGCTCGCCAAATCCATAAAGCCCGGCACACTGCGTACATGCAGCGGGAAACGCTCGAGCATTTCCAGAATCTCGCGCCGACGACCGCGTGGGGCTGAAGGAATGGCCAACAATATCTCGCCTGCCCCCGTATCCTCCACCAATTGCCCGATTTGCTTGGCCGAATACACACGCAGCCCGGCGATGACCCGGTTGTGCAGATTCGGATCATCATCGATAAACGCCACAGGCCGCATCGCTCGCCCCATGCGTAATGCGGCAACCAGCTGATTCCCTGCAGCCCCGGCGCCATATACGGCAACCTTGGGTAACCCCGCTTCCTTGCCTTTGAACTTGGTAAGCGTGTTGGGCGAAAACCAATCCCCCATAAAGTACTGGCGCATCACCAGGCGCAAACCGCCGATCAGCACTAAGCTCAGCCACCAATAGTTGAACACCATCGACCGGGGAATCAGTTTGGGCGCGTTAGAGTTCCAGTACACCGCGAGGGAAAGCAGCAACGCAGATAACGTGACAGCCTTGGCAATGGCCATCAGCGCATCGTTACCGAAATAGCGCATCACCGCACGGTACATACCGAAGCGGACAAAGAATGGAATAGCGATTACCGGCGCAAGGCCAAACAACCACGCGTGCCCACCCAACGGCTCGATATTGCGCGTATCACCCAGGCGCACCACGAATGCCAACCAGAGCGCCACCCACACCAAAACGACATCGGCTGACACCTGGATCAGCCGTTTATAGCGTCGCGGCAATGCAACCAATCGAGCCCGTAATTTTTCAGCCAACCTCAACACAGCACGCCCCTTCCTTAGCACAGCTCAAGATAGCTTCCGCCAGAAACAAACACCAAAAACGCCCCAGCCATCACGCAACACATACATCAAACTAGCCAACCCTTCGCTATGGCGCGCATTTGCGATAAACCCAGGCCGAACCGAATAGCGGGTCGTTACCGCACAACTCGGTCCCCAGCGCCCTTTCCACCTACCGTCATGAAGATGTACTTGAAGTAATTCGCCAGGGTCAGGTTCTGGATCATCTGCTGGTCGGTCTCCGCCAACAGCACCGGGGTAGACATATCGATCTCACTGACCTGCGCAAGCCCGGTAATACCAGGGCGCACAGTAAAAACACCGCGCTTGGCCCGCTCGGCCGTCAACTCCTCCTGGTTGAACAACCCAGGGCGCGGCCCCACCAAGCTCATCTCCCCCTTGAGCACATTCCAGAGCTGCGGTAGCTCGTCCAGCTTCGTCTTGCGCAAAAAATGACCGAATCGGGTAATCGACGCACTGCTCGCTAGGTGCGTGGCAACCGACGCCGTATCCACCCGCATGGTGCGGAATTTGACCAGCGTAAACGGCTGCTGATGGCGACCGACACGCACTTGCCGAAAAATCGGGGAGCCCGTATCGAAAAGCCCGATGATCACAAGCACCACGAGCACAGGGAAGCCAAAAACCAACCCCAGCAAAGAGAAAACAAAATCGAAAATACGGATCACGATGGTTACCTGCGGATGATCAGTCAACGGGCTCGAAGCAGCGACGCAGGCCCTCTTCGACACTGTACGGCGGCTTCCAGTCCAATAGCTCGCACGTCTTGCTGATGTCCACTTGCAGAGAGCCTAGCAACCGCTGAGCCATTGCCTTCTTGCCAAGCAAGGTAGCACCAAACTGAAGCAGCCCTACGGGCACCGGGATCAAGCGTGCAGGCTTACCCATCGCCTTGCCTACGCCAAGTAACAATTCCGTAGTAGACAGGTCCTTGCCGTCACCTGCGAGAAATACCTGGTTGGCGGCGCCGGGATGGTCGACGCAGCGGATGATGAGGTCCACCAGATTATCGACGCCGACCAGCGAGCGCTTGTTATGGATAGCACCAAAGGGCAACGGAATGCCTCTGTCGATCAGCTTGATCATGCTGGCAAAGTTTCCCTTTACACCTGGCCCGTAAACGAGCGGAGGGCGGATTATCACCACCTCCATCCCAGTCTCGGCAGCCAGCTGCATCAGGCCTTGCTCAGCTTCCAGCTTGGAAAGCCCGTAGGGGTCTTCAGGTGCAGGCGCGTCGCTGGATGCGAACGGCTTGCCCAAAGGCGTCGACTCACCATTGACCTTGATGGAACTGATATAGATAAAACGCTCGACTCCAGCAGCAGCGGCCTGACGAGCCAGATTAAGCGTGCCTTCCACGTTGACGAGGCGGTACTCGCTGAGAGGGTCGGCAACCTCGTCTTTCATGATATGGGCTCGCGCTGCAGCATGAATGACTACGTGCTGGCCAAGCAGAGGCAGCGACCAATCATTAGCAGCGCAAAGATTGCCTACAGCAAAAGTCGCAAAGCCCAACTGAGCGAGAGGTGAGCGCGCAGCGCAGGACAGGCTGATCCGATCTTGCTGGGATAGATGGGCAGTAATGGCGCCCCCCAAGAAACCGCTCGCCCCCGTCAACAGGACTTTCATAGAAATACCTGTCTGATGTATTTGACAGGCAATCGAAGCAATAGCATCGGCATAGAAGAACAAACGCCATTCTCACGCAATGAACGCAGCATCTCGCGAGTGGATATCAAATTGCTTTTCCAGCCGGCAGTGCTCGCTCCGCCGGTGCGCATTCTGACCCACTGAGTACCTGCGATTCGATACTTGGCTCGGTCGATCAGCAACAGCCTCACAAGAAAGTCGAAATCTGCAGCTATCCTGTAGCCTAGCTTATATAGCCCAACACGCTCGTACGCAGATTTTCGAACAAAGATTGCTGGGTGTGGCGGCATGAAACCCAAACGAAACATCCAGGGTCGGAAACCCGTCGCGCGATAAGTTCTCACTGGCTTTTGCAGATCCTCGTCCGACACGAAATCCACATCCCCCATCAATACCTCCAACTGTGGATCAGCCGAGAAGGCTTCAGCGACCTCATGCAGCACCCGTGAATGGCGATAGAAATCATCTGAGTTGAGGATACCAACAACCTCCCCAGTAGCTCGCTGGACACCTTTATTCATCGCGTCGTAAATCCCACGGTCAGGCTCGGAAATAAGCTGAGTAACCAGACCGGGATAGTTGCGTACGACATCCAATGTCGCATCGGTAGAACCGCCATCGACTACGATATATTCCAAGTCCTGATAGCCTTGTGCCTGTACCGAGTCGAGTGTCGTTTCGATGGTAGTAGAACTATTGTAGGCCACCGTAATTATTGAAATTTTCAAACCGTCCCCTTACGCGCGCCCGTACTGATCTTCGAACCGCACAATATCGTCTTCGCCCAGATAGGAACCCGACTGAACTTCAATCAGCTCCAATGGGATTACTCCGGGGTTTTCCAGTGCATGGACTTGTCCTACCGGTATGTAGGTCGATTGATTTTCGGTGACCAAGTAAGTCTTGTCGCCGTTAGTTACCCGGGCAGTCCCGCTGACCACGACCCAGTGCTCAGCCCGATGATGATGCATTTGTACAGATAGCTTGGCGCCCGGCTGAACGGTAATGCGCTTGACTTGATAACGGTGGCCGCTGTCGATGGCATCATACATCCCCCACGGGCGATAGACCTCCCTGTGATTGAGGTGCTCGTGGCGATTATCCGCTTTGATGCGTTCGACGAGCTTCTTGACGTCCTGCACCTGGTTTTTATGGGCGACCAGCACAGCGTCTTTGGTCTCTACGATTACCAAATCTTCAACCCCCAGCGTTGCCACCAGGCGGCTGTCAGCGTGAACAAAGGAGTTGCGAGTGGCGCGGCCGAGGACGTCGCCCTTGAATACATTTCCTTCGGCATCCTTTTTACTGGCCTCCCAGAGCGCCGTCCAAGACCCAACGTCGCTCCAACCAGCATCTAGCGGCACCATGACTGCATCGTTGGTCTTCTCCATCACGGCATAGTCAACGGAGTCCTCCGGACAGGCCGCAAATGTGGCGGTATCTACCCGAACGAAATGCATATCTTGCATGCCGGCCGCGAGCGCCTGACGACAGGCCGAGAGTATTGACGGCTGGTGACGCTCCAACTCGTCCAGATACCGGCTAGCCCGGAACATGAACATACCGCTGTTCCAGAAGTACTCACCACTCGCCAAGTATTCCTCTGCGATATCCAGACTCGGCTTTTCCACGAAGCGGTTCACCGCAAAGCCGCCCTCGCCAAGCTCCTTGCCTTTCTCTATATAGCCGTACCCGGTTTCCGGATTCGTCGGAAAGATGCCGAACGTAACGAGCTTGCCACCGATAGCGAACGGCATCGCCGCTTGAATACTGGAGTGGAAGGCGTCCACATCCTGAATCAGGTGATCCGCGGCCAACACGAGCAGAATCGGGTCATCGCCCTCCTGTGTTGCCTGCAGCGCAGCCAAGGCGATTGCCGGTGCGGTATTCCGTCCAACAGGCTCGAGCAGAATACTGGCCTGCTCCATGCCCAACTGGCGGAGCTGCTCTGCAGCGAGGAACCGATGCTGCTCGTTGCAGATCAGCAAAGGCAACCCCGCTTCGAGACCCTCCAGCCGGCGGATGGTCGACTGCAGCATGGATAACTGCGCATCGGTCAACGCCAGAAACTGCTTGGGATTAAGCTGCCGCGATAACGGCCACAGACGCGAGCCCGCCCCCCCGGCCATGATTACTGGTAGAAGCATTTTATTTTCCTTTGCACATATGCATACGCAGCGCATCCAAATATGCACGTGAATTGCCATGCACCTTTGCACTGGCCTCAATTTCAATGATTGGCCACCAGCGATAGGCGCTGTGCTGCTCAATAGGCGCCGTGAGCACATGATCAATAGGCAATTGCAGATGATAAGCAAGCACTACATAGTGCGTATCAATGCCGTCCTCGGCCGTACCAAAAACGCTATCTGTATAGAAATGCTCATATATGCCTAGCAAACTCGCAGACGCACGGTCGAAAGCACTTCCCAGCTCGCCAGAAGTGAGACGTCGGAACGCTTCATCGAGAGTCTCGTTCTTCTGGATACGACCGCCAGGCACGAACCAGAAGCCCTGAGCCGGACGATTCAGACGATGGCCGAGAAGCAACTCGCCATGCTCGTTCTGAACAACAAGATCAATGGACACCAACGGCGTAGAAGCCACTACGCCCCGAAAAGCATCCTCGTCTAGCCACATGCAAGCACTCCTGCAGTCACTGCGACCGTGCCTGTTCGATATTCGCGACATACCATCCATAGGCGTCACGCAAACCGTCTTCCAACGTGATGCTGGCTTCCCAACCGAGACTCTTGAGACGAGCGACATCCATCAGTTTGCGAGGCGCACCGTCCGGCTTGTTGCTGTCGAATGTCAGCTGTCCTCTGAAGCCGGTGACGCCGGCGATAGTTTCCGCCAGCATTCCAATAGTGCAATCCAAGCCGGTACCAACATTTATGTGCGAAAGCATTGGTTGCGTTGCAGCTTGGTAAGCGGCCTGATCAAGCTCCATGACATGGACGCTGGCTGCAGCCATATCATCGACATGCAAGAACTCACGCATCGCCTTACCACTTCCCCAAATCACCACTTCTTTGTCGCCGCGCTGAACAGCTTCGTGGAAACGCCGTAGCAATGCGGGAATCACATGACTGTTATCGGGATGGAAGTTGTCATGTGGGCCATAAAGGTTGGTCGGCATGACGCTACGGTAGTCGCGCCCGTGTTGTCGGTTGTAGCTTTCGCAGAGCTTGATACCGGCAATCTTGGCGATGGCATACGGCTCGTTGGTCGGTTCGAGAGTAGCGGTCAGTAACGACTCCTCTCTCATCGGTTGCTCGGCGTGCTTGGGGTAAATGCATGAAGAGCCGAGGAACAACAGCTTCTGCACGCCATGGATGTGCGCCGCATGGATGATGTTGGCTTCGATCATCAGATTTTCGTAGATGAAATCAGCCGGGAAGGCATTGTTGGCGTGTATACCCCCGACCTTGGCCGCGGCTAGATAAACCTGATCGATCGCATGGGACCGAAACCAGGCGTGCACAGCCTGCTGATCGAGCAGATCAAGCTCGTCCCGCCCCGCGGTGAGGATGTTGTCGTACCCCAATGCCCGAAGACGGCGAACAATCGCCGAGCCAACCATGCCGCGATGGCCGGCCACAAATATGGTCTGGTTCAGCTCACGGCCCACGGTCAGTTCTCCATCGGTACCGGCACGTCATGACCATGCTGCTTGAGCAAGGCATGGCGGCGCGCCGCGGTGAGATCCTCGCGAACCATCTCGGCACACATCTCCTGGACTGTAATTTCCGGCACCCAGCCAAGCTTTTCTTTCGCCTTGGTCGGGTCGCCGAGCAACGTCTCTACTTCGGCCGGACGGAAATAGCGCGGGTCAACCCGGACGATCACATCGCCAACCTTAAGCGCAGGCGCCTTGTCACCTTCGATGGATTGGACGACGGCGGTCTCGTCGACGCCTCGACCTTCGAAGCGCAGCGTGATGCCCAGCTCCTTTGCCGACCACTCAATGAACTGCCGCACAGAGTACTGGACGCCCGTAGCGATAACGAAGTCCTCCGGCTTTTCCTGCTGCAGCATCATCCACTGCATACGCACGTAATCCTTGGCGTGGCCCCAATCACGTAGCGCATCGAGGTTGCCCATGAACAAACACTGCTCCAAACCTTGAGCGATATTTGCCAGCCCCCGGGTAATCTTTCGGGTCACGAAGGTCTCGCCACGCCGGGGTGACTCGTGATTGAAAAGAATGCCGTTGCAGGCATACATGCCATAGGCTTCTCGATAATTCACAGTGATCCAGTAAGCATAGAGTTTCGCTACCGCGTAGGGCGAACGCGGATAGAAAGGCGTGCTCTCCTTCTGCGGAATCTCTTGCACAAGGCCATAGAGCTCCGACGTAGAAGCCTGGTAGAACCGGGTTTTTTTCTCCAAGCCAAGCAGCCGAATGGCCTCCAGCAAGCGGAGCGTGCCCATAGCGTCGACATCGGCCGTGTACTCGGGGGATTCGAAGCTCACGGCAACATGGGACTGGGCACCCAGGTTGTACACCTCATCGGGCTGCACCTCCTGGATGATTCGCGTCAGGTTGGACGAGTCACTGAGATCGCCATAGTGGAGCACGAAGTTCCGATTATTCACATGCGGATCTTGATAAAGGTGATCGACTCGCTGCGTATTGAACAGCGAAGCGCGACGCTTGATTCCATGAACTGAATAGCCTTTCTCTAGCAAAAACTCTGCAAGGTAAGAACCATCCTGACCGGTGACCCCTGTAATAAGTGCTTTTTTCATTAAAAAACCTACAGATCTCTTACCAAATAACCATAGCTATTAATTTTGCGTAACATCTTGAGATGCTGATTGCGCTCTTGCTCTGTATCAAAACGATACCTGATCACCTTCGCCGGAGCTCCACCTACAATAGCGAAATCAGGTACATTTTTAGTAACTACCGACCCAGCAGCAATAATCGAACCGTGCCCAATGGAGACTCCCACCATGATTATGGACGAGGTCCCAATCCAAACATCATCACCTATTCTGGTAGCAGGCAGCGGTTGGCGACCCGAAAAACACATAGGAACACCAACAAGATTAAACTCATGATCCGCCCCGACAATAGAAACATTAGGGGCAATCAATACAAAGCGACCAATAGTTACCCCGGGGTAAATAGTACACCCCCCGCCTATAAAGCCATAATCACCAACCACTAAATCTCGCGCTATATAACTCTGCTTAGGCACAACCCATGTCCGTTTAGAAATGGAAGCCCACCGGTGCCTATAAATCCGAAAAAGCATAATTAATTCGCGCAAAAAACAGTAAACTTTAAAATTCTTTTTCATTAATGATCTGATCATAAGCCTCTAGCAAGCCTCAACGAACCTGCCCTCGCCTCCACTTCTCCCAATAANNCGCGCCGCATCAAATAAGTAATCCGGCGAAGCATAATGCAATAAAAAATTAGAATACTCAAAATACAAACCATCAAAGACCGGCAAGGAAAAGACGCCCCAAAAAACGTACACAGCATAACCAGTAAACACGCAAAAAAATGGCACCCAAACGGACCGGTGATTTTGAGCAATCCACAAAACCCAGAAAACAACAAGAAACACTATAAAAAACTCTTTCACCCTCATCCAGAAAACACCAAAATCATAAAAAAACATTTCATAAAAAAACATTAACAATACAGCACTGTAGCTTAGGCGTAACCAGCCGTCGCAGCCGTCCTGCCCCTTACACGCTGCTCGATAATATGCGACGGAAGAGAGAACGAGCAGCAAAAAACGAAAGAAATGCCCTACGGTAACCGGATATCGCTCAAACTCAAGATAGAATAGCAATCTTGCGATAAATGGAGAATCTGTAAAACCACTAAGCAAACTTGGCAAAACGTTGGAAAAAGAAAAAAACCCGAAGCCCTGAGAAAAAAAACCAATAACAGCCAAAATTAACAAAAAGCTTTTTAGTCGATCAGATCTATGCATTAGCAAGATGGGAGCACATGCCAGCACCGAGATATGAAAAAGCGCACCAGCCGAAACCCACAAAAAAGGACGCGTTAAACCGCGGTCAATCTGGCTCATGGCGATGAAAAAAAAAGCCGCGGCAAGCTGTTGTCGAAGCAGATTATCTAGGAATACAACAGACATCAATACATATAATGTGAGCACTGCTAGCGGAGCAACTCCCACGCGCCATAAAAAAAAGCCCAGCGAGAATATGAAAACCGACTTAACAAAAGCCACGAAAATCCAAAAACTCAAGCCGACCGAAGAGAATCCGCCGCACAAAACTCTGAAGCCAATATCAAAATTAGGATTTACACAACCAGCTTCATAATCCGACAAATAGTTTGCCCAGTCGGATCCAGACTTATAGGAAAATGAGATCAGCAAAACATATAAACATAACGCAAAACTAAAGAATAGCCATTGAATACTACGAGAAAAGTAAAAACTAACGAGAGCCGGCAACCAAAGCATGGCAGCAAAAATCATATAAATCATTGTTTGACGCACAAATCCGAAATTCGCATACGACGAAATGCATCTATATAACTTTTAGAGCCTGCATTAATCACCCTGACTCGTCTATGACAAGCATAGCCTTGGAGAAACTCATAACTTTTGAAAACCTTACCCCATCGCTCAAACATATCACCCACGGTAAAACAGCTATGATCAGGGCGATAAATGGGTTTTGCTTCGACCTTCTCATCATAAAAGTGACGCTGCCCCACAAGGGCTTCACCGTCGTTGTTGACCGTTAGCTCCTCATGCCAAGAGTGGTCAGCACCCAATAAAACAATCTCCTCATATTGAGCACACAAGGCAAGTGAAGTTGCAGCCACCAAGACGTTCAGCGGCGCAGGCATTGCTAGCTGGCGGCTCATCAAAGCATAAGAAACTGAACACATCCCGGAAAGCGGCGTCGAATTATAAAATCGCACAGTGAGGAAAGAACTATCCAAACCAGCAAGAAAACAGCTTCCTCGCGCAGCTACCGGCACCAAAAGTGTCATAGGCCAAGCTAATCGCTCGCGCAGCCCTCTCAAAAAACGATCTCTAGAAAGCTCTACCTCCTCCGATACAGTTTTAGCCCAATAATTGGGGTCTGCTAAAACGTAAAACTGTGGCTGTATCACCGTAAACTTATCGGAAAAACAAAAGTTATTCACTGCCCAGACATCGCTTGAACCAGGCCGCAAGCAGCTCATGCACACATCAAGATCAGCATTAAGCGAAGGGCCGTTCCCTAAAATTATCGCTGTGGCAGCTGATGTTTGCCGCCAACTCGCGTCAACTCTTTTTGAATNNGCACTCAATACGCTTTTCAGAATTTTCAAATTACTCCCTCGCACATTATTCAACGAAGCAATCCAATAGAACAGGCTGCCCACATATAACGGCACTTCTTAATTCACGCCCTATAATTTCGCTAGATTTTTTTGGTGGCAGGCCATAACCCGGCCGAACACTTCGAAAATCCCCAGCTTTTATCTTACTTCCGCGTGGCAATGACTTAACAAAGTACAGCGACCGCCTAAACTTAACGTTACCTAGCTCGCTAGCTTTACAATCATAATCAACCGAACCCAGGGCAGACCATGCCACTCTCGCGCCGCCGCATAATGCACTAAGCTCCCAAGGCTCTAGAGAAAAAGCGTCATCCGGTCCCTTACCGTTACGATCGAGGGTGAAATGCTTTTCAATAATAGATGCACCGAGCGCAACACTGACAATGGCTGTGGTGTTGTCCAAAGTGTGGTCGGACAGGCCTGTCACCAGGCCGAAACGCCGCATCATGTCGGGGATGGTGCGCAGGTTGTAATCTGCGGCTGGGGCCGGGTAGCCGCTAACACAGTGGAGGATGGCCAGTTCCTTGCACCCGCCTTCGCGGGCAGCGTCGATCGCTTCCTGGATCTCTTCGGCATCAGCCATCCCGGTTGAGATGATCATCGGCTTGCCGGTGCTGGCTACGTACTTGATCAGCGGCAGGTCTACAGCTTCGAAAGAGGCGATCTTGTAGGCCGGGGCATTGAGGTCTTCCAGCAGGTCGACGGCCGTATTGTCGAACGGCGAACTGAAGATGGTGATGTCGTGCTTGCGAGCGTGCTCAAAAAGCGGCCTGTGCCACTCCCAAGGCATTTGAGCTTCTTGGTATAGCTGATAGAGGGTTTTTCCATCCCACAAGCCTCCGCGAATCTGGAACTCTTCGGAGTCGCAGTCCAAGGTTATGGTGTCGGCAGTATAGGTCTGCAACTTGACCGCATCGGCGCCGGCTTTCTTAGCCTCTTCGATAATCTTAAGCGCCGTATCCAGCCTACCGTTATGGTTGGCGGATAGTTCGGCAATGATGTAAGGCGGGTAATCAAGGCCGATATTCCGGCCAGCAATCGATATTTTTGGATTCATTATCTTGACCTCAGTATCCGCTCAACTTGAGAATTTTTTGCCGTATGCTTTCACGCTGCGAATCCCACTCTGGCGCGAGAATTCCCAGCCGATAAACGTCTACGAAAGAATTGTCGACTGAGTGTTGCTCACGCAGTACTCCCTCGATCTTGAACCCGAACTTCTGATGCAATTTTATTACGGGAGCATTGAAAGCGAGAACTTCACAAAACAATTTATGTAGCCCCATATCTTTAAATGCGTATTCAAGCGCCAAATACTCCATTTTGCTGCCTGTTCCCTTGGGCGCTTCGGGGGAAGCGTAAAACGCCCATGAGGAGTTCTGGTTGCCAATATGTATTTGGGTAAACGCGACGACTCCCAACGGGATTCCTTGGAATTCGCACATAAAATAACGTTGGTCGCTGCGATCACGAGTTCGCCCCCACCATGCCAGATGCTCGCTGAGGCTTATTTCATGGCGGGTATACATGTTCTGTCTGACGTTGGGCGCATTGCGCCAGGAAAGGATCAATTCAAGCTCGCTTGAATCTATCGATCTCAGCCTTCCAAACACAGGTATTTCACTCGTCATTGCTTCGGCCCTTCCTAAACAGAAAATCACTTACAAGCGCGCAGCCCTTACCATCGGTTATTTTGCTGGCGCCATCTACAAGACTTCGCTGGGCTCCTTCGGCACCAACCAACTCGCTAATGAGGTGTTTGATCTGCGTCTTCAAGGTTGGTCCCGGCAGAAGCATCCGAACTGCCCCTGCACGCTCAAGCAGCTCGGCCGCAAAACGCTGGTTCGCGGCAAGCACCATCATTGCAGTCGGCAGCCCGAGGCAGCAGCGCTCCCACGAAGTCGCGCCTGCCGCGCCGATCGCTAGGTCGCTATCAGCCATTAGGCGTGCCATATCGCTGACTCCAACCAGAACCTGGCTAGGCCAAGGCAAGCTGAGTGTTTGTTGCTTCACTTCCTTCAGCCAAGGGGCTGTCGAGCCCATGACCACGGTAATTCGACAATCTCCCGGGAGCGGACAGTCGCGAAGCGCGTCCAGCACCTGACCGGTAGTGTTGTCTTTGTCGACGCCGCCCATGCTGATCAACAGCTGACGCAACTGCGGCCTCACGCGGCGCTGCAAGCTATAGGGACGCCGTGCGGCGAATTCCGGGCGAAGCAGTGCATATTGCGCACCACAGAGTAGCTTGCAGTCACGAGGTACCCAGGCGCGGTAATCCTCATCGTGGCGACCAAAGGTCTGGTCCAAAAGCAGATCGCACACATGCGGTCGATCGGCTAGGTCATCGATCACCATCAATTTGCGATAGTGCGGTTTAAGGGCATGCTCCCAGTGAGCGTCCAGCGCATAGTGATCAACAATCAACCAATCGGGCTGCCGTTCCGCAAGAATCGGCGCGCAAGCTGCGGCGTCTTCGGATTGGCTGGCACCGAGCCAATGACTATGAGCGAGAGACTTCTCCGCACCTAAGGTTGCGCCCTCCAATATGCCTGTTTCTGACCGATTGGCGCGAACCGCCAGCTGATGAGCGACGTAACCCTTGCTGCGAATCAAATCCAGCAGATTGCAGGGGTGTGTCCGGCAGATGAACTCACAGCTAGCCCCGCCTGCCGTGAGCGCATCTGCCAGGGTCAGGCAACGCATCACGTGGCCGGTACCCATCTGTAGGGACGCATCGGCGCGGAAGACGACTTTCATTAACGTTTCAGCCTTGCTGCGTCATTGCTTTGAACAACCATTCAGCTCTTATCCAGTCCTCAGGCGTATCGACGTCCTGCACACGATGACGGGGCAGCAGTACGGGCAATGCGTCAGGGCTGAAGATCTGCTTGCCCTGCAGCCAGGCATCGGCACGCCCCCAATAGAACTGCCCGGCATCGTGGAAGGCCTCTTCCAGATCCTGTGAGCGAGCGTTGAAGTGTTCGGGATTGAACATTTCCACACGGCCTTGGCCATTGATACGAATGGCGCGCTGGATGGGAAAGGCGTAGCTCGTCACCGAGAAGGCATAGTCGCAGTCGCCGCCTTGCAATACTTGCATGCCCCGATTCAGATCTTCGGCAGTGACAAAAGGCGCAGTGGCATACAGGCAGCATACCTGTCCGACCGTGCGCCCTTGTTGAGTGAACCACTCAATGGCGTGACGGATCACCGGCATGGTGCCTGTATGGTCGTCGGACAGGTCGGCCGGGCGCATGAACGGTACGTCAGCACCATGCTGACGGGCCACCTCGGCAATCTCTGCATCGTCGGTGGAGACAACGACCTGATCGAAGCATCCGCTCTGCAGCGCGGCCTCTATGGACCAGGCGATCATCGGCTTGCCACAGAACCGCTTGATGTTCTTGCGCGGTATGCGCTTGCTGCCGCCACGAGCGGGAATAACCGCCAGCCTCATGCCGAGAGCGCCTTGCGTAGCGCAGCGATGACTTCGTCCTGCTGGGCCTCGGTCATGGTCTGAAACATCGGCAGACTGATCGCTTCGGCGTAGTAGCGCTCTGCCTCGGGGAAATTGCCTGATCGGAAGCCCATACGCTGGTAATACGGCTGGGTATGCACCGGGATGTAGTGTAGGTTCACGCCGATACCCCGCTCGCGCAGGGCTTCGAACACCTGACGATGGGTTTTGGTAATCCTGCCTAGTTGCAGGCGGATCACATATAGATGCAGGCCAGAGTAGCTATCTGGGTGCTGCCAAGGTGTAGTGACCGGCAGTTCGCTCAGCAGATCATCGTAACGCTGCGCCAGTTGGTGACGACGCGCCACGAATTGGTCCAGGCGCTCCATCTGGGTTACGCCGAGAGCCGCCTGCAGCTCGGTCATCCGGTAGTTGAAGCCCAGATCGATCTGCTGGTAGTACCAGGGGCCGTCGGCCGCGTGGGTCATCTGCGCCGGGTCACGGGTGATGCCATGGCTGCGCAGCAGCGCCATCTTGTTGGCCAGCTCGGCATTGTTGGTCAGCGCCATGCCGCCTTCGGCGGTGGTGATGATCTTCACCGGATGGAAGCTGAACACCGTGATGTCGCTGTAACGGCAGTTGCCGATGAATTCGCCCTGGTATTTGCCGCCGATGGCGTGGGAGGCATCTTCGATAATCTTGAAGCCGTAGCGCTGAGCGAGGGCATGGATAGCCAGCATGTCGCAGGGCTGGCCGCACAGGTGCACGGCCACCACGACCTTAGGCAGCTTTCCGTCGCGCTCGGCCTGCTCTAACTTGCGCGCCAGCGCCTGCGGGCAGAGGTTGTAGGTTCGGGGATCGATGTCGACGAAATCGACCCGCGCGCCGCAATACAAACCGCAGTTTGCCGAAGCAACGAACGTGATAGGCGTTGTCCATAGCCAGTCGCCATTACCAAGCCCCAGCGCCAGACAGGCGACATGCAGCGCCGAGGTAGCACTATTCATTGCCAGGGCGTGGCTGGCGCCGACATGCTGCGCCACGGACTGCTCGAAGCGCGGCACCATCGGCCCCTGCGTCAGGAAGTCGGATTGCAACACACTCACGACAGCGTCGATATCAGCTTGGGTAATATCCTGGCGACCGTAGGGAATCATCGTCAGATGCTCCCGATCTTTTCGCGGTTCGCGTCAATCCATGCCTGGAGTTGGCTATCGCTCATCCACTCGCTGTTGTTATCACTGGCGTAAACAAAGCCTTCTGGGACTTTTTTGCCGTCCTTGATGCGCTTCGGGCAAGTGGACCAGCTATGAATGGTCGGCAGGATCTTGAAATGCTCGGGATATTCGTAGGTGTAGTAAGCATCCTCGGCACTAATCATCTGCTCGTGCAGCTTTTCACCAGGGCGAATGCCGATGATTTCCTGGCGAGCTTCGGGAGCGACGACGCGAGCCAGATCGGTAACCTTCATCGACGGAATCTTTTTCACGTAGATCTCACCGCCTTCCATGTCTTCAAAGGCATGCCAGACCAGCTCTACGCCTTCTTCCAACGAGATCATGAAGCGCGTCATGCGCTCGTCAGTAATCGGCAGCACGCCTTTGTCCTTGATGGACATGAAAAACGGGATCACCGAGCCGCGCGAGCCCATCACGTTGCCGTAGCGCACCACGGAGAAACGGGTGCCGTGCTCACCGGAGTATGAGTTGCCGGCAACGAACAGCTTGTCGGAGGCCAGCTTGGTGGCGCCATACAGGTTGATCGGGCTGCTTGCCTTGTCGGTGGACAGGGCAACCACACCCTTTACGCCCTTGTCGATGCAGGCATCGATCAGGTTCATGGCGCCGTCGACGTTCGTCTTTACGCATTCGAAGGGGTTGTATTCAGCGGTCGGGACGATCTTGGTGGCAGCGGCATGCACCACGTAATCGACGCCATCCAGCGCGCGGTACAAGCGATCCTTATCGCGCACATCACCGATAAAGAAGCGAACGCGCTTGTCACCCTCGAACCTCTTGGCCATGTCCCACTGTTTCATTTCGTCGCGGGAGAAAATAATGATCTTCTTCGGGTTGTATTTGGCCAGTGTCATCGGCACGAACGTATTGCCGAAGGAGCCGGTACCGCCGGTAACGAGGATGGTCTTGTCGCTGAACATTAATACATTCCTTTTTCTTCAGACCGGTGTCTGATTGACGCGAGTGGAACGATATTGCGCCGGCGTCAGCTGGAAAAAGAACCAGGACTTCCAGAGCAGTACCAGAGTAAACGCTGCAGACAGGCCGAGCGGTACGGCGAGCAGCGGTGAGTAGAATGAGAACAGCCAGGTAGCCGGGATGAAGGCTATAAGGCTTGCAACGTGACTTTGAATGATCGGGCGGTCATGACCCTGAGCGTACAACGCATAATGCGGAACCATGCTAATAGCATAAAGAACAGTAGTTAGAAGTATCCATGGGAACAGATTTTCTTGGGCTATATAAAGCGGCCTGTCTAGCCATTGCAGCAAGGGCCCGATCAGCAGGAGTGCGATCACGGCAAAAGCAGCAGTGAGCAGCAAGGTTTGCCCTAACAGCTTCCGCAAGCCTTGGCGGAACGCAGAAGCATCCTGCTTGCTATGCGCGGCGATGAGCCCCGGATAACTGAAGGCAAATACACCCGCATCCAGAAAAGACATCAGCGCGCTACTAACCCCCATAAACAACACATAAGCGCCCAGTATTTCTAACCCTGCCAGCGCTTCGACCCAATAACGATCAAGCGTGAACACTCCACGTATCGCTAAGGTAGCGATGAGCAGAGGAATGGCAACCTTCAGTCCTTTGCGGATCCATCGCCAGTCCACGCTTTGGTGCCACCCCCCGATTTTCAAATGCATAATCTTGTAAGCGCCAACCAGCAGCGCCGACAGCCCGCCAAGCGTCCAGGCCCCTAACACGAAGTCGAGTGACCGCGACTCCGGCTCACTGAACATCAGAGCTGCCACAGCAACCGCCCAGACGCCTGAACGCAGAAATAGCACCAAGCTCGCCATTAGTTGCTCGGAAATGGCGATAAGCAGGCGACTCAACTCTTGGGCTAGATGCTCGAGTACCAACAGGGCGAAGAACCAACCAGCCAAGCTCCAAGGCAGTAGCTGTTGAACGAAGATCAGGCAAAACAACGGTAGAAAGACACAATAAAGCACTGCTGTAAGCGCGCCCTGTCCTTTCAATAACCCGCCCCATTGATTGCGCTCACGCTTGATCAGCTCGCGGGTTGTGAAAGCGTAAAAATCAAACCCCAGCAGGTAAAGGGTGTAGCCGATGGTCGCTGTAATGAGCCCATATAGCCCCAGCTCCGCCGGCTCGAGAAAACGCGCCAGGAAGAAAATAAGCAGAAACTTGCTGGCCAGGGTGATGCCGCGCAGCGCTACGTTCAACAAACGCTGAAAACTATGCGTAAACATTAATACATAAGTCCAAGCGTCATATGGAGCGCTCTTGAACACGAAGAACTGCGAAACCATGCACGGCGATTGGCATCCCTTCTGCACCGACTATCCAGAGGAAAGAAAGGGTCGAGTGTGCATGGAGCGAGGACTTACCATGCGTCGCTTTGATCGTAGCCAAAGAGAACTCGACGTCGTGCTGCCCTGCCCGGCTGCGCCCATCCGCTGAGGTTTCATTACCTTGGGAGAGGCCACAGTCGACCAGCAGGCTGTGATCGGCGTCCATGTGCAGCTGATGGCAGGAGCCGGTAACCCCGTGTTGGACGCCGTAATGATCGATATATGGGTAGCGCACGGTCATTCCTTTAACAATCAGCCATGCACTTGCAGCAAGCTAGCAGCAAGTCCCCGAAAATAAACGGGGATATTACAGGCTTTCACCGCCGCTGCGTTCCCAGCGGCGGGCCTACGGATGGATGGTCAGTTTGCTGCGGCAGGTCTGCGCAGGTTACGTACCAGGGCGATAAACAAGCCGAGCATGCCGCCGAGTACCAACGCGAGCGCTACGATCAGAGCCTTCTTCGGCTTGGTCGGCCGCAGCGGTTCAACTGCACGCTGGTCAATAGCAACCAGCTTCAGTGTGTTCGTATCGAACTGCAGCGCACGGAGGCGGGCTGCCTCTTCGCGCCAGCCGGCAAGTCCTTTCAGGAAAAGGTCTTCGTTCTCGCGGCTCTTCAGTACTTCGATTTGGCGGTTGTGCTCGAGCAACTTAAGTTCGCGGGCAATCTGCGCAATACGTGGCTCGGTAAAGTCATCGGACCGGCGTGCCAGCAAGGCCTTGCGCTCGGCTTCCAGAGCTTCGCTGCCCATGAAATACAGTGGGATTTGCTGGTTATTGACTTCGGTACGAATCACGCTGCCTTGGCTAGTGATCTCTGCAGCGCCGAGAGACGATGGTGTGGTGGGTTTGCTGATGCCCAGCGATGTAGCGATGCGAATCGCTTCGTTGAGCTGGTTGATACGGTTCTCACGGCGGGTCCTGAGTTGCTGGCGCAATGCAGCCAGTTCGTCGCTCAACTGTGCACGCTTAAGCGCGTCCTCTTCGGTCAGCTTGGCAATCTTGATCTCCTTGCTGGCTTCGTAGTTTGCACGTGCCGCATCGATCTTCTTTTCCAGCTGGCTGAGTCGGTTACCGACCAGCGTTTCCAGATCTTCAGCCACCTCTTTGCGTACATTTTCGATGGCGTACTGAACGAAGCCGTTGACGATCTGTACGCCGTCGAGTCCTTCGGGATAGACCAGCTGCAAGCCGATGTAAGGCGTCGTCCCTTCTGCTTTCTTGGGGTCGGGTTGCAACAGTTTGAAGGCTTCGTCGTTGAACGATTCGAAGGTCTGCTCCAGGCTGCGTCCGGGTTGAGTAATATCTGCAAACAACTGCTGGTTGTTACGGAAGAACGCAAGCCGATTTTCATACGAATCGAGCGCAGCGCCTACTTGTGCCAGCGCCTGCTTTGGCGAGAGCTTGTAGATACCGAGGTGGTTGAGTTCGTCCAGGTCTTTGATCGCCGCCGGTCGAAGAACGCTCTGTACGCTGTAATAACGGGTAGCCGCCATGGCATAAGCAAGCCCAAGCAAGCCGGCGACAAGCGTGACGGCGATGATGAGCGTCTTTTGCTTCCACAAGGCGCTGGCAAGCTGGACGAGGTCAATCTCGTCACTTGCCACCGGATTCAGAATCTGAGGGGGGGTAACAGCGTTCACTTGGAGTTCCGTCTCGCAAAGAGCGCAGCGCAAAGCTGCGCGTTGGTCGATACCACCAGCAAACGGGAAAGTTCCGTCAGCTTGCGGGCCGCCATTTTGCCAGCCAGTTCACAAAATACAAGTGACAAGCATCAACTTTAGTCCCGAGCAAAGCACAGACAAAGCTACCGCCCTGCCCCCATATGAGCGCGGCGGTAGGGACCGAAGTCCGTAAACACTTGCGCAACCGAAATTAACAAAAGCGGTGTCACCCAGCAGGGCGATTTACCAAGCTCCGAACCAAAGCCACGAATACGCCGATCATCCCTCCCAACACTAGCCCTAGGGCCAAAATCATCGCTTTCTTCGGCTTAACGGGATTGGATGACTCCAGCGCAGGCTGATCCAGACGAACAAGTCTCAACCGATCGGTATCGAGCTTGATGCCTTTCAGACGAGCGGCTTCCTCGCGCAACTCCGCCAGGTTGCTGAGATGAGATAGAGGTCCTCGCCCTCGCGCGACCTGAGGATTTCCACCTCGCGATTGTTCTCGAGCATGGCGAGTTCGGACTGAATCTCCGCAATTCTCGGTTCGATGAAATCATCTGACTTGCGGCCAACCAGAGCATCACGCTCGGCGGTCAGCGCTTCCGTCCCCATGAAGTACAAGGGGGTTTCCCGGTTAGTCACTTCAGTACGAATGACTTGGGTGTTACCTCGCGCCGAGTCGGACATAGCGGTAGGGCTGGTTGGCTTGCGAATTCCCAGCGATTCGGCGATCGAAATCGCTTCGTTGAGTTGCTGAATTCGGTTGGTCCGTCGGGTTTTGAGTTCATCACGTAGCGTGGAAAGCTCATCCTGAAGTTGTGCGCGCTTCAGGGCATCGTTTTCCAGCAGCGTTGCGATCTTCGCTTCTTTGGAGGCGTTGTAATTAGCTCGCTGCGCCTCGATGTTCATTTCAAGGCTGGCCAAACGGTTGCTTATCAGGCTTTCCACGTCCTCCGCGATCTCGCGCCGCTCGAGATCCAATACGAACGCGACGAAAGCGTTCACTACAGACGCGCCGGCTACCCCCTCCGGATAAGTAAGCTTCAACCCCACAAAAGCGCTGCGATTGTCGGTACGCTTGGGATCGGGGAAAAGCATCTCGAAAGATTCTTCGTTGAATTCAGCGAAGGCTTGCTCGAGACGATCGCTATCGTCCCTGATGTTCGGAAACAGCTCCTGATTATTCATGAAGAAATCAAGGCGATTGTCATACGACGACAAGCCACTCGCGACGCGATTGATGGCTTCTTCAGGGGTGAGCTTGTAGATGCCAGTCTCGTTGAGCTGATCGAGGTTGCTCTGCGGCACGGGGCGGAGATAGGTGCGAGTTTCGAAATACGGCGTTGCCAGAAATGCGTAGCACGCTGCTAACGCAGTGACCAGAAGCGTTATGCCAACAATCAGGACCTTTTGCCGCCAGAGCGCACGAAACAGCTCGACTAGGTCAATCTCATCGTTGGGCGAAGTGGGTTGCTGCACGATCATCCGGAGTCCTTGTTATATGTGCCCCTCACTGCGGAGCAAGCGAACCGGATTTTGTACGTACGAACAGAAAAAAGTTCAGCCGAATGATGGCTTTTAACAACTATTTAGGGTGGCACCTCGAGCCATCCACCCCATCAATCATCGTCGTTCACCCGATCCCGCAACTCTTTCCCTGGCTTGAAATGCGGCACGAATTTGCCGTCGAGGCTGACGGATTGGCCAGTCTTGGGGTTGCGGCCGACGCGGGGGGCGCGGTAGTGCAGGGAGAAACTGCCGAAGCCGCGGATCTCGATCCTCTCGCCAGTGGCCAAGGCCTGAGCCATTTGCTCAAGCATGGTCTTGATGGCCAGCTCGACATCCTTGGATGAAAGCAGCCCCTGCTGGGTGACGATTCGCTCGATCAACTCCGACTTGGTCATGGTTTTCCCTTCGTTTTCAAGCGGCTAGATCATTCGGGTTGCGGTCGTTTGTAGCATGTTGCTCAGACTTTGAACAGCCCGAACGGGATTGACGACGAATGAGCGCTTGGTTTAGGAGACCACGGCACACATCGGAATCATGGCTCAGCCGCCCTTCGCCCTGACGGAGCCGGTCTACGGAGGAATGCTGCCGATCCTTTCTTGCAGGCACAAAAAAGGCGGGCTCTAGAGCCCGCCTACTTTTAGCTACGATAAATCAATCTTCGCGATAACGGCGCAGCTTGAGCTGCTTGCCGCCGACGCGGGTGTCCTTGAGCTTGCCGAGCAGGCGATCGAGGCCATCTTCCGGCAGTTCGACCAGGCTGAAGCTGTCGCGCACCTGGATGCGGCCGATGGCTTCGCGCGCAAGGCCGCCCTCGTTGAGGATGGCGCCGAGCAGGTTGCGGGCAGCGATACCGTCGCGTGCGCCCAGCGGCGTACGGCAGCGGGCGCGGCCTTCGGCCAGGGGTACGGGTGCGCGACGCTCACGATCGCCACTGCGCTCCGGACGATCGGAACGCTCGCGCGGACCACTGGTGGGGACCAGCGGCTGCTCTTTCTCCACTTCCGCAAGAGTCAGCGCCTGACCATTGGTAGCCTTGCGCAGCAACGCAGCGGCCAGGGCACGCGGGCTGCAGCCGATGTCGGCAACCAGCTTGTCGAGCAACTCGCCATGAGTAGTTTCGGCATCGGCGACCAGCGGCGCGAGGCTGCTGGTCAGCTTCTTGATACGGGCATCCAGCACTTGCTGGGCATTGGGCAGACGGGCTTCGGCGACCTTCTGGTTGGTCACCCGTTCGATGACCTGCAGCATGCGACGCTCACGCGGAGTGACCAGCAGCAGCGCGCGACCTTCGCGACCGGCACGGCCGGTGCGGCCGATGCGGTGCACGTAGGCCTCGGCGTCCTGGGGCAGGTCGTAGTTGATGACGTGGGTGATGCGCGGTACGTCGATACCGCGGGCGGCGACGTCGGTGGCGACGACGATGTCCAGGCGGCCATCCTTGAGCGATTCGATGACGCGTTCACGCTGGTTCTGCGCGATGTCGCCGTTCAGCGCAGCGGCCTTGTAGCCCTTGGCTTCCAGCGCGGCGGCCAGGTCGAGGGTGGCCTGCTTGGTGCGCACGAAGGCGATCAGCGCATCGAAATCCTCGACCTCCAGCAGGCGCAGCACGGCCTGGATCTTCTGGTCGGCGTGGACCATCAGGTGCGCCTGTTCGATGCGCGCGACGGTCTGGGTCTTGGCAGCGATCTTGATGTGCTGCGGCTCGCGCAGGTGCTTCTCGGCGATGGCACGAATGGAGTGCGGCAGCGTGGCGGAGAACAGCACGCTCTGGCGGCTTTCCGGCATGGCTTCGAAGATCACTTCCAGATCGTCCATGAAGCCGAGCTTGAGCATCTCGTCGGCTTCGTCGAGGACCAGGAAGCGGATGGTCGACAGCAGCTCGCTGTTACGGCTCAGGTGGTCGACCAGACGGCCCGGAGTGGCGACGATGACCTGCGCGCCCTGGCGGATGGCCTTGAGCTGCGGGCCCATCGGGGCACCACCGTAGATGGCGACGACGCTGACGCCCGGCATCTGCTTGGAATAGGTTTCGAACGCGGTGGCGACCTGTAGTGCCAGTTCGCGGGTCGGCGCGAGGATCAACGCCTGCGGCTCGCGCTTGGCCGGATCGATCTTGGACAGGATCGGCAGCGCGAAGGCGGCGGTCTTGCCGGTACCGGTCTGGGCCTGGCCCAGCATGTCGTGGCCGCCGAGGAGCGCCGGGATGGCCTGGGCCTGGATGGGGGACGGTTTTTCGTAGCCGACTGCGCTGATGGCAGCCAGAACAGCGGAGTGAATACCGAGTGCGGCAAAGCCGCCGATTTCCTGGGTCATGGGTCTTGTCTCTGATGCTCCGCAAGACCCATTGTTCCGAAGCTGCGCATGCCGTGCAAAACCCGAAGGTCACCCTGGCAGCCTGGTCGGCGGGGTTGCGAAAACGTATGGATGATGAATCGTCAAGATAGTCCGCTCGAAGCGGACAGCAGCCGAAGCGGCGCTTCGTGTGTTGCAGTACCTGAACGCAGGCTGGGTTTCAGCCGGCGCGTACTATACCGGATTAACGTGACGCTGTGCGGATATTTTAAGCCGCAGCGGATGACGCCATGGCTCGGGACTCCCCGCGCAGGTACCTCCCAGCGAAACCGCCGGGAGGCGCGACCGGAGATCAGGCCGCTTCGCTGTTGGCGGCACTGACACGGAAGCGGCCGACCAGCTGGTGCAGCTTGCCCGCGGTATGGCGGACGCGCTCGGCACTGTCCTGCAGCACGCCGAGGGTCTGCCCCATCTCGTTGGAGGCCTGATCGACGCCGCGGATGGTTTGCCCGTAGTGCAGGCTGCGCTCATTCAACCCCTTGATGATCTCGAACATGCGCTCCACGGCTTCGTGCAGGTGGACGTTCTCCGATGAGGCCTCCTCGGTCAACCGCAGGCTGCTGTCGACGTCCTGCACACCGCCCTGCATGAACGACACCGCCTGGCGCGTCTCGGACTGCAGGCTTTCCACCTTGCCGCGGATATCCTCCGCCGCCTTGGCCGTGCGCAGCGCGAGCGAACGTACCTCCCCTGCCACCACCGCAAAACCGCGGCCGTGATCACCGGCGCGTGCCGCCTCGATCGCGGCATTCAGCGCCAGCAGGTTGGTCTGGGTGGTGACGTCGCTGATCAGCCCGACGATCTCGTCGATCTCGCCCATGCGGCTGTCGAGCAGCTGCACGCTCTGCGCCGAGCGCTGCACCACATCACGGATGGATTCGGTGCCCTGGCGCACCGTATCGAAGCGCTCGCGCGCGCGGCACATCACTTCGTCCATGGCGGTTTTCATTTCTTCGGCGGTCATCGACGCCTGTTGAATTTCGCCCAACTGCTCCTCCACCAGCAACAGCAGCTGGTGGATCGACTCGGCGACGTCACTGGTGGTCTGCCCGGCTTCGCTGCTGCGCACTAGCATCAGCTCGTTGTCCTGGCGCACGTGTTTCGACACTTGGATCACCTGACCGACCACGCCATCCAGGCTGTCGATGAAGCTGTTGATCCAGCGCGCCATGTCACCGCTCTCGTCGCGCGGCATGGCGCTGCTGTCGACGCGCTGACGCAGATTGCCCTCGCCCTCGGCCAGGGTGCGGATCACCTCGGTCATCGCCTGCATGCGCGCCGCCAGCCGGCGCGGCCCGAATGAGGCGAACGCCCAGGCGCCGAGCACGAGCAGCACGCCGTTGAGCAGGTAGAGCGCCGTCTCGGACAGCCCGCTGAAGGCCTGCAGCAGGCTGCCCGTGACGAACAGCGTGATTACTGTGAGCAGGTACGTCTTCATAAGGCCAACGCTCAGCGAACGCCGGCGATAGACCTCTTCCAGATCGGCCTCGCACATCATGCCCCAGCGATCCGGGGAGCCCGGCAGCTGGAAGGTGACGCCCTTGCCGATCACCGGAATGTGGCGGTAATCGGAATAGCCGGGATAGGTGACGAACAGGTTCGAACCCCTGGCGATGGTTTCCCGCACACCGGGGTGCAGCTGGCCGGTGGCCGGATCGGTGAAGCGCAGTTCCAGCTCGGTGTGCTGCTGGACACGGACCGTGCCCCAGCGAGTGTGCACGCCGCTTTTCAGGTTCTCACCGTGGCTGAAGGTGGCGTCCTCGAAGCGCGAGCGCGACAGGGCCGTACCGGGTTGGATGCGGCAGTCGAAGCGCGAGTCGACCATGAACAGATAGTTGTCGCCGGACTCGGGATAGACATGCCCGGCTTCGCGCTGGATCAGATCCCCCAGCACATCGTTCGGCACTCGCGCGCAGAGACAGCCGAGGCGTTTACCGGCGGCGTGCACGGGCTGATAGAACATCAGCGTCACCGCGTCGTGGAAGCGTGATGTGCTCGCCCCTAGGCGCTCGGTCAGCGGATCGCGATAAGGGCCATGCAAGAACGGCTCGTGCAACCCCCGCGCAACGGCCTGCGCATCCAGATCCTGCTGACCGACATGCGCGGCGCACGTGGACGCCAGTACCCGCCCCTGCGGGTCGATGACGAACAGTTCGGACAGGTCGGGGAGCTGGGCACGCTTCTTTTCCAGCAGGGCGACATCCACATGAGCCAGCCCTTCGCCCAGGCTCGCGGCCAGGTCCGCCAGATGGTCCCAGTGGGCGCTCACCCAGTTCTGCAGGATGCGCACCCGGGACTGCGCAACGCCTTCGAACACCTGCTCGATGGCGGGATACACACCACGGTTCAACCAGCAGGACCAGCCCATCGACAGCTTGCCGGTGCGTCCCAGCCAGGGCAGCCAGTGACGTTCACTAGGGGAAAATTGCATTTGGAGGCTTTGAAACTGGGTCACCGGGCAGTCCTTGTTGATCGGAAAGACATACTGGCCAACTGCAATTAGCAGACCAGCAAGCGATCAGGCCACGGCTGCGAGCACAGGCTCCCCTGTGCACCAGGACCGCTCATGTTCGCCTCATAAGCTGCTAGACCGGTAAATGGCGCCCTGCATCGGAAAGCGCTCTGCGTAGCGGGTGCGTCGAAACGCCGCGGGCACGTCCTCGGCGGTATGCCGACATAAGCGCACCAAATTAGAGACCTGGTGAATTGGCCGGTGCATCGCTGTGCACCAGCATGGCGCACGCTTGCCCTCAACTGGCTGGGCGCAGCGCGCCGATCAATGAATCCAGCGAATAGCCCAGACGAGGTGCCAACGTTTCGGCACGCGATCGCAGGCCCGCCAAATCCAGCTGCTGTTCCAGATCGGCCGGCACCAGCACCACCACGTTGCCCTCCTTCACCGGGCATTCCCAGTAGTGCCGGTGATACAGGCCACGCAAAAGGGCAGCTCCCAGCGGCCGGTCGTCGTCGGTGCCCCATTGGTTGATGACGAGCCACCCGCCCGGGTTGAGCTTTTCCTGGCAGCGTTTGAGAAATGACCAGGCCAGATGCGCCGCGTCCGGCCCAGCGTCGTTGTAGAGGTCGACGAATATCAAATCAGCCGTTTCGGCGGTTTCCAGCAGCTCGGTCGCATCTCCGATGCGGATGTACAGTCGCGGATCGTTCTGCAACCCCAGGTATTGCATGGCCAGGTCCGGCACCGCCGGGCGCAGCTCGATGACCTCGACGTCCTCCAGCGGCAGGAACTTGAGGCAGGCCTGGGTCAGATTACCCGCTCCCAGACCGAGAAACAGCGCGGTTTCCGGCTGTGGATGGCAGAGCCCGCCGAGCAGCATGGCACGGGTGTAGTCATATTCGAGCCAGGCGGGATCGGCGATGAACACGCAGCTCTGCTCGACTGCTGCGCCGAATTCGAGAAAGCGGTAGTCACCAACCTCGAGCACACGGATGAGCCCGAACGCATCGCGCACTTCAGCGAGCAACCGTTCCTCTTTTTCCATCTGCTAGCTCCCGCAAAGTCTATGGCCGCTATGTGCCAGCGAAGGCGCATCTTACGCAGGCCCATAGGCCATCGCTATCTCCGGGCGCCGGATGCATCAGGTAAACTCGCGCCATTCATCTTTCGATCTGGAATGACCATGAGCCACGCCTGGAGCCCCGACAGCTGGAGAAACAAGCCGATTCAGCAGCAACCCGAATATCCGGATGCCGAGCACCTCAAGCGCGTCGAGCGCACGCTCGCCGGGTTGCCGCCGTTGGTCTTCGCCGGCGAGGCGCGGGAGCTCAGGCGGCAGCTCGCCGAGGTCGCGCGCGGGCGCGCGTTCCTGCTGCAGGGCGGCGACTGCGCCGAGAGCTTCGCCGAGTTCCGCGCCGACAACATCCGCGACACCTTCCGGGTGCTGCTGCAGATGGCCATCGTCATGACCTTCGCTGCCGGCTGCCCGGTGGTGAAGGTCGGACGCATGGCCGGTCAGTTCGCCAAGCCACGCTCGGCGGGTGATGAAACCATCGACGGCGTTACGCTGCCGGCGTACCGCGGCGACATCGTCAACGGCATCGATTTCAACGCCAAGAGCCGTGTACCCGATCCGGAGCGCCTGCTGCAGGCCTACCACCAGTCCACTGCCAGCCTGAACCTGCTGCGCGCCTTCGCCCAGGGCGGTTTCGCCGACTTGCATCAGGTGCACCAGTGGAATCTCGATTTCATCGCCAACTCGCTGCTGGCCGAGAAGTATCACCAGCTCGGCGCGCGCATCGACGAAACACTGAAGTTCATGCGTGCCTGCGGCCTGGACGGCGCGCCGCAGCTGCGCGAAACCAGCTTCTTCACCGCCCATGAAGCACTGCTGCTCAACTACGAGCAGGCCTTCGTGCGCCAGGACAGCCTCAGCGGCGACTGGTACGACTGTTCCGCGCACATGCTGTGGATCGGTGATCGCACCCGTCAGCTGGACGGCGCTCACGTCGAGTTCCTGCGCGGCGTCGGCAACCCCATCGGGGTAAAGGTCGGCCCCAGCATGGCTACGGATGAGCTGCTTCGCCTGATCGACATCCTCAATCCGCAGAACGACCCCGGCCGCCTGAACCTCATCGTGCGCATGGGTGCCGACAAGGTGGAAGCCGGCCTGCCACGCCTGGTGCGCGCGGTGCAGAACGAGGGACGCCAGGTCTTGTGGAGTTCCGACCCGATGCATGGCAACACCATGAAGGCATCCAGCGGCTACAAGACGCGCGACTTCGAGCGCGTACTCGCCGAAGTCCGCCAGTTCTTCGACGTGCACCGCGCCGAAGGCAGTTATCCGGGGGGCATCCATATCGAGATGACCGGGCAGAACGTCACCGAGTGCATCGGTGGCGCGCGCGCGATCACCGAGGCCGGCCTCTGCGATCGCTACCACACCCATTGCGACCCGCGCCTGAACGCCGACCAGTCGCTGGAAATGGCCTTCATGATCGCCGAAACCCTGAAGCAGGTCCGGCCGGACTGAGTCTCCCGCCCCTCTGCGCGGGCAGCACCGCCCGCGCGCACGAAACGAAACCCCGCCGGCCCTGTCCGCCTAAGTAGGGGCCGCGCGGGTTCAGTCCACACGGCCCCGCTTTCGATAGCGCAGTTTCGAAGAGGACGAAAATGGCGGAATCATCTCAAAGCCGGGGCGCCGTACTGGCCGCGTGGATCGGCCTGATCCTGGGCCCACTGCTGTTGCTGGCCTGCATCCTGACCGACCCACCCGGCGGCCTTTCGGAAAAGGCCTGGCTGACCGTGGGCCTCGCCGCGCTGATGGCGGTCTGGTGGTCGACCGAGGCGATACCGATCCCGGCGACCTCGCTGTTGCCGATTCTGCTGATACCCCTGCTCGACATCGATACCCTGGCCAAGGCCACCGCGCCCTATGCCAACCCGACCATCTTTCTCTTCCTCGGCGGTTTTCTGCTCGGCCTGGCGATGCAGCGCTGGAACCTGCACAAACGCATCGCCCTGGCGACGCTGCTGGCGGTGGGTAACCAGCCGAGCCGGCAGATCGCCGGCTTCATGATCGCCACGGCGTTCATCAGTATGTGGGTGAGCAATACGGCGACCAGCATCATGATGCTGCCCATCGGCCTGTCGGTCATCGGCCTGCTGATCGCCGGCAGCGAGGAAAAGGAAGGCGCGCGGTTCGCCGTGGCGCTGCTGCTGGGCATCGCCTATTCGGCCAGTGTCGGCGGCATCGCCACGCTCATCGGCACCCCGCCCAATGCCCTGCTGGCGGCGTTCATGCGGGAGAACTACGACGTCCAGATCGGCTTCGGCCAGTGGATGCTGCTGGGCCTGCCGCTGAGCATCGGCATGCTGGTCTTCATCTGGTGGTCGCTTACCCGCGGCGGTTTTCGCCTGGCGGGGGGCGACAGCCGTGGTCTGCNNCTCGGGCCGATGTCGCGTGCCGAAAAGATGGTCGCCGTGGTCTTCGTGCTGGCAGCGGCGGCCTGGATCTTCCAGCCTCTGCTGGCCGACTATATCGATGGCGTGAACGACACCAGCATTGCCATGGCCGCAGCGATCGCACTGTTCCTGATTCCAGTTGACCTGCACAAACGGGTGTTTCTGATGGATTGGGAACAGGCCAACAAGGCGCCGTGGGGCGTGCTGCTGCTGTTCGGCGGCGGTCTCTCGCTGGCTGGCGTCATCGGCGCGTCCGGGCTGGCCGAATGGATCGCCAGCAGCCTCGGCGCCTTCGATGCCCTGCCCCTGCTGGCGATGATCGCGCTGGTGGTGACGGTGATCATCTTCCTCACCGAAATCACCTCCAATACCGCGACTGCAGCGGCTTTCCTGCCATTGCTCGGTGCGCTCGCCGTGGCCCAGGGGCTGTCCCCGGAAATGCTGGCGATTCCGGCCGCGGTCGCTGCCAGCTGCGCCTTCATGATGCCGGTC
>JABAHQ010002753.1_pt1 | contig 34521 bp, 26 predicted proteins | sample 7062091 | NCBI WGS metagenome assembly JABAHQ01 (sample SAMN14534359, study PRJNA622989) | marine sediment metagenome | biome: marine biome [ENVO:00000428]; feature: marine pelagic biome [ENVO:01000023]; material: deep marine sediment [ENVO:00002113] | place: India: Gulf of Kutch | collected... | reverse complement strand
CGGGGAGGGAGTCGGGGGAGACCCGGGTCCGCCCCCCACCGTCCGGGGGCGGGGATCGGCGTCACCCGAAGGCGCCTCGGACCGCATCCGGCGACGAATCCCGTCGGCGATCCCCTGGACCTCCCCACCGGGCGCCGACCCCAGCTCCTGGACGCAGCGCCGTCGGACCGCCTCGAACGCCTTCAGCGCTCCCGAGAGGTCGCCCGCCTCCTCCAGCCGGGTGATCAGCTCCCGGGCCACCCGTTCCTGGTAGGGGGCCCACCGTGCCGCCTTCCGGGACCAGGAGACGGCGCCCACCGCGTTGTCGGCCCCGGCCTCCCGGGCCGCCAGATCCAGGGCCGTCTCCACCGCCAGGCCGCGGAGCCGCTCCCGCTCGCCGTCCAGCCAGCGCTCGAATCCCGGACACCCCGACAGATGGAAGCCCCGCATCAGCTCGCCCCGGTAGAGCTCGAGGGCGGCCCGGGGCTCGGTCTCCCGCCGGGCCCCGAAGGCCACGGCGTCGCACCACACCCGCTCCCGGTCGAGCTCGAGGGCGGTGCCGACGCTCCGGATCGCCTCGTCGCCGAGGCGGCGGCGGAGGAAGAAGAGGGCCTGGTTCAGGGCGTTCCGGGCCCTGGACTCCGACGCCTCGGGCCAGAAGAGGGCCAGGAGGGTGTCCCGCTCGTAGGCGCCCCGAGGGCGGGCCAGGGCCAGGTAGGCGAGGAGGGCGAGACGCTTCGGCTGGGCGAGGACGGAGCGGAGGGCGCGCCCCGTCTCGTCGTCCCGGAGGTCCAACGTGCCGAGGGTTCGGAGACGGATCATGGGCTCAACCCGCATTCGGGGGGGCGCTTACCCGCCGCGTAAGCGGCCGGTAAGAGGCCGGGCACAAGTTAGGCCTCGAACCGTTCCGGGGGGAGGATTTTCTGCGGAGCCTCGCCTGACCAAGCATCACCGGAGGCCATGACCATGCGACCGAATCCCGTATTCCGCGCTCCCGCCATCCTCGCCAGCCTCACGGCCGCCGCCTTCATCCTCGGCTGTCAGGAGATGCCCACCGACGCGCCCGTGGAGGACGCGGCTCCGGCGTTCGCGAAGCCCGGAGCCTGTCCTGGACATCCGAGCTGCAAGGACGACGGGGACGACGGGGACGGCGGCGACGGAGGCGGCGGGGACGCGGCCCTCACCCTCGCGTTCACGGGAGGGCTCACCGGCGGCGACCAGGAGGTGGGCGTGAAGAAGGACAACAAGCGCTCGCTGGACGTGAACAACGCGGCGTACACGATCGAGCTGAACCTGGCGGATACCCGGGCGACGGCCGCCGGGGATCGGAACGCGGATGGAACGATCAGAGCGAATCCCACCTGCACCTGGGACGTCCCGGCCGGCGCCGAGGGGCTCACCGACGACCTGGTGGCAGCCCTCGACGGGGGGAACGTGGACCGAGAGGTCGGCCTTCTCGTGGACAAGGACGCGGCTCTGGAGGGCGTCCCCTCCAACGACAACTTCGTCCGGATCGCGGCTCACTCCCTCTCGCCGGACCCCACGGTCTTCATTGGGCGGAACGGCGGACCCGCCTTCCTGACCTTCACGTACGGCGGGGATGCGGCGTCGATCAACGACCGGGGCGCCACCCGGGCCTTCGACGGCAGGGGCGGCCTGGTGCGCGTGGTGCAGCGCTTCGACGAGGACGGCGACGGGGAGCTCGAGTCCAACGAGCCGATCGTCTCCGTCACCTGCGACCTGGAGGACTCCTTCACCGCCACGGTGGCGCCGCTCTAGTCGATCAACGGGTCCCCGAAGAGGGCCGCCGTCAGGGCGAAGACGCCCAGCCCGGCGAAGACCAGGGCGAAGAGCACGCCGAGGACGACGAAGAACGGCCGCAGGAGGCCCCCCACTTCGGCGACCGCGGTCTGGCCGTCGGGGCTGATCCGGCATTCGAATCGAACGCCGGGGGCGTACTCGGCCATGGCCGGCTGGGCCCGGTAGCTCTCCGCGAAGTCGTATCCGTGACGGACGAGCTTCCCGTCGCGATAGAGCCGTCCGGTGTCCAGGTCCCGCAGCTCGAGGCGGAGCCGGAGGTCCGGTGCGCCGAAGCCGTACGACGACGCCACCTGCACGAGCTGCTGGTCCTCGACCTGGCACTCGTGCGCCGGCCACCAGCGAACCTCGAAGGTCAGGTAGACCTCACGGACCCCGAAATACACTCCGGCCAGCCCGGCGGTGAGGAAGAGCACGCCGGCGATCAGCCGCAGGAGCGCGACTCCGATGGTCTGCGGTTGCTCTTCCGGGATCGGACCTCTCCTCGGTCGTGGGTGTCGGATCACGGGTAGGCCGGCGGAGCCGGCTGCGCCTCTCCGACGAGCTCATCCCCGGCTCCACGCTCTGATCACGGGATTCGCCGGATCCGCGGGCAAAGTGATCCCGGGTCGCCGCAGTGGCAACGGATCCCCGACGAGAACGGGCCCGGGGGAGCGTGCTCCCCCGGGCCCGTCCCACGGCACTCGGCTACGGCCTCACATCCCGGTGCGCTCCACCGGAATCCGGATGCGCGTGTCCTCCCACTCCAGGAGGAGGTCGGCGCTGGTCTCGTCGTTCTTCACCCAGCGGAAGCGCATCTGCTCCACCATCTCGTCGGTGGACTCGGGCGTGACGCTGCCGATGCCGATGTCCGCTTCCCTCACGCCGGAGTCGATGGGAATCCCCCAGCGCTGGTCGTTCCCGTTGAGGACGATCTCCCACGTCTCCTCGCCCGGAACCGTGTAGACGGAATAGGAGCCCGGATCCAGCTCCACGCCCGCCACCTCGGCCCCGAAGGTGAGGTGGAGGTTCGTGGCCTCGTTTGCGCCGGCACGCCAGGGCGTGTCGTAGGGCACGAGGCCGCCCATGATCTCCCGCCCCCGGGCCGAGGGCGCCCCGTAGCAGACCTTGGCCTCATCCCCGCCCAGGCGGACCGAGGCCGAGTCCAGGGGGCTGGTCCGCTCGGCGGCCTGGGCCTTGGTGCCCCGGGCGAGCCAGCATCCCGGGGCGTCCTGAGCCGCCACCTCGGAGGCGCCGGCGGTCAGGGCGAGGGCGAGTACGGAGAGCGCTGCGGTCACGGAACGCTGCATTCGAACCTCCTGATGGGGGTGATACGGCGGCCTTGATGGCGTCAGGGGCGTTACCCTGTGCCGCCGACGTCGGTTCCGGTGAGCCGCCGCGTCATCCTTTCGCCAGCGAGCTGCGCCACAAACCATTGGAGAACGCCCGTCCAAGCTTCCCCCCGCGAGTCTCTCCATGCCCGACCGCCGTCCCCCGAGCCCTTCGATAACGATACTGTTCCCCCTCGCCGCGGTCGCCCTGGTCACCGGGTGCGACACCGAAGCACCGGCGACGGCCGTCGATGATCCGTCCGGGCCGTCGATGGGAACGGTGGGCGCGGTAGCCCGCCCGGGAGACCTGGCCGCCGTCTTCGACCGATCGACGGAGGGAGGGGCCGTTTACCTCCTCGGATCGCACCGTGAAAGCAGGGGCGGACCGCCCCCGGCCACGCGCCCGGACTTCATCCTCATGCATCCGGCGTACGACCCGGCGTACCAGGCCCCGACCGTGCCGCTCGGCCCCCCGCAGGTGACCGATGACTGTGAGGCCCTGGAGAGCGTGGAGGCGATCGAGGACTACCTGGAATCCGTCGAAGACCTCGCCGAGGGTGCCGTGGGAAACGTGGAAGCGTGCGCTGAGGACGCCCGGGCCCTGGTGGAGCAGATCCTCGCGCTCTTCGCGGAGGCGGACGTATCCGGCCCCGGCACCTTCACCGGCCTATGCTCGTTCCCCGGCGCTAAGGGCGTGGTTCCCTCCGTGGACGTAAGCGGCAGAAGCGGCCGCTGCACGGGCTGCACCGACGAGCTTGCCGACGTCGCCAGGCGCGCCGCCGCGCTCCAGGAGTACGCCGGGCAGTGCGGCCGGCTCCGCGAGGAACTGAAGACGATTCGCGACCGCGTGATCACAGAGCTGGACGACGGCGAGCTCTCTCGGGAGATGGCGTGCCTCGCCGAAGGCAGGAGCGGCGTTCTCGAGCGTGCGGGCAGAGATGCAGAGGGACTGGCGGATCGAGCACGAGGGAGAAGTGCCGAGATCGACGCGGTGATCGAGGACGGCGTCTGCTGCGCGTCGAGCCTGGAGGAGAACTGCGAGCAGTGTGACGGCGGCTCGGTCGCCGGTCCGGTTCCGTCGGCCGTCGTGACGGTACCCGGTGGCCCGGCCCTCGGTCGCGTCATCGGCTCGTTCCGCAGCGCCTCGAATCGCTCCCAAGATCCCGCGCTGGCCACGGCCTTCGACGAGCTGGCCGCCCGCCTGGCACGGACGCCACGAAGGCTAGTCCGCCGGATCGCCTTCCCGGCGGCCGTGGCGGCCACCGAGGACTACATCGCCCTGGGCCGCCCCATCTCCGGCGAGCAGTCGCCCGTCCTCATCCTCTCCGCCGTGCCCCGGGAGCAGCTGCCACCGCCCACGATCCAGGACGAGGAACGGTGGCTCCAGGCCGCGGCCGCCTGGCGAAGCATGTTCAGGGGCGAGGTCGTCCAGCCTCCGCCGTGAAGGGGTGCGGGCGGGCCGCTCACCACCCGCCCAGTGACAGCAGGAAGCCCCAATGCCATCCCTTCACCGGGCGCTGGAAGGGGTACGCGTAGTACGCCTCCAGGATGAAGAAGCCCAGGATGTTGAAGCGGGCCGAGGCGCCGGCGCTCGCCACGGGGACCCGGTCGGGCGTGGTCCGCTTGAACTCCAGCGTCACGTCCCGGGTCTCGTCCCAGGCCACCCCGACGTCGGCGAAGGCGATCAGGTCGATGGGAATGTAGGAGAAGTTCAGGAGACCGTAGCGGGAGGTGCCGGTGAGCGGCACCCGAAACTCCACGTTGGCCACGCCGATCCGCTGCCCCAGGAGCCGGTCGTACTCGGCGCAGTCGCCCTCGGGGGTCTCCGTGCACTCCCGGGCCTCGAAGCTCTCGAAAGCGTAGCCCCGGACGAGGGTCTCGTAGCCCAGGAAGATCGGCTGGAAGAAGCTCTGCTCCAGCTCCTCCGTGTCGCCGTAGCGCCCGTAGTGCATCCCCCGGAACGCCAGGGTCAGAGCCGGGTGGAGGCCGAAGTAGCGGCGGTAGTCGCCCAGGATTGTGCCGAAGTCCACGGTGCCGGTGGTCCCGCCGACTTCCAGGCGCCACCGACCTCCCCGGACCGGGCCGGTGAACCCCATGAACGAGTTGTCTCCGACCAGGGCCACCGAGCCCCGGGCCAGGTTCAGGGGATCCGGCGAGGTCCCGCCGCTCTCCGATCGCCCGACGATCCGGCCCGAGACGGGGTCGACGATGAAGTCCCGGATCTCGGTGTCGAAGGAGTAGCGGGTGTAGCCCAGGGAGAACTCCGCCCTGCGGGTCGTGGAGAACGGATACCAGACCTTCCCCGACGCCTCGTCCACGTAGATCCGCTGGAAGACCTGCCGGATCACCGGGTCTCCGGCGTCGTTGACGCCGGTTCCCTGGGACGCGAAGAGGAAGGGGGTCCGTCCCGCTCCGACGCCCCAGTTCCAGCGGCGCTTCATGTTCTGGAAGAAGACCTGTGCCCCGATGTCCTTGAGCGTGCCCTGGGCCTGGAGCGCCACGCCGAGCCACCGGTCTCCGAGCATGTCGCTGAAGTACGCCGCCGCGCCCCCCGCCACATAGCCGCCGAAGGCGTCCACCCCCACTCCGATCGAGGGCGTGCCCACGTAGTCCAGGCTCAGCCCCGGCTCGTAGCCCGAAGCCTCCTCGGTCAGGTACGCGCCCTCGGGGGGAAGCCCCGTCGCAGGGTCGGCGAGGGCGGCGGCCACCCGACTCCGGACCCTCGGCCGGGCCGGCGGGAGGAGGCGTCCCGGCGCCGGCTCGGCCCGGACCTCGGCGACCCGGTCGGCCTCGGCGGCCTGGCGGTCCAGGGTGTAGACGTGGAACTGCCGCTCGTCGAACACGGAGAACGCCAGCGTCCCGCTCCCGGCGGCCACGCTCATCGCGGGCGACATGGGGGTGATCCCGCTGACCCCGGTGGCGACCCGGGTCACGCGAAACACCTCTCCCGTCCGCAGGCGGTACCGGTAGATGTCGCTGAACCCGTCCTGGTCGGAGAGGAAGTAGAGGCTCTCACCGTCGGGGGAGAACTGGGGGTTCGAGTGGCGAACGTCGCCGAAGACCGGCAAGACGCTCACTTCCCCGGTGGCCAGATCCAGGAACGCCAGCTGGGGCCGACCGAAGGTGAGGCGGTCGAAGTCCGTCTCGGGGCCCCGATCCGAGGAGAAGACGATCGTCTCGCCGTCCGGCGACCAGGCCGGCTGGAAGTCCCCATAGCGGTCGTTGGTGAGGCGCCGCACCGCCGAGCTCTCCACGTCGAAGAGGAAGAGATCGCTCACTCCCCCCTGGAGGCCGGTGAAGACGATGCGAGCCCCGTCGGGGGACCAGGCGGGATTCAGGATCGCGCCCACCTCGGAGACGGAGATGCGCCGCTCCACCCCACCGTCCTCGGTCCTCGCCACCACGATCTGGTTGTCGCCGTCGGCGAACACCGAGAAGGCCAGACGCGATCCGTCCGGCGACCACGTCACCGAGGAGTCGATGAAGCGCAGCGCGTCGAAGTGGGGGTCCGACGCGGCGCTGGTGAGAGTCCGCACGATCTCCCCGGTCCGGGCGTCGGCCAAAAACAGGTTGACCGAGAAGAGATCCTTCTCGGAGATGAACGCCACCCGGCTTCCGTCGGGGCTCAGGGAGGGAGCCAGGTTCTGCTGGCCCGAGCCGGTGGACGGCGCCAAGAGCAGCGTGCCCACCTCCCCCGGCGGCGTCCGTCCCTCCATGAGGGGCAGGTACTCCTCGCCGACCGCCGCCTTCCAGCGGGCCGACAGGGTGTCGGAGGAGATCCCCAGGACCTGCCGGAGGGCCGGCTCCCAGCCCCCGCGCAGCGACGTCCGGTAGAGCGAGATGACCGTCTCGTCGCCGTACTCGCCCCCGACGTAGGCCCAGAGCGCCTGCCCGAATCGGTAAGGGAAGTACCGGGTGCTCCGGGTCAGCTGGCGGATCGTCGGGAGGTCGTCCCGACGGATCGCGTCCCGGATCCACATGGCGGTGAGCGGATCTTCCCGCCCCACGGAGAGGTACTCGGCCATCCCCTCGATCAGCCAGAGGGGAAGCCGGTAGAGCCCCTGCAGCCCGGGTCCTGAGCGGGCCTGGGCCACGTTGTACTGGAAGGCGTGGACCAGCTCGTGTCCCAGGACGTGGTCGTCGTCCGCTCCGGACCCGGTCAGGGGCATGATGACCCGGTTCTTCAGGGACTCCGTCACCCCTCCCGTGCCCTCGCCGAGCGTCCCCGAGATCGTGTTCGTCTGCTGAAAATCGGGATGATCCGCGTAGAGGATCAGGGGCTTCCGCGCCTCGAACTCGTGCTGGAAGAGGCGAGCGTGGCGCTCGTACCAGCGCTCGGACATCCGGGCCATCTCCTGGACCGCGCCGGCCTCCTCCGGATAGAAATAGATCTCGAAGTGGTCCGTCCGAAGCGTCCGGAAGTCGAAGCTCTCGTACTGGACCTTGTTCCGCCCGAAGTACTGGGCCTCCACGGTCTCCGGTCCCACCCCGCAGAGCACGCCCCCCGCAAGGAGGAGCACGCCGAGTCGTCTCGCCCTGGCCCTCGTCCGCCGTGTCATCGTTCGCTCTCCCGTTCCCGGCGGGCCGCCCTCCCGCGATCGGCTGGCCGGGGTTCTCGCCGGATTCTGTCGAGGATCGCCGGGCGCGCGCCCGCGACCCACATCGCGCACCGAGATACACGCTCCGCGAGCCCGGGATCCCGGACTCAGCCCGGGGCGCCTCCGACCAGGAGCACGTGGAGGCGTCTCGGCCCGTGGGCGCCCAGGACGAGGCTCTGCTCGATGTCCGCGCTCCGGGAGGGTCCGGCGACCAGGACGAGGGTGGAGGGCGGCGTCTCTCCCCAGTCCCGGCGTCCCCGCCGCCAGAGGTCCTCGAAGGGACCCAGGAGGTCTCCCACGCGGAGGGCGACCAGGAGGGTGTCGGGGAGGAAGGCGGCCCGGAGGGGAGCGTCCTCGGCGCTCAAGCAGATGGAGCCGGTCTCCGCCACACCCGCGTAGGCGGGGAGGAGGACGGGGCCCCGGGGGTCCGCCGGGTCGCCGTCGGGATCGACACCCACGGCTCCCCAGTCCAGCGTGCGCGGCTCACCGTGTACCGTCACGGCCGGCTCGAGCTTCGCCTCCCGCAGATACGCGGCCACGGCCTCCGGCAGCTCGTCGTAGGATCCGATCCGCAGGACCGTGGTCTGGACGGCGGCGGCCTCCTCGATGAAGAGCTCCACCCGCTCCTCGCCCGAGACCCGGGCCCGGGCCGGGATCGGACCGGCGCTCACGGCCCGTCTCCGACCCTGCCGACGAAGGGGGCCTCCCCCGGTACCGGCAGATCCCGGTAGGCCGTCCACCCTCCCGCCAGGGGCAGTCGCGAGAGCCGTCCGTCCGACCCCCCCAGAAGGCGCAGAACCCACGAGGAGATGCGCGTCAGCAGCCGGTAGAGGCGAGGCCGGGCGGCGACGAAGGCCCACGCGCCGAGCCCGAACCGGACCGTGGCGGGCGCGATCCGGCGCTCCACCGACTCCTCCCGCCACCGCCGCAGGAGCCGAACCAGGGGGATCCCCACCGGACAAACCTCCTCGCAGCGGCGGCAGAAGCTGGACGCCTCGGGCAGGTGCCGGGCCTCCTCCAGGCCCGCGTGGAAGGGGGTCAGGACTGCGCCGATCGGACCCGAGTAGACCGAGCCGTATGCGTGGCCGCCCACGGCTCCGTACACGGGGCAGTGGTTGACGCAGGCGCTGCACCGGATGCAGCGGAGGACGTCCGCGAACTCTCCCCCCAGAATCTCGCTCCGGCCGTTGTCGAGGAGCACCACGTGGTAAGCCTGGTCCTCGAAGGCGGGCCCGGTGGCGAAGGTGGTGTAGGTGGAGATCTCCTGGCCGGTGGCGTTCCGGGCCAGGAGCCGGAGGAGCACCGTGGCCTCCTCGAGGGTCCCCACCGCCTTGTCGATTCCCGCGATCACGACGTGGGTGCCGGGAAGCTGGCGGGCGAGATCGGCGTTCCCTTCGTTGGTGACCAGGACCACCGTCCCCGTCTCCGCCACCAGGAAGTTGGCGCCGGTGATGCCNNGCTCGCGGAGGACCTGGCGGGCTTCCCGGACCAGATCCGAGGGCGTCTCCAGGGCCCGGCCGGCGTCCAGGCTCCGGTGCCGTCTGCGGAAGGCCTCCTCGACCTGTCGGGCGCTGAGATGGATCGCGGGGGCCAGGATGTGGCTGGGCGGCTCGTCCCGCAGCTGGACGGCATATTCCCCCAGGTCGGTCTCGACGACGTCGATCCCCCGAACCTCCAGGTGCTCGTTGAGCCGGATCTCCTCCGTGGTCATCGACTTGGACTTGACCACGGAGGTCGCGTCGGCCTCCCCGCAGACGCGGAGGACCGTCTCCACCGCCTCCTCCGCGGACCCGCACCGGTGCACCCGGCCCCCGGCCACCCTCACCCGCTCCCGGAACCGGTCCAGGTGCTCGTCCAGGTTGCGGAGCGCCTCGTCCTTGATCTCCCGTGCCGCCTCCCGAAGGACGTCGTACTCCGGGAGATCCTCTACGGCGCGGCTCCGCTTCGCGATGAAGCCCTCACGCATGCGCCCCAGGGCCGTCTGGAGGTCCGGATCCCGCAGCGCCCGTGAGGCGACGGCCTTGAACTCCGACGGCGTCGAGCTCATTCCCCGCCTCCCGGCGGGCGCAGGTCCGAGGCCGCGCGGGTCCTCGAACCCGCGATCGGCGCCGCCCCTTCGTCCCCGGCCAGGAGCTCCGCCACGTGCCGGACTCCCACGGAGGCCCCCTCCCGGGCCAGCTTGCCCGCGATGTTCAGCAGGCACCCCATGTCCGTGGAGCAGAGGGTCGTCGCCCCGGTCCGCAGCACGTCCTCCGCCTTCCTCGAGACCATGTGGTTCGAGACGTCGGGGTACTTCACGCAGAAGGTCCCGCCGAACCCACAGCACTCCTCGGGATGGGCGGGCTCCACGAGCTCCAGGCCCTCCACGGCGGCCAGGAGCCGGCGAGGCTGATCCCGGACCTCCATCTCCCGGAGCGCCTGACAGGAGTCGTGGTAGCACACCGTCTCCGGGCGGGCGGCCTCGGCCCGGAAGTCGGAAGCCACCTCCGCCAGGAAGGATGTGAGCTCGTGGGTGCGCCGCGACACCCGCTCGGCGGCTTCCCGGGCCTCCGTTCCGTCCAGCAGCTCCGGGTACTGGTGCCGGAGCATGGCGGCGCACGAGGCCGAGGGGACGACCACGTGCTCGTATCCGTCCAGGAGCCGGGCCGTGCTCGCCGCGATCTTCCGCGCGTTCTTCCGGTCTCCGGCGTTGAATGCGGGCTGTCCGCAGCAAGTCTGGCCCCGGGGCACCTCCACCTCGCACCCGGCGGAGCGGAGGAGCCGCGACGCCGCCCGACCGACCGCGGGCCGGAAGAGGTCCACCAGACAGGTCACGAAGAGGGCGATGCGCATGGGCGGGAAGCTAGGCGGGGGATGGATCCTCCGCGAATCGCCGCCGTTCGGCCCCCGACCCGCTCCCGCGGCGCCGAGCCGAGCCTCGCGATTCGCATAAACAAATGTATCTCACCCGGAAATCTTTTCCGGGTGCGGAGCCTCGCATCGGGTCCGGAGCGCCGGAAAACCCCGGAATCAAGGGATTCTACGGGGTGGCACGGCGGTTGCTCCCTCCTCCCACCACAAGCACCACCTACATCGGCAGGGCCGGTTCTGAGAAGCATGCGCGCCGGAAGCGTGACGCATGTCCGTCAGAATCGATTCGGAAAAGGGAGCCATCGACCCCTCCATCCGCGCCCGACGAGCGGGCGTCCGGGAACACGGGTCATCCGATTCGCGAGGAGGACCGCTATGTCAAAGCTCGTACGCGGAATCGTCGTCGCCACGGTCGTCGCGGCCCTGGGCTTTCCCGCCCCGGCCGCCGCCCAGCTCGAGCTGGGTGTCGGCGCCGGTCTCAGCGTCTCCGATCTCGGAGGCGACGACGTAGGCGACGCCAGCTCATCCACCGGCCTCACCGCCGGGACGTTCCTGACCGTCCCCTTCGGCGGGATCTTTTCGATCCAGCCCGGCATCTACTTCGTGCAGAAGGGCTCGGAGACGAGCGACGCCACGGGAACGCTGGCGTTCAACATCGATTACTTCGAGATCCCCGTGCTCGCCCGGCTGTCGGTGCCCACGGCGGGCCCCCTGGGCGTGAACTTCTACGCCGGGCCCTCCTTCTCCATCCAGTCCGGCTGCGACGTCTCCCTGGACGACGGGTCGAGCTCGCTGAGCGCCGACTGTGACGACGCGGCGTTCGCCGGCGCCCTGGACACCAAGTCCACCGACGTCGGGTTCGTCGGCGGGGCGGGCGTGTCCGTCTCCACCGGCGCCCGGGCGAGCCTCTACGTGGACGGACTCTTCGACCTGGGGCTGTCCTCGATCAGCGACGCCACCGGGAGTCCGGACATCAAGAACCGGAGCTTCCTGATCACCGCGGGCCTGAAGTTCAAGCTGGGGGCCTGAGGAAGACTCTTCGGGGCAACCCGCAGCGGTCGAGGTGGAGGCCCGTTCGAGCCGCGAGGCTCGGGCGGGCCTCTGCCTCTTCTATCCCCCGGTCTCCGGCCCTCCCAGGGCCTCCTCCACGAGCTCGACGAAGTCCCGGACCCGGGGCGGCTCGTCGGGCTTCGTCGCCGCCACGCCCTCCTCCAGCATGGAGAGGCAGAACGGACAGGCCGTGCAGATCGTCGAGGCCCCCGTCCCCACCGCTTCCCGGGCCCGATTCACGTTGACCTTCCCACCCTCGTCGTCCTCGAAGAAGGCGTGTCCCCCGCCGGCGCCGCAGCAGAAGCTATTCTCCCGGCTCCGGGGCATCTCCACCGGCTTCGAGCCCAGGGCGTCCAGCACCACCCGGGGGGCCTCGTACTCTCCCGCGTAGCGCCCCAGGTAGCACGGGTCGTGGTAGGTGAGGCACTCCCCGAGGCCGGCGGGGACGTCGAGACGTCCCTCCTCGATCAGGGACCGGACGAAGGCGGTGTGGTGGATGACCTCGAAATCCCCGCCCAGATCCCGGTAGTCCCGACCGAGGGTCTGCAGGCAATGGGGACAGTGGGTGACGATCCTCCTCACACCGTACTTCCGGAGGGCCTCGATGTTCTCCCGGGCGACGAGCTGGAAGTGGAACTCGTTGCCGGTCCGGCGGGCCGGATCGCCGGTGCAGCGCTCCTCGGATCCCAGGACCGCGAACCGGACCCCCGCCCGGTTCATCACCCGAACCATGGCCCGGGCCACGGACTGGAGCCGGTCGTCGAGGGCGGCGGCGCAGCCCACCCAGTAGAGGACCTCCAGCTCCTCCGGCGCGTCGAGCTCCGAGATCACCCGCGCGCCCCCCGGCGTTCCGCGCTCCGGGGTCGACCGCTCCCGGTCGCGCCCGCTCACGACCGCTCTCCCCGATCCGGATCCCCGGCCGAGGTCCGGAACCAGTCCACCCGGCTGGACGACGCCCCCCGGAAGGGATGGCCCCGGCTCTCCAGGCCCGAGACCAGGTCGGCCACGCCGTCCGGCGCCCGGGCCTGCTCCATGCTCAGGTGGCGGCGGAGCCCGACGATCAGGGGCACGTGCTCGATCCCCACCGGGCACGCCTGCTCGCACGCCCGGCAGGTCGTGCACGCCCAGATCGTCTCCGGACGGATGACGTCACCGGCAAGACAGGGCGGCTCATTCCCGGCGCGGGGGCCTTCGGCCGTCGCGGCCGATCCTTCGACGGCCCGACCCTCACCGGCGGCCCGGCCCTTCGCGGCGAGCAGCTCGTCGGCGTGGGCCCGCACGTGATCCCGGAGGTCGAGGATCACCCGCTTCGGGGAGAGGGGCTTCCCCTCGGCCCACGCCGGGCAGACCGCTTCGCAGCGGCCGCACTCCGTGCACGCATCCAGCTCCAGGAGCTGCTTCCAGGTCATGTCCGACGGGGCCCCGATCCCCAGGGACGCCGTCTCGTCCACGGCGTCGAAGTCCAGGGTGGGGATGGTGGACGGGGCCCCCTGCTCCGAGAAGTAGACCGAGAGGGTGCTGGAGAGGACGTGGAAGAGCTTCGTGAAGGGTGCCGCCGCCAAGGCCGCGTGCCAGAGGAGCACGTGGACGACCCAGGTCGAGGCGTGGACGGCCCGGAGACCCTCGGGGCCGGGAACCACGGCGGCGATCGCCGTGCCGGTGAGGCGGCTCACGGGCCGCCACGTCCCCCAGGTGTCGCCGGTGGCCTCGATCCGGGCGCCGGAGACGACGAACCCCGTGGCCAGGATCAGGAAGAAGATCAGGAGGATGAGCCCGTCGGCGGGCTCCCGCCGCTCGAGCTCCGGGGGCCGGGCGAGGTAGCGCCGGGCCGCCGCGATCCCGACCCCCACCATGGCCAGGGCCCCGGCCAGGTTCACGAAGAGGCTCTGGAAGTAGAGGTAGAAGCGGCCCCGCATGATCGGCAGGCCCAGGTCGTGATGGACGAAGACCACCACGGTGGCGGCGAAGAGGGCCAGGAAGCCCCCGTACATGAGCCCGTGCATCAGGCCCGGCAGGGGCCTGTCCATCACCGACGCCTGACCCAGGGCGTCCACCAGCGTCCGCTCCAGCCGCCGCCAGGGCCGGTCGAAGCGGTCCACGGGGCGTCCCAGGCGCCAGATCCGTACCCGGCGCCAGACGCCGTAGGCGCACACGACCAGCGCGACGGCCATGGAGGCGTACATGAGCCCGACCATCCACCCGTCCACGTTCCACTGGACGGTGCGGGTGGCCTCCGCCACGGCGCTCCGGGCCTGCGGTCCGGAAAAGGCGCCGTGCCCCGGGAGGGCCGACACGATCATCCCCCTCGCCGCTCCAGCTCCTCGATCAGCGCCGGAACCACCTCCTGCCAGCGGGCCACCACGCCGTAGTCGGCCCGCTGGAAGATCGGCGCGTCGGGGTCAGGGTTGATGGCGACGACGGTGCGGGCCCCCGTGATCCCCGCCAGGTGCTGGCTCGCCCCCGAGATCCCCACGGCCAGGTAGAGCTCCGGGGCCACGGTGGCTCCGGTCTGGCCCACCTGGAAGGTGGAGGGCACCCACCCGGCGTCGCACGCGGCCCGGGAGGCTCCCACGGCGCCCCCCAGAAGGCGGGCGAGCCGCCGCAAGTCCTGGAAGGGCTCGGGACCCCCGAGCCCCCGTCCCCCGGAGACGACCACCCGGGCCTCGGCCAGGCGGGCCCCCTCGGAGCGGGGCTCCCGGACCCGCTCGATCCGGCCGGAGGGCAACGCCCCCACCTCCAGAGTCACCACCTCGCCCCCGGGGGATTCGACCGCCGCGCCCGCTTCCGGGCTCCGGCCCGCCTCCCCCCGCACCGCCAGCACCGTCGGCTCCTTCAGGCTCTCGAAGAGCCCGACGGCCTTGCCTCCGTAGACCGGTCGCCTCCAGAGGAGCCCCCCGTCCTCCTCCTCGAACCCCGTGACCCCGGTCACCGCTGCGCCGTCGAGCCGGGCCGCCAGGCGGCCAGCCAGGTCGGCCCCCGCCGCGTCCGAGGCCAAGCAGACGATGGAGGCTCCGGACGCGTCCACCGCCCGCTCGAGAGCCACCCGGTGCTCCTCGGCCACGAAGCGATCGGACACGCCCTCCGCCGCCGCGTAGCCGCGCTTCACGCCCAGGGACAGCGCCTCCCGGGCCGCCGCCTCGGCCCCCCGGCCCACCGCCACGGCGTGAAGCGCGCCATCCCGGCGATCCGCCACCTCACCGGCGAAGGCGAGAAGCGAGCGGGCGTCGTCGTCCAGGGCTCCGTCGGAATGGGCCAGGTACGCCAGAACGTCGCTCACGGGTCCAGGTTCCTCGCGAGGCCCGGTGGGTCGGCCGCCCTCACAGGACCTGCTCCCGGGCAAGGCGGTCGAGGAGCGCGCCGGCGATCGCCGGGCCGTCCTCCCCTTCGACCCGCTCGCACTCCCCACGCGCCTCGGGCTCGAGGAGCCGCCGGAGCCGGGTCCTGGGCCCGGGGCTCACCCCGGTCTTCAGCTCGTCGGGTCCCAGGACCCGGATCGGCTTGCCCTTGGAAAGCATCACGTCCCGGACCTTGGGCATGCGGGGGACGTTGGCGTCTGAGCTGGTCACCGTGACCACCACCGGCGGCTCCGCGGTCAGGACCTCGATCAGGCCGTCCGTCTCCCGCTCCACCCGAAGCCTCCCCTCCTCGAGGTCGACCCGTCGGGCGATCGTGACGCAGGGCAGATCCAGGGCCTCGGCGATCGCCGGCCCCACGACGCCCTCCTCCACGTCGCTGGCCTCCCGGCCGCAGAGGATCAGGTCTGCGCCCCCCAGGGCCTTCACCGCCGCGGCCAGGATCAGCCCCACGGTGATCCCGTCGAGCTCCCCCCACGACGGGTCCCAGACCCGCACGCCCCGGTCCGCCGTGAGGGCGAGCCCCCGCCGGAGGGCGTCGTCCATCTCCTCGCCGCCCACGGCCAGGCCGATCACCTCGCCCTCCCCCGCCTCGTCCCTGAGCTGGACCGCCGTCTCCACGGCGTTCTCGCCGTAGGAGTCGATGACCCGGGACTCGGGGATCCCCCGGACCTCCGGGCTCCTGCCGTCGTCGGCGACGTGGAACGCGCCCGGGGGGATCTCGGGGTCCAGGACCTGCTTCACGCAGCAGACGATCTTCACGGGCGCGCCGTCAACCGGTGGCGAAGCGGCCGGCGGTGCGGCCGGCGATCCGCCCGAAGACGGCCCCCGAGCTGAGTCCCGTCCCCCCGGCGTAGTTGTGGTAGTAGAGCCCGCCCACCAGCTCCCCGGCGGCGGCGAGCCCGGCGATGGGGTGGTCGTCCAGGTCGAGGACCCGGGCGTCGGTGTCCACCTTCAGGCCGCCGAAGGTGAAGGTGATCCCGCAGGTGACGGCGTAGCCCATATAGGGGGGCTTCTCCAGGGGGAGGGCCCAGTTGGACTTGGGCGGGTCGATCCCCACCGTGCGCTTCCCGTCGAGGACCGCCGGCCGGAACTCGTCGTCGGTCACCGACGCGTTGAACGCCTCCACCGTCCGATCCAGCCCCTCGGGGTCGATCCCGAGCTCGGTGGCCACCTCCTCCAGGGAGTCGGACTCGGCCTTCGTCACCTCCCGGATCGTGTACTCGTCCCGGAGGAGGTGGGTCACCTGGGAGTCGAAGATCTGGAACGCCACCCGCCCCGGCTGGTTCAGGATCTCCCTGCCGTACTTCGCGTAGGTGTAGTTCCGGAAGTCGGCCCCCTCGTCCACGAAGCGCTTCCCGTCCCGGTTCACGACGATCCCCAGGGGATAGGAGTGCTTCTGGTACCCGTCGCCCACCTTCCGGTCGCCGGTGGGCGGAGCGTTGGCGTCCCACGCCACGGCGTGACAGCCGCTGAAGTTCCCGTAGGGCCGGGCGCCCGCCTCCATCGCCATGGTGAGGCCGTCGCCGGTGTTGTGGGCGGTGCCCCGGACCTTCGCCACGTCCCAGTTGGGTCCCAGATACTTCGCACGCATCTCGGGGTTCGCCTCGAAGCCGCCGGTGGCCAGGACCACGGCTCCGGCCCGGATCCGGCTCTCCGCGCCCTCGCTCCGGACCACGATTCCCTCGATCCGACCCTCGTCGGAGACGATCAGCGACCGGGCCCGGGTCTCGTAGCGGATCTCGACCCCATCGCTCTCGGCGATCTCGCAGAGGCCGTCCACGAGCCCCGGTCCGCCGCCGGCGTACTCCACCGGCGCGTTGCCCCAGAACTTGAAGACATCCCCGGACTCGAACGCCTGCCGGCCCAGGGCGAGGGAGAAGCGCAGCCCCTTCCCGGCCAGCCACTCCATGGTGGGATAGGCCCGGGAGACCAGAACCGAGATCAGCTCCGGGTCGGCCTCGTAGTCCGTGACCCGGGCCAGGTCCTCGAAGAACTGCTCCTCTCCGTACGAGCCCACGTCGATCCGCTCGACCTCGTCGTCGCTGAGGTCGGGGATCAGCGCCCGGATCTCGTCGATCCCCGCGTAGGGGAAGCGGACCAGCCCGCCGACGAAGTACGAGTTCCCCCCCCGCTCGTGCTCGGGCGCCGCCTCCAGGACCAGCACGTCCGCCCCCTCCTCCCGGGCGGAGAGGGCCGCGCACAGGGCGGCGTTGCCCGCCCCGGCGACCACCACGTCCCACCGCTCGTTTCCCATCGATGCGAAGCGCTCCGGATTCGTGATCTCGATCTCGTCGGGACGTCCTCCCGCGTGAGGTCGTCCCCGGGGCCCCCATGATACCGAACCCCCCACCGACGGCGCATCCGGTGGAGGGGGCCTGGCCCCGGCGGCGGCGGTGGCGCACTCTGAACCCCGGCCCCGCCGCGGGCCACACGCGAACGCGCGACCTTTCCGGGAGGCCGAGATGCGCTGGAGCCCGATCACCACCGAGCGATCCCCGCGAGCGTCCTCGATCTGCCCCGCCGGCGGGGTCGGGTCGTGCCGGAGGCCGCTCCCCGCAGCCCCTCCCATCCTCTCGGGTCTCGGTCTCTTCGTCGCCCTGACCCTCGCCGCGACTACCGTCGCCGCCCAGCAGGACCTCGTCTATCCCGGCCCCATGCCCGGAGGCTACCCCTCCATGGACGGGGAGTACGGGGCGGCCAAGATGTACATGGAGAGCTACTTTCCGCCCCCGGTGACGGCCTCGCCCACCTATCCCGCCTGGGCGCCTGACGGCCGCTCCCTGGCCTTCGCGGCCCACGGCCGAATCTGGCGGGTGCCGGTGGAGGGGGGCACGGCGACGCAGCTCACCACGGGACCGGGCTATCACTCCCAGCCGAGCTGGTCCCCGGACGGCCGCTATCTGGCCTACACCGCCGACGTGGACCGGAACATCGATGTCTACATCCTGGACCGGGAGACCGGCGAGGCCCGCCGGGCGACCGAGAGCCCCCACCTGGACCTCCGCCCCCGCTGGTCGCCGGACGGATCCGGGGTGCTCTTCACCACCTCCCGGGACGGGACCTTCGACCTGTGGGCGTACGACGTGGCGAGCCGCTCGCTCGGCCCCGTCGTCTCCGACACGGCCCAGCACGACATGGCCGGCGACTGGGTGGGCAGGACGGGCGACCTGGTCTTCGTCTCGGAGCGGGGCGAGGCGGCCCTGGGCTCGGGATCTCTGTGGCGCTGGCTCGCGGCCGAGGGCCGGGCGGAGCGTCTGCTGCGGGTGGAGACCAACTACCAGGCCGCTCCGGTCGTGGCGCGCCACGGCGGCTCGGTGGCCTACGTCACCGACGCGTCGGGGAACAACGACCTCTACCTGGTCCCCTCCCGGAGGTCGGCGGTGGGGATCCAGCCCGTTCGCCTGACCCACAGCCCGGCCGACGAGTACTTCCCCGCCTGGTCGCCCGACGGGGAGCGCCTGGCCTACGCCCGGAACGGCGGGACCGGCGAGGGGGAGCGGACCGCGGACCGGGGGATGGGCTTCGCCCTCTACACCGTGGGCAGGGGCGGGGGCGCGGCGCGGCGGGTGGAGATCGAGGACTACGCCTGGGCCGAGCCCGGCGGGCACCTCCGGGTCCGGGTGAGCGGCGCCGACGGTGAGCTCCTCCCCTCCCGCGTCTACCTCCGGGGGTCCGACGGGCGTGCCTACTTCCCGGAGACGAGCTTCCCCCGGGTCTCCAGCGTGACCGAGGACTACTACTTCCACACCGACGGCGCCTTCTCCCTGCGCCTCCCCCCGGGCGAGGCCCGCCTCGAGGTCTGGCGCGGCTTCGAGTACGAGCCCGTCTCCCGGACCGTGGAGGTGCGGGCCGGGGAGTGGACGACGGTGGAGGTGGAGCTCCGTCGGTGGATCGACATGGCCGGCCGGGGATGGTACTCCGGCGACAACCACATCCACCCCAACTACGGGGGTCACTATCGCATCACCCCCGAGGATCTCCGCAACAAGGCGTGGGCCGAGGACCTGAACGTGGCGAACGGGATGATCGCCAACTACTGGGGCAACAGCCGGGTGGAGGACCTGGAGCACTTTCTCGGCCACCCCCACCCCCACACGGGCGAGCGGACCGTCGTCTACTACAACGAGGAGTACCGCCCCAGCTACTTCGCCCACCTCTCCCTCCTCAACCTGATCGAGCTCGTCACGCCCTTCTACATCGGCTACGAGGGCACCGCCCACCACGCCCTCTATCCGGACAACGCCACCGTCCTGCGCCACGTCCACGAGCAGGGGGGCATCGGCGGCTACGTCCATCCCTTCGGCCTGAGCCACCGGGAGCCGGACGCCGCCGGGGTGGGCTACACCCGGGAGCTCCCCGTGGACGCGATCCTGGGAGTCGCGGACTTCGTGGACGTGGCGTGCATCTGGAGCGACGAGCTGGCCACCGCCGAGGTCTGGTACCGGCTCCTGAACACGGGATCCCGGATCCCGGCCACGGCGGGGACCGACGCGATGACCGACATCTGGCGGCATCCCGCCGTGGGCACCACCCGCTCGTACGTGTACACGGGGGACGGGGAGCTGGACTACGACCGCTGGGCCGAGGCCCTGGCGGCGGGGCGGGCCTTCGTGACCAGCGGGCCGATCCTCACCTTCGAGGTCTCGGGCCGGGGGATGGGCGAGGAGCTCGCCGTCCCCGCGGGCGAGGTTGTGGAGGTCTCGGCCACGGCTCGATCGATCGTGCCCATGCACCGCCTGGAGATCGTCCGGAACGGCGAGATCGTCCATACCGTCGAGGCCACCGGCGAGGGGAGGGAGATCGAGGCCGAGCTCCGGCTCCCGGTGGAGGGGAGCGGCTGGATCGCCGCCCGGGTCCTGGGCCCCACCCAGCACGGGGTGATGGACGCCTACCTCTTCGCCCATACGAACCCCGTCTTCGTCGTCGCCGACGGCGAGCCGATCCGCTCCGCCGAGGACGCCGCCTACTTCGTCCGCTGGATCGACGAGGTGCTGGCAGAGCTCGAGGCCATGGACCGCTGGGACGACCCGGCCCACAAGGAGGAGGTGCTGGCGACCTTCCGGGAGGGGCGGGCGCTGTACCAGGACCAGGTGGAGGCGGGAGGCCGGTAGGGCAGCGCCCCTTCCCGGCTCCGGGCCGCTCGGGGAGGAAGCTTCTCAGGGCCGGGCGAGACCCCGGCAGACCGTCCCCGGATTCGGGAGCCGTCACCCGATTTGGGATCCTTGCTGGCTCCGGATTCCGGGAACATCTTGATGCCGTGACGGGCAGCCCCATGCAACCCTTCTCGGCGAGCCGCGCCGACCATGAGCGCCCCCTCGCAGAACCCCCTGAAGCGCCTGATCGGCGAGATCCACCGCCGCTCCCTCTGGCAGGTGCTGGCGATCTACGTCGTCGCGTCGTGGATCGTCTTCGAGGTGGTCCAGACCCTGACCGAGGGTCTCGGGCTTCCCGCCTGGTTTCCGTCATTCGCGTTCGTGCTGCTCCTGATCGGGCTTCCGATCGTCCTGGCCACGGCGTTCGTCCAGGAAGGCGGGCCGGGAGTCGCCGCCCCGGAATCCCTCGAGGGCCTGGACACGGTCTTCACCCAGGACGAGCTCGATGGCGATGAGGGAGACGGGCGGGTGCACTCCCTTCTGACGTGGCAGAACGCGATCGGGGGAGGGATCCTCGCCTTCGCCCTCTGGGGCGTCGTGGCGGCGGGCTGGATCCTCTTCGGCGGCTCCCCCCGGGACGCCGGCCCCCGGCCCCTCGTGGCGGCCGACGACACCCGGCCCGTCCTGGCCGTGCTTCCCTTCGAGAACCTGAGCGCCAGCGAGGAGAACGAGTACTTCGCCCGGGGGATGCACGAGGCGATCCTCACGAACCTGGCACGGGTGAACGACCTGACGGTCCTCTCCAGGACCTCGGTGATGCAGTACGCGAACACGGAGAAGAGCGTGCGCGCGATCGCCGAGGAGCTGGGCGCCGCCGCGGTCATGGAGGGAAGCGTCCAGCGATCCGGCGACCGGATCCGGGTGACGATCCAGCTCATCGACGCCCGCTCCGACGCCCACCTCTGGGCCGACTCCTACGACCGGATCCTGGAAGACGTCTTCGCGGTCCAGAGCGACGTGGCCCGGAAGGTCTCCGACGCCCTTCAGGCCACCCTCACGCCCTCCGAGGAGCGGCGGATCGAGCGGCAACCCACGGAGAGCCTCACGGCCTACGACGTCTATCTCAAGGCTCGGCAGGCGTACGACCGGTTCACCCGGGAGGACAACGACGAGGCGGTGCGGCTCTACAAGGAAGCGATCGCGATCGACCCCTCCTATGCCCTGGCCTGGGCCGGCCTGGCGAATGCCCACGGCCTCCGCGTGGTGAACTACGGGCAGGCCACCCACTGGGCGGACTCCGCGATCGCCGCCGCCCGGCGGGCCGTGGAGCTGGATCCGGAGCTGGACGAGGCCCACAAGGCCCTGGGTGTGGCCTATTTCGCCCGGGGATGGATTCGCCGGAGCGTGGAAGCGAACCTCCGAGCGGTAGAGCTCAACCCGAACCACTCCGCCGCGGTCAACAACATCGGTGTCGCATACACCTACCTCGGCCGCCTCGACGAGGCCAGGATCTATCATCGGCGCGCTCTGCGACTCATGCCCAACAACCCCGTGACCCGGGGCAACGTCGTATGGGATTACGCCAACCTCGGGGACACCGCCGAAGCCGAACGATGGCTCCGTGAAGCGGAGACCCTGGCTCCCAGAGGGAGCCACACCCTCTTGGCCAGGACGGGGCTCCACCTGGCGAAGGGAGATCCCGAGCGGGCCCTCCAGCCCCCCCTTCGCTGGACGGAGCTCGAGCCGGCGAGCCCGGCGGCATGGGAGAACGCGGCCCGAATCGCTCTCTTCGCGCGGGATTTCGAGACCGCCCGTCGCACGGCCCGGCGAGCCCTGGGGCTGAACCCCGGAGGCTCCGTCCTGGACGACAAGCCGGCCCGCAGCATGCTCGGTTGGGCGCTCGTGCGTCTGGGAGAAAGGGCGGCCGGCGAGGCCGAGCTCCGGGCCGTCGTGCAGCGGGCGCGGGAGGAGCTGGAGCGGGGGTCCGAGTATCCCCAGCTCCCGTGGGAGCTGGGAGCGACACACGCGGCCCTGGGGAATCGGGACGAGGCCCTCCGCTGGCTGGAGCGGGGGTACGAGGCCGGATACCGCTGGTACAACTACGCTCGCTACGACCCCATGCTCGACCCGGTCCGGGAGACCGCCCGCTTCCGGAAGCTCATGGCGGACATGAAGGCCGACATCGCGACGATGCGGGAGCGGGCGATCGAGGAGGAGCGGACCGCCGGGCTGCGGTGAGGCCCCCTTCGAACGCCCTCCCGAGCGGCGCCTGCCGGAACCACGGGACCGGCACCGCCCCGAGCCCGGGAGTCGGGGCCTCCCCGTCCCCTACTCCGCCCGGTCGATCGCCGGGTCCGGCTCCTCCCCCAGGAACTCGAACCACGCCTTCTTCGCGCACGGGCAGTGCTTCGCGGCCTCCACCAGGTCCATGAACCCCTCCACCGTCCGGCCGAAGCGGTCCGCGAGGGACTCGCTGGCGATGGCGCCGTCCCCGTCGAAGGCGTCGTGGGCCCGGGCCAGGGAGAACATGTCGGGATAGACCCGGGCGCCCAGGTGCTCGAGGGGGATGCGGAGAGACCAGAGGCCGCGGTTGCCGCCGACCATCGACGGGGAGGCGGACATCAGCAGCCCGTGGCGCTCGTTGAAGGGCTGGGGACGGTATCTCGACACCCAGTCCACCGCGTTCTTGAGCGCTCCCGGCATGGAGAAGTTGTACTCCGGGGACACGATGACGAAGGCGTCGTTGGCCTCGAGGCGGCTCCGGAGCTCCTCGGCGCCGGGCGGGAAGCCCTCCCCGTCCTGGACGTCCTGGCTGTAGGACGGGCAGTCGAACTCCTCCATGGTGGCCAGATCGGCGGAGCCCCCGTGGGCCTCGACGACCCGGCCGGCCAGCTCCGCCAGACGGGAGTTGAGGGAACCGGCCCTCAGCGACGCTGAGAACACCAGGAAGCGGACCGGCTCACGCTCGGTCATGGGTTCCTCCTTCTCGGAGAGTGGTCACCGACGGCCGCGCGGAAGACCGCGATGGGCATCTCGCGGCTCGAAGCGTAGCAGAACGCTTTCCCCGCCATCCAGCCCAGCTCCCCCAGCACCTCCACCTCCCGGATCCCGGTCGGCGATCGGAAGAGCTCTTCGGTCCCGGACACGGTAAGGACCCGGGCGCCCCCCTGTCGGTACCGGACGGTCAGCCCTTCAGGTGTGCGAGGCCGCCGTCCACCGACACCGTCTGCCCGGTCACCCAGGATGCCTCGTCGGGATCCAGAAGCCACGCGGCCGCCGCGGCCACGTCCGCCGGACGCCCCAGCCGCTCCAGCGCGTGCATCGCCAGCGACCGCTCCCTGCCCTTTTCGCTTCCGGTGATCTGCTCGCTCATGGGCGTTTCCACCAGTCCCGGAGCGAGCGCGTTGACCCGGACGCCCCACGGCGCATAGGTGGCCGCCGCGGAGCGGGCCAGGGCCGAGACGCCCCCCTTGGCGGCCGCGATCGCCTCGTGGTTGGGCAGGCCGGCCCGGGCGGCCGCCGAGGAGATCGGCAGCACGGCCCCTCCCCCGGCCGACCGGAGCGCGGGCGCCGCCGCCCGAACCACGAGGAAAGCGGAAGTGAGGTTGACCGCCAGCACCTCGCCGAACTCTTCGGGCGAGGTGAGGTGGGCGGGCTTCAGTAGGATCGAGCCGGCGAAGTTGGCCACGCCCACGAGACGACCCTCTTGAGCCGCGGCCTCCAGGGCGGCGTGGACCGCATCGGGGTCCGTCACGTCGCATTCGACGAAGGCGCCTGCGATCTCGTCGGCCAACGCTGTTCCCCGCTCACGGTTCAGCCCGGCCACGACGCAGCGGAAGCCTTTCTCGGCGAGACGGCGGGCGGTGGCCGAACCCATCCCACCGTACCCGCCGAAGAGAAGCTGAACCCGGGGAGCGTCGGTTGCCGGAGGCTTCGATGTCATCGGTTCTCTGCGCTGAGCGGAAAGGGGGGCTCGTGCCCCTTGTGTATAATGAATGTCTAAGTATATTTCCGTCGTGTTTGAGGTTTGTCAAGAAGCTGGCCGGCAGTTCCGCGTACGCCGGCCACGGTCCCTCGATCTCAGTCAGGAGAGGTCATCGTGTCGATCTCGATCGCGACGGTTCTTCAGGTGGTGGTGGGTCTCGGGCTCCTCAACGTCTGGCTGGTCAGGGCCGGCCGGGAGACGTCCTATCGCGGCGGCGACGCCCGCACCCTCAAGGAGGAGTTCGCCGAATACGGGCTGCCCGAGGGGGCGTTCTACGGGGTCGGAGCCCTGAAGATCGGCTCCGGGATCGCGCTCCTGGCCGGCGTCTGGGTGCCCGCTCTCGTCCTGCCGGCGGCGGGTGTGGTGGCCGTCCTCATGCTGGGCGCCCTGGCCATGCACGTGAAGGTGGGAGATCCGCTGATCCGCTCGGTGCCGGCCGCTCTCATGCTCGTCATGAGCACGGTCCTCGTGGGGCTCACCTACGCCTGAGGCACGGGGCCGGGGTCGGCTTCGACGTCGCCCCGGCTCGCGAGCCCGCGCGCCCGCCGCGCTTGGTCAGGTCCGGGGCTCGATACGGATCTCCAGCCCCGCCCTCCCCGTCCGGCACGGCCACAGCGGCGTCACCGACTCACCCTGGACGGTGGCCTCGGGCCCTTCCTCCGACCGGGAGATCGTCTCGATCGGATGGCGCCAGACCGCGGCGGGCTCCGGGTCCCACACCAGCTCGACCTCCAGCGCCAGCGCACTGGCCAGGGAGAGCTCGGGGGCGAAGCGGGCGTCGGGCGGAAAGTCGGCCGGGTCCCATCGCCAGGCGACCCTCAGGCTTCCGTCCTCGCGAAAGACGAGGACTTTCTCCAGGGTCCCCGGGGGGTCGGTGGTCATGCGCACGACGATTCCGGCGTCTCCCTTCTCCACCTCCGCCTCCATCGTCGTCCGGGCCCAGGAGAGGAGCGGATCGTACTCCGCCCGGGCGTAGGCGGCCTCTTCCAGCTCCGCCGCCAGGACCCGCTCCGCCAGGAGGGCCCGGACGTTCCGGTCCACCGGCGGCAGCTCCTCGAAGGAGACCTCCTCCTCACGATGGTGGATCGAGGGCATGCCGCGGTCGTCGGGCGCCTCCCGATCCTCCCTGTCCGGACCGTTCTCCCGGCTCCCACCGCGCTCCCGGGCCACCCCTTCCGCGCCGTCCGCCCGGGCCCGCCGGTGATAGCTCTCCCGTCTACGGGTGAGGACGTCTGCCAGGTTGCCGCCCGGCCCGAAGAGCGTGAGCTCGGTCACGGCCCCGCCCCGGGCCGGCCGCACCACCGCCGAGAACGCGGATCCGTGGATCCAGAGGTCCCCCGTCCCCTCCCCATGGAAATCCAGGCGCTCCACCTCCAGGGCCTCGCCAGCCCGGAGCTCGGCCTCGGCCTCGGCGAGGTTCGCCCAGACGGCCTCCCGGAGGTGACGGAGATAGAGGCCGCCGAAGACCCCGTGCCAGTACGCGTCGTTGCACTGGGCGCGCCCCACGGCGCGGCGGGCGCCGGGGGGATCGCCCCGCTCCCGGCAGAGCGCCGACAGCGCCAGGGTCTTCCGGTGCATCCGATTGGCCTCGGCGTAGCGGGCGAGGAAGTTCCTCCAGTGGCCTCCCCGGAGGAGGGCCCGCAACTCGGGCTCCTCGTCCTCGAGCTCCTCCTCGAGCCGCTCCCGCCGGGCCGCGGCCTCCGGGGGCAGGGTCCACCCCTCCATCTCCCGGTACGAGGCGGTGGGCAGGTAGGCGAGCCCGGCGGCGGGGACGGTGGCCAGGGCCTCGGACGGGGACGTCAGGCGCACGGTCCCCTCCTCGCGGAGGCTCTCCATCTCGTCGAGGAAGCGCTCGAGCCACCCCCTCTCCCACACCCACTCCAGGGTCCCGGGCGACCCGCCGAACTTCTCGCCGTCATCGGCCAGGACGACCAGGGGCTGGCGGGCGGCGGCCAGGCGACGGAAGTGGCCGCCGATCTCGTCGGGAGGACGAAAGGGGGTCAGGTAGCGGAGGCGCTCGTCGATGGAGAGGAGGGAGAGGGAGCGCCCGTGGGAGCCGGTGCGCCAGGGACGGTGCAGCTCCCGCCGCTCGTACCCCGCGGCCAGGAAGTGGCGGTCGTCCACGAAGACGTATTCCACGCCGGCGTCGGCCAGGTCCCCGGCCAGCCCCGGCTCCCACACCCGCTCTGTGAGCCAGAGCCCCCGGGCGTCCGCGCCGAAGCGGCGCTCCAGCCACTCACGCATCCAGCCGATCTGTGTGAGGCGGTCCTCCCTCGCCAGCGCGGGAAGGACCGGTTCGTAGAAGCCCGAAAGGAGGAGCTCCAGATCCCCCTCCGACGCCAGGCGACCCACCCGGTCCAGGAGCGCGTGTCCGTCGGCCTCGAGCCACTCCAGGAGGGGGCCCGAGACGTGGAGCGCCAGGGGCAGCAGGATGTCCCGCTCCGCAAGCCGCTGGAGGAGGGGCAGATACACCTCCTGGGCGTGGCTCCGGAAGACCCGGTCGAAGTTCCCCACGGGCTGATGGAGATGGATCCCGAAGACGAAACTGACGGGCGCGCCCGGGGGAGCCACGTCCAGGGCTGCGCCGGGGGCGAATCCCAGGCCCTCGGCGGCGCGGCGGAGGGGCTCCGGAAGCGTCTCCCGGGCCAGGGCGACCCCCAGCTCGGTTCCCGCCTCGAAGGGCAGCTCCACCCCGGCCTCCTCGGCTCGGTCCGCCCGGCGAAGCACCTCGTCGGCCGCCTCGGAGCCGGGCTCCCGGACGAGGCGCCGCACCGCCGCGGCCAGCTCCCGGGCCACCTTTTCCTCGGGTCCCCGCTCGGCCATGCGCTTCGGGCTGGGGGGTGGGTGGCGGGGCGGGGTCCCCGGCCCGGCCGGATCGGTGGGCGGCGCGTCGGCCGACGGGGGCGCCCGCCGCCCGGGTCCGGCCCGGATCACGTCGTCCCAGAGCCGCCGGCCGTCCCCGGCCTCCGGATCGCCGCTCTCCGCCTCGGCGAGGCGACCGCGGAGCTTCCCCTCCAGCTCCGACGCCGCCCCTCCCAGTCAGTCGAGGGCGTCCAGGGCGTGGGCCGCGTAGCGGAGAGCACCTGCAGGGGCTCGAGGCCCGCCAGGTCGTCGAAGAACCACCCGCAGGAGGTGTGCGGAGCGCATCCCGCTCCATCTCCAGGAGGATGAGCGCCCGCGCCGCCTCGTCGTCGTCCAGGGGACGGGCGGCGTGGCGCTCCACCATCTCCCTCCGGGTCCCCGGGTCGGCGCCCAGGACCGCCCCGTACGCGTCCCTCGCCACCCAGGGATCCTCGAAGAGATCTCCCGCGTCCTCCTCGAAGTGGCGGTGCAACCCGCCGGCGAGCTCGTCCAGGGCGTCCCGGAGCACCGCCCGCCACTCCTGCCGAGGCGGCTCGCTGGTGTCGAGCCGACAGCCGCACTCCTCCTTCCAGCGGCCTACCCCGTGGACGCACGACCAGGAGCTCCGCTCCACCAGCTCCACCGGCTGTCGGGGGGGGGCGTGCGGGCCAGGACGGCGCCGAAGCCCTCCATGCGCGCGTCGGCTCGCCGGCCCACGGTGCTCACGAAGGCGCCCAGGGCCATGTCGGCGAAGCGCTGGTGGTGCCCGAAGGTCTCGCCGTCGGTGGCGAGGCTGACCACCGAGCGGGGGTCTCGGGGTCGGCCATGCGCCGCACCCAGGCCCGGGCGTCCTCGGCCAGGGACCCGAACGCCACGTCGTGGGAGAGGGGCCCGTCGTAGACGAAGACCGCCATCGATCGCCCGCCGGGGAGATCGACCCGGCCCGGCAGTCCTCCCTCCGGGACGGTCTCCACCTGGTCCGGGCCCAGCACCGTGAAGCGGATCCCGTCCTCGGCCAGGACCTCCAGGGTCTCGGTGTCCACGGCGGCCTCGGGGAGCCACATTCCCTCGGGCTCCCGGCCGAATCGGCGTCGGAAGTCGGCGATCCCCCAGCGGACCTCGGTCGCCTTGTCCCGTCGGGAGGCCAGGGGGAGGATCACGTGGTGATAGGGACTGGCCAGGGGGTTTCCGTGGCCGGTGCGCGCCACGGAGCGGGCGTCGGCTTCCAGGAACGCCCGGTAGGTCTCGGGCTTCTCCCGGGCGAGCCAGGAGAGGAGGGTGGGGCCGAGGAGATCGGCGAGTCGTGGAGGGTGGCCGAGCTGCTGGGGAGCAAGGGGATCCCGAACCGGGTGGACTCGTGGGGCCCCGACTGGATGCACGACTGGCCCACCTGGCGGAAGATGCTCCACGCGTATGTGCCCGAGCTGATTCCGGAGGGGCCCTCCGCGACCCCGTGGGACGGGAGTGAGTGAGCCCGCCCCTGCTCGCTCACTCGAAGGGAGCCACCCTCCGGGGCGACCACGCCATCCCGTCGGGCGCCTCGTGGCCCGTGGCCAGCGTCCGGACGGCCCGGGGTCGGTCCGGATCCCAGATCAGGATCTCACCCGTGGCCCGGTCGCTGAGGAACGCCGAGGAGCCGTGGGCCAGGATGCCGAAGCCCCCGCCCTCGCCGACCGAGGCGTTCTCCAGCAGCTGCCTGGATTCGAGGTCGTAGACCGCCACGGATCCCCCCGCTGCGCCGTTCGGCACCAGGGCCCGGCCCGTCGAGGTGATCTCCACCCGCCGGGGGTCCGGAGGGGTCTCCAGGGTGGCCACGACCTCCAGATTGCCGGCGTCGACGATCGAGATCGTGCGGGCGGCCCGGTTGGCCACCCAGATCTCCCCGTTCTCGGGCGAGACCGCGATCCCCTCCGCTCCCTCGCCGGTCGGGATCACCACCGGCCCGCGGCCCTCCTCCAGGAAGACCACGGAGAGGGTGCCCTCGGCGCCGCGGCTCGTCACGTACGCCCGCCGGCCGCCGGGGCTCAGGCGGACCATGTGCCCCTCCCTGCCCCCGGTGGGATAGGTGCGCAGCACCTCCAGCTCCACCGCGTCCACCAGGGCCAGACGGTCCGACATCTCCATGGTGGCCACGGCGCGGCGGCCGCCCGGGAGGAACGCCATGCTGTGGGGCCGGGAGCGCTCTCCCAGGTCGATCCGCCCCCTCTCCCGCGCCTCGGTCAGGTCGAAGACCACCAGCCGTCGGCCGGGCTCGTCGCCCGAGCCGTACTCCCCGGTGAGCGCCCACCGGCCGTTCGGGGAGACGGCGACCTCGTGGGGAATCCGGGGGCCGACGGGGAGGCGGGCCACCTCGACCCCGAGCTCGAGGTCGAAGAAGGAGACGCTCCCTCCCCGCCGGTTCGCCACCACGAGGGTGCCGGCAGGACCCTGCGTAGGGGCCGCCTGGACTCCGGCGGACCCCGGCTCCCCGGCCGCGGTGCCCGGGCTGGCCGCTCCAGGTGCCTGGGCCGCCGCCTCCGCGTCGGTCGGTCCCGGGGCCTGCCCGGGGGCCAGGAGAAGGAGGAGCGTGAGGAAGGACAGGCGCGGCCGCGACGGTGGGATCATGGATCGGTCGTCCGGGAGGCGCTGGGGTCGCGGAAGAGCGACCGACGACGACCGTATCCTTGGATGCCGTGGGCTTCGCAGGCAAGCGGAACGGGCCGCGTTTTCCCGAACCCGGGGGTGAGATCTCCGACGATGGATGCGCGGGCCGGGAGCTCTCGTCGCCGTCCCTGGCACGTGGCTTGCGACCGTAGCTGGACGGGGAAGGAGCCCCACGAAGACACGGTTCCCATGTATCTTCGTTCATGAGAGGCCCGATTCACGCGCCGCCGACCGAAGCCCTTCTTCGGCTTCCACAGGAGCTCTTCCGATGATGTGCAGCCGACCGACGCTCGCTCTGACGGCGACCCTGCTCGCGGCGGTCCTCCACGCGCCGCCCGCATCGGCCCAGCAGCTCGAGTCGCAGATCCAGGAGCTCGAGACCCGGGTGCAGGCCGGACGGAGCGAGATGCTCCACCTCATCGCCCCGGAGCACTTCGCCGAGGCGGAGGAGCGCGTGAACGAAGCCCGGAGACGCTACGACGAGGGCGGCAACATCGGCGACATCCGCTCCGACCTGGGCGACGCCCGGGAGGCGCTGGGGCGCGCCGAAGAGCTCCGTGAGATGGGCGAGCTGATCCTCCGGGACGCCCTCTCCGCCCGGAGCGCGGCCCTGGTCGCCAACGCGCCGGAGTTCTCGCCCGAGGCGTGGTCCGACGCCGAGGGCAGGATCCGGAACGCGGGAGGGGAGATCGAGGAGGGGGATCAGAACGAGGCGCGATCCGAGGCGGCGATGGCGGTGGAGCGCTACCAGCGGGCCGAGCTTCTCGCGATCCGGCGCGACGTCCTCGGCTACACCCGGGAGCTCCGGGACGAGGCCCGGGATCGGGACGCCCACGAGAAGGCCCGCAGGACCTTCGCCAGAGGCGATTCCCTCCTGGCGGAAGCCGAGCGCATCCTGCAGGAGGACCGCTACCAGCAGGGCGAGGCCACGCGCACGGCCCGGGCCGCCGCCGAGGCCTACCAGAACGCCACCCGGATCGCGGGGCTCGTGGACCAGGTCCGGGAGGACGACGAGCGGGCGGTCGAGGCCCTGGTCCTGCGCTACGACGCCCAGCTCCAGCGGATCGCCGACGCCCTGAGCTTCACCGCGTCGTTCCACCAGGGACCCGAGCCCGTGGCGGAGGAGAGCGTGACGGCGATCGAGAGCCTCTACGAGCAGCGGACCAGCCTCCAGGAGGACGTCCGGGAGCGGGAGGAGCGGATCGCCGCCCTCCAGGCCCGGACCGACACCGTGGAGATGCGCCTCGGCCGCCTCGCGGATTCCCTGGGCGCCCGGGCGGAGATGGAGGCCTCACGGCGTCGGGAGACGACGGCGCGCCTGCGCGAGCGTCAGGAGAGGGAGCGCAGGGTGGAGCGCGTTCGAAACCTCTTCCCGTCCTCGGAAGCCGAGGTGCTCCTCCGGGGATCGGAGCTGATCGTCCGCCTCGTCGGCCTAACCTTTCCGGTGGGATCGTCGGAGATCCGGCCCGAGAACTTCTCCCTCCTCACCCGGGTGCAGGAGGCCCTGCGGCAGTTTCCCACCCGCCGGTCGCTGACGATCGCGGGCCACACCGACGCCCAGGGGCACGAGGACTACAACTACGCCCTGAGCGTGCGGCGGGCGGACGCGGTGCGGAGGTACCTGGTCGCGAACATGGGCATCCCCCGGTCCACGATCTCGGCCGTGGGCTACGGCGAGTCCCAGCCGGTGGCGACCAACGAGACCCGGGAAGGCCGGGCCCAGAACCGCCGGATCGACGTCATCATCGGGCTGCCGCCGATCCAGGGGGGCTGAGCGTTGACCGCACCCTTCCCGCGCCACTGCATCCTCGCCGCCGCTCTCGGGGCGGCCGCCGTCCTGACGCCGGGGATCGCCTCCGCCCAGGGAGCGGAGGCGGGCTCGATCGCCCGCGACTCCCGAGCGCACGAAGATCGAGGCTCCGTGGCGGCGAGCCTGGCGCCTTCGGCGGCGTCCGCCGCGCTTCTCCGACCGGTCGCGCCCCGGACCACCCCCGTCGTGGAGGCGCCTCGCCGCCCCGTGCCCGCGCCCCAGGCCCGGAACCGGCGCGGGGTGCCCTGGATGGTAGCCGGGGGTGGCGTCTTCCTCGCGGGTGCGATCGTCGGAGACGACGGTGGCACGGTCCTCATGCTCGGAGGGATCGGGCTGGGCACGTACGGAGCATTCGTATACTTCGGGGGGGCACGCTAGGAGTCATTGCCCACACCGGAGATAGGGACGGGGATCCGCTCCCGGGGACGACCATGAGACCGTCACCGATCCTCTTCGCTCTCCTCTGCGGCTGTCTCCTCCCCGGATGCGGCTCCGACGCTGCGGCCCCCGAGGACGGGCCCGAGGCGGACCCCCGGGATCCGGTGGGACGGATCGTCCTTTCCTACCTGCCCGTGGACCCTGACCGGGTCGTGGCGATGCAGCCCCTGGGGAACCTCAACGTCCTGCCCGAGGATCACGGAGGGTTCTACCTGCCCCCGGCGGGGCTCGGTGAGGCGCCCACCGTGCCGCTCTACGCGCCGGCGGACGGGAGAATCGTGGAGCTCGGGCTGGGCTGGGCCCCGTTCGCGGCTCCCTACGGCAACGATCTCGACTTCACGATCCGGGTGAGCACGACGACGATCGTCTCGTTCGCCCACATCTCGGACCTGGCTCCCGAGATCTGGGAGGCCGCGGGCGATCCCGACGTACCCGAGCTGGGCCCCCGCACCCACGTCCCCGTGGACATCGAGATCCGCGCCGGACAGGTGATCGGCTACGTGGGCGCCCAGGTCGGGATCGACTGGTACATCGGCGACTCCGAGCTCGAGCTGAGCTTCGTGAACCCCACCCGCTATCCCGATCCCTGGCTGATCACGGGGTGCTACCTCGACTACTACTCCGAGCCCCTGCGCGGCCAGCTCGCGGCACTCTCCCTACGGGACACGGAGCCGAAGTGCGGGAAGACCGACTTCGACGTCGCCGGCCGCATCGCCGGCAACTGGTTCCTGGAGGGGGAGGTGCCCGCGATCGCCTTCGACGACTACAGCACCCATCTGGCGATCGTCTACGACGAGTTCTACGGGGAGCGGATCGCCATCTCCGACGGCATCGCGCTGCGGCCCGACTCCCCCCACGAAGGGGACGAGAACTACGGGGCCAGCCGGGTCTTCTTGGTCGAGGGCAACGACCCCCCGCCCGAGACCGTCGGCGTGGACGACGGCCTCGTGAAGTACGGGATCATCCAGCGGCCGCCGCTCAGGGTGCCGGACCCGCCCGCCGACAGCGACGAGGTGATCGGGGTCTTCCTGGTCGAGATGATGGACCCGGAGCGCATCCGGGTCGAGCGGGTGATGGGGAAGACCCCCGCCGAGGTCTCCGACTTCGGGGGGAACGCGCGGATCTATGTGCGGTGAGGGGGCGGCAGGCGCCGCCTGCCGCCCCCGGCACCCGGCCGGCGCGTCAGCTGCCGGGCGTCTGGTTCGCCCACATGTAGTCGCTGTGGGCACGGCAGATGTCCGAGAACTCCTGCATCGCCAGCGGGTTGTGCTGGAAGGCCTCGGTGTACACGGCCCCCTGCATGTTCATCAGGGTCATGTGGTCCGCCCCGCTGATCGTCTCCAGCCTCCGGAACAGGCCACCCATCCGGTGGGCGTAGAAGCCGTAGGACGCCATGTGGCCCATGTCGATGTGCTTCTGGTAGAGGGGGGCCAGGATCTCGTTGAAGATCTCGTCGGCCCGCCCCTCCCGGGCCCGGTCGCACATGTGGTACGCGGAGATGGTGGCCCCTCCCACGGCATCGACGTCGGTCGTGGATTGGGAGGTGGCGACCCAGATGTAGTCGTCGTGGCCGGGGCAGGCCTCCCACAGCCCCGACGCGTCGTCGTCCTGGGTCAACCGGGTGCTCATCTCCTCCCGGGCCTCCATCATGGCGCCCATGTCGGTCCCGACGGTCGCCAGGAGACGGCGCCACTCGGCGCCCTGCTGGTGGACGAGCCAGACCCAGCCGGCGAGCCGCCCGGCGTCGATCTGGCTCTGGATCACCGGAGCCCAGACGTCCTCGACCACCTGGTCGGCCCGGGATTCCATGCCCTGGTCGCACCGGGGATACCTGCCGAAGATGATCCCCGGCGTGTCCTGGGCGCCGAGGGCGGGGGCCAGCAGGAGGAGCGCGGCGGCGAGGGTGAATCCCGTCTTCTTCATACCAGCCTCCTGGCGAGAGAAAGAGGGAAGGCGGACCTATATAGGATCGGAGAGATCCCTCGCGCCAGCTTTTTCTTTCGGAAGGCGAGTCGGTCGGGTCGGCCGGCGCTCCACGATCGTGGGTACGCGGGTCCGGCAGCACTGGAATCGAGGGTAGAGGATTCGAACCTCGGGCGTCATCGCCCCCAGCACCCGTCAGGCTGGCACCCCCATTCGGGCTGGGCGGGTCCGGCCGGACCCGGGGCGTCGGGGGGGCCTGGAGCCCAGGCCGAAACGCCCACGACCCAACCGCTTCCGTCGGGAGGACTCTGCGACGCGCCCTCCGGGCCGCGCGCCTCGTCCCCTTTCGACGTCCGTGTGGCACGGAGCGTCGTGACGGCACCGTCTCTCGTCGCTCCGAGAGACGGGAGGAACCCTTTTCGGGCCTCCGGAGCCTACCCATCGCAAGGGCCGCGCCAGGGCTCGGCCTCGAGCGGAGCGGCGAGGAAGGCCGCACGAGACGGTGGATTCGGCCCCGATCACATTTCCGATGATCCGGCGACGGGGCCCTGCACCGTCGCGTCCGCCCCTTCACCTGTCGGAAACATACGACGCCGGGTCGCCGTGCCCCGCGGCTAGCCCGCGCGGCTCACTGGGCTGCGCCCCGGGCGGCGATCGGCCACACCTCCTCCACCACGTCGTCCCGGGTCGCGTAGACCTGGTCGTAGAGGTTCACCACGGGGTCGCAGTGGGGGACGATCACCTCGAGCTTCTCGCCCACCGCGTAGGTGCGGCTCGGATCCTGGTACTCGAGACGGCCGAACTCGTCTCCCCAGGTGCGGTAGGCG
>JABAHQ010003537.1_pt2 | contig 34600 bp, 37 predicted proteins | sample 7062091 | NCBI WGS metagenome assembly JABAHQ01 (sample SAMN14534359, study PRJNA622989) | marine sediment metagenome | biome: marine biome [ENVO:00000428]; feature: marine pelagic biome [ENVO:01000023]; material: deep marine sediment [ENVO:00002113] | place: India: Gulf of Kutch | collected... | reverse complement strand
CCCGGCCGACCGGCCTTACATGGGTTGGAAGCCGTCTGATCCTCGATACAAGGTTGGTCGCCTCATGCTGCGCGCGAAGTACAACCCGGCGTATCCGTACCACACCACGATGATGAAACACGCAACGTGGATCGGTACGGAGCGTACGGTGAAAGCGCACGAAGAACGGCCGGACGGACGCGCGATGTCGATGACCACTCCGTACCAGTCGAACTTCCGGTACGGCGGTCAGCAGTCCATCACGCGGTCTTGGTTGATGCCGATGCATCAGACGGACAGTCTGTTCCATAAGGCAAAAACCAAGATGAAGTTCAAGCACGGGTACGAAGCGGACAACCATGCCGTTAACGCGGTTCCGAAAGAAACCTTGGTTAAGTTCTCCAAGGCGGAAGATGGTGGTCTGCATGGTAAGGGACTGTGGGAACCTGTTCGAACGGGTTACACCCCTGAGTCTCCGTTGAAAGACCGTTTCGCTGAGATGTATCTCGCAGGTCAATACACCCGCGTTAAGATCTAAGTGTTGTTTGGGGGCGGGCCCGAAAGGGCCCGCACCTGATACGGTTTTTCAAGCCATACTATTAACAACCAGAATCGAAGTTTTTACTGTTTCGATTTTAATGGAGGTTAAAAAATGCCTGAAGTATATAACTGGCAGTTGGGTCGGCGAGCGACCTACCGATATGAAGAGAAACACCCGAAGGAGCAGTTTACCTTCGTCTTCAATACGAACCGTTGTATCGCGTGTCAAACGTGTACGATGGCTCATAAGTCCACCTGGACCTTCTCGAAAGGGCAGGAGTATATGTGGTGGAACAACGTTGAGACGAAGCCTTACGGTGGATATCCTCAGTTCTGGGATTGGAAAATTCTGAAAATGCTGGAACAGTCCAATCCCGGTCAAAACGTATGGAACGTACGTAAGGTGGATAACGAGAAGCCTCACGGCGTTTACGAAGGTGTGACCATCTTCGAAGCTCCGGAAAAAATTGGTTTGAACCAAGAGGCTATCGGTTATGTTCCGACCGACGAAGAGTGGCGCTTCCCGAACTTCGGTGAAGATACCGCTCATGGTCGTGAGTTTACGCAGTCTCGCGAAGGGACCTTCGGCGGTGATAACGGGTGTAAATCCGTTTTGCCGGAACATAAAATCTGGTTCTTCTACCTGCAGCGGATTTGTAACCACTGTACCTATCCCGGCTGTCTGGCCGCTTGCCCGCGTAAAGCGATCTACAAGCGTCAGGAAGACGGAATCGTGCTCATCGACCAGTCTCGGTGTCGCGGTTACAAAAAATGTGTAGAACAGTGTCCTTACAAAAAGCCCATGTTCCGTGGTACGACCCGGATTTCCGAGAAATGTATCGCGTGTTACCCGCGGATCGAGGGACTGGATCCCTTGACCGAAGGTGACCAGATGGAAACCCGTTGTATGGCGGCCTGTGTTGGTAAGATTCGTCTGCAGGGTCTTGTTAAAGTCCAGAATGGCCGTTGGGTAAGCCAGATGGACAACCCGCAGTACTATCTGATCCGGCACCGGAAAGTGGCTCTGCCTCTGTACCCACAATTCGGTACGGAGCCGAACGGATATTATATTCCGTCACGTCACGTTCCGCGGGCTTACTCGCAGCAGATGTTTGGTCCTGGTGTTGACCATTCGATCGACCAGTACATGGTTCCGGACCGGGATCTGTTGGCAATTCTGCAGTTGTTCCGCACAACGCAGCGCATCATCTTCAGCTACAAAGTGGAAAAAGGTCCGAAGATTTTCGAAACCAACATCCACGGTAAGAAGTTTGAGATGTACAACGACACGGTCATCGGTATGAATAGAAAGGGTAAAGAAATCATCCGTGTAACGGTTGAGGAGCCCTTCTACGTCAGACCTGAGGAGCATCCGGGAGCTATCTAATCCAAAGCGATTTTCTCCCTTTCGGAGCGGGTTTCGGCCCGCTCCGGGGGAGGGTTGCTTGGGTTGCTATCCTGGAATAAAGCTGGTAAACCCGAAAACTGCTTAACAGGAGGAAAACCGTGAAATACAAAAATACGATCATCCTCGCCATGATTTTTGCGCTGGTTATGGGCTTTTCCATGACCGCAGGAGCGGTAACTGTCACGGCGGTAAAAGTTAAGGGTGCGATTCCTACCGACCCGTCCAATCTGTTTTGGTCGGAGCGTTATGGTAAAACCGCCCTGAAGCACCAAATCGTAGACTTGGATGCACAAATGATGGCTAACCCGATGTGGCCCAACCCCAGCACGAAGTATGTGTTCGTTAAGGCCGCAACGAACGGGAAAGAAATCGCTATCCATCTGGAATGGATCGATCCGACCCGTGATGACATCATGGTCCAGTCTCAGCAGTATAAAGATCAGGCAGCTGTTATGTTTCCTCTCAATCCCGCCGGTGAGTTCGTCATCACCATGGGGGGTGAGGAAGCGGACAAACGCGTCAACATCTGGCAATGGAAAGCCACCTGGGATAAAGAAGGTGCCGGAAAGAACGACAATTCCGCCATGCAGGATTTGGAAGATGCGTATGACTACATGGCTTTGGGTTCCGGTGGATACTATATGTATGAGCCGGATGGAAACCTGCAACTGAAGTCTGAATTGGGCTCCGGCCGGACCGGTAGTAAAGACCGCCGCGGTAAAGGTGGCGTGCATACCGGTGGTACTCAGGACATCAGTAACCGTGGAAGTATGGTAGACTTCGGCATGGGTAAAAACGAAGGTGTTTTCAACCCCGGCCGCGCTACCCATAACATCCTGTCTGACAATACCTTGAGACATTCTCCGGTTGAAGACCTGAACGCCAATGGCTTCAGCACTTTGACCACTCAAGCGAAGCAGAATGTTGATGGTAAAGGGAACTGGAATAACAACCGCTGGACCGTTGTTTTCAAGCGTACCTTGAAAACCAACGATGCCAACGATTCCCAGTTCACTTCTGGAACCACCCCGATGGCTATCGCTATCTGGAACGGTGGTAACAAAGAAAGAAACGGCCAGAAGGCTATCACCTTGTCGCCGGTTACTTTGAAATACTAATTTCAAAGAAACGAACGCAAAAAGGAACCCGGAAAGTGGTTATCCACTTTCCGGGTTTTTTTTGTTCCAACTCAACGGATTTACTCGACTTCCCACCCCATTTCCATCCAGCGATGCATCCCCCCCTGACTGACACAAACAATATTTTTTAAACCGGAACTTTCCAGAATATCGCTGGCATACTGGGCACGGCCTCCCATCTTGCAGTGAACATAAACCTTTTTATATTTTTTCAACTCCTCGGAAATCTCCCCAACACTTTCATGGTCATGATTCTGTGCGTTTTTGATATGGCCTTCGGCGAATTCCCCGGGAGACCGAACGTCCAGGATTAAATCATCCTCCCCCAGCTCCGGCAACAGCTCATGAAGTTTATCGATACTGATGTGTTCCATGTATCCCCTCTAAATGAAATTGAACAAAAATAATGAAAAATTATATCACGGTTTAACGGGGTTCTTCCCCCCGATCAGGAAATTTTTGGAAACCCCACGGCAAAGGAGGCAGAATTTGCCGGAAAGGGTGCCTTCAAAAACAGGCAAATACAATGCCGCGGTCATGATCAAAATCTCTGAAAACCCTTATATATAGGGCATGAGGGACCTTCCGGAATTTGAGAAGGGCCTGGGTTGAATTGGTACGAATTATGCAAAACACTTTGCGAGTCACTCTATCAAAAAAGGATACCCATGGTGGAAGGATTATATATTGCGGCTTCGGGCGGCATCCGGCAACAAAGAAAGCTGGAAACCATCAGTAATAACCTGGCCAATGTCAGCACCCAGGGATTCAAAAAAAATATCCTGATGTATCAGGAGCGGACGCCCCCTTTCGGAGACGATTTTAAAATGACGCAAACCCCGGGACTTCATACCCCCTATACAAACCAAATTAATGAAGTTTCCTACGTGGAAGTGACGCAATCCCGGACGGACTTCTCCCAGGGCCCCATGGTCAGTTCTGACAACCCCATGGATCTGGCACTGAATGGAGAAGGGTTTTTTGTCATCAAAACTCCGAACGGCCTCCGGTATACGCGGAATGGAACCTTCCATCTCGACGGATTGGGCCAGCTGGTCAACCATACCGGAGACCTGGTGATGACCCATGGGGGAAGCGGAATTATTGTTCCACAGAATACTGAACGTCTCAGCGTGGATCCGGACGGAACCGTCTTTGGCGGCCGGGGATTGGAACTGGTTCCGCTGGACCAGCTCAAAATCATGAAATTCCAAAATAATAATAATTTAATTAAAGAAGGCAACGGGATGTTCCGCTCAGCGAATGGGGACAGGGGACAAGAAGCCACACCCAACACCCAGGTCATCCAGGGCCACATTGAAAAAAGCAACGTCAACGCGGTGGAGGAAATGACGAAACTGATCGAAACGGTAAGAACGCTGGAAGCTTACCAGAAAATAATTCAATCCATCGATGAGGCGGATGACCAATCGGTCAACAGCCTGGCCCGGGTAGCGTAAACCCTAAAAAACCAAGGTAAACCATGATCCGATCACTCTACACAGCATCCACCGGAATGCGGGCGCAGGACTTGAACGTCAGCGTCATCGCCAACAACCTGGCCAACGTCAACACGGCGGGATTTAAAAGAAGCCGCGCGGACTTTGAAGATCTGATATACCAGAACCTGAGGCTTATGGGAACCCTGTCCAACGCGGGCAACCAGATTCCGACCGGGATCCAGCTGGGCCTGGGGGTAAAGCCGGCGGCCATTCAGAAAATATTTCTGCAGGGAGACTTCACGCAAACCCAGAATCCACTGGACATCGCGATCGAGGGAAAAGGTTTTTTCCAGATCCTGCAGCCCAACGGTCAGTTCGCGTACACCCGGGCGGGAACGTTTAAACTGGACAGCCTGGGAAGAATCGTAACGTCCGAAGGCCTCCTGGTTCAGCCGGTCACCACCATTCCCATTGACGCGATTACCATCTCCATCGATCCGACCGGCAACATCTCGGTGACCCAGCCCGGTAACCAGGTCCCCGCGGTAGTGGGAACCCTGCAAATGGCAACCTTTCAAAACGCGGCCGGACTCCAGGCGGTAGGCAATAATTTATTCCTGGAAACCGGATCTTCCGGACCCCCGATCGTGGGAGCCCCGGGTCTGGACGATCGCGGAACCCTGAGACAAGGATTTTTGGAATTGTCCAACGTCAGTGTGGTGGAGGAGTTGGTGAATCTGATCACCGCCCAGCGCGCCTATGAAGTCAATTCCAGAACCGTGCAAACGGCGGATGAAATGTTACAGATCGCGAGTAACCTTAAACGTTAATCAGAAAGCAGATGATCCGATTTTATAAATATTCCTTTTTAACCATATCCCTTCTCATCCTGGTCCTGGCATGGACTGGGGTGAATCGTTCCTGGGCGATCACCTATCAGGTCATCGACAAAATGGAGATCAGGGAGCAGGCGGAAGCCTATCTGGTGGGCAAGCTGGACTGGGCGAAAGACCGGTTGAATGTCCGCGTAGAGGTTCCCGGTAAAGATATCGTGGTGCCTCATGGAGAGGTGAATCTCCAGTACCGGCTGCCGGGAGGGACCCGGCGGGTGGGCCGCATCCCATTCATCCTGATGGTAAAAGTGGATGGAGCGATCAGAAAAAAAGTCCGCCTTTTCGCCAATATTTCAATAGCTTACAACATCTATAGAGCTCGCCATTCGCTCCCCAGGGGCCATATTGTGAAATCCGGAGATGTGGAAATGGCGCAAATCCAATCCGACCGGATACTCAGAAACGTGGTTTCCGACCGGAAAAATATCATGGGATACCAATTAATGCGCAATGTGGGGGAAGGCGAAAAACTGCTGACCCATATGGTGAAAAAAGTTCCGGTGGTTAAAAGGGGAGACCGCATTCTGCTGGTGGCTCAAAAAGGAAATATAAAAATCACCACTCCGGGAATCGTCAAGGAACCGGGATTTGAAAACCAACTGATCAAGGTCGAGAACATTCAGAGCCGCAAAATTTTGTATGGAACGGTGATTGATTCTAAGACGATCAAAGTCAACTTTTAAAGGAATTCAATATTGTTAAACCGGTGCAAATGGATCGTGGGATATATCCTCCTGAGTTCCCTGTTGATGGCCTGCGCCAGCGGCGGGAAGCCCCCCAATCCGGCAAAGGAAATCATCTCCGAACCCATTTTTGAAGATAAAAAAGTATATAAACCTCTGGATGGTTCGGTCTGGCCGGGGGAAACATCGGAAAATCTCCTGTTCGCGGATACCAAAGCCAAGCAGGTGGGGGATGTGGTCACCATCCAGCTTGAGGAGGATTTTGAATCCAGCAACTCGGCCACGACCGGCGTTTCCAAAGAATCACAAATCGATCTTGGAATCGACAACATTATGGGACTGCCGAACGATTATGGGATGAGAAATTTTCTTGGCATGGGCAACGCCTTTCAACCGGAGGTGCAGGCGTCTTCCTCGCGATCCACCGATGGATCCGGAAGCACCACCCGGGGAGGCAGTATGACGGGTACTCTGGCCGCGGTGATCGTGGAAGTATTGCCTAACGGCATTTTCCGCATCGAAGGCCGGCGTACGGTGACGGTCAACAATGAGGACCAGGTCATGGTGTTGACCGGCATGATCCGAAGGGTCGATATCGGTTTCGACAACACCCTCTCCTCCACCCAGATTGCCAATGCCACCATTTCGTATACCGGCAAAGGCGTGGTGTCGGATGAACAGAATGTGGGCTGGCTGATGCGGTTCTTCGCCTGGGTTTGGCCGTTCTGAATTGGGAAAAGTTTAATTGATCCGGAGATAATACAATATGCGTAAAGCTTGGACAGGTTCCATAGTCGCGGCATTACTGGTGGTATGGGTCGGAACTTCATCCGTGGATGCCGCCCGCGTCAAGGATTTGGTCAATATTTCAGGGGTCCGGGCCAATAAACTCATCGGGTTCGGGCTGGTGATCGGTCTCGCCAACACCGGTGACCGGGCCACCAACGTTTTCTTTTCCATTCAGACCATGGTCAACATGTTGCAGAAACTGGGCGTCACCGTGCCGGAGAACCGGGTCAACCAGTTGCAGTTCAAGAATGTGGCGACGGTCATGGTAACGGCGGAATTGCCCGCGTTCGCCCGCCAGGGAGACCGCATCGACGTGGTGGTCTCTTCCATGGGGGATTCGCGCAGTCTGCAGGGAGGAACCCTGTTGATGACTCCATTGAAGGGAGCGGATTCCATCACTTATGCCATTGCGCAGGGACCGGTCTCTATCGGCGGATTCGCCGTGCAGGGCCAGGCGAGAGGCATTCAGAAAAATCATCCCAATGTCGGCCGGGTGACGGGAGGAGCGCTGGTGGAAAAGGAACTCCCGGAATTTTTCAATGCCAAGAGCGAAATTTCCCTGTCTCTCAAAACCACCGATTTCACCACCGGGGCGAGAATCGCCAAGGCCATCAATTTTAAGATGAAAGACGTTTTTGCCGAGGCGATCGACGGCCGCACCATTCGCGTCAAGGTTCCGGAATTTTATAAAAATAACGTTCCCGGTTTCGTCACCAAAATTGAGACGCTGGAAGTGAACCCCGACACCCTGGCCAAAGTCATTATCGATGAAAGAACCGGCACGGTGGTCATGGGAGAAAACGTGCGGATTTCCACCGTAGCGGTGGCTCATGGTAATCTCTTTGTGCAGATTCAGGAAGCCCCGGAGGTTTCCCAACCCGCCCCCTTGTCCCGCCGGGGCCAAACCGTGGTGGTTCCACGGACGGATGTGGAAGTCGAGGAGGAAGAAAACCGGCTGATGGTCGTGCCCAGAGGCGTGGGCATCGGAGAGGTGGTCAATGCTTTGAACGCGATCGGGGTCACTCCCCGGGATTTGATCGCCATTCTGCAGGCGATCAAGGCTTCCGGGTCCCTGCATGCGGAGCTGGAAATCATTTAAAAAAGTCCGCCCACTCCCCGGGCGGCAGTAGGAAACCACGGGCCCCCGACCCGGCAAATTTTTCCCGTTTTTTACGCGACCCGCGCTCCCCTCTTCGGGCCCGCCGGGAATGAATCCCTAAAACCCAATAAAACAAAGGCTTTTATGGGGTATTTTGGGAGTCGGTTTGGCATTGGCCTTGCAACTCCACGGTAGTTGAATGTTCCTGAACGAAAGGTCAGAACGTGAGTGTATTTCCATCAACCCAATATGAGGCGGCCTCGGCACAGGGTGCTCTGAACAACCAGGCCCGGCAACTGAAAAATCTGGCCGATACCGCCCACCGTTTAACAGGCGGACGGACCACGAGCATGAAGCTGGAGAAACCGGGGCCTTTCCAGTTAAAAAAGGTACCCGGTTCGGAACCGGCGGATGACCGGAAACAATTGCGCGAGGTGGCCCGGAACTTTGAGGCCATCCTGATCAACCAACTGCTGAAAGCCATGAGAAAGACGATTCCCAAATCCGATCTCCTCAACAGTTTTTCGCTGGAGCAATACGAATCCATGCTGGACGAGGAGATCGCCAATGAAATGTCCAAGCAGAAGGGGATCGGTCTGGCGGATACTTTATTTCATCAATTAAGCCAACTCAAGGGAGTCCGGATTCCGGCCAATGCCGCTGGGGGACCCGTAAACCTTAAGCCCGCAGGTCGTTATGAATAATTTATATCAGGCGCTGGATGAAGTGCTGGTCAGAAAAATAAAATTATACGATGAGATCATCGAGGTCATCCGCGAAGAGTGGAACAGTATTACGGAATACAACCGGAAAAATCTCGAAACGGCGCTGGAGCGTAAAGAGACGCTGCTGGTCAAGGTCCACGAACTGAACAACACCCGAGAAGGGCTGGTACAGTCGATTGCGAAAAGTATTCATCATAATCAGGGCCGGTTGGGTCTGAAAGACATAATCCAAATCAAAGACAATCTGTGGGCCCCCCGAATGGTGGAATCCCGAAAAACAATACGCGAGCGAATTCAAACCATTCAGGAAATGAATCAGGCGAATCGGGCTTTGATCGGCCGTACGGCCGAGGGGATAAAAGCCAGTATGGGTTGGCTGTACCAGGCGGACGCCGCCTACACTCCCTATTTTTCCAACGGGCAACTGAGAGAACCTCCGATGGAAAGCCAGGTGGTGAACACGGATGCTTGAAGCAGGTGTAATTTCGTAAAGGTGAAAGAATTATGACTACGAATATATTCAGCGCATTGAACACGGCGAAACTGGGCCTGCAGACCAATCAGCTGGCGATTGAGGTTACGGGAAACAACATCGCCAATGTCCAGACCGAAGGATATTCCAAGCAGAATGTGGCTCTGGTCAATAACCGGCCTCGGCGGGTGGGTCTGGGATTTCTGGGAACGGGAGTCCGGGCGGAATCCGTCACGCGTAATTTCGATCAATTTCTATTCAATCGGATTCTGGGCGAGAACGGGACCCTGGGCAATTTCAACGTCCGCCGAACCATGTTCGAAAGGCTGGAAATCATCCTCAATGAAAGCGCCGGCACAAGCCTGAATAACGCCATGAGCGAGTTTTTCAAAGCCTTTGACGATCTGGCCTCGAATCCCATCAACCCGGGCGCGCGCACCGCCGTGGTCGGTACCGCCCAGGAATTGGCCAATATCTTCAATCGTATTGGAACCTCGTTGTTTCAGGAAAGAGTCGCATTGGACGACCGGGTGGCGGACGAAGTGGGCCAGATCAATTCGGCGCTCGACGAAATAGCAAAGCTGAATAAAATTATCAGCGGTGACGAGGTCAACCGATTCCCCGCCAATGATTTAAGGGACCAAAGGGATCTTTTGGTTAAAGATCTGGGAGAAAAACTGAACGTCAACCTGGTGGATACCAACGACAATCAGGTGATGCTGACCCTGGGCAACGGCACGCCGATTATCGTGGGCGACCAGGTGTTCCGGTTGAGTACCGCGCCGAATCCTGACAATCAGGGCTTTCTGGATGTGTTTGCCGATGACAATGCCGGCGGCACCATCAACGTCACCAGCGCGATTTTTGGCGGTGAGATGAAGGGTCTTCTCGATATGCGGGATCAGGAAATCCCGAACCTGCTCGACCAGTTGGACCGGTTGGCGGCGGGTTTGATGGAAGAGGTCAACCGCGTCCATCAACAGGGATTGGATTTGAACGGGGCCAAGGGAGGAAACTTTTTCGATCCTCTCACCCCGACGGTGGTGCCCAGCTCCTTGAATACCGGAACGGGTATCGTGTCCATGGTCAATGCCAGTCCCTCGACCGTCAACGTGGACAAGTTTCAAATGCAATTCACCACGGCTACCGATTTTGACCTGATCGACACAACCACCGGCCAGAACCTGGGATCGTTCAACTTTACACCAGGAAGCACCTTTAATCTGGTCGGCGGTTTGGCGGTGACCATTACCGGAAGCCCCGCGGCGGGGGATGTGGTGGATTTCTCGGTATCCGAGAGCGCGGCGTTCAACATGTCCGTCTCCAGCGCCATTCTGGCGGATACCGACCGGATCGCCGCGGGTTTGAACAGTATCGGCGATGGACAAAACGCGCTGGAAATTTCCAATCTGCAGAACCGGCTGGTCTTTTCCGGCAGCGCGTTCTCCCCCGGCTCCGGTAATTCTACGTTTGATGATTTCTATAACAGCCTGATCAGCGGATTGGGAAACGGCTCCCGGTCCGCCCAGACGGTGGCCGCCCAGCAGGAAGGCGTGATGCTGCAATTGAATACCCAGAGGGAAAGCATCTCCGGGGTTTCGCTGGACGAGGAAATGGTCAATTTGATTAAATTCCAGCAGGCGTTTGCCGCCTCGGCGAGAATGATTACGGTGATCGAGGAAATGTTCGATGTTTTACAAAACCAGATTTAATCCGGCGGCAGGAACAGTGATAAGGATTTCAGGAGGTATTTTATGGTAATGCGAGTCACCAATCAGATCCAGCAAAGCAACGCGCTCCAGAATATTTTCCGGATCACCGAGGACCTGTTCCAGGCCAATCAGCGGGTGGCCAGCGGCAAACGCATCAACCGGCCCTCCGACGATCCGTTGGGGCTGAACGATACCTTAACCCTTCGCAGTTCCATCGCCCAGATTCAGCAGTTCGGCCGGAATATTGACAATAACCGCCTGTTTCTGAATACCGCGGACAGCGCTCTGGATTCCGTTGGGTTGGGTATTACCCGGGCTCTGGAGCTGGCGCAGGCCGGTCTGGGACCGAACAGCAGTGCCCAAACCCGCGCCATGATGGCGGTGGAGGTGGAGGCTATTCTCGACCAGGCGATTCAGGAAGCCAATACCCAGGTGAAGGGACATTTCATATTCGGCGGATCGGATATCCAGAATGCTCCTTACCAGCCCAATGGTTCGGGCCTGGGAGCCCAATATTCGGGAAACGCTGAAAACCTGCTGGCGGAAGTGGCGCCGGGGATCACCATCCCTCTCACGCGTCCGGGACCGGAAGTGTTTGGAACGGATCTGAATCCGGCGGTCAGTCTGAACACGCCATTGGCGGATCTGAACGGCGGAGCCGGCATCCCCCTGGGATCTTTTACCATTACCGACCGGGCGGGCAATCCGCCGGCGAACATCAACGTGGTCGGCGGAATGACGGTGGGGGGCTTGCTGGCCGCGATCAATGGCTCCGGAATCAATGTAAACGCTACCATTAACGCCAGCCAGGATGGCATTGCGTTGACCGATACCAGTCCGGTCGTTACCCAGCCGATGACCGTTGCGGAAGTCGGCACGGGAACCACGGCGCAAAGTCTCGGCATCCTGGGTCAGGCCGACGGGGTGATCACCGGCGGCGACTTGAACCCGGTATTGACGGCCGCACCGACAGCTACGCTGATCTCCGATTTGAACGGCGGAGCGGGATTGACCCTGGGCCAGATTGAGATCACCAACGGCACGTTTAATGGTATCGTCGATCTGAGCGGAGCGGTGGATATCAACGATGTTATAAACCTTATCAACGGATCGGGATTAAACGTAACGGCGAGTATTAATGCCCAGGGGAACGCCCTGCAGGTGGTCTCCAATAGCGCGGCCACGACAGCGGTGGTCAATGAGGTGGGTGGCGGTAACACCGCACTGGCGCTGGGAATCGGCGGCGGCAATGTCTTCACCGCGCTGGACACCTTAAGGGATGCGCTGGAAAGAAACGATACCGCCGCCATCCTGGCTTCGTTTGACAACCTGAACGCCAGCCAGGATACAGTGATCAGCGCCCGCGCGGAATACGGGGCGCTGGTGCGGACCGTGGATAATCTGGCGGCCGCCCATGATGCGGATGAGGTGAACCAAACCGGTCAAATGTCACAAATAGAGGATTCGGATTTTGTGAAGGATGCTTCCGATGTCGCCGCTTTACAGTTGGCTTTGGAGGCGACGCTGAACACCACCGCGCGAATTCTTCAGCCCAGCTTGATGGATTTTCTGAGATAAACGCCGGATCAGCCGTTGGAGGCCTGGCGGACTACCGGTGCCGTTTTCGGGTCGGACTTCCTCCGGGCAATGCAGGGAAGGCTGATAATAAATTTCGCGCCCTTGCCCCAATGACTATCGACCTCAATGGTCCCGGAATGTTTTTCCACGATGGTGTGGCAAACAGACAATCCCAGTCCCGTTCCTTTATCTTCCGGTTTCGTGGTGAAAAAGGGATCAAACAGTTTCACCATATCATCTTTCCGGATTCCCGTTCCGGTGTCGGCAAATACAATTTGCAGAAATTTTTGATTCACCACCGGGATTTCCTCAGGATCGACACTCATATCCGTTTTCCTTCGGTTCTGCTTCACTTCCTTGGTTTGGGTGAAAGTTTGCACGGTCAACACCCCACCCTTTTCCATGGCATGTCGGGCGTTATTGGTCAAATTTAGAAAGACCTGACGCATCCGGTTGGCGTCGATTTTGATTTTGGGCAGGCCGGTTCCAAATTCGCGAACCACCCGGACATTATCGATCTGCATATCTTTTTCCATAATGGAAAGGACCGATTCCAGCTCTTCATTGATATCGACGAAGATCATTTCCATATCTTCCTTGCGGGAAAATTTCAACAGTCCGCCCACGATTTTCTCAATGCGGCTGATTTCTTCCATGATGGATTCCAGGTCCGTGTTGAGCCCCTTGTCTTTCTCCCGTTCCAGCATTAAAGCCTGGACGTGGCCTGAAATAATATTTAAAGGATTCAGAAGCTCATGGCAAACGCCGGCGGCCAGGCGCCCGATGCTGGCGAGCTTTTCGGAACGCAAAATCTGATCCTGCGCATTGCGCAGTTTTTCCATGGAGACCTGCAGTTCCTTATTGGTCTGGGTCAGTTCCTTGTTGTATTTTTTGAGTTGCTCCTCCGCCTGAATCCGGCGGTCTTCCTCTTTTCTTAATTGAATGGCGAAACGAATGGATTGGAAAAGAGATTCCGAAGACAGACTGCCTTTGGTCCGGTAATCGGTCGCGCCGCTTTTCATCGCTTCTACGGCCACTTCCTGATCTCCCTGCCCGGTTAAAAAGATGATGGGTGTGTGGATATCCATTTGGCGGACGATCCGCAATAGATCGATCCCGTCCATTTCCCCCAGACGGTAATCGAATAAACAGACATCAAAGGGGTGATTCCTTAAAATTTCAATGGCTGAGTTGGAATTAAAAGCGTGCTTGACCGACGGGCGCGGATGCAGGTCCGCCTCCGCTATGAGGTCTTTGATAAAGAAGGCATCATCCTCATCATCTTCCACAAGAAGAATCTTCAGGGTTTCGTCAACCATTGTCCCCCATGGGCCGGGTTAAGCGGGAAGTTTTACGATGTTGAACCAGTAATGAGATAAAACTTTCACTACTTCAACAAACTCATTGAATCGAACCGGTTTTTGTATATACGAATTGACTCCCAGATCATACGCATGGCTGATATCCGTTTCCGCTTTGGATGTTGTCAGAACAATGACCGGAATTTTGCGAAGAACAGAGTTCTCTTTAATTTCCAAAAGCACTTCCCGTCCGTCTTTCCGGGGCATATTCAGGTCCAGAAGAATGATACTGGGGAAATTGATCTTTTTATTCCTGGAAGGCTTTCCCAGAGGCTCCAGATAGCTCATCAGCTCTTCGCCATTTTTGACCCATTTGACCTGAGCCTCGATGCCCGCCTCTTTCAAGGCTTCCATCGTCAGCAAATAATCGTCTTCGTCATCCTCGGCAATTAAAATGGGATGAAATTCATTGACTGTATCCAAAATGCCACCTAAAAGTTATGGAACATGCGGTTTTTCATGGGGTATCTCTTTAAGTTTAAAGCCCAATTGAAAAATGAAAAACCATTTTTTTCTTTTTTTTCAATCATATGAAAAACGCTGCCGGGAACCGGAGGAAAGGGTTGCCTTATCCGATAAAAAGTATAGGAAAACCAATGGTTTGACAGGCTGGAGGCGTTTACGAACCGGCGGACTCCCGGATAACTGAAAAGCGTTGAAAAACCGAATAGACAACCCGATGGCGAAAGAACGCCCGAGGAAAAAGCTTCCGGAATTGAGATAACTACTTGATTCTAAACGATTTTGAAGGTCAGCGGTGGATCGTCCGCCGCGCCCCGCAGCGAAGAGCGCTCGAAATCCCTCCCCGGGCTAACAGAGTCCCCGTCTCTCTCCGGTCGGCGATCAATCCAAATGAAACACTTCCTTTTTGACCACTTTGGATTTGGCGAACTCGACCATGCAGACGTAACGGGAATAGCCGAATTGCTGAATCATGCCGTGAAACCGGCCAAATTTCCAAGTTTCCGGATTTTTCAGCTTCTTATATTTCTCGGTTTTCTTTTCCAGGTCACGCGGGCGGAGAATCCCGATGATCTCCCCTTTATCCGGCTTCTGGTCGAATTTTTCCACCCAGTATTTGTCAAATCCAGTGGCCGGGGCCCTTTGGATCACCGCGCTGATGGGATCTCCGGGTTTGGCCCGGGCGCAGAATTTCTTGACGATCGGTTCGGCATCGGAATTGCCGCAGGCCGGAAGCCACAGGGAAAAAGTCAGGATTAAAGGGAAAACCCAGACCGGTGTTCCTGACAAACCAGAATATATTCTCCTGAGGGCCGAAAGGTTGATCGATCTCATGGATTCGCAAGCGTTTTAGATCGGAGAGATACAACGAAACCCAACGAACGCTTCGCCGGGCGGTGCCGTTTTTACGGTAATAATACTTGCAAAAAACCGGTTTGTGAAGGGGGGAAAATGAGATTTTCCGCAGGCATTACGGGGTTTTTTCGCTACCGGTTGAAAATAATCGGCTGGCGGGTGTCCAGCGGTTGGGTCTTGTAAATGGTTTTGCCGTCGATGAGGATCTCAATTTGAATCGATCCCTGGGCCGATGTCCGCCATACCTTCAGGAAGGTGATGTCCTCCCCCCGCACCAGCTGAGTCAGATTCCCGCCGCCCATATCCTTCAGATTTTTCCGGACCGGTGTTTGATTCTGCAGATAAAGCATATAGCCCTCAAAGGTAACCGGCGGATGGCCGAACCCGATGATGATCACCTGGATTTGTTTGCTTGGCGGGGCATCGGGATTGACCGTCTCCCGGACCGTACCGGCGAACAGGTAGCGGTTTCCTTTTTTTCCGTAAGGGATTTTGAGGGACGTCCGCCCCTGCGCTCCCTTTCGATAGTTCACCTTCACCAACCCCATGATCTCGACGTTGGCATAATGCCGGACTCCGTTCAAAACGTATTCGGTCCGGAAATCCGCGGGCAAAGGGATCAATTCCACAGATTCAACAGGGTGATCGAACAAATGATTGAATAAATGCCGGTCCAGGGAAGCCTGCAGGTCGTCCGAGACGCCCTCCCAATTGAACAGCTTTTTAAAGGCGGCCAAATCCTGGCGGTCCAGGGCCGATTGAACCCGCTTCAGGAAGCGGTCTCTTTCCGGACCGGCGGCGCCGGCGGAAGAAGCGGCGGCAAGCAGGGCGGTCGCCAATAATATTCCCAACACGAAACCGCTGAAGGGAAAGCGCCGTATGGAGCCCAAAGAATTCACAAGGGTTGCCTCCGTAAAATGGTTGCCGAAATGACAGAGTAAGGTCGGCCCGGTCTATAAAACCTTACAGTCGATAAGGGAGCGGACGGGCCGGATTCCGTCAAAACGGAATCCGGCCGCCGCCAGCAGAAAGGGAGGGAGAACAGCCTAAAGCGCTTCCGCCGTGGAAACTCCAGTGGCTTTGCCTTCGGTTCTGGGTAAGGGAAACAGTTTGGAAGTGGTTTGCTGGTATTGAACATAATCCTCACCATGAATCTGCACCAGTTCGCGTTCTTCAAAGTGCAGGCCGATCAGGATGTATGAGGTGAAGGCCCCGGCAAACACCAGGTGCCCCAGCGTCATCGTCGGCGCCGCCCAGAAGGCGACCAGAAACCCGAGCATCAGCGGATGGCGGATCCATTTGTAAGGTCCCACTTTCTTGAACCGCAGAGGCGTGTAGGGTTTGCCGGTCAGGTTGAGCCACACCTGCCGCAGGCCGAACAGGTCGAAATGATTGATCAGGAAAGTGGACAAAAGGACCAGCGCCCAGCCCGCGCCGGAAATCGCATACAGCGCCATGCGCGCGGTTTCGTTTTCAATATTCCACAACACCTGCGGCAGTGGCTGCCAGAGAGCGAACATCGTAATCAGAATAAAACTGGTGATCAGCACAAACGTGCTGCGCTCGATCGGTTTCGGAATAATCTGCGTCCACTTGTCCTTAAACGATTGGCGCGCCATGATGGTATGCTGAACGCCGAACAGCAGAATGAATGAAAGATTCATTAAAATGGCCGGCCAGATGGCGCCCGCCGTACCCGCGCCTACCGAAGTGGGAACCAGAAAATCTCCGACAAAGCCGATCAGGTACAGAAAAGTTCCGAAAAAGATCAGATAAGCCGTAACTCCGTAGACAAAATTGAATGCTCTTTTCATGATTCACTCTCCCTTGCTATGAGTATAAGTAATTAATATTCAATATATTAGTGATGCCGATTGATTTCCTGGCGGCCCATGAAGGCCTGATTGACGTTCTAATTGCCAGGACGCATAAAGCCGAAAATAGTTCCCGGAGAATTAAATTTTTCGCGGGAAAAAACCGATGCATGCATCCACTCCTCATTTTTGAACGATGTAATAATCGTTCTGAATATCGTGGTCCAGGGAATGGATGGCGACCCTTCCGAACCCCGCTTCCTGCAGAAGCTCCTGCGCCTTTTCGCGTCCCCACATGGCGCCCAGCCCCTCGCCGCCCTGCGCCAGCGACACCGTCATGCAGTGCAGGCACGAAATGGTGTAAAGGAAGGGGCCGATGGGATGCTCCCGGTTGTTGTGAACATGGCTGGACCCGTGAATGTCCTGCATCAGGAAAATCCCATCCGGTTTGAGTGTTCGGGCGATGCCTTTCAACAGCGCGCGCGGCTGCGCCTGATCGTGGATCGCGTCGAAGGCGGTGATCAGATCGAATTGCACTTCCCCGGAATCGTTATCGAAGGAACTCAAATCCCGGGACTCGAAAGAAACATTATTCAGGTTTTTGCCGTTCGCTTCACGGCGCGCGGTGTCGATCGCTTCCCCGGACAAGTCATAGCCAAAGAAGCGGCTGTTGGGGAATTCGGCGGCCATCAGGTTGATCGCCCGGCCGGAGCCGCACCCGACGTCCAGCACATGAATGCCTTCCCGCAGTTGTTCACACAGGCCGGGCACCAGCGGTAGAATGTGATCGAAGATCGAAGACAGCACAGTCTGCCCGCTGTCTTCCGCCATCACCTGGTGAAAGCGCGGATAGCGGGCATAGGGCACGCCGCCGCCGTTCTTGAAACATTCGATAACGTCGTCTTCCACCGAACCGAGCAGAGGAATGTACTGGGCGAAGACGGCCATGTTGTCCGGCGTCGCGCCGCGGGTTAGAAAGGCGGCATGTTCCGCCGGCAGAGAATAGACCCCGGTGGCCGGGTCATACGCCACGATGTTTCCCGTCACCATCGCGCCCAGCCATTCGCGGACGTACCGCTCGTCCAGGCCGGCCCGGCGGGCGATGGTTTCACTGGTCCCGCTGTCCATTTCGGCCAGGGTGTCGAACAAACCGGTGCGGTGCCCGATGGAGACCATCAGACAGAGGGCTCCGGCGTTCAGGGTGCCCATGAATCTTTCGGCAAACTGTTCCGCTTTATTTTCGTCCAGGCTCATCATAAGATTTCTCCTCGGATGTATTTATACTAACCAGTTGGTATAATATAAACAAAAACCAGGAGATTCGTCAATCCATTTTTTGAAAAAACCCCATCATTCCCCAATCGCTTAACATTTTTCATTTATATAACAATAGGTTATTGGCATATAAAAATCTCGGCGATTTTCCTGAAATAAGTGTGGCTATAACCAACCGGTTGGTATATTCTAAGGATGTGGGCTTTTTTTGAACCTTTCCGGGAGTGTGAAATGCCGAAATCTGGAGTGCCAACGCGGGAAAAAATCCTCGATATCGCCGAGAGCCTGGTGCTCAGCCATGGGTTTGCCGGCGCATCGATCGACAAGGTGATCGGCAAGGCCGGCATCACCAAGGGCACCTTTTTCTACCATTTCAAGAACAAGCGGGAATTGGCCAAGATCCTGATTGAGCGTTTTCATGACAAGGACATGGATCAATTCAGGCGGTTCATGAAGCGGGCCGAGACGCTCAGCGAGGATCCCCTGCAACAGCTCATCATTTTCGTCGGCCTGCTGGAGGATATGCTCGACTCCCTGGAGGAGCCGTTTCCGGGGTGCCTGTTTGCTTCCTATGCCTACCAGAGCGAGCAGTTCGATGACGAGATCATGTGCGTCTGCTCCAGCGCCATGGTGGACTGGCGAACCCTGTTCGGCGACAAAATCAAAAAAGCCATCGAAATCCATCAACCCGGACAGGAGGTGGATGCCGACAGCCTGGCGGATCTGCTCACCTGTATTCTGGAAGGCGCCCTGCTCATTTCCAAGACTCTGGACGACGTCAAAATCGCCGCCCCGCAACTGGCGCATTACCGCAAATATCTGGAATGCCTGTTTAAGAAATAAACGCCCTACCCTTTATACCGGAAACAGTCGACGGTATGATCGTTCACCATTCCCACTGCCTGCATGAAGGCGTAGCAGATGGTACTGCCGGCGAATTTGAATCCGCGTTTCTTTAAATCCTTACTCAGCGCGTCGCTTTCCGGCGTGGTGGCGGGGATTTCGGAAAGCTTCTTCCATTTGTTCCGGATGGGTTGGCCGCCGGCGAACGACCAGCAATACCTGCTGAAGGTGCCGAATTCCTTTCTCACCTGCAAAAAGGCGCGGGCGTTGATCCGGACGGAATAGACTTTGAGCCGGTTGCGGATGATGCCGGGGTCTTTCAGGATTTTTTCCAACTGCTGGTCCGTCAGCTTCGCCAGTTTCTGGTAATCGAATTCCTTGAAAATCCGGCGGTAATTTTCGCGGCGGTTGAGGATGGTCTGCCAGGACAGCCCGGCCTGGGCCCCCTCCAGAATCAGGAATTCAAACAGCTTGCGGTCGTTTTTCACCGGCCGGCCCCACTCCTTGTCATGGTAGGCCACCATCAGCCGATTGCCGGTTCCGGCCCACTCGCACCGGGTTTTCATGACGGATGCTCCTTTCGTTCAAAAAAGGATTTTACAGGGTTTAGATACCGTTGTCACACGGGATGACCTGTAAGGTTCGCGTCTCCCCGGCGACCCATTGTGGAAAACCTTGTCTCAATAAGGAAAGGACCGGACATGAAATCCATGATTCAGCTTAACAAATTAATTTTCGGGATGAAATTCCCGTGGAACCTCTGGGTGATGTTATTGGGCGGGGTCAATATGGTGGGGGGTCTGGTATACATCACCACCCTGGAGGGTCAGCTGGCCCTGGCGGGGCTGATGCTGGCCTTTATGATTATGTGGGCGATCTATATTAAAAAGGGATTCGTGCGGCTGTTGGGGCTGGGGCATCTCATTGCCTGGCCGCCGCTCATGGTCTGGTACTTCAACGTGATCGCTCTGAAAAACCCGGAGGGAGCATTTAAATACTGGCTGATCTCCGTTTTGACAGTCAACGGGGTTTCTCTGGTTATCGATCTGGTGGATGTGGTCCGTTATTCCATGGGCGAAAATCAGCCCATGAACGCCTGAACGAAGGGTTATTCGCTGCTTTAAATCACCTCATCAAAGAGAGGCGGCCTATTCCGCGTCGCGGTGAACCGTATCCGGCGTGAAGGCCGGCAGGCAAACGGCGATGTATTCCGCTCCCCCCGGCGTGCTGTAGCGAACCCATTCCCCCTTGCGGGTAATGATCGCCTGATTGGCGTTCACTTCGTATCCGCCGTCCCTGGTCTGCACGAACAACGTCCCTTTCAGCACCACAGTGTACTCATCGAACTCCGGCGTCTGTCCGGGTTCCGTCCAGCCGGCGGGGCTTTCCATTTTGGCGATGCTGATTTCTTTCGTGCCGCTGTTGACGCAGCCGATGAATTCCTTGATCACTTTCGGAGCATTCCCCGCCGCCTCAATGATTTTGGGTGACGCAAACACTTCGGGCATTTTATTCTCCTTCTTGATTTAAAGCTGGGAAAGATAAAAGCAATGGATTAATGATAAGGCCAAAAACGCACGGGAAAAAGAAAAATCGGCGCAGGAAGAAGAGAATACAGGGATTCTTACAGAGCGGTCAATCAGGTATCCGGCTGGTGGCGGATGATTTTCCCTTCCACCAGGTAGATCACATCTTCCGCGATGTTGGTGGCGTAGTCGGCAATGCGTTCCAGGTGGCGGGAAATGGAAACGTAATTGATCAGGATTTCGGCGTTATCCGGGTTTTCCCTCAACAGGCCATAAACGCGCTGGTAGACTTTCCGGTTCATTTCATCCACTTCCTCATCGGCCTGGCACACTTCATACGCCAGTTGGGTGTCCAGGTTCACCAGTGAGTCAATGGACCGGGTCAGCATGGCCCGCGATTTATTGGCCATGAGGTTGAAATCGAAGGGAGGTTCGATCACCTTATGCCGTCCGATCACCAGGGAGCGTTCGGCGATGTTGACCGCCAGATCGGCCACCCGTTCCAGTTCGTTGTTGATCTTGAGGGTGGCGATGATAAACCGCAGATCTCCGGCCACCGGTTGATGAAGCGCGAGGATCTTCAGGCATTGTTCTTCCAGAGCGACCTCGGCGTTGTCCACCGCATCGTCCCGGGCGATCACTTCCCGGGCAAGCCACTCGTCTCTTTTCTGCAGGGCGTGGATGGCCTCCACGACACAATCGTCCACCAGGGAGCTCAGTTCGAGCAGTTCCTTTTTCAGATTATGGAGTTCCCGTTCAAAATGCTGGGTCATAACAGGGGTGTCCTTCCTCAGCCGAACCGGCCGGTGATATAATCCTCGGTCTGTTTCTCATCGGGCTGGGTGAATATTTTTTTAGTCACACCGTACTCCACCAGATTGCCCTCGAACAGGAAGGCGGTCTGGTCGGAGATGCGGGCGGCCTGCTGCATATTATGCGTTACGATCACGATCGTATAGTTGTTTCTGAGGTCCTGAATCAGATCTTCAATGCGGGAGGTCGCGCGGGGGTCGAGCGCGGAACAGGGCTCGTCCATCAGAATGACCTCGGGATTCATGGCGATCGCGCGGGCGATGCACAGCCGTTGCTGCTGGCCGCCGGACAATTTAAGCGCGGAATCGTTCAACCGGTCCTTGACCTCGTCCCATAACGCCGCTCTTTTCAGCGCGTCTTCCGCAAGGTCCCTGAGATTGTCTGGATAACCGTTGATCCTGGGTCCCCAGGTGACGTTTTTGAAAATCGATTTGGGAAAGGGGTTGGGCCGCTGAAACACCATGCCGATCTTCTGGCGAATGGTGCCGGGATCGATCCCGGGGGCGTACAGGTTTTCTCCCTGAAAAAGGATTTCCCCATCCATGCCAAACCCGGGAATAAAATCGTTCATGCGGTTGAAGGTTCGAAGCAGGGTGCTCTTGCCGCATCCCGAAGGGCCGATGATGGCGGTGACCTGATGGCGGTGGATGTCCAGGTTCACCTGCCGGATCACTTCCTTGTCGCCATAGCGGATACTCAGGTTCCGGGTCTGGAGGGTTTGGGAATTGCGGTCGTTCACTATTTATACCTCTGCAATTTTTCTCTGATGAAGACCGCGCCCGCGTTCAAGGTCAGCAACAGAATAAGAAGAACGATGATCCCTCCCGCGGCCAGTCCATGAAAATCCTCCTGGGGCCGCGCGGCCCAGTTAAAAATCTGAACCGGAAGCGCGGTGAACGGATCCGACGGGCCCTCCGGCAGAAAAGCGATATAACTGAGAGCGCCGACCATGATCAGGGGCGCGCTTTCTCCCATGGCCCGCGACAGCGCGAGAATGATTCCCGTCATGATGCCGGGCAGGGCGGAAGGCAGGACCTGATAAAACACCACCTGCCAGCGCCGCGCGCCCAGCGCGTACGCTCCTTCACGAATCGATTGCGGAACGGAGCGGATCGATCCCTTGGAAGCGATGACAATGACCGGCAACACCAGCAGGCTCAGGGTCATGCTTCCGGCCCAGAGACTGCGGTCCAGATCAAAATACCGCACGAAGATGGCCAGACCCAGCAGGCCGTAGAGAATCGACGGCATCGCCGCAAGGTTGGCGAGGTTGATTTCCACGATGCGCATCCATCCGTTTTTGGGCGCGTATTCTTCCAGATAGATGGCGCTGGCGATGCCCAGCGGAATCGAGATCAGCGCCGTCAGTCCAACCAGCCACAGGCTTCCCCACAGCGCGGATTTGATGCCGGCCCTGTGCGGCTTGCGCGAGGGGAAGCTGTCCAGAAACTGCCAATCCAGCCAGTCGATCCCCTGCTTCACCACGTGAAAGAGCAGGATCATCAGAACCGCGACCGCCAGCCAGGTGGCGCCCCGGCATATCCAGAGAAACACCGCTTCTTTTCGTTTTCGCTGGTTGCGGTTCATGAATGGGCTTTCCGTGTTTGAGTGATAAAATAGTTACCGATGATGTTCATGAGCAAAGTCATCACAAATAACAGCAGTCCCACCGCGTAGCAGGTGAGATATTCGATGCCGTCCGCGGGAATATCGCCGAGGCTGACCTGGACGATATAAGCGGTCATGGTCTGGATGCTTTCCAGAAAACCCAGAGACATGTTCGGCGTGGCCCCGGCGGCCAGGGTAACGGCCATCGTTTCCCCAATGGCGCGGGACAAGGCCAGAATCACCGCCGCGCCGACGCGCGAAGCCGCGGCGGGAAGGATCACCTGACCGGCCACCTCAAAATGCGTCGCGCCCAGAGCGTAGGCGCCTTCACGCAGGGAATCGGGCAGGGCCCGAAAGGCATCGTCGCACAGCGAGGAAATCATCGGAAGAATCATGATCCCCACCACAATGGCGGCGCTGGCGGCATTAAAAATCTGCGTGTCCGGCAGGAACGTGCGAATCACCGGAGTCACAAACGTCAACGCGAAGTAACCGTAAACCACGGTCGGTATGCCGGCCAGAATTTCCAATACCGGCTTGATGACGGACCGGATACGGTTGGAGGCGAATTCGCTCAGATAGGTGGCGATCAACAGGCCGAGCGGCAACGCCAGCAGAATGGAACCGAAAACGATTTTCAGGGTTCCGGCCACCAGAGGCAGAACCCCGAACGATTTCGGTTCGAGAAGCGGTTCCCAGCGGGTTCCAAAAAGAAAATCCCCAATGGGCACCTGCTCGAAGAACAGAACCGATTCTTTCCCCAGCAGCACGATGACCACCAGAGTCGTTAAAATGGTGATGACCACGCAGAGCGCCAGCAGCAGGTGCGCTGTGTGGTCAATAAAACGAGACAGCATATTTTCTCAACAACTAACGTTGGGCGAGCTTCAGAGAATCATCCTCGAATTTTTTGATATGTTTCTGATACTCGCTGTCCGGCAGGGGGATGTAGCCCACTTCCTGAACCAGCTCTTTGGCGTGTTTCATATAGAAGCGGACGAATTCCCGGATTTCCGGTTTTTTGGCAGACTTCAAATTGACGTAGATAAAGATCGGCCGGGACAGGGGAGCGTAGGAACCGTTGTTGATGGTGGTCAGGGTCGGGGCCACCGGGTTCTTCCCTTTTTGTTTGATGGGAACCACTTTCAGCTTGTCTTTGTTCTCCACATAGTAGGCGAACCCGAAGTAGCCGAGAGAGCCCTTGTCCCCGGCCACGCCCTGCACCAGAACGTTGTCGTCTTCACTTTTGGTGAAATCCGAGCGGCTGGACTGGGACTTGCCGTTGATGGTTTCGGTAAAATAGTCGAAGGTTCCCGAATCGGTCCCCGGTCCGTAAAGCCGAATCTTAAGGTTGGGCCATTCCGGACGGATGTCCTTCCAGGTTTTCACCCGGCTTCCCCGTTTCCAGATTTTGTGGAGTTCGTCCACTGTCAAGTGGTCCACCCAGGTGTTGCTTTTGTTGACCACTACGGAAAGACCGTCGTAGGCTACGGGCAGTTCGATGTAACGGATCCCGTTCTTTTTGGCTTTGTCGATTTCTTGTGGCTTGATGGGGCGGGAGGCGTCGTTGATATCGGTTTCGCCCGCCAGAAATTTTTTGAACCCGCCGCCGGTACCGGAAACGCCCACCGTCACCCGCACTCTACGATGTTCTTTCACCCGGCCAAATTCTTCGGCCACCGCCTCGGTGATGGGGAACACGGTGCTCGATCCGTCCACTTTCACCGTGCCTCTTAACGCTTTGGAGCCGGCAAATCCGACTGACGCGGCTAACAGAACCAACAAAAAACCTGAACATATGGAAATTCTTTTCGACATTCGTCATTCTCCTGAAATAATTCTTTTGAATTCAGCGACAGGTTACCGGGGGAATGTTAGAAGAGTGTTAGCGGAAAGTAAGAAAATGACTCGAACAGCCGGGGGGGAATTCCAATAAAGTCAATGTTTACAACGAGTTGGATATTTCCGGGGGAAATTTCAGGAGGCGAATTTCAGCGGAATTTGAACAGTTTGAAGAATCCGAACAGCGCGCAGATTCCGCCGAGGACCATGAAGACCATGGCCTTGTCCGGCGGTGCGCCGTTGAGCGCCTGGCTGACTTTGGCGGAGACCGACTGAGAGATGTTGTAGCCCCAGAACAGCAGTGCGGCGCCGGCCGCCAGCATCACGATTCCCTGAATTTTGTTGTTCATGTTCTCTTTTCTCCCTCTCCGACCGGGTCAATGTTATATTCTTAGGTTAAAGGAAAATAAAAATAAAACAAAACGAAATCCGCCGCCCGGTCCGGTACCGAAAACCCTTGTTGAACCGTTTATTTCCTGATGGGGGAGCCATGGAAAAACCCGTTGTTGCAGACAAACAACCGATCAAAGTTTCGTTGAAGAAAGGGGAGGATTATTACTGGTGTTCCTGCGGCCGGTCCGCCAACCAGCCGTTTTGCGACGGCTCGCACGCGGGCACCGCGTTCGTCCCAAAAAAATTTACGGCAAAGGAAGACGGCGACGCTTATCTATGCCTGTGTAAATATACCGTGAATCCTCCGCATTGCGACGGCAGTCACGCCGATTTGCCGGAAGAAGAGGAACAGGCTCCCGCACCGGTCTCCGCAGGGCCGCGATCCACGCCGGAAGAACCGACACTGGAATTCATTCATGAGCTGGCCGGTCACGGACTGGAACGCGTGGGGCATCACGGCGAGGTGGGGGCGATGGGCGTGCCGCGTCCTCTGCTCCCGCAATGGGAGGATATTCAGATTTTGACGGCGCAACTGCACAAGCAACCGCTGATGGAAGACGCTGAGGTGGGCACGGAACTGATCATCGGTCCCCGCGCGAAGAAACCTCTGCGGCTGGAGATACCGCTCCTGGTTTCGGACATGAGTTTCGGTGCGTTGTCGGAAGAAGCAAAAGTTTCCCTGGCCCGCGGGGCGGAGCTGGCGGGCACCGGTATCTGCTCCGGTGAAGGCGGGATGCTGCCGGAAGAGCAGGCCGCGAACTCCCGTTATTTTTACGAGCTGGCCTCGGCGCAATTCGGCTACAAAGAAGAATTGCTGACGCGCGTGCAGGCGTTTCACTTCAAAGGCGGACAGGGCGCGAAGACCGGTACCGGCGGGCATCTGCCCGGCAACAAGGTCACCGGAAAGATCGCGCAGGTGCGCCGGCTTCCCGAGGGCCGGCCGGCGATCTCGCCGCCCACCTTCAGGGATTTGCATACGGTAGAGGATTTTAAAAAATTCGCCGACCGGGTGCGGGAGATCACCGGCGGCATTCCCATCGGCTTCAAACTGTCGGCCCAGCATATCGAAAAGGATATCGCCTTCGCGGTGGAGGCGGGAGCGGATTACATCATCCTCGACGGCCGCGGCGGCGGCACCGGCGCGGCGCCGCTGTTGTTCCGCGATAATATTTCCGTTCCGACCATCCCCGCATTGGCCCGCGCGCGGCGCTTCCTCGATAACAACGGCCACCAGGATATGACCTTGATCATTACCGGCGGTTTGCGGACGCCGGCGGATTTCGTCAAGGCGCTGGCGCTGGGCGCCGATGGCGTGGCGTTGTCCAACGCCGCCATGCAGGCCATCGGTTGCATCGCCGCGCGCATTTGCAACACCAACAACTGTCCGGCGGGCATCGCCACCCAGAATCCGGAATTACGCAAAAAACTGGATACGGAAGAAGCGCCGAAAAAACTGGCGCGGTTTTTCGAAGCGTCGGTGGAGTTGATGAAACTGCTGGCGCGGGCGTGCGGTCACAGTCACCTCAACCGGTTCAGCCGGGACGATCTCACCACCTGGAAAAAAGAAATGGCGGAGCTGAGCGGTATCGATTATGCCGGCTCCTCCCCGGTCCCACCTGAAAGGTTTTAAAATTTGCTCCGGGCCTTGCCCGGTCCTCTAGCGAGGGAGGCGACTGGCTGACGGCGGACGGTTGGCGATGACCGTTGGGCGCAGTCGAGAAGTTAAATTTTGCTCCGGGCCTTGCCCGGCCCCAACCCCTCCTTTGGAAGGAGGGGCGGACGTGGCCCACGGCAAATTTCACAACTATTAATTGCGCCCGACGATCGGTGTTTGCCCGGAACCGTCAGCAAGCTGCCAGCGGGGACTTCCCCGCCCGGGCCTCTTGCCCGGCCAGCGTGACGCTGGACCCGGTTTTCACCACAGAAGGCACAGAGAAAAGATTTTATTCCTCCTTCGAAAATTTTTGATCCTGTCCGGCAAGGAGGAAAACGTATATTTTCCCAGTGAACCTTTCGCGGGACCGCCCCGACTCATGCATGGAGACATGCATGGAAAGCCGGCCAAGAGGCTTTCACCATGCAGGCGGCGGTCCGTATTTGGCCGCCTCCTGATTCAGCTCTAACCCAATTTTAATAATAAATTCGATTGTTTAGGATTTTTCCTTCAGCGGTTCCGGCTTTGGCACGTGCCCTGCTCTATTCAGGGTAACGACCGTGAAAATTGCCCATTGAGGGGGGATAAGAACCATGAATAAAAAGCCGGAGAAAAGAACAGTGCGAACCCAGTTGAATGTTAAGACGGATGAAAAGCTGAGCCCCGGCGGGGACGCCAAACCCCCCAAGTATGAGGCCCGGGTATGCGTCTCCCGGGAAGAGCGCGAGGCCTGCCGGGAGCTGATGTACGGTCTGCTGCTGAAGCCGCCCTACAATGCCCGAAGCCTCGGAGTCATTCAGAAATGGCTGGGTGGCGACGACCGGCTGGTCTATATCGGTGTGTTTAATGGGGTCACCGGGGAATTGGCGGGAAGCGCCCGGCTGATGCTGGATTACGACGCCACCCGGCACGACAACCTGAGCCCGGAATTGCTGGAATACTGCCGGTCGGGTCAACGGCTGGTGGATGTGGGTCACTACATCGACCCGCGCCGGAAAGATAAGGCGGTCGTATTTGAGATGTTGTTCGCCAGAACGATCCAGTATCTGCTCGATTCATCCTGTAACGGAGTCTATATCCAGGTTCCGGAATGGCAGGTGGCCACTTATACGCGGTTGGGGTTCAGCCCGGCCAGTGAACCGTTTGAGCCGCCAGGCTGGGCCCACCGGTGGCGCGGGATGTTTCTCCGTGTGGACCGGACCACCGCAAGCTACACCTGTCCCGATTACCGGCGGGACTGGCAGGAGAAAACCTCAACGGAATTACGCGATTCTTTCTGGCACCGCATTATGGAAAAAATAAAAAACCGCGGCGGACTGAACCTGTCCCTGGCGTGAAGAAATGCCTATAAATTTTAAATAATGTCCTTCTTATAACCTGCCTTGACACCTTCCTCACATCCCCGCAATTGCCAACCCAAGCGGGCCCCGAAAGGGGCCCGGGCCCGCCGGATACTTTAGGGTTCACGGGACGCGCTCTGGAAATTTACGGGTCGGAGGGGAGGCCGCCATACCCGGCGGGAATCATTAGAGGTTCCGCAGAGAAAGAAAAAACAATTGGTGTTTTCCGGGCGGCCCTTAGGGGTAGTAATAAGGTCCGTAATACCGGTAGGGGTAGAAAGGATAATAATAAGGTCCCATGGGGTACCAGTACGGACCATAGATATAGGGAGGATATCCGTAATTCGGGGCCGGGGTGTCCCACAGTTTCAGCTCTTCAACTTCTATGACGGGAAACTGGTATTCCATTTTACCGATTTTTCCCGGCCGGGTGCCTGCCAGAGTTCCCCCGCCGGTAACGGCGCGGCCTTTGGCGAAGATTTCCGGTTCCAGATAGCCCTGTTTGCGAAACAGAAACCGGCCCAGCGAAACATCCTCCCTGCTGGGATAACCAAAGGAATCCAGTTTTTTTTCCACCACTTCGATTTCTGTCGCATGATCGAGATTGCGGGTCTCAACAATCACCCCGCCCAGAACTATTTTTTTTCCAATATAAGTGTTGGGGGATTGGATAATCTGCTGGAGGGACAATTCGGGATCGGCCTGGCTTCGCAACCCCTGGGAGATGGGATGCGCGCAACCCGCCAGCAGGAGCAGGAGCAAAATCCAATACATCGGTTTCATAGTGTCACATTTTAGGTAATATACGGTGTCCAATCAGAACCGCCGGGACCACAACAGATTTCAGCCGGGATGCCCTTCAAAAGGATTAAAAGCTCGAAAATTTCAGGGTCCTTTCCCCGGGTTCCCCGCGCATTAAAATGTACCTGTGATTGTGAACTTATTTTATTGTAATTAAAATTTTTTTACTATTAAATAAATCAGCTGTGTTTGTGGAAGTGCGGTTGATTTATTAATATTGAAGTTTCCCGATTCCAGGAGTTTATTCATGATTTTGAACTGCGGATAAGGTGGCGGGACTGGCGGGTTGAGGAACAATGGATCAGTTGAAAGGCTTGTTAAGAAAATTGCCGGAAATCTCCGAAGATTGGCTGGACCGTTTAAGCGCTTATCTGCCGAATCTGATGGGGGCCATTATCCTGATGCTTTTGGGTTGGGGGGTGGCCGGTTTTCTCCGGTCCTTGAGTGTCCGCCTGACCGTTATTCTCAACCGCATATTATCCCGCCTGTTTTCCAAAGGACGTCTGTCCAGTTTTCACCTGTCGGACCCTCTGATTACCCTTTTCAGCAAAATCATTTTTTGGGGAACCATCCTGTTTTTTGCCATCCTTTCCACTCAAATTTTGGGTTTGACCGCTTTTTCCGTTTGGCTCAACCGTTTGGTCGCTTATTTCCCGAGCCTGGTCGCCGGCGGCCTGATCATTTTGGCGGGGGTGCTCCTCAGTTCGCTGGGAAGGGATCTGGCGATTTCGGCGGCGGCCTCGGCCAACATTTCTCAAAGTAAAATCCTGGGAGGCATTGTCCAGGGGGTCATACTGTTCACCGCCGTCATTATTGGCCTGGACCAGATCGGCATTGAAGTCAGTTTCCTGATTACTTTATTAGGGATCATGGTGGGGGCGATCCTTGGGAGCCTTGCCCTCGCCCTCGGGTTGGGGACACAGGATTTAGCCAGCAACCTGATCGGCGGTCATCATGTCCAGAAATTTTACAAGCCCGGCCAGAAAGTACGGTTGGGTGACATCGAAGGCGTCATCCTCGAATTGACCCCGGTTGCCATCATATTATCCACCCATGAAGGAAGAATGACGGTGCCTGCGAAAATCTTTTATTCAGAACCCACTTTATTGATTATTCCGGAAATGACCGATGAATGAAATCCCTCCATTGACCTTGCATTTGGTTACCCAGCACCCGCAAGAGGCCGCCGGAGTTTTGCAGCAACTGGCGGTGGAAGATACGGCGGCTTTTTTGGAGAGCCTTCCCCGGGAAATGGGGTCCCGGCTTCTGGATCGCCTGACACCCCAATACGCGAGCCAGTGCATTTTGGCCCTCAGCCCGGAAGCGTCCGGCCCCATTGTGCAAGGGATGAAATCCGCTTCCGCCGCCTCGATTTTTCGAATAATTCCGAGATCCGCCATGAATTCCCTTTTGGGTCTGTTGACTCCTGAAAAAAAATCCTTGCTGGAAAGGCGGCTTGCGCTTCCCTATCATTCGGTGGGCGCCTGGACGGATTCCGACAACCCTCCGATTCCGGAAACCACTCTGGTGGGCGATCTGAGAAGATTGCTGAGGAAATCCAAAAAGGTTGTCGAATATTCCCCTTGTGTGATCAAAGAAGACGGAAGCATTGCCGGGGTATTGCATCTCTCCAAACTGGCTGTCGCCAAAGAGGGGACCCCGGTTTCTAAAATCATGGACACCGTATTTAAATCGGTTTCCGACCGGGATTCCCTGCAATCGGTGGCTTCCTTGCCCGACTGGAATCGGTTCGATGCTCTGCCGGTAATGAACCGGAGGGACAAGTTTGTTGGAATGTTGACCCACAAAAATCTGCTCAAAGGATTATCGGTTGAGACGGGAAAAGTTTCCGATGCAACGGCTGATTCCATATTGACGGAATGTATCAGCGCCTACACCTCCACTCTGTCCTGGCTGGTTCAATCGGTTCTGCCTTCGTCTGACGATCCGCCCAATATTTCTGGAAAGAGGTAGACCATGGCCGGCAACGTGACGACAGCAGTCGATGCATTGAACCGCCGGTTCTTATTGGATTTTCCTTCCGAAACCATCGAGCAAATGGAAGAAATGGAGCCGGCTGTTGCGGCCGCATTTCTTGCCCATCAATCCATTCCTCTGATTTTATCTTATCTGAAAAGTATGACCCCGAATATCGCCTCTTCTATTTTCAGCCGGTTTCCCGACCGGGTGCTTCAAAAAATACTGATAGAGGCGAATCCCAATGAAATGGTTACCCTGTTGGGACAAATGGATGCAGAGGACCGGGAGCGCTGTCTGGGCCTGGTGGACCCGGCCATAAAAAGGGATTTCGAATCCATGGCGGCCTATCCGGAAAATTCCGCCGGAAGGTTGATGGATACCCGGTTTCATGTTTTCCGTGAGAATATGGAAGTCCGTCAATGCCTGAGAAGACTTCGAACGCTGCGTTACAAATCCACCCGGTCCATATTTCTGGTCAATTCTGAAAACCAATTGGCCTCCAGGGTGGATATGCGTGATCTTGCCCTGGCAAATCCGCTGCAACTCCTGAGTGAGCTTTCGTTTCCCGTCCGGACCTTCGTTTCTCCGTCGGATCCCAGGGACGAGGTGGTGGCAAAGCTGGAGGAGTTTAAACTTTCAAACCTGCCTGTCGTCGATTTGTCGGGCCACCTGATTGGAGTGGTGGGTTATGATGCCCTCGTCAAGGCCGCGGAAGAAGAAGCCACCCTGGATATCCAAACCATGTTTGGTGTCAGTAAGGATGAGCGGGCTCTTTCCAAGCCGGGCTTTTCCATTCGTAAGCGTTTGCCGTGGTTACAGATCAATCTCCTCACCGCATTTCTGGCGGCCGGAGTGGTCGGCCTGTTCGAGAACACCATTGCCCGCTTTACCGCTCTGGCCGTACTGTTGCCGGTGGTTGCGGGACAATCGGGAAACGCGGGAGCCCAGGCCCTGGCGGTGACCATGCGGGGTTTGGCTTTGAAGGAAATCAGTGTGCGCCAATGGACGACCATCGTCCTGAAAGAAGTTACCGTGGGGTTTGTCAATGGGGTTGCCGTGGCGTCGACCACAGCCCTCGGAGTCTATGTTTGGAGCCGTTCTCTGGGCCTGGCGGCGGTCATCAGTTTGTCCATGGTGCTTTCGATGGTGGCCGCGGGCATTGCCGGGGCATCGGTCCCGATCGTTATGACCCGCCTCGGACAGGACCCGGCCACCGCTTCGTCCATTATTCTCACCACGGTGACCGATGTGGCCGGATTCTTTTCTTTTCTGGGTATCGCGGTTTTGCTTTCTAATTTTCTATAGCATTGTGGTTCCTTTAATATCAACGAATCGTACAACTTAAAATCATGTCATCGACCTCGTCAAAGAAAGCCATTTATGCGGCCCTGGCCGGAAACAGCCTGATCGCGATTTCAAAATTCTGGGCGGCCGCCTATACCGGAAGTTCCGCCATGTTCAGTGAAGCGATCCATTCCGTAGTGGATACGGGCAATCAGTGGCTGCTTTTATATGGATTGAAACGCTCAAAGCGTCCGGCGGACCAGAAACACCCTTTCGGTTACGGTATGGAAGTTTATTTCTGGAGTTTTGTCGTTGCCATTTTAATCTTCGGATTGGGAGCGGGAATTTCCCTTAACGAAGGCATCGCCAAAGTGAAAAACCCAGAGCCCGTCGTCGACCCTTTTATCAATTATATTGTCATCGGTTGCTCCGTTGTGTTTGAAGCCATAGCCTTTTCTTTTGCCTATAAAGAATTCTATAAATCCAAGGGATCCCAGAATTGGATCAAAGCGGTTCGGGCCAGCAAAGATCCTGCGATATTCACGGTCCTGTTCGAAGATTTTGCCGCCCTGATCGGCCTGCTCGTTGCCGGGGTGGCGATCTACCTTGGAGATATTTTGAACCTGCCGGTGCTGGACGGAATTGCATCCATCATGATTGGGTTGATTCTGGCGGTGACGGCCTCCTATCTCGCCATTGAATGCAAAGGGTTGCTGATGGGGGAATCGGCCAGCGAAGCGGTGGTCAGCGGTATCAAAAATATTATCAAGGAAGAATCCCATGTGTTGCACATCAATGAAATTTTAACCATGCACCTGGGGCCCCATGATATTTTGCTGAATCTCAGCCTGGATTTTAAAGATGGCCTGTCATCCACCAATGTGGAAACCACCATCTCCAAACTGGAGCTGGGTATAAAAAATAAATTTCCGGAGATCAAACGGGTATTTATCGAGGCGCAAAACTGGATGTCCCAAAATAAGGATTGAATGATCCCATGCCTGTAAATAAATGAAATTGCGATGGTGGATACCCCTCCTGTTGTGTGTCTGGGGTTTGGAAAAAACCAGCCCGGTTTATGCCCACCGGCTGGACATAAGAGAACCCTACTCCCTGAATTATTACCAGGAACAAACACTGTTTGGAGACTGGAACGGGGCGCGGTCGTCCCTGCATAACCGTGGAATCGATCTGGATCTGGAATATTTTGGCGATTTCGTAGGGAATGTGATCGGGGGAGGCACCCAAAAACCCCATGCCACAAACTATGTAGAGGCCGAAATCCTGATCAACGCAGAGCGCATGATCGGGTGGAAGGGCGCCCAGTTCTTTTTCATGGGATACGCGCTGGGCAGTACCGATCCTTCCGTCCAGATCAATACCCGCCAGACAGTCAGCAATCTGGAAGCGACGGACACCGTTAAACTGTTTGAAGCCTGGTGGGAGCAGTTATTGTTCGGCAATCGTTTTTCCATCAAAGCGGGATTGTATTCCCTGGATACGGAATTTGATAACAAACAAACCGCCAACCAGTTCATCAACGGCGTTTTCGGCACCGGGCTGGATTTGTCGGAAATGGGTCCGCAGGGTCCTGCCATTTATCCTTTCAGCGCCTTGGGGGTGCGCTTGAAGGAAGTGTGGAAGGGATTTTACCTGCAAACTGCAGTGGTGGACGGCATCCCCGGCGATCCCAAAAATCCTCATGGCACCCAGGTGGTTTTGAACGACGATGACGGATTTCTGATCGCCAATGAAATCGGGTACAAGGTGAATACTCCGGAACAGCCGCGTTTACACCTGGGGGTCGGCGCCTGGATATTTACAACCGAGCTTCCCGACATCGCAGACAATACCCGGACCCGGCGCGGCCGGCACAGCATTTACGGTTTTATCGACCTGCGGTTGTATTCGGAAACACCGGGAAGTGCGCAGGGACTGGACTTGTTTTTTCGCGTGGGTGTCGCCGACAAAGAGGCGGGATGGTTTAAGCGTAACATTACACTGGGAATGACCTATACCGGTCTGTTCGCAACGCGCAAACACGACATCCTGGGATTCGCCGTGTCCAGCGGCTGGGCGGGGGATTCCCTGCGTCGTCTGAATCGCTCCCGGGGAACTCCCATTGAAGATGAAGAAATCGTCCTGGAATGGACCTATATCCTTGCCCCCCTGCCCTGGCTGGTCCTGCAACCGGATATCCAATGGTTCATTCATCCGGGTTTGAGCCAAAGTGTGGACGATACCTTGTACCTGGGTCTCAGAGTGGAAATCACTTTTTGAAGGGATATGG
>JABAHQ010004364.1_pt2 | contig 34747 bp, 31 predicted proteins | sample 7062091 | NCBI WGS metagenome assembly JABAHQ01 (sample SAMN14534359, study PRJNA622989) | marine sediment metagenome | biome: marine biome [ENVO:00000428]; feature: marine pelagic biome [ENVO:01000023]; material: deep marine sediment [ENVO:00002113] | place: India: Gulf of Kutch | collected... | reverse complement strand
TTGTTGTGATCTAATTGTCAACACGGCCTAATACATCCTGAATTTAGAGAGTTGGTTAAAGAGCGCGGATTAGCGCGTTTGCGTGGAGAAGATGTCCCCCACCGATATGAAGTTAAAATTTTAACCAAAGACGGAAAGGAACGCTGGGTTGATTATACCGGCCAGGTATTTGAATACCAACAAATGCCGGCAGTATTAGGCGTTGCTATTGATATTACCGAGCGTAAGAAGGCTGAAGAATCTTTAAAGGCCTCTTATCATGAACTGGGGAAAAAGATTGAAAAACGTACTGCGGAATTATATGCGCTTAATAAAGCTCTCAAAGCAGAAATCGCTGAACGTGAACGAACAGAACAACGATTACAAAAAAGTGAAGAGCAACATTGAATGCTTATCGAACAAGCATCGGATGCCATTTTTGTTATCGATCGCAATGGTAATTATTTAACTGTCAACAGTAGTGCCTGCAAGATGCTTGGTTATACCAAAAGAGAGTTTCTACAAATGAATTACCTGGATATCATACCTGCAGAAGATAAAGGGTTAGCAAAAGAGACATTTAACCAAATACCTGGTGGGGAGACAGTTATTAATGAGTATTAGCTGAGGCGCAGAGATGGCTCATTATTTCCGGCAGAAGCCGATTTATCAACTGAAAACTAATATACCCTCATAGGCGTTTAAGTTTTTCTTTCTCCTTCCACTCCTTAACCTCCACAATTTATAGAATAATAACTACATTAGTATGTATTAATTCTACAATAATCAAGTTGTACTTACTACAAAAAATTCTGCTCTTTTAGACTATATTAATAGTGGTGATAAGTCACTAAAGAGGCTAAACTTGAAGAAGTAATTTCTTATCTTACTTCAAGCATTGATTTGGAGATAACGGGGAGGTTTCTTTTAGGAGAATTAGGGCCGTGGGTTAAGTCATTTTCTGCGGCCTTAATTTTTATTTAATTATCACTTCTCATTCCGGCCACCATCCAGTCCATTTAAATCCGAAAAAATAAATTTGTTGGCAATTTACCGGAACTACAATAATTTTCCTCAAAATTTATGGAGTAAAAAAATGCGTGTTTTGAACCTTGATAGGGTAAGCAAGACTTACGATGAATTTAAGGCTGTAAATGAGGTCTCATTTGACCTTGGTGAAGGGAAAATGTTTGGATTATTGGGACCGAATGGCGCCGGTAAAACCACTACAATGCGCATGATAATGAATATCATCATCCCTGATTCCGGTTCAATTCGAATTTTTGGTGACACTTTTAAAGAGAGATTCAAAAACCTGATTGGATATTTACCGGAGGAGCGGGGATTGTACCCAAAGATGAAATTGTTGGATCATTTGCAATTTTTGGGTGAAATGAAGGGCTTAAGCGCCTTTGATGCGAGAACTCTGTCCCTGGCATGGCTGGAACGATTCGATCTCACCAACCGCATCAACCGCAAGGTGCAGGAGCTTTCCAAAGGGCTGCAACAGAAAGTGCAGTTTATTGCCACAGTAATGCATTCTCCAAAGCTTCTGATTCTGGATGAACCCTTTGCGGGCTTAGATCCGGTAAATACAAAATTCGTTAAAGATATTTTATTGGATTTAAAGAAGCAGGGAACCACTATTATTTTGTCCACACATTTGATGGATCAGGCGGAAAGACTGTGTGAGGAGATCTGTTTAATCAATCGCGGTAATGTCGTTTTGAAAGGAAATTTGAAACAGATAAAGCGGGAATACTCTCATAATTCAGTCATATTGGAATATTCCAGTAACGGGCCAGGATTGCAATCGCTCCCCATGATCGAATCGATTGACGATTACGGAAATTATATGGAATTACGCTTAAAGGATGGGATAACTTCTGCTGAGTTATTTAAGACGCTGGCCAATATGGATATTGAAGTGCAACGGTTTGAAGCATCTGAGACATCGCTGAATGAGATTTTTATTGATATTGTAGGAGATTCAGGAAATGAAAAAAACCGCTAAGATGATTAAAAGAGAAATGAAAACCAAAGTTTTGACAAAAGGTTTTCTGATCGGCACCGTATTGGGACCGGTGTTTATTATTGGCCTGATCTTTTTTCCTGCCTTAATGCACTTTTATTCCGAGGAAGAACAGGTGGTGATGCATGTGGTGGATCAAACCGGAGATTTGGCAAACAGATTGCCTCAAGTATTCGATGACACGTTAAGTTCCGGTCAACCTCGTTACATCATCACGCCACTAAATTTCTCGACTTATGAGCGGAATAAACAAAATTTTCATCAGTCGATAGAAGACGGTGATATCGATGTTATCATCATCATTCCTGACGATGTTTACGAAAGCAATTCAATTACCCACATCGCAAAATCTGTGAGTAATATTGATTTTATCCGCTCAATCCGGCAGCAGTTAAATGCGGAGATCAATAAAATTCGCCTGCAACGGGCCGGATTGGATCCCGATCAGATCGCCAAGCTCACCACAAATATCGAGCTTAAAACCATTAAAATCAGCAAAGGGGAAGAAACCGAAAAAGGATTCGGACAGGAATGGGGAGCGGCACTGGTATTTCTGATGATCCTCTACATAACCACTATTGTGTATGGCGCTTCGGTTATGCGCGGAGTTTTGGAAGAAAAAACCTCCCGGGTGCTGGAAATACTGTTGTCTTCCGGCAATTCTTTTCAATTGATGATGGGTAAACTATTGGGGGTGGGAACTGTCGGCTTAGTGCAATATGGAATCTGGGCAGTAGTGGCGTTAGGGGGGATGGTGGTGGCAGGAGCGACATCTCCTTCATTATTAAATTATATGACCATTTCTCCCTATATCCTGATCTATTTTATCCTCTTCTTTTTAATCGGTTATTTCCAATTTTCCACATTGTATGCAGCAGTCGGAGCGATGTGCTCCACCCAGGAAGATGCGCAAGCCCTTTCCACTCCGGTCACCATCCTGATTATCATTCCCTTCCTGGTAACGATTTCGCTGGGGATTGAGAATCCCTCCGCTTCTCTGACCCAAATTTTATCCCTCATGCCTTTTTTCGCGCCAATGCTGATGTTTTTACGAATTATAGTATCCACGCCGGATTTCTGGCAAATCGCTGCTGCCATTGCCATTAATATTGTGGCAATTTTGCTGTTTACCTGGTTAGCTGCTCGAATTTATCGGGTGGGCATTTTGCTGTACGGAAAGCGCCCCACCGTGCCTGAAATTGTGAGGTGGCTGCGCTACAGGTAAACCTGATGCTTTAAAGAAATCCGACAATTGCGGAAATTGAATAGGTGAAGCAAACTCGTTAATCTTAAACTTCTGACACGTAGCCTAAAATCGATCACAATTCCACAATATAATGTTGATCCGTCTTTTCCGGCAGGGCCTCGTACAACTCCTCGATAAAGTTTGATCCATATTTGATATAATAGTAAATAATATTCATGAGCCGTTCCTGGTGGGTGCTATCGGGCATCAGATACATCAGAGCTCTTTCCAGCTGTCGAACCTGGGTTTTATTTTTTTCTTCCAGGGAGCGGGTGATCTTTGAACTCAGTTTGTTGAAATTGCCCTGAATGTTATTACGGGTTTTCTTTAAGGTGTTCAAAAGGGTCGGATCAATCTCCTCCAGCAGACCGCTTAAGGTTTCTAATGCCTCGGTGATTTTAAATTCGGCAGATTCTATTCCTTCAAATACCTTTTTGCTGGGTCCCTGTTGCAGCGTTTTTTCGATAAAGTCCGGTTCGCCATCTAAAATTTGGGTATAGTCCAAATCATATTTTTCTATAATTTTTTGAATTTTGCCCTCCACTAGGGTTAGCTGGTGGCGCGGATAGATGACCGGCATTGGAATGTCGAAGAGGCGATATAAGGCTTCGAGTTGCCCGAAGTAGGCAATCTCCGCCGGACCGGCAACGTAAGCCACGGTGGGTAATATAAAATCCTGCGCGATCGGCCGTAAAGCGACATTGGGTGAGAATTTAGCGGGAGTCTCCTCACATTCTTTCAGCAATTCATCGCGTTTCATATCAGAATAACCCTCAGGATACTTTAAGGCAAACTCTCCTTCATCATTGATATCGATCCGAATCCGTCCTTGTTGCTGATCGTGATAAAATAGCATTGTCTGTTGGGGGCGGAATTGAATTTGAGCAGCATAACCGCTTTGGTCCAACGCTTCGGTTCGTTCCCGGACAGTTTTTGCCACCTGGGTTGTGGATTGCAGTGCTTTTTGATAGAGCGGCTTTACGAAAGAGCCCAGGGAGGAATCGCTGGGATCGAACAAAATGAGACCATGCTGGCCAAATAATTTGAGGAGAAGACGGGCAAATGCATCGGCAAAATTTTCCTGGGGTTGATAGCAGGAAAAGAAAGTGGTGATAACATCTTTCTTGAATTCCGTATCAAAAAAGTCCTCATCAAGCATTTTGCGCCATTGCTGAATTTGCTCATCAATGTGTCTCGCAGCGATGGGTTTTAATGCATCTTGGGGAGATTCTTCCAGAGTCAGTTTCCGGATTTCATTTCCCCTGGTAAAATAGTGAATGGAGTTGATCTCTTCAAAGTCATTGTCATTGACTTCCATCCAAAAGATGGGAACAAATTGATGCTCCGGGAATTCTCTTTCCAGCCATCTACTGAGCTTTAAAATCGTAATTGTTTTATAAATAGTATATAACGGGCCACCAAACACGCCTGCTTGCTGACCGGTCACAATAGCCAGGGTATTTTCCGATTTCAGTTTTTCAATGTTCTGTGTGGTCTTATCATCGGCATCCCATTTTTTGTGTTGGGACAGGATCAGATCGGACAATTCTTCACGATGGTATTTAAATTGTCGTCGTTGGTCGATAGCTTTCTGCCACTCATTTCGAAAGTCAATTTGATAAAATTCTCTGACTTGATTGAAATCTGTGACGTAATCCTTGAACAATCTATTTTTGGCTGTTACCGGAATCGCTTTTGCTTGCATGGTCTTCCTGCCTGTCAGTTAGGATTTAAATTTTAATGAGTTTAACTCATCGGGAAAAAAGGTTTTTAGAATGATCTATTCCCGATGAAACTGTTCCAATTATATGACTATTCAAATTTCTCCAAATTCAAGGCACTAAAATAATCAAAACAATCAATAAACCCAATAGATTTGCAATTACCGGAAAATCAGTGATGATTGCCCGGCTTTGCTAATAAATGAACAGGAGTGTGCAATTTTATGGGGCGATTTTTTAGATAAAGCTCTGACCAATTTTTTCCCTACCCCAACGAGTTGCTTGCGGCCAGCCGCTTAAAAGTCCAACACCACTTTGCTTTCGTCCAACTTACTCAGCCGTAGATAAACATCTTTTTCCGCGTAGAGTTTTCCATTCCGAAATAAATTGATAAAGTGACCGCCTTCGCTCAGTTTTAAATCCCGGATCGGGGTTACATAGGGCATCCATTTACCGTCAACCATAATACTGGCGCCCGGTTTTCTGGTAATCAACTGGATAGTATCTTGGTCGCTTTCCGGCTGCAGGTTGAACAGAAGCTCATGTTTTTCTCCCGGATGCACCTGGAACAGTTCTTCGGAAGGAGAGCTTTGAAATCCATTTTCCCGCAAACGTACTTTATAGATACCCTCCTTAATCGGAATGACAGCGCTGTTGGCTTTGATGCCGGTGAGGTGATCGTCTAAATAAATATAGGCGGAAGAGCGATTGCTGGATACTTGTAAATAGCCAATATCTTTTTGTCGCTCAAATTGGAATTGCAAACGGACTACCTGGTCATCATTGATTAGAATACGGTGGTGATTGGGTCGGGTTAAATATCCGTCCTTAATAGCGGTAATCACACGGTAACCAATGGGAACCTCAATTTGAGAGGCAGTTTTGGCGAAAGGGATTCCATCGACAAACAACTGATAATCAGGCAAATTCGTCTCGATCTGAACTTTCCCCATTTTGGCTGTATTTTTGAGTGTAAAGCTGGCTACAGCCGTTTTGCCGGCCTCCACATTGATGCGCCGCATCGGCGGCCAACTTGCATACCCCTCTTTATAAACAGATATAAAATAATTGCCGGCTCCGATTTGAGACAGCGTATCCGGCGTAAATTTTTGTTCTTCCGATCCATTGACATAGATTTGTGCGCCGGGCAGGTTCGTTTCGATTTTCAGAAAGCCGGTTCGTTGCGATTTGATCGGATTATATTTTAAAAGAACTTGAAAAACAACCAGTGCAACGACAACAATACCGATGTTGGTTGCCCATTGTACGATTTTTTTGCGACGGTGGCTACGGTATCGGGAAGAAGACTTTTTATGTTTGTTGCGTCTTTTGTTTTGTCGCTTCTCGGCTTCCTCCGGTGTCAGCCATTCGACGCCGCCATGACGATTCACATATTTAACATATCCCCGTTCTGTGAAGAATTTTTCTTCCTCTTCTTCCCGAATTTGGGCCCGGATACGGTCTTCAATATGTTTGCGCCGCTCCTCTTCTTCTTTGTTAATGCTATCCCGAATACGCCGTTCACGATCCGCTAATTGTTCGCGAATCTCTTCCCGTAATCTTTTTTCTTCTTCAGGAGTCAACGCCATGATTTCTCATCCTTTCGGTTTTTAGTTTTTTAACCACCCTTGTTCAAGATACCAGGTCAGGGTCTTGCTTAAACCATCTTCAAGTGTCAATTGTGTGGAGTAGTTTAAATATTCTTGAATTTTTTGCGTGGAAACCACCCAGTATGGTGAGTTCACTTCACGAATTTTTTGCCGGTTCAGGATGGTTGGTTTTTTTTGTAAATAAGCAATGCCTTCCATAACCCCGCCGAAAAGATAGGCTACGGAATAAGGGATAGAAATATTTTTGACTTTCTTGTTCATTAATTTTTGAAGAATATTAATGACTTCCGACCAGGCCGCCGGCTGTTCATTGGCAATAAAGAAAATTTCATCAGTCGATTTCGGATGTTCCGCAGCTAACATAATGCCCCTGGCTAAATCCATAACCTGGATGATGCTGACCAGTTGATCGGTATTGCCGACCTTCAGGTTTAATCCATAGCGGATGTTCTTAAACACTTCGAACACATCAGTATCCCGCTGTCCGTAAACTGCCGGCGGCCGTAGTATGGTAATGGGCAAAATATCCATGAATTCCCGCACTACTTGCTCAGTCTCCAATTTACTGCGTCCGTAATCCGTTAACGGATTGGCCGGACTGTTTTCATCGATAGGTGTGCTTGTCGGCGAAGGGCCAATTGCTGCCTGACTGCTAACGTGGATGAACTTTTTAAGTTTGGGATTAACTTCTCTCACGACTTCTAATAGATTTCTGGTTGCCTTAACGTTACCCTGATAATAATCCTGTATAGATAACGCTTTGGTCACTCCGGCAATATGCAGCACATAATCGGCGTTTTCAACCGCCTCTTTAAGCGAATTGGGATCTGCCAGAGTGCCGTAGTGGTAATGAACAGGGAGTTCCTGCAGCCATTGCAGATTGCTGGTGCGGCGAACCAGGCAATGAACTTCTTCTCCCTTCTTCGTTACCAATTGAGCGACCCAGCTTCCGATGAATCCGGTAGCCCCGGTAATAAAATATTTCATAATAATTTCATAAAGTTTGAATTGATGGTTTTATAAATTCTGTTATAAGTTGTTTACAAATTGGCACTGAAGATAAGAATTTAAAAACTTTTTTGCAACCAGTTGTCGTTTGTTTTGGCGGTGTAACGGCCGACAAGTCAATTCATCGCCTCTGCTCAGAAAAAATAGTTGCCAAATACAGAAAGTTTTGATAAACTTATTTAAAACCAAAATGAGAGACTGAATATGTTTTTTTTCGACCTGTTGAGCCGATTGTTAAAAGTACTCCGCTCCAATGAATCCCCTGCCCAGATTTCTGCCGGATTTGTCCTGGGCATGATTTTAGGCATCACTCCGTTCTGGAGCCTGATCAACTTTGTCATTCTCTTTTTCATCATCATTATTAATGTGAATATTGCCGCGGCGATGCTCGCTTATATCATCTTTAGTGCCGTGGTTTACCTGTTCGATCCGCTAATACATGATTTTGGCTTTTGGCTTTTAACCGATGTTCAATTTTTACAACCCTTGTGGATCAGCTTTTATCATGCTCCGCTTATTCCATATACCAGTTTTAATAATACGGTTTATTTGGGAAGTTTGATTATTGCTATCATTCTAATAACTCCTGTTTTTATGGCCGTAAAAAAATTCATCATCAATTATCGTGAAAAATATTATGAAAGAGTTCAGAATTGGAAATGGATTAAATGGTTAAAAGCCAGCAAAGTGTATAATTGGTATGAACGTCTAAAATTTTTAGGAGGCTGAGCTTGCGCTGGAAAGGTGTCATATTTTTAGTGGTTGTGATTGCTATTGTATTAGCCCTTTCATTGATTTTTACCGATCGCTGGCTGGAAAGTCAGATGGAATCAGTTGGTTCTTCTGTGAATGGTGCCGTGGTAGAGTTTGAGGGGGTTGATTTCTCATTGTTGAATTTACGAATCAGCTGGCAGCGGCTCCAGGTGACTGATCCGGAAAAAACAATGCAGAATCGATTGGAAACCGGAAATTGTGCCTTCGATTTGGCGCTGGAGCCGTTATTATCTAAAAAATTTATAATCGAAGATTTTACCGCAGAGGGAATTCGATTTAATACCAAAAGAGAAACCGACGGGAAATTGCCGCAGAAGAAGCAAGCCGAAAGAGAGACGCCTGAAATTGTAAAATCAATTCAAAAACATTTGGAAAATGAAACATCCCGGATGCCGGTATTTCAAATCAGCCAGCTGACCCAAAAAATCAATGTCGATAGCATCTATGCGATGGTGGATTTAAAAACACCGGCTAAAGTTGATTCTGTGCAAAATGTTGCCGTGCAAAAATATCAGCAGTGGGAACAGCGGATTGACGATTTGCCTGATGAGAAAGAATTGAGAGCGTTGGAAAACAAAATAAAATCGCTTGATCCCCAAAAAATTAAAAATGTGACGCAACTTCAGAGTGCACTCACCACTGCCAAGGAAGTCAGAGAACAAATCAATTCGTACCAAAAAGAAGCCAAATCGTTAAAGACGGATTTCCAACAGGAGGTAAAGCAGATTCAATCGCTGGGTAAGAATGTACCCCAATGGATTGAGGCCGATTATCAACGGGCGCTGTCTCTGGCAAAACTGCCTGATATTTCGGTCAAAAATGTGGCGAAGATTCTATTTGGGCAGAAGATTATTAACCAGATAGAAACGGTCACCGGTTACGTGGGGACAGCACGATATTACGCACAAAAATATAAGGAAAGTAAACCGGGCTCAGAATCACCACCTCGTTTGCAAGGACAGGTTATCCATTTCGGAAAGAAAGTTGAACTGCCGAAATTTTGGGTAAAAAAAATTGACCTGAGTGCCGAAGCGGCTAATAACTTACAGTTAAGCGGAAATATGGCTAACATTGTCTCCAATCAGAAAGCCATTGGCCAACCAACTACGCTCCAATTGGGTGGAACCCGCAATGATCAGGCCTCGATTCGCGTCGGCGCCATATTTGATTACCTGAGTGATGTCTCCCGGGAGAGTATCAATATCGATTTTGATCGCATCCCCCTATCCAACGTTAAGCTTACCGATTTTGCCCTGTTGCCTTCCAAAATTGATAAAGGCAAGGGGTTTATAAATGCACAACTCAATTTTGAAGGAAATAAGTTCGAAGCAGATATCCAGTTTACCGGCGAGCAGATCCGTTTTGAGGAACTGAAAGATACGGGCAAACTGAATCCCCGCTTATTGCGCATTAGCCGTTCCCTCATTGAAGCGATTAACGTCATTCGGTTTCAGGCCAAGGCAAAAATACAGGAAGGTCAATTAGATTTTAGAATCAACAGCAACCTGGATAATCTGATTGCTGAACAGGCAAAAAAAATCATTTCCGGCGAAGTACAACAGGCCCGACAGGAATTGGAGCGTCGGGTTAGACAAGAAACCGAAAAATACAAGAAACAATTAGAACAGTTTATTCAGCAGCAACAGAAGAAGCTGACTGCCGAAGTCGTTCAAGTTGAAAAAGAATTGCAAAAATATGAGAAACAAATCGAACAAGTGCGGAAAGATATTGAAAAACGGATTCAAGAAGCGGGTAAAGACAAGTTAAAGGATCTCCTTGATCGATTTTAAGCATAAACGCCACCGCTTGATTTCGTGATGTCTCGGAGCAGGGTTGGCGATCAACAACTCACAGTCAACTCCTTTCTTAAAATGTTTCTATTTTGAGCAAATTCTTTTTAGCGTTTTCGGATTAGGAAATTTTTTCGTAAATTCATTCAGTAAAATTAATTTTTTCTGCTACGTGCAGGAAACGAATTATAGCTTGCGTGGGAAAATGGATTCCCAATCGTTTTCACTACCCGATTTTCTACAGATCACTCTGAAGCCTGGATTCACTTTAACAGCCGTCGGATGGGCAATGCTGCGCCCTGAACGACAACTTAAGAACGCGGTCCATTTTTATTTAGCTGGTGATGTTTATGGCAATGCTTAAGCGACAAAGAAAAGTCAAACGGAAAGACAAATTTGCTAAGGTCACCATCCGGGAACCAGTGGTTGCCGGAAAATTTTATTCGGATAATTCCCACCAATTACGACAAGTGTTAGATAATTTTTTTGAAGATGCAGTTTCGATCAAGCTACAAAAGCCGATGGCCATAATCGTTCCCCATGCCGGATATATCTATTCCGGGCAAATTGCTGCCGATGCATTTAATCAGCTGTGTAATCAAAACTATGATTTGGTTGTCGTGCTTGGCACCAATCATACTAACCCCCGATTTCAGGGCGTCTCGGTGTATCCCAGAAAAGGCTATCGTACTCCCCTGGGAGTGGCAGAAATCGATGAAAAAATCGTCGATGAGTTATTGGCGCAGTGTCCCGAATGTGATTATCATCCCGGTCTGCATGTCCGCGAGCATTCAATTGAAGTGCAAATCCCGTTCATCCAGTATCTGTTTCCGGAGGTCAAAATTGTGCCGATTGTGGTTGGCGCACCGGATTTGAATTTATGCGAAAATTTCGGTAAAAAATTAGTTGAAATTGTAAAGCATCGCCAAAGCGTACTTGTGGCCAGCTCGGATCTTTCTCACTATCCTGATTTCAAAGACGCCGAACAGGTTGACAGGCGCACTTTGGAAGCCATTGTGAGAATGGATTCCCGCAATTTGCAATCCGTACTGGATGCACAAATGAGGGAAGCCATACCCAACCTTGCCACTTGCGCCTGCGGTGCGGCACCGATTTTTACCGCAATCACAGCTGCCAGAGAACGGAATGCAAATTGCGGATCGATTATCAGCTATGCAAATTCCGGCCATGCGACGATTGGCTCTCAGGATCATGTGGTTGGTTACGGAGCGATTGCTTTTACCCAGGATGAAAATTGTGTCGCAGGACATCGTTTTCACGAACCATCAGCAGAAACACAATTCGAGCAACTTGAAGAAAATTATAAAAAATGGTTGCTGGAATTCTCTCGTAAGACCATGCACCGATTTTTAACTACTGAGATTGCTCCGTTGGCGAGGGGTATGGATCCGGTACTAAATCAGAAGCGCGGCGCTTTTGTTTCCTTGAAAAAAAAGAACAACTTGAGAGGTTGTGTCGGACACATGGAACCGGATATACCGCTTGGCCAGATTATCGGGGCAATGACATTGCAAGCGGCTTTCAACGATCCGCGCTTTAATTCAGTCAGCCTGGATGAACTTTCCGAAATTAAAATAGAGATTTCTGTTTTGACGCCATGCAGGCCAATCGAATGCGCCGAGGAAATTGAACTCGGTCGCGATGGGATTGTGCTGCAAAAAGATGGACGGCATGCGGTGTTTCTGCCCCAGGTGGCCCAAAAAATGAAATGGAGTAGAGANNGAAGGCCGGCTTGCCTCCCGGCAGCTGGAAGGAAAATGCAAAGTTACTCACTTTTCAGGCGGATGTCTTTTGTGAATCCGATTTTAACTGATAGCCTCGCCTATCTGCCTAAATTAATCCGTCAAGCAATGTGGTAATAAGGGGTATTCTTTATTATCTTATAACCTTACTTCCAATCAAGGAAATAAATCGGAGAAAATAAATGGCATATCAATATAATCACCCGATTCAGGATTTCGATGAGGACGCGGCGCTGCGTTCTCTCCTGGAAGGCACTGCAAAAGAGACCGGTGAAGGGTTCTTCTTTGCCCTGGTAGAAAATCTTGCCAGGGCCATGCATACCAGTAGTGCATGGGTCACTGAATATGTTGAAGAAACCCGAAAGCTACGGGCCCTGGCATTTTGGGAAAATGGGGAGTGGATTAAAGGCGTCGAATATCAGATTGACGGAACTCCCTGCGAGAAAGTTATCGATGAAGCGTGTCCCGTACATGTTCCGGAACAGGTTGTGACACTGTATCCCGAGGATAAAGATTTGGAGAAGTCTAAAGCGGTTAGTTATATGGGCGTGCCGTTGCAGGATATAGACGGCAAGGTGCTGGGAAACCTGGCCATTATGGATTCCCGTCCCATGCCGGAACAGCCACGAGCGAAAGCGCTTTTTCAAATTTTTGCGGCACGTGCGGCTGCCGAGCATCAACGTCTACGGGCGGAAAAAAAGGTTCGCGAACGTGAACAAAAACTCAGCCGCCTGATCAATAGCGCTATGGATGCCATCATCGAGTTGAATCAGAACCTGGATGTCACTGCCATTAATCCGGCGGCAAAAGCAGCGTTCCAATCATTAGAGCATCAAATTGTTGACACGAATTTTTCGCGGCTGATTACCGAAGACAGCCGGAGTAAACTAAAAATGCTTCTGGAAGCGTTGCAAAAACAACCGGAAGGAAAGCAGTACATGTGGATTCCCGGGGGGTTGATTGTTGAGCCTCCGGAGGGGCAACCGTTTCCGGCCGAGGCCACCATTTCCCGCTTCGAAATGAACCGGGAGTTTTATTATACCATTATCCTCCGCAATGTAAACGAACGATTGGAAGCGGAACGGAAAATCCATTCATTGACCAAAGAAACGGAATACCTGCGTGAAGAGATCAGGGAATTGCAGAAGTTCAACGAGATTCTGGGAGAAAGTCCGGCTTTTCTTCAGGTTTTGCACGATGTTCAGCAAGTGGCCAATACCGATTCCACGGTGCTTATTGAGGGTGAAACCGGCACCGGAAAGGAGCTGGTCGCCCGTGAAATCCACAAAGCCAGCCATCGCAATGAGAAACCGCTGATTAAAGTCAATTGTGCTGCGCTTTCGGCTAATTTGATGGAGAGTGAATTTTTCGGGCATGAGAAAGGTGCCTTTACCGGCGCTACTGGCAAGCGGGAAGGTCGCTTTGCGCTGGCGGACGGCGGCACCATTTTTCTGGATGAAATCGGTNNCAGGTGAAGTTGTTGCGGGTTCTCCAGGAAGGAGAATTTGAGCCGGTGGGTAGTTCCAAAACCATTAAAGTGGATGTTCGGGTCATTGCCGCCACCAACCGCAATCTCTTGCAGGAAATAGAGGAGGGTAATTTTAGGGCCGACCTGTATTACCGGCTTAACGTATTTCCAATCAGAGTGCCGCCGCTTCGGGAGCGAATTGAGGACATTCCGCTGCTGGCGTCTTTCTTCGCCAAAAAATATGCGCAGAAAATCGGCAAAACCTTGCAGCCTTTGAGCGAATCCTGTATCCGAAAGCTCAGCTCCTACACCTGGCCTGGTAATGTGCGTGAACTGGAAAATGTGATTGAACGAGCCGTGATAACTTCGCGGGATGGTCATTTGAATCTGGATCGGGCGCTTCCGGAAATTGAAGCAAAGTCAATTACCCCGAACACCATGTCCAGCGCCTCTGATGATGGACAAATCCGCACTGAAGAAGATATGCTGGAGTTAGAGCGTCGCAATATTCTAATGGCTTTGGAAAAGAGCGGTTGGAAGGTATCCGGTGCAAAAGGCGCCGCCAGCCTGCTGGGGATGCCGCCATCCACCCTGAGTTCGCGGATAAAGGCGCTGGGGATTAAAAAGCCGCGGTAGAGGGTGGGAGAAATTACCCCACTTCAGCTTCTTGTGTACATTGTTTAAGATTATTTTCTTGCAAATTAGGAATACTATTACTAATTTGCATTATGATTAAAAGAGTTTCCGAAACTAAGGTCTCAACAGTTAGCCAAACAGTTTAAAGCTGTCGCAATAATCGGCCCGAGGCAAAGCGGCAAAACCACGCTCTCCAGAGCATGTTTCCCCGATAAATCTTACGTCTCTCTGGAAAATCCTGAAAATCGTCAGTTTGCACAATCTGATTCCCAGGGATTTCTAAATACCTATGCTGATGGCGCCATTTTAGATGAAGTTCAGCGTGTGCCCGATCTGCTCTCCTGGCTGCAGCAGAATCTTGACGAAGACGAGCGCCGGGGCAAGTTCATCCTGACCGGTTCCAACAATTTTCTTGTGCTGGAAAAGACTACCCAAACGCTGGCCGGCCGGGTCGCTTATATAGACTTGCTGCCTTTCTCCATAGCCGAACTGGAAAATATCCCCGGCGCAGTGGATGATAGCAGCCAGTGCATATTTAACGGGGGATATCCACCGGTACAAGCGCAAGGCATTGCGCCTCAGGATTGGTTTCCAGAGTATGTCCGAACCTATGTCGAGCGCGACGTGCGACAAATCAGAAATATTGAGAATCTACTGGCATTTGAAAAACTACTCTCTCTATGCGCTGGTCGAGTCGGCCAGCAGGTGAATTATTCCAATTTGGGCGTAGAGGCTGGTATCGATTATAAAACGGTTCAGTCATGGCTAAGTATTTTGCAGGCTTCTTACATTATTCATTTTCTTCCACCTTACTTCAAAAATTTTAACAAGCGAGTGGTAAAAACTCCAAAGTTATATTTTTATGATACGGGACTTGCTTGCTATCTGCTCAGGATCACCGATCTACAAATGCTTCAAACCCATCCGGCCCGCGGGGCTCTGTTTGAAAATTTCATAATCAACGAATTGATTAAAAACAGGTTTAATGCTGGCAATCGATCCAACCTTTACTTTTGGCGGGACCGTTCCGGTCACGAGATCGATGTGCTGATGGACGAAGGAATGAAATTGATTCCGGTAGAGATAAAATCCGGGCAAACCGTCACCCAGGATTATTTTAAGGGATTAAAATTTTGGGAAGAGCTTACCGGCGAATCTGGCGGCCTTATTTTTTATGGTGGTGATAGAAGGCAAAAGCGAAGCGACGGCATCGAAGTAAAGAATTGGCAGGAAGTGAAAAATATAGGTTGACGATAAATTTTGGGCAGATGAATAATGAAGTTCAATCCGAACAAGCCATATAATGAATTGCCGATGTTGCCGCCTAAACAGGATGTTGCCAATCTAAAAGAGTTTGTCGTTGGTAAGCCCACTACTGGAAAAGGTGTATCAGCCTTAAGGACAGGTGTATGGATTATTTAATTTGACACAGTCCACCCGTTGTTAGAGACTGCATTCTGCCCATTCAATCCACCCCCAATAACGACATTTCATAAACGCATTTGCGAGATCTCACGAGCGTTGCGAGATTTCGCGATTTTTATTTATTCCCCCTCTTTTTTATAAGATCATGTTTTTTCAGTAGTTATATCCTATTATATCTTGCTGGCACGCTTTGTGTCAAGAAGTCGGTCATCGGTAGTTATCGATGTTACGTAACAGCGATGAATGGATAAATAAAATAATTACTCAATTAAAGGTGACCGCCGGATGTAACCGGCCTTCACTAATAATTAACCCGAACCGGAGATTTTCTCCGAAATTAACCAAACAAACGGAGGCATGATATGGCTCTATTTAAACCGGATCAATCATTCTACCCGTCACCGCGAATGGCGATGCAAGCGCCGTCGGAGAAACTGGCCTATGTAGCAGCGCTTAGTCCCACCGTGAACGGAAAAGCGGATGCGATGACGGTGGTTGACATTGATCCTGATTCCAATAGATACGGACAAATTGTGGGCACCACCGAGCTGCCCTATGCAGGTGACGAACTGCATCACTTTGGCTGGAACGCTTGCAGTTCTGCACTGTGCCCATACGCGGCGCATCCGCACATGGAACGGCGTTATCTGGTGGTTCCCGGATTGCGATCATCCCGGATTTATATTATGGATATCAAATCCAATCCGCGTAAACCGGAGATTATCAAGGTGATCGAACCGGAAGAGGTCTTTGAGCGATCCAATTATTCCCGATTACACACTGTGCACTGTGGCCCGGAAGGAATTTATGTGGGCGCACTGGGTGCACCGAATGGAGATGGTCCCGGCGGCGTGCTGTTGCTGGATCATGATTCGTTTGAAGTGCTGGGACAGTGGGAGATGGACCGTGGACCGCAGTATTTGTCCTACGACTTCTGGTGGCATCTCGGCCATGACGCCATGATTACCAGCGAATGGGGAACACCGAAGATGGTTGAAGATGGATTAATACCTGAAAGACTACTGAACGGAGAATACGGGCATCAGCTCCATTTCTGGGATTTGCGTAAGCGTTGTCATGTGCAGGCTGTGGATCTGGGAGCCGAGCAACAAATCGTTCTGGAGCTGCGCGCCGCTCACGATCCGACCAAAGCATACGGATTTGCCGGGGTGGTGCTTTCGCTCAAGGACCTGTCGGCGTCGGTCTTTTTATGGCACCAAAACAATGGCGGCTGGGACGCTCAAAAGGTCATCGAAATTCCGGCGGAACCGGCCAGTGAAGAAGACTTGCCCCCGGCGTTAAAACCGTTCAAAGCGGTGCCGCCGCTGGTTACGGACATCAATCTGTCGCTGGATGACAAGTTCCTGTATGTGTCCTGCTGGGGCACCGGCGAAATGCAACAGTATGATGTGTCCGATCCCTTTAATCCGAAAAAGACCGGTTCGGTGCGGCTGGGTGGAATTGTCAATCGCACCCCCCATCCCAAAAATCCGAATAAGTCTTTGAACGGAGCGCCGCAAATGGTGGAAGTCAGTAAGGACGGAAAGCGGGTCTATTTCACCAATTCGCTTTATCGATCCTGGGACGATCAGTTTTATCCCGATGGCATCGAGAGCTGGATGGCGAAGCTGGATGTGAATCGCGATGGGGGCATTAATCTGGACCCGGATTTCTTTGTGGAGTTCGACGGTTATCGCGCTCACCAGATCCGCCTGGAAAACGGTGACTGTTCTTCGGATTCATTCTGCTATTCATAAAATCATCATAAACAGGAGTAAGCGGAGTAATGAGATTGTAGATATCCATTACTCCCTACAAAATTAAAGAAAGGAGTTTATTATGATAGAAAACATTTGGCCCTGGTTAGTGCTTTTGGGATTGGGAGCATATCACGGCATTAATCCCGGTATGGGCTGGCTGTTCGCTGTAGCACTGGGAATGCAGGAGAAGAAACGACGCGCAGTGCTGGACGCCATTCCCCCCATTGCCCTGGGACATGCCATTTCCATCGCAATTGTGGTTGGCATTTTGTGGCTTCTGGAAGCGAATGTGTATTCCACAACCGTCAAAATCGCTGCCGCGGTTATTTTGATCGGATTCGGTTTATACCGGCTGATCCGCTCCCAACACCCCAAATGGGTCGGTATGCGGGTCGGATTCCGCGACTTAACCCTGTGGTCGTTCATCATGGCGTCGGCACATGGCGCGGGATTGATGCTAATACCGGTGTTGCTGGGAATGTCTCATGGTCATGGCCGTGCCGGAGAAATGGAAGCCGGTGCTCACACCGCCCACATGTCGGTTATTCCGGCAGATGTATTCGCGGGAGCCATCAGCCGTTTTGCAGCGGTAGGCATTCATACCCTGGGTTACCTGGTGGTTGCCGGTCTGATCGCCTTGTTGGTATATGAAAAATTTGGTTTGACATTGCTGCGCCGGGCCTGGTTTAACCTGGAATACCTGTGGATCGGTGCACTGATGATCAGTGGAATCGTTATTTTAATCAGTTAAATTCATTAAAAAGGAAAATGGACATGAATCCCATTTCAGATAGAATAAAAGCACGGTTGGAAATGCAGGGATTCGAAAATTTGCCAGATCGAACCCTGGCGGAAATACGTCCCTGGTTGAAGGTTGCGCCTGCCATCTGTGTGGGGTGGAATATCATCGGAACGGTCTTGGCGTCTCCTGAAATTGCCGCGATTTCGCAGAAGATCACAGACACCCTCTCGACCGGAGATTCCTTAATGTTAATGACTGATGGATTTCCGGAGATATTCAATGCCAACGGAGAATCCCTAAAAAACAATTTTTAAATTATCAGTTAAATCGATGGTATTCTTTCGGATATATTAGCCTTGCCCTTGACACCATGATAAAATGGATTGAAGAAAAATCCTGAGATGACGTCAACAGACTAAGCGCTTGTAAACTCCCTTTATCCTCATGTTTCCAGAGCAAATCGAAAAAAATCAATTAAGCGCTTGACATGAATGTTATCTTTTGTTAAGATAAGACCGTTCGGTCTGTTTTGATAAAGATAATTTAATGCATTGTGAGAGTGAACCGATAAATGATTAAGGGTCAATTAACCAAAGAAAAAATTATTGAGCAGGCAGCAGTACTTTTTAATCGCCATGGATATGCAGGTGCATCCATGTCTGAGTTAATGGAGGTGACCGGACTGAAAAAGGGCGGCATTTACAACCACTTTCGTAGTAAGGAAGAAATTCTAATTAAAGCGTTTGAACATTCGGTTAACATTGTCCGCAAGAAAGTTCAGGCCGCCATTCAGGATAAACAAACATCTCGGGAACAGCTGAAAGGCATTATCGAATTTTACCGGGACTATCCCATGAATCCGGTGGTTAAGGGGGGTTGCCCAATATTAAACTCAATCGTATATGCGGACAATACTCATACCAAATTCCGAGAAAGTGTTCGAAAGGCGGTGGATGAGTTAATCCGGGTATTAGCAGCGATTATCGGTTCGGGTATTCGACAGGGCGAATTTAAAAAGGAAATCGATCCCCATAAAGCAGCGGTGGTGATTTTTACCGCTATTGAAGGAGGGGTGGCGACTTCCCGTAATTATGAGGATAACCGCTATATGGAAATGATGATCGATCATTTGCAGGCGTATGTGGATAAAGAACTGTGTGCATAATTTTTTTGACTAATAACAGACCGAACGGTCTTATTTTTCTGTCTTGAGTAAACCAATTTTATGCTTCAAACAAAGAGCGTTCGATCTTAGGGCTTGTTTGAAAAGTTGCCTAATTGTTTGCAGACAGGCTACTAAGACTCGAAGGCCCAAAGGGGCACGAAAAAATCATCCTATTTTATGACAGGGGGTTCTATGATACAGAAAGCAATATCGATGGCATTTAAAATTACAGAGTTATTGCTGCCCGGACTGGCGGGCAGGTTAGCTGTTTTTTTGTTTTTTAAACCGCTCAAAAAAAGCCGCCCTCAGGATGAACGGAGTAAGTTAACCGAAGCCAAAATGAAATATATCCGTTTGCACAATCTTCCTTATCACCACAATCCGTCCGGTACTTATGCATTATATCGCTGGGGAAAGGGGCCATCCGTTTTGTTGGTTCACGGCTGGGGAGGACGCGCTTCTCAACTGGCGGCGTTTGTTGATCCCCTTTTGCAGGGTGGTTATCAGGTAATTTCATTCGATGCATTCGGACACGGAAATTCTTCAGGTAAGCGTACCAATATCATGGAATTCATCGCGATCATTAAGGATATCGAAAAGAAAACCGGCGGTTTTGCGGCGATAATCGGGCATTCCCTGGGAGGCATGGCGGCCCTGTTAGCTGTGAAGAGAGGCGTTACGGCCAAAAAAGTGGTTACCATAAATACGCCGGTATCTATTGATTTTATATTTGATTCGTTCGCTGCTCAGCTTGGGGCTTCATCCAAATCCATCGCCTATATTTCCCGTTTTCTTGAAAATATGACTCAAATGCCCATAGATGAGTTTACTGCGGACAAGTTGGTTTCCAATATGCAGGTGCCGGGTATGATTATCCATGATAGGGATGATAAAGAGATTCCGGTTGATCAGGCGTATTCCCTGCACCAAGGTTGGGACAAGAGCACACTGACACTGACCCGTCAACTGGGGCATCGCCGTATTCTCCATGATCAAGATACAATATCGAATATCATTCGAAACTTGAGCATCCTCGAAAAGCAGGAAGCCCTCAGAGTACCGTTAGCAGAATGATTTTATTGATTTCATTCAAAGCACCAATGAGTTAATAACAGTCTACAACTCAAAAAGGAGAACAAAACATGAAAAAGCGTCTGTTTTATATATATGGAATTCTCAGTTATCTGATTTGTCTGGGCGTATTTTTATATCTGATCGGTTTTATGGCCAATGTTGTGGTTCCGAAATCTATCGATTCCGGTCCACCCGAGCCTTTGATGTTGTCGTTGTTGATCAATACCGGATTGATTACCCTGTTCGCACTTCAACATAGTGTAATGGCGCGGCAGGGATTTAAGAGATGGTGGACTAAAGTAGTTCCAAAACCGATTGAGCGCAGTACTTATGTGCTGTTTGCCAGTATAGCGCTTGCCCTGATGATGTGGCTGTGGCAGCCCCTGCCGCAGACAATTTGGAGTATAGAATCGCAACCGGCAAACATTCTTTTATGGACGTTATTTGGTTTCGGCTGGATCTTCTTATTTATTTCCAGTCGGCTGATCAATGAAAAACACTTGTTTGGGCTGCAGCAGGTGCGGGAGTATCTGCAAGGGAAAAAACTATCCGACCCGAAATTTCAAACTCCGGCCTTTTATCGCGTCACCCGCCATCCTATGATGTTGGGATTTATCATTGCCTTCTGGGTAACTCCGCAAATGAGCGTGGGGCATCTGCTTTTCGCGCTGGTTTCCACTCTCTACATCGTCATTGGTGTTCAGTTGGAAGAAAGAGACCTGCTCCATTTCATAGGCGATCAATATTGGGAATACCGGCAACGGGTAGCCATGCTTATACCCGGGCTGAAATACAATACGCTCGTAAAAAACAATATTGAACCTGGGAATGATCCGTTAACCGAAAATGAGTAATTAACGCTTGTTGCGATTGCTATTTTTGTATTCTTGCGGTGATGGAATGCGAACCATATATTCCATACCAAACAACTATCGAAGTCGTAATACAAAGAATTTCAGTGTATGAAAGATCTCAAACAACACATCCGGTTTTGTACCAGCCCTGATGAGGTGCGGATCGCCTACACTACCATTGGTAAGGGACCGCCACTGGTCAGAGTGTCAACCTACATGACCCATCTGGAATATGACTGGAACAGTCCGGTGTGGCATCATTGGCTGAGAGACCTTTCCCAAAATTATACATTTGTCCGTTATGACCAGCGTGGCTGCGGTCTCTCTGATCGCAAGGTAGCGGATTTTTCTGTCGATGCCTGGGTGGGCGATCTGGAAACGGTGGTGGATTCCCTGGGATTGGAACGTTTCGCGCTGCTGGGCCCCTCCCAGGGTGCCGCGATTGGCGTGGCTTATGCCATTCGTCATCCGCACCGGATTAGCCACCTCATTCTGTATGGCGGCTATATAAAGGGGCGGTTTCAGCGGCAGCCGACGCCGCAACAACTGGAGGAGGCCAATGCCCTGCTCGAACTGATGAAAGCCGGATGGGGAAAAGATAATCCCGCCTTTCGCCAGGTATTCTCAACACTCTTTATGCCGGAAGGCACACCGGAACAAATCCGATGGTTTAACGATTTGCAGCAAACGTCCACCTCTCCGGAAAATGCCGCCCGGATCGAGGAAACTGTCTATAACATCGATATCAGCGATCTGGCTCCCCGGGTTACCGTGCCGACGCTGGTTCTCCACGCCCGCGGTGATGCTATGATCCCCTTTGAAGCAGGCCGCAAGTTGGCGGCGATGATTCCCCGGGCCCGCTTTGTGCCGCTGGAGAGCAAAAATCATCTGTTGCTGGAAAGCGAACCGGCCTGGCAACATTTCTTGAACGAGATGGATGATTTTATATCTTCAGAGGTACCGGAATTATTGTCCACACAACCGACCACTCGCTCTTTATATGTCATGGATGAACTCACCCGCCGGGAACGGGAAATTCTTAATTTGATCGCCCACGGATTTGACAACAACCGGATTGCGGACTCCCTTTGCATTAGTTCCAAGACAGTACGGAATCACATCACCCATATCTATAGCAAGTTACAAGTGACCAGCCGAACGCAGGCCGCTATTAAAGCGCGGGAGGCCGGAATGGGCCGCAACAGGTTGTAACTGATCCTCGTATTGGGACATTTGTCCCAAAAATCCCCTTCTATCCATCCACATTTCCTGAGAAAAATGGGACATCTGACTCTTGAAAAGGCGTCTCTTGAAATTTATTATTGTACATCCTATGTATAGCTGATTTCAGGAATACAGTAATTGTCCTGGGTTATGGAATTATAACATCAGTGAACTAAAACCGGAGGTTTTAATCAGGAAGAGGGTTTTAGTTATATAAAAAAATCAAACAAAAGGAGAATGTCATGCTCGATAAATCAAAGATTGAAGAATTCGCGGAGACTCATCGTGGTCGAATCGTCCGAGCAGAGGATGCTGACTACGACCAAACCCGCAAGATATACAATGCCATGATCGACAAAAGGCCGCAATTAATCGCACAATGTGCAAATGTCGCGGATGTGATCGCGGCAGTAAAGTTCGGCCGTGAGCACAATCTAGATACAGCCATTCGCTGCGGTGGTCACAACGGCGCCGGCCTTGCTTTAGTCGAGGATGGGCTGGTCATCGACCTCTCCCCCATGAAGGGTATCCGCGTTGATCCCAAAGCGCGAACCGTTCGTGTTCAGAGCGGTTGCACGTGGGGTGAGGTAGATCATGCCACACATGCCTTCGGCTTAGCCGTACCCAGCGGTATCATCTCCACCACCGGTGTCGCTGGTCTAACACTGGGTGGCGGGCACGGCTACCTCTCCCGCCAATATGGCTTAACGATTGATAATCTGCTGGAAGTGGATGTGGTGCTGGCAGACGGACGTATGGTTACCGCCAGCGAAGAAGAAAACGAAGATCTCTTCTGGGCTATTCGTGGCGGCGGTGGTAACTTTGGTGTGATTACCTCATTTTTGTTCCGTGGGCGCCCGGTTGACACTGTGTACGGTGGTCCGATCATCTGGCCTATCGACCAGGCAGATGACATCCTGCGGTGGTACCGTGATTTTATCACTGACGCTCCCGAAGATCTGTACGGTTGGTTTGGCTTCCACCGTGTGCCAACCGGCTCGCCTTTGCCGGAAGAGTTGCACGGAAAGCATGGCTGTGTTATCACCTGGTGCTACACCGGACCGATGGAGAATGCGGAAGAAGTCTTTAAACCCATTCGGGAGTTAGGAACGCCCGTGTTGGACATGGTCGGATCAATACCATACCCGGCGCTTCAAAGCATGTTTGATGAGTTATACTATCCGCCGGGGTTGCAATGGTACTGGAAAGCGGACTTTGTCAAAGAGCTTAGTGATGAGGCAATTAATATACATAAAAAATATGGTTCAGACCTCCCATCAGAGCTGTGCACCATGCACCTTTATCCCATTAACGGTGCTGTTCACAAGGTTGGTAAAAATGATACTGCATTTAGCTTTCGGGACGTGACCTGGTCAAGAGTCATCGTGGGTGTGGATTCGGAGCCAGCCAATGCCGAACCTATCAGCCAGTGGGCGAAGGAATATTGGGCAGCGTTACATCCCCTCTCCGCAGGTGGTGGCTATGTCAACTTTATGATGGAGGAGGGACAGGATCGTATCCAAGCCACCTACCGCGACAATTACCGTCGTTTACAGGAGATCAAAGCCAAGTACGACCCTGACAACTTTTTCCATGTCAACCAGAACATCGAACCGAAATCTTGAGGGGTTCGGTGAGACGTTTAAAGGTTCGTCTCGCCTGAACAAATGGCTCACGGGGAGCGAATATTGCCGGCGCTCCTTTGCTTGGTTAGCTTCGGTAAAGAGTGCTCGTCGTGAGAAAAATCATATTCCGGGAGAGCACCTTCCGTAATACCAAAATCATGGGAGAAGAAAGATGATACGAGTTGAATTCAAGACAAAAATTAATCGACCTATAGAAGACGTCTTTTATCGCATAGTAAACCTTAACCACTATTCGAATTGGTTACCGAAATCGAGGGTGTTTTTAGACTGTAGACAAACATCGGAGGGGCCGGTAGACCTGGGCACCACCTTCATAGATAAGACCAGAATTGGTATATATCAGGGCGAGGTGACGGATTTTCAGAGACCGGCCAGAGTAAATTTTCGGATGAGGCTGCGCTGGCTGGGCATAAACGTGATGGAATCCCGCCCCGGATATATATTGGAGTCGGTTGATGGCGGTACGAATGTACACCATATTGCTGAGGGAAGAACGTTTGGCATATTCAAACTGATGGAGCCGTATGTCGCTCTCAGAGCTCGGCAGGAGAGAAAAAGGACAGTTGATGCTCTGAAGAAATCACTGGAAACAGAATCACGCTGACTTTGTCCATAGGGCGGTCATGGGGACTGACCTCCCGAAACCATTAAGATTCCCCAAAAAAGTTCTATTGATTTAAAGCACCTAGAGCCCCAGGCTTGCACCTCTACCTGGCATGACTATGACTTTCTATACGGCGACTCGGGAATACGTTGACAGTCTGCTTAAGTCTCCGGCTGGGGGTGACCGGTTCCTCCGAGAATGCCTTTGCAATTTACTGCTGAGATTCATTATTTCGATCCGCTTCAGTCAGATTAACAGATACCATGCACGTTGTTGGGTAAAAGCTAATATTGTATCGCAAAGAGAAAGTAGTCCAAAAAGGCAATCAACATTTAATGGGAGGAATTATTATGAACAACAAATTGCTGAACTCATCCATAAAACGCAATTTTATCTTGCAACAAGGCTTTGAAGCACCTCAGCCGGAGGATTGCGCCCCGCAGTATTCTGCGCTTCTTTTTCAGCCCAGAGTTATAGGAGTTGTTGCTTTGTTTGCCATGATATTCCAATCCCCGGTGATCTTCCTGGTGTCGTCAGCGATTCTCCTTTGGAGCCTGCTACTGCCTCGCTTAAATCCTTTTGATGCCATTTATAACTTCACTTTAGCGAACAAATCCGGCAATGTTCGGCTAACCCTCGCTCCTCCACCCCGCAGGCTTGCCCAGGGGATAGCGGGAGTTTTGATGGTGGCTATCGGGGTGTTACTTTTGCTGGAATTTAACCCTGCTGCTTATGTCATAGAAGGTTTTTTGTTAATAGCTCTCGTTGCCCTCAATTTCGGAAGTTTTTGTTTGGGATCATACTTATATCATAATTTCCGGGGCAACACTGAGTTTGCCCGGCGTACACTTCCCTGGGTGAAAGATAAATCAGTTCGGGCATATTCCCAATAAACAGTGGTAGCCGACGAACCGGATCAAGTCCTATTGAATTGAGTGTATACCAATTTTGGGGCAATTGTCATAAACATATTATGTTACGTTTGCAATAAGCCACTTCTGAACAAGCAAGCGTCTAAGATTTCTCGGTAGCTACCGCTCCTTCGAAATGACAGTTTGATAGCTAATTCGGAACCAACAAAGAAAAAGTCCCTAACTAATGCAGGCGATAATCGTTTAAAGGCTTCAACTTTGTTATGCACTCTATTAAATTTAAATTTTAGTGGCAGAGGTCGGTTATTTACTAAGATTTAAATCTGTATAATGAGGTTGTTTCACTGAGTGTCTGATGGGTGGTTTGAGGACTATTCAGTTTATGAACATTGGATTTATCCTGAATTATCTATCAGTGAAAATCCGTGTCGTTCAGTGGCTTAATTTTTTGGTTGCGGCTAATGGCTATGCCAGGTTCCTCTCACATGGTCACCAAGCCATGTGCCCACCCCTAACATAAGTTACCATTTAGCCAATACGTAAATTGACTTTTCCCAATTGACAAGCATATATTGTGTAATAATTTTATCAGCAATAGGAAATCATGCTCAGATCAAATAGCGATTAAGGAGTAGCGTCATGAAAAATGAACAGCTCAGAAGGCTTTTGGAAGCGGCAGCTCAGCGCAGTATTGCATATCTTGAGGAACTAAACGAGCGTTCGGTTGCCCCCTCGCCAGAGGCTATCTCCCAACTGGAGGCATTTGACGTACCATTTCCGGAACAGCCGGGTGACCCGGAAACCGTGTTGCGAGAATTGGATGAATTCGGTTCGCCAGCGACTATTGCCATCTCCGGATCTCGTTTTTTCGGATTCGTTATCGGCGGTTCCCTGCCGGCGGCACTTGCATCCAGCTGGCTGGCCGGCGCCTGGGATCAGAACAGTGCCCTGCATAATGTGACGCCGGTAACCGCTACTCTGGAACAGGTTGCCCTGCTCTGGCTGCTTGACATATTCGGTTTGCCACCAACCTGCGCCGGTTCATTTGTCACCGGCGCCACAGTGGCAAATTTTACCGCCCTTGCTGCGGCGCGAAATGCGGTCCTGGCCAAGGCCGGCTGGAACGTGGAAGCAGATGGCATGTTTGGTGCTCCGCCAATTACGGTGGTGATAGGGGAAGAAGCTCACCCCACCCTGCTGAAATCACTGGGGATGCTGGGACTTGGACGAAATCGGGTGGTCCGGGTGCCGGTAGATGATCAGGGCCGGATGCGCGCTGATGCTTTGCCACCGCTGTCCCAACCATGCATCGTCTGTACTCAGGTCGGAAATGTGAATACCGGTGCTATCGATCCTGTGGCAGAGATTTGCGATTATGCGAATCGGGCCGATGCCTGGGTGCATGTGGATGGTGCGTTCGGTCTGTGGGCCAAAGCGGTACCGTCTCTATCTCATCTGGTGGAGGGGGTGGAAAAAGCCGATTCGTGGGCCACCGACGCCCACAAGTGGCTAAACGTCCCCTACGACAGCGGCCTGGCTTTTGTGCGCGATGCCGATGCCCTTCGCGCTGCTATGGCGATTACCGCAGAATATCTGCCGACTGAGAGTGACCGCCGCAATCCATCTGATTTTACACCGGAATTATCCCGCAGGGGACGTGGAATTGAGGTATGGGCTGCGTTGCGCTCACTGGGCCGGAGCGGTCTGTCCAACCTGGTCGAACGCACCTGCCGCCATGCCCGGCAATTCGCCGAAGGTTTGAGCGAAGCCGGTTATGAGGTGCTCAACGAAGTAGTGCTCAACCAGGTGCTGGTCTCTTTCGGCGATCCGGAAACCACCCGACGGGTGATTGCCGCTGTTCAGGAAGATGGAACCTGCTGGTGCGGCGGGACGGAATGGCAGGGGCGAACCGCCATGCGCATCAGCGTCTCCTCCTGGGCGACCACCGAGCGCGATGTGAAACGTAGCTTAGAGGCGATCCTCCTCTGTGCAGAAAAATATCGATGAGATAATACCTCACCTGCAAGTGGAGGTAAGAATGGCATGGGAGCTCAATTAAGAACTTTTTCAAAAGAACATTTTGATCAACCAGCGGGTGGATGATGTCATGGCTGATATGTTAACATCCTGGGAAGTATTGATAGATCAGCTTAAAAGGCTTCAAGAAGAGTTTATTGACTTAGCTGAAAAGCTGGAAAACTCCAAAAGAGATCAGTCAGGCGTATGCGGCTACTGGTCGCCGAGGCAATTGGTTGCACACTTCTCAGCCTGGGATAAGGAAGTGAGCCGTCAGTTCGGGCTTTTTCAGGATGGTCTTAAAAAGGCCATTGAGTATGACATGGATGAATTTAATCAAAAAGCGGTTGAGGAGCGCAGCCACTTAAACTGGGAACAGACCATTACTGAGCTAAAAGCCGCTCAAGGGGAATTCAATCAAAAAGCCACATCCATATCTGCACATGAACTTTCCGGTAATCAAGAATTTAAGGATTGGATGGAAGTACAGATCGAGCACTATGAGCATCATATTAAGCAGCTCAAAAGATGGGTTTGGTGAAATCCGGTGATTAATTTTTTTGGTTTTTGCAATGGATCGTAAGTAAAGTATTTGAATCTACTTAACCAATGAGCGAAAACAGCAAAACATTCGAAGTCAAATGGGCGGATATGGATTCCAATCGTCATATGCGGATAAACAATACCTGGAGCGATTATTCGGGCTTTATAAAAAGTTAAGCTTATACGGATTTCTGTTAGATGAGTCCAACCGATTGATGGCATCTGAAAAGTCCCGGGAATACCAGCAAATGGTTCAGAAATGGTACCGGATAGCCAAACGTGCTTTAGTTAACGATGAGATGCAGACCGATTAATGCCAAAGTCAGGTCAGCGACGCTACTGTATTTTGCATCCAGTCTCTTTCTTTAAACCACAACTTTGACTCACCGCTGGCCGAAAATTGGCTTTCTTCATCTATTGTGCTCACGACTACCATCCAAGATGACTTACCAATAACTTCATTTCAACCAGGCGAGGAATAGCGCCAGACTTGATTGAGGCGCAGCTATCGTTGTCCATCAAGTTGATCGCCCTTCCCAAATCAGGGTTTGTTTTTCTGACATTAGTGCGGTATATTTTGATCTATTAATGTAAATTGACGGCACATAGTTGGTCGAAGCAAGGAGTTTTGCACTCAACTATTGTACGATGAATTACTAAATTTGGGCATCTGATAAAGTAACTTATTTCTGGCGATTTCAATACATATCAACTCTTTATCAATGGAGGTAAGCGGTGCATTCTGTTAATCGCGTCAATGCAATCATTTGGGATTACGATGGTACTCTGGTAGACACCCGCCGAAAAAATCTGAATGTAACCAGAAAAATCATCCGTGATGTGGCCGGTATTTCCCCGGAGGAATTTTCCATTCTTGATTCTATAGAAGCCTATGTGTTAGCAAATAAACGAACCGCTAATTGGAGAGAATTGTATCTCGAGGAATTTGGTTTCTCCGAGGCATTGACCGACAAAGCAGGCAAGCTATGGACCGAGTATCAATTAAATGATTCAACACCTACCCCTCTCCTTGATGGAATCGAAGATATTTGCAGCTATTTTTCTTCTATCCCTCAGGGAATTGTATCCCAAAATGCGAGATCCAATATTCTTAATTCTTTGCAATCGAACGGACTTGCTGGCTACTTTCGCCACGTTGTTGGTTATGAAGAAGTGCCTCTCATTAAACAGAAACCCGAACCGAATGGGTTGATATTATGCCTTAAAAAATTAACCGAAATGAAATCAGGGATTACTTTTTATATCGGGGATCATCAAACGGATACCCATTGTGCGGTTAAGGCCAATCAAATTTTACAGAAAGATTACCCCGGCATAAGTATTTTAAGTATTGGTGCGTTTTATAGCACTCATGCTGACGATACCGGATGGCAAATCAAGCCGGATTTTACAGCTTTCTACCCAGAGGACATTGTTAAAATAATTGGATCCTATCAAGAGCAGGTTTGATTAATATTAGCCAAAATGTAATCATTTTCTAATATATATTTAGCCGTTTTTTTAGTAAACTTTTATTGTTTTCTAAGAAGGAGAAAATTTGATAGGAAGCTACGCGGGTCTTTTACCTTAACTCACCCAACATATTCACCACTTTAAAGGAGTCATGTTATGCAAAACTATTTCACAATATGGATTAGATGGCTCAAAAGATCGGTTCCTCTCGTTTTGATCTATTTTTTTATCAATGGAATTGCCTTTGGGCAGGGCGTTACTACTGCTTCTATGAGTGGTATCGTCACCGATCAGCAAGGCCAGGCATTAGTAGGAGCAAATGTTGTAGCAATTCACGATCCAAGTGGTACGCGCTATGGTGCTTCCACCCGGGACAATGGGCAATATAATATCAGAAATATGAGGATTGGGGGGCCATATTCAGTGACCGTTAGTTATGTTGGTTTTAGAGATGGAATTCAGTCCGATGTATTTCTCAGTTTGGGTCAAGATCTGAGGCTGGATTTTGATTTAGCCGAACAAGCTGTAGAGGCAGAGCAGATAGAAGTTGTTGGAGAATTGGATGAAGTCTTGAACAGTGATCGCACCGGGGCTGCCACATTTGTAGACCCGGAACAGGTTAGCCAACTCCCTTCCATCAAACGTAGTACACGCGATCTGACCCGGTTGGATGCCCGTAGTGATGGAAACTTTAGCTTCGGGGGCAGGAACTGGCTTTTCAACAATATTTCGCTGGACGGATCCTATTTTAATAATCCCTTTGGCCTGGATGATCCTGCGCCGGGCGGGCAAACAAACGCAGAACCGGTTCCTTTTGATGCTGTGGAACAGGTCCATGTTTCGGTGGCACCGTATGACGTTCGCGAAGGGGGCTTCACAGGTGCAGGTATAAACACAGTTACAAAGAGCGGAACCAATATTTTCAAAGGGTCGGTTTACAGCTATATTCGTAATGAGGATTTCATCGGTAATGAAGTTAGTGGTAGCCAGGTAATTGCAAGGCCGGATCTGACATTTAACCAGTCGGGATTTACCTTTAGCGGGCCACTCATCAAGAATAAAGTGTTCTTCTTCATTAACGGAGAGTTGGAACGGCAAGATGATCCGGGCACCAATTTTGTTGCTAATTCCGGCGGGGCTGTCCAGTTCGGTGAATCTCGAGTAAGAACTGATGTTATGGAGCGCATTCGTCAGCGTATGATTAATGTCTACGATTACGATCCCGGGCCATACCAGGATTTCATTCATGAAACCAACAATGACAAACTGCTGGTTAAGTTAGATTGGAACATAAATGAAAACAACAATCTTTCTTTCAGATATAATTTTCTGGATGCGGGTCGGGATTTGCCCCCGCATCCATTTGTGTTAAGCTTTGCCGGGACCGGGCGCGGGCCTAACGAAAACAGCTTACCGTTTAAAAATGCCGGGTATCAAATCAATAATGAATTAAATTCCTTTGCCCTGGAGCTAAATAGCCGTTCCAGTAGCTTCTCCAATCGGTTCTTTGCCAGCTACAATCGGTTTCGCGATTTTCGTGATCCTTTCAGCGAACCCTTTCCAACGATTGAAATTGCAGAAGATGGCGTAACCTATACGACTCTCGGCCATGAACCATTTTCGATCCATAATATACTGGATCAGGATGTCTGGCAGTTTACAAATAATTTTAGCTTCTTCAAGGGCAATCATGTGTTCACTGTCGGGGCCACTTTTGAGGCTTTTTTGTTTTTTAATTCCTTTAATATTTTTCGGCATGGGGTTTTTTTCTTACCGGATGAAACCGGCATCGGTACCACATTTGATTCATTGAATGAATTCTTCGCTGAAACAGATCCGGATAGCGCAGTTGATTTTAGAGGGCTGATCGGTACAGGTCCGTTCAAAGGAGAGAATATCGATGTTGGACAGTTGGCTTTCTATGCTCAGGATGAGTTTTTGATCTCCAAAAATTTTAACCTAACTTACGGTTTACGGGTCGATTTTCCCATGTATTTCACAGATCCTGTAGATAATCCATTCTCGACCGGATTAACCGCATTGGATGAGAACGACAATCCCGAAACGGTTGACCAGGCCGATCTCCCGGGGGCTAAGCCGCTGTTTTCTCCCAGGATAGGATTTAACCTCGATGTGACCGGAGATCGTTCCACGCAAATTCGCGGCGGAACGGGCATTTTTACTGGCCGGGTGCCTTTTGTCTGGGTAGGTAATGTTATTTCCAATCCCGGGGCAAATCCCAATCTGTTTCCCGCGATCGAGGATATCCCTGATGAACATAAAACCAGTGATGATGCCGTTCTTCAACAGTCATTTGATTTAAATGCGATGGACCCTGAGTTTGTCTGGCCGCAGCTATGGACCTCCAATTTTGCCATAGATAAAAAATTGGGTGGCGGTTTTCTGGGGACTTTGGAATTTATATATGGCAAGGATCTTAATGCTGTGGTGCTCAGAAATGCTGACTTAAGAGAACCGGTACGAAATTTACCCGGCCCGGATGGACGTCCTTTCTTTGGCGAATTAGACGATAATGGACAGGTTATCTTCGGTAGTTGGGAACTTAATCCGGATGGTAATTCTGGCATTTATGTGATCGATAATACCGATGAGGGACACAACTTTAATTTTACCGCACAACTGCGAAAAACATTCGATTTTGGTTTGAATTCATTTCTATCCTATACTTTTTTGCAAGCTAAGAACCAATTAAAATCGACAGAAATTGCCAGCGTGCTATTTTCGGAGAATCCGGTTCAAGGTGATCCGAACCAGCCCAAACTGAGTTATTCCCAATTCGGTAATCGACATCGTATTATCGGTGGCGCCAACTATCGACACCGATGGTCTAAAAATGCGGCTACCAGTTTTGGATTGTTTTTGGAAGTTGCTGAAGGCAACCGGTTCCTCGGCTCCGGAGGAAATCGCTACTCGTTCATTTATTCGGGAGATGTCAACGGCGACGGTTTTGCCGGAAATGATCTCATTCATATTCCGCGCAATGCAAGCGAGATCAATCTGGAAACCTTTGTGGATAATACTGGCAATACCGTGACCGCAGACCAACAATGGAATCGCTTGGATGCTTTTATCGAGCAGGATGATTATCTGAGTAGCCACCGAGGTGAGATTGCTGAACGCTTTGGCGCGGTCAATCCCTGGTTCAGCAACATCGATTTGCGAGTCTTGCAGGATTTTACGCTTGATTTCGCAGGCAGGCGCAATACTTTTCAGATCAGTTTGGACATCCTGAATGTCGCCAACCTGATCAACTCTGATTGGGGCGTGCGTAAAGTAGCATCTGCTGCAGCAACTTCGCCTTTGCGTTTAGTCAGGTTTGATGAAGATGGGGCACCGGTATTCAACTTTACCGGTCCCGATGAAACCTTTATCGAGGATCCCAGTCTGACCTCCCGTTGGCGTGCACAGGTAGGATTAAAATACTTTTTCAATTAATTAGAACCCTTGCTTCAAACTTATAATCAAAGTAAAAACTCCCTATTCTTTTATTGGAATAGGGAGTTTTTGCGTTTGGTGAGATTGAAAGATTTAAGGGAGTGATGTTTAACTGCGAACCATGCTTACGGTGTATTTTAAGATTTTCAATAAAACGTAGCTTATAGCGAATTCAAATGTCTCTCCACCAGCGGACGCAGGTTGTTAGTTTCAATTCCCAGCGGCAGTGTCAATAAATTGAAATAGTTCTCGATCACGTTCAACCAGGTAATTTCGATGATCTCGGTTTCGTTGAAATGCTTTTGCAGTTCATCAAAGGTTGCATGGTTAACTTGGCTGTCAAGGTTTATCTCTTCCACGTAACTCAGTGCAGCCCGTTCGGCTTCACTGAATTGGGGGCTTATCTGATAGTCATCGAGTGTTCGAAATTTTTCAGTGCCAATCGCCTTTTGAATCGCTTGCGCCTGAGCTAAGTCATTGCAAAAATCACATCCATTCATTTTTGTAGTCTCCAATCATAGCATGTTCTAATTTTCTCCTGTTGGTAGTCGCCGGCTTTACGCCCGCGATAAAACCGCCAGCTGAAACTGTCGGCTACCAGTGCCATGGGCAGTTTAACAATTTGCGCAAATTTTCTTTTTCGTTCCAAGCTCTCCTGCTTGGAACGAATATGTCTTAGAAGCTCCAGCTTCCACCGCGCAGCTACCCAACAGTGGCCAGGCACGGTTTCCTGCGGTTCGTTAATCCATGCCTTACTTTGGTTTAGCGTCATTCGTAAGTATTTCTTTGGCCTAGCCCCATAGCGTTCTATAAATGTTCTCCCCCACATTAGATCGAAATTTAATAGCACTGTGAGATTTTAAAACATAACTTATATTACAGTGTTCGTTACAAATTTCTTTAAGAGGGGCCTTTTATGAACAATCAAGACTCATGGTATAATCAAGATGAATTTTGGGAGGACCTGGAGCCGGTTCTATTCAGCCGGGAACGACAGAACGCTGCGCCGCAGGAAGTTGATAATATCATCAATTTACTGGGTATCGAGGCCAGTTCGCCAATACTCGATCTCGGATGTGGCATTGGCAGGCATACCCTGGAATTGGCCCATCGCGGATTTACCGTAACCGGTGTGGATCGCACCCAGACCTACCTCAATAAAGCCAGGGAAAAAGCACGCATTGGCGGACTGGAGGTAGAATTCGTTCAGGCTGACATGCGCTCGTTCCGCCGTACCGGGGCATTTGAGGCGGTGATTAACTTATTCTCCTCTTTCGGCTATTTCGAAAATCCTGAAGAAGATCGGCGGGTGGTGGAAAATGTATATGATTCCCTGAAACCCGGTGGAAGATTTTTAGTGGAAATGATGGGAAAAGAAGTGCTGGCCAGGATTTTTCGGGAGCGAGACTGGTATGAGCAGGATGGCTACTTGATTCTCGAGGAACGAAGACTCAGCCAAAACTGGGGCTGGATCGAAAGCCGCTGGATTGTCATCAAGGGTAAACAATTTATGGAGCATACCATTTCGCTGCGCATCTATTCGGCCGCAGAACTCTCTTCGCTGCTGCGTGAATGTGGGTTTAGGGATACTCAGGTGTATGGCGGGTTGGATGGCAGCGCCTACGATACCAGTGCAAAGCGGTTGGTGGTTGTGGGGCTGAAATAGATAGCTTTCCTGTTGAGTGCTTTGCGTTTAAAAAATAATAACAACACAAAGAGGAGGAGTATCTGGGAATAGGAGAAATTATGGTTTGCGCTTATGCTGAGGAGTATGGAAAATTGTCTCACTCAATATCCTCATTCTGAGGGAGTGCCTGCCTGCATCGTCAGATAGCCTGCCTGTTGCAAGCAGGGCAGGTAACGACC
>JABAHQ010003669.1_pt2 | contig 34791 bp, 33 predicted proteins | sample 7062091 | NCBI WGS metagenome assembly JABAHQ01 (sample SAMN14534359, study PRJNA622989) | marine sediment metagenome | biome: marine biome [ENVO:00000428]; feature: marine pelagic biome [ENVO:01000023]; material: deep marine sediment [ENVO:00002113] | place: India: Gulf of Kutch | collected... | reverse complement strand
GAGAGGAAATAATCGAATGACCCCTTGAAGTACTGAAAATGGGTACTTATGCAAAGGTCTCCATCGGGGGGCGGTACTGCGTTCAGTTTTTCAGGGAAGGCCTGGCTCTCCAACGGTCAGATTTGGCGCAGCGATCCCGGGGTGCCTAGAATCTAAGCGGGTAACTTGGAATCGTTATTCTATAGGATATTAATGGCTCCCCCTCCTGGTTTTCCACAGCTTTTTCACGAAACCTGTGGATTGCAAGTATTTATTAATCAATCGGTTTTCAAAGCGATCCGGCGGTGGGAAAAATACCGGGGATATTTTCCGGGGTTAAAAAAGGAAGATGATCCGTCTCCAGTAAAATTTAAAAAAAAACGGGGTTAGGGGGACCGGCGGAATGTAATTCCTGCTTGGACCGCATACTCAGTAGGCATACGGCCATCAGGACCGTCAAAAAATCGATAGGCGTTTTCGCTTATAAAGACTGCGTAAGCCCCGGACGCAATTTTAATGAAGATAAAAATCGCTTTTAATACTGAAATAATTAATTATTGGAAACGCCAAAATTTTGTTGTCGAATCCAGCCCTGTATTTCAATTTCAATGATCCCCTTCAAAATTTAAGAAAACAACTGTGGAAAACTCTAGACTCATCGGTCTTCAAATTCAAATATTTCCGGCCAGCGGCGTTCTTTCTCTAACTCATTAATATTTAATGGTTTATTAGATCATCGGCAATGGGGAAATTTTTTATACTGTAAAAACAGTGAATGTGAGGCGGGTGGGGTTGGATAATTTCAACATTTTTTCCACAGGTGTTGGAAAACCCGGCCTCCTGCATTCCTAATGGGAGCTCATGAATTCCTACAAGCTATGTTGGAAGGTTTGATTCTTAGGGAGTTATGGGAGTGGAGGCCTCCGGCAGAAGAGATCGCATATCAGATGGTAATTGACTTTCCAGTCGCAATTCCCCGCCGGTGGCCGGGTGGGTCAACCGCAATTGATGAGCGTGCAGGGCCTGCCTCGCAATGTTGGGCAGGCCCGGGCCCAGGGTTCCTCCGTAGAGCCGGTCACCTAAAATGGGATGTCCCAGTGAGGCCAGGTGCACTCGTAACTGATGCGTCCGGCCGGTTTTGGGAAACAGGCGGACAAAAGCATAGCCGGGCAGCTGTTGAATCACTTCGTAACGGGTTTCGGCCTCCCGTCCGCCGGGGGCGCGGGCGGCCATTTTTTTTCGATGCACTTTATGCCGGCCGATCGGGGTGTTGATGACGCCGGTTGGCCTGTCAAACGTCCCTTTCGCGAAAGCCAGGTAGACTTTGTGAATGTCGCGCTCCCTGAATTGTGTGGTGAGTGATTGCATGCAGGTTTCGGTTTTAGCCACCACCACCAGGCCGGAGGTATCCTTGTCCAGCCGGTGCACGATGCCCGGCCGCTCGACCCCGCCGATGCCCGCCAAATCCCGACAATGGTGCAACAGCGCGTTCACCAGCGTGCCACCGGAATGGCCCGGTGCGGGGTGCACCACCATTCCCGGGGCTTTGTCGATCACGATCAGGCAGTCATCCTCGTAAACGATGTTCAGGGGGATCTCCTCGGCCCGTACCTCCAGCGGTTCCGGATCGGGAACCGAGAGGGTCACTTCGTCACCCTCCTTAAGCTTGTAATGGGCTTTTGCGGAGGCGCCGTTGACGGAAACATGGCCGGCGTCGACCAGCTTCTTGATCATGGACCGGGAGATATCCGCCTGGACCTCGGCCAGAAATACATCCAGCCGCTTGCCGCCGCAGGCGGGATCGATGTCGTATTCAAACAGTTCCATGGTTAAAGATTCAGCGGAGGGGGACCGGACCACCCCTCACCCTGCCCTCTCCCCATGAGGGGAGAGGGATTTTGGTTTTTCGCCGAACTGGGAAACATCGGGTTATGCAAAGCTCTCCTCAAGAAGGGGAAATTGATTTTAGCGGCCTGCGTCAGCGGGCCGCAATTTGGGTCCGGCGTCACGCTGGCCCGCGCGGAGCGGTTATTTTTTTTGATGCCTGATTCCAAGGTTGGCATGAGCTATCGAACGATCCTCTCCTGATTTAGGGGGAGGAATATTTAAGTTCGCCCCGCGCGGAGCGGTTATTTTTCCAGCAGGCGCGGCATCAGCTCCACCAGGTTGCAGGGCGGGTTGCTGCTGTTCAGCTGATGCACCAGAATGCCGTCCCAGGCGTCCTTGCACGCGCCGGTGGAGCCGGGAAGCGCGAACAGGAACGTGCCGTTGGCCACGCCGCCGGTGGCGCGCGACTGGATGGTCGATGTCTTGATGTTCTGATAGCTCAGCCAGCGGAACAGCTCGCCGAAACCGGGAATCGATTTTTCGTACAGCGCTTCGAAGGCTTCGGGAGTCACGTCCCGCCCCGTAACCCCCGTGCCGCCGGTGGCAATGACCACGTCGACATTGCTGTCGGCGATCCATTTTTTGAGGGTTTCCTGAATTACGGGAATCTCGTCCTTCACAATCTGCTTGTCCACCACCTTGTGACCGGCGGTGGTGGCGCGGTCCACCAGCGTCTTGCCGGATTTGTCGTCGGCTTCCGTGCGCGTGTCCGACACCGTCATGATGGCGATGTTCACGCTTTTTCCTGCCTTGGCGTCCATTCAAGTCACTCCATATTTTAAGGTTTTGCGCATCATATCACAGCCTCCGGCTGAGGGGCAATTTGCAGACCAGCCTGAGGCTGGACCCAATTTGCTGACAGTTTTCTGCGTCCATTGATCCCCGTGCGCCATCGGGATTTTAATTTATTCCGGGCCTTGCCCGGTCCCCTCCTTACCAAGGAGGGGGCAGGGGGAGGTTGCTTTTCTCCCCCTTCTCCGAAGGGGGCCGGGGGGCTTTTTCCTGTAATCCCTCTCCCTCAAGGGGAGAGGGCCGGGTGAGGGGGATTTAGCATCACAGAGCGCACAGAGGAAACCCGGATTCTTCGCTTCATTTCATTCCGCTCAGAATGACAGAGAGATAAGTTTTGTCATCCTGAGGAGTGGCAGCAGAGCCTGTCCTGAGCCGGTCGAAAGAAAGAAGCTGGGTTTTAAATTTGCTCCGGCGCTCCGCCGGTCCGGTTATCCTGTCTAAACTTCTTGCCCCTGTTATGAAACGAGGTGTATGTGTTATAAATCAATAATCAGTTGATTGGAGAATTTCATGCCCACAGCCATCATCACAGGCGGCGCGGTGCGCGTCGGTAAAGCCCTGGCCTGCCATCTGGCGGATCAAGGCTGGAACCTCGCCCTGCACCACAACTCCTCGCCCCCGGACGAGGCTCTCGCTCATGCAAAAAACGCGGGAGTGCAATGCCGGACCTATCCCGGCGACCTGACGGATCTCGCGTTCGCCGAAGGACTGGTGAAGCAGGCGTCGGCCGATTTCGCGGATATCGAACTGCTCATCAACTGCGCCGCCAATTTCATCCAGGAAAACGTCGAACACACGTCCACGCAGACGCTGACCGACACGATGGCGCTCAATCTGATGGCCCCGTTTCTCCTCATGCGGGAATACAAACGGCTTGTGGGGCAGGGGATGATCGTCAACATCCTCGACGAGCGCATCACCAAAAACATTCCGACGTTCGCCGCCTATTCGGTGAGCAAGGTGGCGCTGGAGCACGTCACGCAACTGGCGGCGGTGGAATGGGGCGAGAGCGTGCGCGTCAACGCCATCGCGCCGGGACTCATCCTGCCGCCCGCCGGGCGGGGTCAGGAGTACCTCGACCGCAACAAACAGAACGTGCCGACCAAAACGCATGGCGACGTGTCCGACCTCACCCGCGCGCTCGACTACCTGCTCGCCAGCCCGTTCGTCAACGGCGAAACTCTATTTGTGGATGGTGCCGAATCCAAAGGCCGCAGGTCTCAAGATTAACCACAGAGCCCACAGAGAAAACCCAGATTCTTCGCTTCATTTCATTCCGCTCAGAATGACAGAGAGATAAGTTTTGTCATTCTGAGGAGTGGCAGCAGAGCCTGTCCTGAGCCGGTCGAAAGAAAGAATCTGGGTTTTTAAATTTGCTCCGGGCCTGGCCCGGCTGGATCTGCGATCCCCGCTTCTTCGAATCCTTTCTTACGCAATAAACAACTGTCGCACTGGCCGCAGGGGCGGCCCTCGGCATCCGGGTTGTAGCAGGAGTGGGTGAGGGAGTAGTCGACGCCGAGTTCCATTCCCTTTTTGATGATCTCGGCTTTGGTCATGTCGATCAGCGGCGTATGGATTTGGAATTTCGAGATGCCCTCGACTCCGGCCTTGGTGGCGAGGTTGGCCATCTCTTCGAAGGCCCGGATGTATTCCGGCCGGCAGTCGGGGTAGCCGCTGTAGTCGATGGCGTTGACGCCGATGAAAATGTCCTCCGCTCCGGCTACTTCCGCCGCCGCCAGGCAGAACGACAGGAAAATCGTGTTCCGCGCCGGGACGTAGGTGATGGGGATTTCGGCGGCCATTTCGCTCTCGTTCCGGCCCTGGGGGACGGGGAGGTCGTCCGTCAACGCCGAGCCTCCGAACTGGGCCAGGTCGATTTTGACCTCCTTATGCTCCAGAGCGCCCATTTTCAAGGAGATGGCCCGGGCCCGTTGCAGCTCCACCCGGTGCCTCTGACCGTAATCAAAACAAAGGGTTATCGGGGCATACCCCTGCTGGAGCGCGATGGCCAGCACCGTGGCCGAGTCCAGCCCCCCGCTTAACAGCACTACCGCCTTTTTTTTCATAAGGTTAATTCCCCTTGGAAGTTAGCGATTGCTATTATATACTACCCTGCTTAGAATACCCCTGATTATGTAGAGTGGAATTTTTTACATCTGATGTTCGATAATCTTTCCAATCGCCTTGAGGCGATCTATAAAAAGCTCAAAGGTCGCGGCAAGCTCAAGGAAGCGGATGTCGACGAGGCGTTGCGGGAGATTCGCGTTGCCCTGATCGAAGCGGACGTCAGCCTGCCGGTGATCAAAGAATTTCTGGCCGAGGTGCGGGAGCAATCCATCGGCCAGGAGGTGTTGAAGAGCCTGACGCCCGGCCACCAGATGGTCAAGATCGTCAACGATCATCTGGAGCAGTTGCTGGGCGGCGAGGTCAGTGACATTCAGTTTGCCGACAAGCCGCCGACCATTATTTTAATGGTGGGACTGCAGGGGTCGGGTAAAACCACCACCGTCGGCAAGCTGGCGAAGAAGTTCAAGAAAGACGGCAAGAATTGTCTGCTGGTTCCGGCGGATGTGTATCGCCCCGCGGCCATTGAGCAATTGAACATATTGGGTCGCGATCTGGAGATCGACGTTTACCAGGCCGGGGAGGACAAGGACCCGGTCCGTATCTGTCAGAAAGCCGTCCAGCAGGCCCGCGATGAAATGCGCGGCGTGGTGATCATGGATACCGCCGGCCGTCAGCACATCGATGATGCGCTGATGGAGGAAATCCAGGCCATCAAGAAAAAGATCGAACCGGACGAGATTCTGTTCGTCGCCGATTCCATGATGGGTCAGGAAGCGGTGAACGTGGCGAAGGCGTTTCACGACGCGGTGGGCATCCATGGCGTCGTACTGACCAAGATGGACGGTGACGCCCGCGGCGGCGCGGCGCTGTCGATCAAAACCGTCACCGGCCAGCCGATCAAGTATATCGGGACCGGGGAGAAGCTCGACGCGCTGGAGCCGTTTCATCCCGACCGGATCGTTTCGCGCATTCTCGGCATGGGCGATGTGATGACCCTGGTCGACAAGGCGCAGGATACTTTCGAGCAGGAACAGCAGGAAGAGCTCGAAAAAAAGATAAAGAAAAACAGCTTCGATCTGGATGATTTTCGCGATCAGTTGCGCCAGATGCGCAAGATGGGATCGATTCAGGATTTGCTGGGCATGGTGCCCGGGGCGGGCAAGCTGATGAAAGGCGTCAAGGTGGATGACGGCGCCTTCGTCCGTATTGAGGCCATCATCAATTCGATGACCCCGCACGAGCGGGCTCATCACAACGTCATCAACGGCAGCCGTAAAAAAAGAATCGCCAACGGCAGCGGCACCAGCGTGGGAGAAATCAATAAACTGCTCAAGCAGTTTTCGCAGATGAAAAAGATGATGAAAAAAATGTCTTCCGGAAAATTAAAGGGTTTGAATCTGGGAAGTTTGATGGGGGGACGAGGCGGTCCGTTTTAGTCCGTTTATACCTATTTTCATTTATACACGTTTTAAGCATTTTTTTAATATTTTATCAGGAGGTAGCATTGGCAGTAGTTATCCGATTGAGTAGACGAGGAGCAAAAAAGAGGCCCTTTTATAGGGTGGTGGCAACCGATTCGCGGTCTCCCAGGGACGGCAAGTTTCTTGAAGTGTTAGGCACCTACGATCCGTTGAAAGCTGAAGATCAAGTTCATATTGATACGGATAAAGCGCAAAGTTGGTTGAAAAAGGGAGCATTGCCTTCCAGGACCGTAACATCATTATTGAAAAAAGCAGGGGTTGCCCTATAGAACGGCATCCTTTTGATCTTCGTGTCTCGAACTGAACGTTACAAAGCTGGCCGATAAGGCGCAAAGGCCGGTTCGGCTGCGGGCTGGGAGGTGTCGGGCATGAAAGATCTTATTAGTGTGATCGCTAAGGCATTGGTTGATTTTCCGGATCAAGTGGATATCCGGGAAGTGGAAGGTGAAAAAACCACGGTTCTGGAGTTGAGAGTGGCCAAGGAAGATCTGGGCAAGGTGATCGGCAAACAGGGTAAAACCGCCCGGGCCATGAGAACGATCTTGAATGCTAACGCGACGAAATTGCGTAAAAGAGCGGTATTGGAAATTATTGAATGATTCATGAACTGGGTACCGGTGGGTGAAATTACGAAGACCCATGGGTTGAAGGGGGAGGTCAAGCTCAAACCCGTGGTGATCGATCCCAGCCTGATATACGGGGTTCACAAGGCTCGCCTGGTGGGGGAAGGGCAGGAGCCCGTGGAAACGGATTTGGAAAAAGTTCGCGGCCAGGGCGGACGGTGGATCGTCAAGTTTAAGGACTGCAAAACGATTGAACAGGCCCGGGAAAGGATCGGGCAAACCCTCGAAATTTTCCGGGAAAGTTTCGCGCCCCTGCCGGAAGGGGAGTATTACTGGTTTCAAATCGAGGGCCTGCAGGTTTTTGATGAATCCGGCCGGCCTTACGGGACAGTGACCGAAATCATCCACACCGGCAGTAATGACGTGTATGTGGTGAAGGATGGCGATAAAGAGCTTCTGCTACCGATGATTGACTCCGTGGTCAAAGTAATTGACTTGAAGGAGAACACACTTATTTTTCATATCGTCGAGGGGCTTCTTGAGAACTATCCGGTTTGACATCATTTCGATTTTTCCGGGGATGTTTGATTCCCCCTTTCAGGAAAGCCTTCTGCAAAAAGCGCGGGAGAGGGGGATCGTCGAAATCCGGACCCACGATCTGCGCGACTACACGCTGGACAAGCATCATCGTGTCGATGACACGCCCTATGGCGGCGGCGTCGGGATGGTGATGAATATAGAACCGATCGACCGGGCGCTGGAAGCGGTCGGCAAAGATCGTCCCAAGGCCTACCGGATTTTGTTATCCCCGGGGGGGTACCGGTTCGACCAGGCAAAGGCCTGGGAGCTTTCCCGCAAGGAAGAAATCATTCTGGTGTGCGGACGGTACGAAGGGGTGGACGAGAGGGCCATCCAACTGGTCGATGAGGAATTGTCCATCGGCGATTATGTGATGAACGGCGGAGAAATTCCCGCCATGGTGGTGGTGGAAACTGTGGCCCGGCTGGTGCCCGGGGTGGTGGGAGACGAGCGGTCGCTTAAGGAAGAATCCTTCGCTTCGGAATTGCTGGAATATCCCCATTACACCCGGCCGCAGGAATACAAGGGGCTCCGGGTGCCTGAGATTCTGGTTTCCGGCGATCACAAAAAAATTGAAGAGTGGAAACGGCGGGAAGCTTTAAAGAGAACCGCGAAATACCGCCCCGATCTTTACCGGCAGATCAGCGGTGGCGGTTCCGATTAAATCAGCGGAATAAAACGGATTTTGACCGAATCGGTTCATCAGAATATCAGTATCGCGCTGGTCCATTTCCCGGTGTATAACAAATCCGGGGACATTGTGACCTCCTCGGTGACGACCCTGGACGTGCATGACATTTCGCGGATTTGCCGGACTTACGCGGTGGGCGCGTTTTATATCGTGACGCCGCTGGATACCCAGCAGAAACTGGTATCCCGCATGATGACCCACTGGCTGGAAGGGTACGGGTCCCAATACAACCCCACCCGCAAGGAAGCGTTGCTCTGCGCCCGGGTGGTCAATGTGCTGGACGAGGCATTGGAGGAGATTACCCAACGGGCGGGAAAACCTCCAAAAACCATTGTGACGGATGCCAAAAGGTTTCCTCAAAGCCGGTCTTACCGGGAAATGAGAGAAACGCTGAATCCGGACGATCCCTACCTGCTGGTGTTCGGCACGGGCTGGGGGCTTGAAAAAGGAATGGTGGCACGGGCCGATTACGTTTTGGCTCCCATTGAAGGCCTGAACGGTTACAACCACCTGCCGGTAAGGGCGGCCATCGCCATTATCCTGGACCGTTTGCTGGCCGGGGGTGATGCGGCGGTGGAATAATAAATTTGAGTGTTTGAGCGGAAATTGATATCATCCGCGTTTTTTAGTCGAAGGAGACGGGTTTCATGAATGTGATAGACCAGATTGAACAAAAGGAAATGAAAGAATCGGTCCCCGAAATACGGATCGGGGATACCGTTCGGGTGCATATACGCATTGTCGAAGGGGCCAAGGAGCGCGTTCAGGTGGTGGAAGGCGTCGTCATTAAAATGCGCGGAAGCCAGAACCGCAAAACCATCACCGTCCGGAAGGTGTCCTTTGGCGTCGGTGTGGAGCGGATTTTTCCCCTGCATTCCCCCCGCGTGGAAAAAGTGGAGGTGACCAAACGCGCCAAGGTGCGGCGGGCCAAGCTGTATTACCTGAGAGAACTGAGAGGCAAGGCCGCGCGTTTGAAAGAAATCAAACTGAACACCGGTAAAGGCGGCAAGAAAAAATCCTCCAAAAAGAAATCCAAAAAGGCCGCCGCGCCGGAAGAAGCTTCGGATTAGGTGGATTGACACCCGCAGACACACCGGCCGCGTTTTCGCGGCCGGTTTTTTTTTTGCAAAGGCCGGAGGCTATCGGTTTGGGGTGGGAATAGGAGAGGCGGGAGGCGGTTCTGTCGCGTTGGTCTTATTCATCTGCCGCATCTTGCGGCGGCTCAAAATATATAGAAACGATTCTCCCAGGCCGTGTTTCAGGGGGTTGGCCTTGTAAACCCGGTTGGCATCGATCAGGGCCGTCCGCAGTTCCCGGGACCGCGGGGGATTCATGGGATGCGTGAGCAGAATGGCGCTTTTCCCCCGGGTCATGGAATGCAGGCGATCCCAGAATCTTTGCGCCTCCAGCGGATCGTAACCGGCCCTGGCCATCAAACCCAATCCCATGGCATCCGCTATGGATTCATGGGCCGGGCTGTAGGGAGAAGCCGGTGTTTTACGGCTGTGGATTCCAAAAGCCGCCAGGATCCTTTTGTCATCGCCCGCAAGGCCCGCGGGCCTCGCCTGTCCATCGGCAACCCTCCCGAAGTTCGTCAACCGCTCCGCGCCATGACCGGCCAGCGCATGCGCCATCACGTGACTCATGACCGCCGCCAGTCCCGATTCGTTGGCGCACACCGGCAGCAAACCGCGGGTAATGATCACCTGGCCGCCCGGCAGGGCAAATGCCTGCATTTGTTCCGATTCAATCAACTGGAATCTCCAATTCAGGTTGGGTTTGGAAGAGACCGCGGCCAACTGGCGGCCGACCCGCTCAAGGATTTCGATCAATTGCCGGTCTTGCGAAACCGTCTGGTTTTTGATCATGGAAGTATACGCCTGATCACCCAGGGAAAGTTCCTGGCCCAGCGGAACCCGGTCGACTGGAGGGGGTTCGGTGGCCGGAGGTGGCGCGCAACCAAAAAAGAGGAGGAACGCCAGAACGGTGGAAATACAGCGGTTAATTGTCATGAATAGATTATAGGATCGCCGGGTCCGCTTTTCAACGGTCACTTTTGTATTGCCAGTCCCAGATGAATCCCTTATGATCTGCGCAGGGGAGACCATGCGAACCGAACACGAAAGGGAAGCCGAACGATGCGGATACCGTTGCGTTGCCGGCGTGGATGAGGCGGGACGCGGGCCCCTGGCGGGTCCCGTTGTGGCCGCGGCGGTGGTATTGCCGGCGGACGGGTCTTTTCCCGGAATGCGCGACTCCAAAAAACTCACCTCCGCCCAACGCGATAACTGGTTCCATAAAATCAGGAAAAATTGTCTGGGTTATGGCATCGGAATTGTCGATGAACGGACCATCGACGAAATCAATATTCTGCAGGCGTCCCTGTTGGCCATGCAGCAGGCCGTCGCCAAACTCGGATTGCCGGTGGATATGCTGTTGATTGACGGCAACCGGGAAATCGACAGCCGGATTCAGCAGCAAGCCCTCGTCGGTGGGGACGGAATCAGTCTGTCCATCGCGGCCGCCTCAATCCTGGCCAAGGTAACCCGGGACCGGCTGATGGATGAATACCATCAGCAATACCCGAATTATGAATTCCGGCAACACAAGGGTTACGGAACGAGTCTGCACCGGGAACGCATCCGGCAGTTCGGTCCCTGTCCGATCCACCGTAAAACTTTTAAAGGCGTAACGGAATATCTGGATATCCCATCCTGACGCCGGCACGGAAATGATGAGCCTATGCTTTCAGCTTTGAACAAGAAATGGATATTTTCGGAGCCGCCTTCTGAAAGGGTCGACCGGCTGAAGAAGGATCTGGATATATCGACGTTTCTGGCGGAACTGCTGGTGAACCGGAAAATTGACGATCCGGAGGAGGCCCGGTATTTTCTTTCGGCGGAACTGGATTCGGCCCACGACCCCTTCCTGATGTGCGGCATGGATGTTGCGGTTCAGCGCATTGTCCAGGCGATCCGGAACAGGGAAACCATTACGGTTTACGGGGATTACGACGTCGACGGCGTCACCTCCGCCGCGTTGATGGTGCATTTTTTCCGGGAGTTGGGCGCCCCTTTCGATTATTACCTGCCCAATCGAATGGAGGAGGGATACGGTTTGAATGAAAAAGCCCTGGATTCCATCAAATCCCGGGGCAGTACGCTGGTCATCACCGCCGATACCGGGGTGACCGCGATTGACCAGGTGGATTACGCCAACCACATAGGAGTGGACGTGATTGTGACGGATCACCACCAGCTGGCGGAGGAAGGATTGCCCAAAGCCCTCGCCGTTCTGAATCCCCACCGTCCGGATTGTGTTTATCCCTTTAAATTTTTAAGCGGCGTGGGCATTGTGTTCAAGCTGGCCGCGGGTATCCGCCGGGGTTTGCTCGAGGCGGGATGGGACCCGGAAAAACTGCCGAACCTGAAAAAACATCTCGATCTGTTCACCCTGGGAACGATTGCCGACATGGCTCCCCTGGTGGGGGAGAACCATGTGTTGACCTCTCACGGGCTGGAAACCGTGCGGCGCAGCGCCAAACCGGGATTGATCGCCCTGAAAGCGATCGCCGGCATTGAGGGCAAGGTGGACTCCGCCGCCATCGGATTCGGGCTGGGTCCGCGCCTGAACGCCGCCGGCCGGCTGGGGAAACCGGACAAAGGGCTGCGCCTGCTGGTTGCGTCGGACTTGAATGAGGCGATGGCAATGGCCCAGTCCCTCGACGCGATGAATGAGGAGAGGAAGAAAACCCAGCAAGGGTGTTTCGAAGAAGCGGAATACCTGCTGGAGAGACAGGTGGATTTGGACGAGGACAAAATCATCGTCCTGGCCTCGGAAAACTTTCATCAGGGGGTGATCGGGATCGTGGCCTCCAAGCTGGCGGAAAAATTTTACCGGCCCGCCATTCTGATCGCTGTTGAGGACGGCGTGGGCAAAGGATCCGCGCGGAGTATTCCCGCCTTCAACCTGGTCAAAGCCCTGAACCATTGCTCGGACCATCTCATCCAGTTTGGCGGCCACGCCTACGCCGCGGGACTGAATATCGAAGACCACCGCATCGACGAATTTCGAAAACAGATCAATCAGGTCGGCCGCCAATACCTGACCGAAGAAGGCATGGTGCCCGAAGTGAATATCGACGGCACCCTTGAGATGCGAAACATCACCGAGGAATTGTTCCGCGATATGCAGACCCTGGAGCCGTTCGGCCAGATGAACAAGGTGCCGGTGTTTTTCTCGCGCGGAATTCGCGCGCGGGATGTGCGCTTTGTCGGCCGGGAGGAAAAACACGTGCGCTTTACCGCCTACCAGGAAAATCATTCGCTGAAAGTGATCGGATTCAATCTCGCCCATGCTTTCAAGACGCTCGACTCCTCGGAACCGATAGATGTGGTATATCAATTACACCGCAACAACTGGAACGGCCGCGAATCCCTCGAGCTCAAACTCCTCGACGTTCGATCCAGCCATCCTGAGGACTGATGTTCAGGGGGGTCATTCCGCTCTCACCGCTTCTCTCGGGTTCAGGCGGGTGGCGAGGCGGGCCGGGTAGACGCCCGCGGCAAAGGCCACGGCCCAGAACAGGATGACCGAGAGGACGATCAGACCGTAAGGGAAAAAGACCTGAATCGTCCATCCAAACGATTGCTTGTTGATGACGAAGATTAACAGATAGGAAATTGCGATCCCCGCCGCCAGTCCCAGAAAGGACCCCAGAAGCCCCAGCAGGCCCGCTTCGATCAAAATCATTTTCTTCACCTGTTCCTGAAACGCGCCGATGAAGCGCAGAATCCCGATTTCCCGCCGCCGCTCGATGATCAGCGCGATCAGCGTGTTGAACAACCCCAGGAGCGCCACCCCCACGCCGATGATTTCCAGCGAGTAGGTGATGGCGAAGGAATGGTCGAATATTCTCATCACTTCCGTTTTCAGTTCCTGGTTGGAACGCACGATGATTTTTTGCGACTGACCGAGGGTGCGGACGATTTCCTGGCGGACCGCGGGCAGATCGGATTTGTTTTTCAGATACACCACAAAACTGTTGATGTCGGGATCGCTGTAATATTTCAGAAAGGTTTGCCGGTCGGTCACGATGTAACCCCGTTCCTGCGAGTAATCGTAGTAGATGGCCACGATTTCCAGATTCAACGTTCCCTTGGGCGTGTTCAGCGTCAGGCGGTCGCCCACAGTCACCTCATGCTTCAGGGAAAACGCTTCCGATACCATGGCCCGGTCCCGGCCCACCATGGCATTCGCCAGGGCATCAAACGCCAGGCCCTCCTTGATCAGAAGATTGCCGTAGCGGGACAGCGCCTGAAAATCCCCGGAGATCAGCGTGGCCGGCTCGTCGTCGTAGGAAATATTCAGGCCGCGGATCGGGTCCAGGGCTTTCACCCCTTCGATTTTTTTGAGAGCCATCACTTCCGCGAAGGGCAGCGTGTTTTTATAGTCCATGGCCGTTCCCATGGCCGGCCGGACGAACAAATCGGAACGCAGGGTCTGGTCGATCCACACCGCCACCGTCTGCCGGAAGCTGTGTACCATGATCGACATGCAGATCACCATCATGAACGCGATGGCCAGCGAGGAAACCGCCATGGAGTTGCGTCCCACATTCTGCGACAGGTTCATGCTGGCCAGCAGGCCTTCGCCCTGGAACCAGCGCTTGCAGGGGTCGCGGGACCGGTCGCGCAACGCCAGCAATCCCGACGGCGCCAGAAACGATACCCCGAGGATAATGAGATAAACCGCCAGGAATCCGAAGTAAGGAAAATTGTCAATCGGGGGTAACAGAGAGCACAGCCCCGCGACACCCAGGATGCCCAGAGCGGTTACCGTCAATTTGCGGTTGCCGTGAAAAATTTTGAGATCGTAACTGCCCCGCCGCATCACGCGGGTGGGGGAGGTGGTGGCCGCGTCCCAGGCGGGGATCACCGCGGAGACGAAAGACAGACCGATCCCCATCAGAAAATACGGTCCCACCTGATCCAGGCCGAAATCCAGGTCCGCAACGTGGGCCTGCGTGTAGATGTTGGTCACGGTGATGGATACCGCTTCCAGGGAAAAACGGGCCATGTAATATCCCAGCCCGATGCCGATCAGGGAGCCGGCGGTGCCGAGGATGCCCGCCTCCAAAAGGAAGATCGAAGCGATCAATCCTGGTGACGCGCCTAGCGCCCGCAGGGTGCCGATTTCCGTCCGCCGCCGCACCACGCTAAGCGAAATCATGTTGTAAATGAGATAGAGGCCCACCAGCAATGCGACGAAGCTGAGCGCCGTCAGGTTGTATTGAAACGCCCGCAGCATTTTCTCGACCTGCTGATTTTTGCGCTCCGGCCGATCCACCCGCAGGAAGCCGGGCAGCACTGCCGATATCTTTTGCTTCATGCGGTCGAAGTTTTTATCTTTCAGGAATTCCACGTCGATCCGGTCGAGCTTGCCGATTTTTCCAAACACTTTTTGAGCGGCGGCGATGTCCATCATCGCGAAATTGCCGTTCAGCGCCCGGGCGATACCCTTGTTTTCCAGAATGCCCGTGACTTTCAGCGCCTGTTCCCGGTTGTTGATGAGAAACCGAATCGTGTCCCCGGGCTGGTACGCGGTTTCAGGAATAAACTTTTCCGGAAGAACCACCCCGGCCGGATCCAGAATGATTGTTAAAAAGCCCGTTAAATCCTGACCGGTGGTCTTGAGGGAAAAATCCCGGATGCCGCTGTCCTGAAGCAGATCCGTTCCCAGAAACTCGACCACCTCCCGGCTGGTGGATTCCACCGCCGTTTCCTGAACCACGGGATAGGCCTTGACCCATTCCCGGAGCGGCAGGAGTTTCCTGAAATATTTTTCGTCGAACGGCATTCCTTCCGCCTCGATCACCGCGTCCGCCTTGCCCAGTACCAGATCGATACTTTCGCTGAAGGACGACAGGGTCTGGCGGTTGGCCAGTTGAATGCCCAGGAAAACGGATACGCCGATGCCGACGCCGAGAATGGTGATGATCGAACGGAACGGGTCGCGGACCAGAGGCCGCAGGATGAGGGCGGTGAACAGGTCTTTGTAATAAATCCAGAAGCTCATGGCCTGCGGTTCATCCTTCAGGGTTCATTTCAAGGTTGCCAGCTTGCCGTCGCGGATTTCAAAGTGGCGGTTGCCGTAATGCGCCGCTTGCGGATTGTGGGTGACCACCACCACGGTGGTCTCGAAATCCTCCGAGGCCTGTTTGAGGAGGTTGAGAATTTTGACGCCGTTTTCGGAATCGAGGTTGCCGGTCGGTTCGTCCGCCAGCAGGAGCGATGGCTGGTGGACCAGGGCGCGGGCGAGGGCGACTCTCTGCATTTCCCCGCCGGAAAGTTCCGCCGGGAAGGAGCGGTCCCGGTGGTGGAGCCCGACGTATTCCAGCAGGGAGGCGATGCGGTTTTTCTTTTCTCCCGGGGCATGGCTCAAGAGTAACGGCAGTTCGATGTTTTCCCATACCGTGAGGGTGGGCATGAGATTGAAAAACTGAAAAACAAAACCGATTTCCCGCCGGCGCAGTTCCGTCAACTCCCGGTCGGTCATGCCGGCCAGCGGTTGGCCGTTGAGAACGATTTCACCGCCATCCGGCTGATCGAGGCCCCCCATGCAGTTGAGCAGGGTGGTTTTGCCGCCCCCGCTGGGCCCCATCACGGTGACGAAGTCCTTTTTGTCCAAATCCAGAGTGACCCCGGCCAGCGCGGTAACCCGCACCTCTCCGGCCTGATAATATTTATAAACATTTTTAAACTGGACGATCATGACAGTGGGGAACAAGGTTGAACCGAAAATAACTGAGAGCCTTCCCGGGAAGGACCCATCCATAGTATCAAACTGGGATGAAAAAAGGGTCCGTTTTCAGAGCCGGTAAAGCAGCCGGGAGCATCCGTTAATAACGGATTTTTCAATATCTTTCAAGAGCAGGGCGCGGGGTCCGGCGACCCCGGTCTCTGTTACATGCACATCCGGAGCACTCCTCTGCCATTCCTGAAAGTTTTACCTGCCCTCACGGCCTTTACCTTTTATACTGAAAAGATCAACCCATAAGGACGTCCCGGGAGGGCGTCCGGATGTTTCCTTCCTGAGTGAGGAATGATGCGCATTTTGATCCGATCCTTTTTGCTGGCCGCCCTTGTGATTGTGTCCGGGTGCGGTCTGTTTGATGAGACGGACCCCTACGGTCTGGCCAGACAGGGAAAAATATCCGTATTGCGTCACCTGATGGAAAAGGGCCTGGACGTCAACGAAAAGGAGGGATACACCAAGCGCACCCTTCTTTTCGGTGCGGTGCAAAGGGAAGACACCAAAACCGCCGAATTCCTGATTGAGAAGGGAGCCGCTGTCAATGTCAGGGATAAATGGGAGGGTACTCCGCTGATTCATGCGGTCCGGTATAGCAGTGAGCAGGCGGTCCAATTGCTTCTGGATCACGGGGCGAGGGTAAACGACCAAAACAAAGATGGGGAATCCGCTCTGCATCGAGCGGTGGAAAAGGGTCATTTAAATATAACCCGGCTGTTGCTGGTGCATGGCGCCAATGTCAACGCCCGGGATGAGAACCGGGTGACGCCTCTGCACCTGGCGGTGGAGAGCCGCAGCATAGACCTGGTCCGCATACTTTTGGAAAGAGGGGCCAAAGTCCGAGCCAGGACCGAGAAAGGATATACCCCTCTCTACTGGGCGGAAGAAACGGGGCTTCGCGAAATCGCCGCCCTGCTCAAAAAAAAGGGCGCCCGGCTGGCCAAGCCCTCTCCCTCCCCCGCCAATCTTAAAAAATGGTATCAGAAAATCATCGGCCCGGGACCCCTGCGGGTGAAGCGGGTGATCAAGCGGCCGACTTATGCCCGGAAGATGGTGTTTTCCGCCGACGGCACGTTGGCCGTCAGCACTCAAATTCCATTGGAAACGCCGGCCTCTGGAAATAAGTTTGAACAGCGCGGCGTATTGATCTGGAATGCGAAAACCTGGAAGGTTCAACACCGCCTGAACGAAGATCAGGAACTCTTTTCCGACAAGGTTTTTTCCGGGGACGGCCGGCATCTGCTTTCCAATGGCCGGAAACTGCCGGTGCGGGTCTGGAATGTGGAAGAGGAAAAGGAGGTCCGTCAATTCGGAGATTTGCCGGGCCGGGTTCTGGATTTTGGAGCGGTGGACTCCAGAAAATATGTGCTGGTCGGTGAAAAAAACAAGAAGGACCAGATCGACGAAGACAAAATCACGGAAAGCTTTTACGTGGATTATAAGGATATGATGGGAGGCCTGAAACACAATTTATGGGTCTACGATTTTGAGACCGGAGAAAAGGTAAGGGAGATCAAAGGGTATATGGGGGAAGTCCATCAAGGGCGATTTTCATCCGACGGACGTTTTATCATTTCACTCGCCCGTGGCCGCTACAGCGACGGCGCCAACCTGTGTGTGTGGGAGACGGCCACCGGCCGGCTGAATTACTGCACCCGGCAGATACGGCGGGTCAATAGTTTTGTGTTGTTGCCCAACGGCAAACACATGGCCTTCGTGGATTACCAGAAAACCTACGTCGCCGATATCCAGAGCGGCGGGGTGGTCATGCAGTTTCGCGAAGGCGGCTACCGGCTGGCCTCGGCAGGAGGAGGCCGGTATCTGGTCCTTGTCCGGAGTAATCGATTGGTCCTGATGGATATCCAAACCGGCGAAGTCGCTCTGCTGGCGGTATTCCGGGAGGAATTCCGGAAATTCGGAAAGCAATACAACCATATCGAAAGGTTCACCGCCCTCGCCGCCTCGCCCCGCGACCACACCTTCCTCGTCGCCACCAACCACGGCAAACTGATCCTGTTCGAACTCCAAAAATCCTGATAGTCACACAGGCCTCTCAATGGAAACAGTGGAATAGCACGTTCTTTCCATGTATGATGACCTCAAAATAAACTCCGCGTAAAATTTGTGACCGGGATAATCCATGGCGATATCGAAAAAGGTGCATGATTTTATGGAGCGGGCCTCCTGGATCCGCAAGATGTTCGAAGAGGGCATCCGCCTGAAAAAGGAATTCGGCGAGGAAAACGTCTTCGATCTGTCGCTGGGCAACCCGGTGGCCGAGCCGCCTGCGGAGCTGGTGGATGCCATGGGCGCCGCGGCGCGGGATCAATCTCCCGGCCGGCACCGTTACATGCCCAACGCGGGATTGGAATCGACGCGGCAGGCGGTGGCGGAGGGGCTGTCGGACGAGTGTAAGGTTTCTCTGATCGCCGGCGACATTGTGATGGTCTGCGGTGCCGCGGGCGGATTGAATATCACTCTCAAAACCCTGCTCGACCCCGGCGACGAGGTCATCGTGTTCGCCCCGTATTTCGTGGAATACCTGTTTTATGCCGACAACCACGGCGGCCGGGCGGTGGCGGTGAACACGCGTGACGATTTTTCCATCGATCTGGAATCGTTTCGGGCGGCGGTGACATCTAAAACTAAAGCGGTGATCATCAATTCGCCCAACAACCCGACGGGGGTTGTTTATTCCCGGGCGGACCTGCAGGGGTTGGCCGACGTATTACGGGAAAAGTCGCAGGAAATCGGCCGGGCCATTTACCTGATATCCGACGATCCGTATAAAAAAATCGTGTTCGACGGGGTGGAGACTCCGAACGTCCTCGATATTTACGAAAACAGCATTTACATCACCTCGCACTCGAAGGATCTGGCGGTGCCGGGCGAGCGTATCGGTTATGTGGCGGTTCATCCGCAGGCCGAGGACGCGGCGGGGGTGATGGCCGGACTGATCTTCTGCAACCGGGTGCTGGGTTTCGTCAACGCACCCGCCCTGTTTCAGCGGGTGGTTGAAAAGGTTCAACACGTGACGGTGGATGTCGAGCCTTACCGCCGCCGGCGGGACATGCTTTATAAGGAACTGACCGGCATCGGTTACGACGTGGTCAAGCCGCAGGGCGCGTTTTATTTTTTTCCGAAGTCGCCGATTGAAGATGAAGTGGAATTCGCGCGGATCCTGGCCACGAAAAAAGTGCTGGTGGTGCCGGGACGCGGGTTCGGCACGCCGGGTTATTTCCGCATCTCCACCTGTTTCCCCGACCGGGTGATCGAGGGGGCGCTACCCGGGCTGGCCGAGGCCTACCGCGAAGCGACTGGAAAATAAGGGCTTGCGCCTGCCTATAAAGGGTTTTTGGAATCCCCGGTTTTTGATAGAATGAGACAACCGAGAAAAACCGTATTCATTGAGGATTGGAAATTGTCATGAGCTTAAACCCGGATCAGATCAATCGTTACAGCCGCCATCTGCTGTTGCCGGAAGTGGGCATGGAAGGGCAGGAAAAAATCTGCAATTCCAAAGTCCTGTGTATTGGGACCGGCGGGCTGGGGTCTCCGGTCTCCCTGTACCTCGCCGCCGCGGGTGTGGGCAAGCTGGGGCTGATCGATTTCGACGTCGTCGATAAAAGCAACCTCCAGCGGCAGATCGCCCATGGCGAATCCACCGTCGGCGAGCTGAAAGTGGAGTCGGCCAAAAACCGGATCGCCGATCTCAATTCCGACGTGGAAGTGGTCACCTACAACGAACGTTTGACCTCGGAGAACGCCATGCGCGTTTTCGCGGATTGGGACGTGATCGTCGACGGAACGGATAATTTCCCGACGCGCTATCTTGCCAACGATGCCTGTGTTTTGTTGAAGAAGCCCTATATTTACGGTTGTATCCTGCGTTTCGAAGGGCAGGTATCGGTGTTCGATTCGCGGACGGGTCCCTGCTACCGCTGTCTGTATCCCGAACCGCCGCCGCCCGGTCTGGTGCCGAGTTGTGCCGAGGGCGGAGTGCTGGGCGTGCTGTGCGGCATCATCGGCGGACTGCAGACCAACGAGGCGATCAAGCTGATTCTCGATAAGGGCGACAATCTGAACGGACGCCTGGTGGTGTTCGACGCGCTGGGATTGAAATTTCGCGAGATGAAACTGCGCAAGGACAAGAATTGCCCCATCTGCGGGGACAATCCCACGATCACCGAGCTGATCGATTACGAACAGTTCTGCGGTATTCCATCCGCCGCCGAGGAGTCCGCCGCGGACAAGGATCTGGAAATTTCGCCGGAAACGGTCAAGCAGATGCTCGACAGCGGCAAGAACTTCAAGTTGATCGACGTGCGCGGGCAGGGCGAATATGAAATCTGCCGGATCGAAGGGGCCACGCTGATTCCGTTGGATATCATAGAAGAACGAAACGAAGAAAAACTGAACGGGCTTCAGAAGGCCGACGAGATCGTCCTGCACTGCAAAGCCGGGGTGCGGAGCATGAAAGCCGCCAAGGCCCTGATCGATCTGGGCTTCACGAATGTTAAAAGTATGCGCGGCGGCATTGAGGAATGGGCTGAAAAAATTGACCCATCCGTTCCCCGTTATTGAATTTTCCCCGGTTAAAGCCCCGAGCCTTGACATTGTGGGTCTCCCGGTTTATGTTGGGGCAGAATCTTTACCAGCAAGGGATTTCTATAACGGTTATAATAGTTCAATAAGTCATTTAACTTGAAAGGGGTTGATCGTGAGTCATTCCAGTAACCAGGACGGCGATTATGAAAAATTATCCAAGGCGATCACCGAAGCCGTGCTGAGTTCTCCCAAAGTCCGGAAAATGGTTGAGGAAATTCAAGAGCGCGACGATATCTGTCCGCAAAGTTTCATGGTCCTGGTATTGAAACTGGAATCGCTGACGGAAGGTTTGAGCGAAGTGGAAGAGACTTCCGAAAAACCGAAAAAGAAATCCCGTCGATCTAAAAAGGAGACGGCCGACCCGGCTCAGTACATCGATGGCAAAAAACTGTCCGTCCAAGAAATCGAGTTTGAAGAGTTCAAAAGCAAACGGTTCGACGCCGAAGCCTGGCTTAAGAAGAACGGCCTTATCTTTTAGGATTCTTTTGCTGACTTTTCTGGCTTCCATCTTTCCGGCTTTTTTCTACCCAAAACCCTCCTTTCCTATCGACTTCAATACCGAACGCAAACGCATGGTGGACCAGGATCTCCGCGGGCGGGATATCGTGGATGCCAAGGTTCTGAAGGCCATGTTTCAGGTGCCTCGCCACGAGTTTGTTTCCAAAAACTTCCAGGACCTGGCCTATGCCGACTTTCCTCTTCCCATTGGCAATGACCAGACGATTTCCCAGCCTTATATTGTGGCGCTGATGACCCAAAGCGCCCAGCTGAAACCTACCGATCGTGTGTTGGAAATCGGTACCGGCTCGGGGTACCAGGCGGCGGTGCTGGCGGAAATCGTAAAAGAGGTTTATACCATCGAAATCGTCGATCCCCTGGCGCAGGAAGCGAAGGGTCGTCTGCAGCGATTGGGTTATGATAACGTCAAGGTCAAAAGTGGGGACGGTTACCAGGGGTGGCCGGAGGCGGCGCCGTTCGACGCGATTATACTGACCGCGGCCACGCCGGATATTCCGCAACCGCTGATCGATCAGTTGAAGGAGGGCGGGCGCATGATCCTGCCGCTGGAAAACTTTTTCTACCAGACATTGATCCGCCTGACCAAGAAAGACGGAAAAATGCAGAGGGAAGAAATCACCGGCGTACGGTTTGTTCCCATGACCGGTAAGGTGCGGGATTAAAGGAGGTGGACCATGACACGCATGCCCGCGGTATCCGGAAGGTTTTATTCGTCGAATCCCGATGCCCTGCGGGAAGAAGTGCGGGGGCATCTGGAACCGCAGTCGTCCAAAGTCGATGTCCAGGGGATCATCGCTCCCCACGCGGGATTCATGTATTCGGGAGACGTCGCCGGGTCGGTGTATTCCCGTATCGAGATTCCCGATACCGTGCTCTTGATCGGCCCCAATCACACCGGTATGGGCGAGCGTATTTCACTGATGGCGCGCGGCACCTGGGACATGCCGTTCGGGGAGGTCGAGATCGAAACCCGTCTCGCCCGGGCCTTGATGAAACATCTGCCGCTGATCCGGGAAAGTGAAGACGCCCACCGGTACGAACATTGCCTGGAAACCCAATTGCCCTTTCTCCAGTATTTCCGCCAGGATTTCAAAATAGTCCCCGTCTGCCTTATGCGGTTGGGCCTGAAGGAGTGTGAGGAGCTGGGTCACGGAGTGGTTCTCGCCCTCCGGGAATATGGCCGGCCGGTGTTGATCGTTGCCAGTTCGGATATGACGCATTACGAATCTCACGCCAGCGCTTCCCGCAAAGATAAAAAAGCCATCGATCAGATTTTGCGGATGGATCCCGCCGGTTTATTTCAAACGGTGGAAAAGGAAAGCATCACCATGTGCGGGGTCAATCCTGCCACGGTCATGTTGTCCGCCTGCAAGGAAATGGGAGCCGCCGAAGCCAAGCTGGTGCGCTACATGACCTCCGGAGAAGTCAGCGGGGATATGGATCAGGTGGTGGGATACGCGGGGGTCATCGTCCGCTAGCGGTGCCGGGCCGGTTCGATCAGTTCGATTTCGTATTTGTCCGGATCTTCCGTGAAAATAAAACGGTTTCCGCGGCTGGTGGTGACGGGCCCCTCGGTGACGGGAACCCCGGCTTTCTCCAGACGATTCACCCAGTCTTCCAGGTTGTCCACCTCGAACGCCAGATGCGCCAGATCCTCCGGCACCTCCACCTGCCCGCTGGTGGGAAACGAGCATAACTCGAGATCGTTGTCCCCGCCCGGCAATTTCAAATACACCAGTTTGGACCCGCGCGGCGAGGTGGACTGTTCGGAAATCTCCAGGCCCAGGAGATCGCGGTAAAACTTCAGCGACCGGTCCATGTCCGACACGCGGAACCGGGTGTGCAGATACTTTTTTACTTTCATCAGATATTTACCGTGACGTGCGGCTGGTAACGCTTCAATTGTTCCGCGACGATTTCCCGGTATTCCTTTAATTGAGATTCGGATTTGGCCTCGAACCGGAGTACCAGAACCGGCTGCGTGTTGGAGGCGCGAATCAATCCCCACCCGTTTTCAAACTGGATGCGTACGCCGTCGATATCCACCACATCATAGCGCGAACGGAAATATTCCGTGAGTTCCTGGACGATCCTGAACTTGAGGTCGTCCGGGCAGTCCACGCGGATTTCCGGGGTGTTGAACGTTTGCGGCAGATCCGACAGCATATCGGAGAGTTTCCCCTTCGCGGCGGCTACGATTTCCAGAACCCGGCACGCGGCGAAAATGGCGTCGTCGAATCCGTAATAGTTGTCCTTGAAACACATGTGCCCGCTCATTTCCCCGGCCAGCAGGGCGCCGGTTTCCTTCATCTTCTTCTTGATCAGCGAATGGCCGGCGGCGGACATCACCGGCTGACCGCCGTGTTTTTTCACATCGTCATAAAGATTCTGCGAACATTTCACCTCGCCCACCACCGCAGTGCCGGGATGGGTTTTGAGAATTTCACGGGCGAACAGAATGAGCAGCTGATCACCCCATAACAGATTGCCCTGATCGTCCACCACCCCCAGGCGGTCGGCGTCGCCGTCGAAACCGATGCCCAGGTCCGCTTTTTCGGAGGCCACCCGGCTCATCAGGTCTTCCATGTATTCCGGAACCGTCGGGTCCGGATGATGATTGGGAAAACTGCCGTCCGGTTCGCAGAATTGCTCGATGGGTTCCAGCCCCAGTTTGCGCAGCAATTGTGGACCGACGATCCCGAAACACCCGTTGCCGCCGTCGACCACCACTTTCAACGGCCGTTCGATCCGGATGACTTCCACAATCTTTTCCATATAGGCGTCGAGAACATTTTCCTCCCGCGCCGATCCGTTGCCGGTTTCAAAATCATTTTTATCGATCAATCCCTTGAGCAGTTGGATTTTTTCGCCGTACAGGCTGTGCACGCCGTGACTGATTTTGAATCCGTTGAACTCCGGCGGGTTGTGGCTTCCGGTGATCATGACGCCGGCATCCGGGTTCAGGTGGTGCAGGGAAAAATAGGAGACCGGTGTCGGGACGCGGCCGATGTCGATCACGTCACATCCGGTGGCGTTCAGCGCCCGGGTGATGATCTCGCGGAATTCCACCGAACTGGCCCGGATGTCCCACCCCAGGGTCAACGTTTTACCGCCTTCACGGCGGACATAGGTGCCGAGGGCTTTGCCGATCAATGCCACCGTTTCCGCGGTCAAATCCTGGCCGACGATGCCCCGGATGTCATACTCTCTGAATATTTGAGGATTCATGTTTTTAAGGGAAAGGTTGTCTGTTATATTAAAAAGATAAGGAAAACGGGATTGTATCAGGTCTCTAAGGATAAGCCAATTGTCCGCATCTGGCAATCCAGTATTTAGGGGTTGCAGGCGGTGGTGTATCAGTGGAAATTCTTTTTGTGTTTTTATGAAAATACTTAATGTAGTCGGTGCCCGGCCGAATTTCATGAAAATCGCTCCGATCATGGAGCGGATGAAAGCCTCCTCCAAAATCGCGCCCGTCCTGCTGCATACCGGACAGCATTACGATCCCAACATGAACGAAGTGTTTTTTGACCAGTTGGGAATCCCGCGGCCGGATATCGAGTTGGGTGTGGGTTCGGGCGGCCAGGCCTGGCAGGTTTCTGAAGTTATCCGGAAATTCGATCCGGTGCTGGCGGCGGAGTCGCCGGACGCGGTGCTGGTGGTGGGCGATGTCAATTCTACCGTGGCGTGCGCCCTTGCCGCGTCGTACCGGAGAATTCCGGTGATTCATGTGGAGGCGGGCCTGAGGTCGTTCGACTGGAACATGCCGGAGGAAATCAACCGGGTGGTGACCGACCGTCTCTCCGCTGTATTGTTTGTCACCGAACCCAGCGGACGGGCCAACCTGCTGAAGGAAGGGGTGGCCCCGGAAAAAATCCAGTTCGCGGGCAACGTGATGGTGGATACCCTGTTGAAGCATCGTGAGGAAGCCGGGCGGTCCAGCCGTATTCTCGAGAAACTCCAGCTGGAGCCGGGGGGCTATGCCGTGATGACTCTGCACCGCCCCTCCAATGTCGACGATCAACAGTTATTCGCGGGCATTCTTGAGGCGGTCAACCGGATTTCCAAACGGCTCAAGCTGGTGTTCGCCGTGCATCCCCGTACCCGTCAACGGATCGAAGATTTTGGGATGGAGGAGTCGGTCAAATCCTTTGTCCTGCTGGAACCGCAACCCTATCTGGACATGGTCCGGCTGATGAGTCAGGCGAAGATGGTGCTGACGGATTCGGGCGGGATTCAGGAAGAGACCACCGTGCTGGGGGTGCCCTGCCTGACGCTCCGGGAGAACACCGAGCGGCCGGTGACTATCGATGAAGGCACCAATACCCTGGTCGGCACGTCGCCGGAGTCGATTGTGCAGGAAGCGTTTCATATTATTGAGACCGGAGGCAAGGAGGGACGATGCCCGGAACTGTGGGACGGGAACGCCGCTGGGCGGATCGTTCGTTTTCTGGAACAATGGCAACAATAAACGGTTTGATTTTGGAGGCTGGATAATGGATATCGCGCTGGTAACAGGATCGGGCGGGTTGATTGGGTCGGAAGCGGTCCGTTTTTTGATGGATAAGGGATTGGCGGTTCGGGGCATTGACAATGACATGCGCAGCCAATTTTTCGGCGCGGAAGCGTCAACGAAATGGAACCGGGAGCGTCTGGAACAGGATTACCCGGAGTACAAACATCACGATCGCGATATCCGTTCCGAAAAGGATATGGAACGGATATTCTCGGAATACGGCAAGGATATCAAACTGATCATTCATTCCGCCGCGCAGCCGTCGCACGATTGGGCGGCCAAGGACCCGTTTACCGACTTTACCGTCAACGCCAACGGCACGCTGATTCTGCTGGAGATGACGCGCCGTTATTGCCCGCAGGCGGTGTTCATCAATATATCCACCAACAAGGTCTACGGCGATACCCCGAACCGCCTGCCGCTGGTGGAACTGGAAACCCGCTGGGAAGTCGACGAGAGCCATCCTTATTATCCGTACGGAATCGACGAATCGATGAGCATCGACGACACCACCCACAGTTTGTTCGGCGTCTCCAAGGCCGCGGGCGATCTCTTGGTGCAGGAATACGGGCGTTATTTTGACATGAAAACCGCCTGTTTCCGCGGCGGATGCCTGACCGGGTCCGGTCATTCCGGTACCGAACTGCACGGGTTCCTGTCCTACGTCATGATCTGCACCATGCAGAAAAAACCGTATACCGTGTTCGGGTACAAGGGCAAGCAGGTGCGCGACAACATCCACAGCTACGATCTGGTGAACGCGCTCTATCATTTTTACCAAAACCCCGGCGTCGCCAAAGTTTACAACATGGGCGGCAGCCGGCACAGCAACTGCTCGATGCTCGAGGCCATTCAATTGTGCGAGGAGATCACCGGCAACAAGCTCGACTGGAAATACGCGGAGCAGAACCGGATCGGGGACCATATCTGGTGGATCAGCGATGTCCGGAAATTCCAGAACGATTATCCGGACTGGGAATACAAGTACGATCTGAAAAAGCTGTTTGAAGAAATCCACGAAGGCCTCGCGCAGAGGATTTAGCGGAGTTTTCTCCCACCTAAAAAACCCAAAAAAGATTCTGACAGGATAACAGGATGAGCAGGATCAACCGGATCTCATTATAATTTCGTGAACCGCTCCCCTCCTTCCAAAGGAGTGGCTGGGGCCGGGCAAGGCCCGGAGCTAATTTGTTGTCCGTTGTCCCCTTCCGAGGATTTTCATTGCACAATTGAACAATTGGGTCCAGCGTCACGCTGGCGGGCCTGGCCCGGACCACCCCTCACCCTGCCCTCTCCCCGTGAGGGGAGAGGGGAATTTTTGCACCGGATTGGAAAAGTCCGGATTATGCAAATGTCCTCTGCATAAGCCGCTCCCCTCCTTCCAAAGGAGGGGTTGATGAGCCCTTCCTTTGATTTCTTTATATCCTGTTATCCTGTCTGAAGCTTTTTTCGTGTGTTCGCCCGGACGGAGTTTTCCCGTTTACCTTCAAGCAAGCAGGGAAAGCTTTCATCGGTGTTTATCTGTATTCATCTGTGGTGAATCAGGTTTAATACGGATTCTGGGTGATGCCGCCGTCGATGGGGAAGTTGGTGGCGGTGATCCAGGACGCATGATCCGAGGCCAGAAACAGCACCAGCCCCGCCACATCCTCCGGCATGCCCATCCGCTTCAGCGGCACCGAGTTCCCGGTGGTTGTCCGGAGTTCCTCAATCGCCTCGTGAAGGTGTTTACCGCTTTGACGGGCGGAGGCTTCCGCTTCCTGCTCCCAGGACCGGGTCCACACCGGTCCGGGCGATACGGAATTGACCAGAATATGCTCCGGCGCCAGGGTTTGGGCCAGCGAGACGGTGAAGTTGGATAAGGCCGCCTTCATGGCACTGTAATGCGGAAAGATTTCTCCCGGCCGGGAACCCGCGATCGAGGAGATATTGATGATGCGCGGTGCGCCCGAATGTTTCAGCGTAGGAATAAACAGCCGGCACAGGCGGACAGCGGGAAGGAGATTGAGCTCGAACGACTCGCGCCAGTCCTGATCGTCCACGCCGTGGAAGTCGGCCAGCTTGCCGACGGCACCGACGTTGTTGACCAGAACATCCAGCCCCCCGAGCTGTTCCAGCACCTTGTCATGGAAGTCCTTGAGTTGCTCCGGCAGGGTGACATCGATCGTCTGGAAAAAATGTCCCGCGCCGCTCATTTCCCTCTCCAGGGCGTGCAAACGCGGTTCGGTGCGGGCGCACCCGGCCACCCGCGCTCCTGCTTCGCCGAAAGCCAGCGCCACGGCCCGGCCGATGCCTTCCCCGCATCCGGTCACAAGGACTTTGCGGCCTTTCAAATCCCATTCCATGTTAGAATTCTCCCCTGGCAATAGAGTTTATTTTAAAAGTTCAACAGACTTTTGCATTCTGTACGGCCTTTGGTCCGGGCGGGCGGTCATGCTTCGACGGGCCCGGCAGGACCGCCTGTCACCCTGAGCGGGTCGAAGGGGGGCCGGTTGATGCAACAGTCTCATTATCCAAACTGTGCCCATGTTTGCCGATGTGTTTCCCCAGGTCAGCAGTTCCCCCGCTTTGATATGGGTGGTGGCCGCCATTGGTTTCAATATCGCCAATATCTTCCTGGGTTTGTACATGGCCTTCTTCAAAAAGAACCGTTCGCTGATCCGGGCCCATTTGTACCTGTACACCGCGATTCTGATCAGCCTGGGTTTCTTCCTGATCATGAACGCGGTGCATGCCTTCAATTCGATATGGGAATACCTGATCGGCCTGTACTTTATCACACTCGTCCCGTTGAGCAAAAAATGGGATTTGATGATCCACGCCCTGGTAGGCATCGTCGGGCTGACGCTCCTGCCGCTTTTGGTCCTTTTGCAGATGTATTAGGGAGAGTTGAAACGGAAAAAACGCAATGGGCCGCCCTTCGACGGGCTCAGGATGACACAACGGAAGCGGGGAGGATTAAAGGTCCTTGATGGCGGCTTTGATGGTGATGTCGCCGTAAACCTTGGCCCGGCATCCGAGCTTTTGGTTGGGGCCCACTTTGTGGAGCTTTTCGATCAGGGACTGGCCGTTCACATTGTCCAGGGGCTCGACTTCGATCAAACAGGTGCCGCAACTGCCCATGCCGTGGCAGTTCAACTGGGCCGCCATGCCCTTGTACAGGGTGACGTTGTTGAACAACGCTCCCTTACGCAGGTTGGCGCCATAGCCGACTTTGAACGTCTGAACTTCTCCGGTTTCCTCGTTGTTAACGGTAACTTTCGGCATCGGTTTCCCTTGAAACGGGGTTGAAAACGGCCCATGGGTCAAAACGAAAGGGCACTTTGGCATGGCCGGAAAAAAAAGTCAACTGCATTTTCCCGGCCCGGTTTTTCCTTTTTAAATCGAGTAGTTATGGCCGGTGAGGATTTTCTTCTCACGCAGGTAATCGAGGATTTTCTGGATGGCGGTGTCGTGTTCCGCCGCTTCATCCGTGGTCAGAACGATTTCCGGTTGACCTTTGGGAAACCGGTCGTTCGTCACCTGAACCTCGACAATCGGCGTCGGTTCGACCAACAGGTTGAGGTTGGAGTGATCCTCCTGGTTGAACACGTTCGAGGTGGAAATCACCACATGCCCGGCATCGAGAAACAGTTTGGCGACTTCGCCGAATCGGCGGAGCGCCTCGCCCTCGGAGAAATATTGATCCTGATCCATGTCCGCCCCGAGACCCACCTGGATGTTGCGTCCGTCGAGCAGGTAGCTCTGGGTGTTCTGGTGAAACATTTTTTCTTCCAGCTGGTTGGCGAGGGAGGCTTTGCCGGCTCCCGCCTTGCCGGTGATCAGAATCATGGCCGCGCGGTGGCCGTTGCGGTAAGCCCGCATTTCCGGAGTGACGGCCCCCTTGACCCAATGCGAATCCCGGTAACGGGCTTCATCGCGGAACCGGTCGATTTCCGACAGCGGGGTGAAGCCGGTGATGATACCGCCGCCGCAGACATCGTATTCATCCACCAGAACAAAACGTCCGGTTTCAGCGATGGTGTTGAACAGGTCGAAGGCGATGGGTTGCCGGGTGCGCAAGGTCAGCTCGGCCACGTCATTCTTCGCGATGAAATCCTGGTCCGGCAGGGTCTCCAGCGTCGAGGCGTCGATGGCCTTGTTGAATTGGATCACCTCACATTCCACGTTTTGGGTGGTCAGTTTCAGCAGATACGTTTCGCCTTTCTCCAGATGTTTTTTGCCCATCCAGAACACATTGGCGTCGAAGGTGGTGGTGACCAGCGGCGCTTGCTCCACCAGGGTGGCCACGTCGCCCCGTTGCACAAATATCTGTTCGGTTAAAGTGATGCCGACGGACTGGGACGCCTCGATGGTTTGCGGCTCCTGTTTCACGCTCCAGGCTTCGATGGATTTGATGATGCCGCGTTTATTGGATGGGGAAAAGACCAGTTGGTCGCCCACCTTGGCCGATCCTGCTTCGACGCGTCCCGCCAGAATACGCCGGTCATCGAATTTGTACACATCCTGCAGGGGCAGGCGGAAGGGCAGGTTGATCTCCGGCAGTTTGTCCTGGAATTGATCCAGCATTTCCAGTACCGTCGGTCCCTGGTACCAGGACATGTTTTCCGAACGATGGGCGATGTTTTCCCCAAGCTTGGCGGATACGGGGATGTATTCCCGCGCTTCCACGCCCATGGATTCCAGAAAATCGGTGTATTCCGTTTTGATCTTGTAAAATACTTCGGGATCGTGCTTGACCAGGTCCATTTTGTTGACCACCACGGCAACCTGCTTCATACCCAGCAGGCGCAGAAGATATCCGTGCCGCCGCGATTGCTCCTGCACGCCTTCATAGGCGTCGATCAACAGCAGGGCCGCTTCGGCATTGGCCGCGCCGGTGACCATGTTCTTCAGGAATTCCTTGTGGCCGGGGGCGTCGATGATCACGTACGGACGCTTCTCCGTCTTGAAGAAAATCTGCGAGGTGTCGATGGTGATGCCCTGTTCCTGCTCCTCTTCCAAAGCGTCCAGTAAAAACGCGAACTCGAACGCCTTGCCCTGCTGATCGCAGATGTTTTTGACGAAATCCAGCTTGCCCGTGGGCAGGCTGTCCGTGTCCGCCATCAGGCGGCCGACCAGGGTGGACTTGCCATGATCGACGTGACCGACGATCACCAGCTTCATCTGCTTGCTGGACTCGGGAGTTTTGTGACCGTTGTTTCCCATTACATATACCCCCGGGCCCGCAGTTTCTGCATGGCGTAGGTGTCCTCCTGGTCCTGAGCGCGGCCGGAGCGTTCGGAGGTGCCGACGTTCTTCAGTTCTTCGATGATTTCCCGTACGTTTTTGGCGCTGGACTCAATGGAGCCCGTGCAGGGGGCGCAACCCAGCGACCGGTAGCGCCGGTTGTTCTCATCGGCAAAGTACAGATCGATGATCGGAATTTTTTCCCGCTCGATGTATTCCCAGACATTGATCTCCGTCCAGTGCAACAGCGGATGAATGCGGATATGCGTGCCCTCCGCAAACGTGGTTTTAAACTGGTCCCACAACTCCGGCGGCTGATCCTTGAAGTTCCATTCGAAATTTTTATCGCGCGGCGAAAAATAGCGCTCCTTGGCGCGCGTACCTTCTTCATCGCGCCGGATGCCGAGAATCAGTCCGGTATAGTTCTGCTCCTCCATGACCTGCGCCAGACCCTGCGTCTTGAGCGCTTCACAACACACGATGCGGCCCTTCTCATGATTCATGCCTTCCGCCAGCGCTTTTTTATTCTGGCCGACGACCAGGTTCAGGCCCCATTCCTTGGCGTAGCGGTCGCGGTATTCAATCATTTTGGGAATTTTGAAACTGGTGTCGATGTGCACCAGCGGAATCGGACAATGTCCGAAAAACGCTTTGCGCGCCAGCCACAGCAGGACGGTGGAATCCTTCCCGATCGACCACAGCATCGCCAGATTTTTAAAATTCTTGTAGGCTTCGCGCAGGATATATATACTCTGGTTTTCCAGTTCGGTTAAATGGTCCATATTACTCGTAGTTTTCCGTGAAAAAGGTTCGTGTAGCACCACTTTATCTGTTCAGCACAATAGAATCAAGGGTTTTGACGGTCCTGGCTTGAAAAAGGGGAGGGAAGCCCCGGTTCAGGCGAAATACCTTTCCACCACGCTCGGAAATTGACAGCGCAGGCAGTTATTCTGGTTCCGGGTGCAGTAATCCTGGTAGACCTGCATCATGCCCTGGGTTTTCTGGTCGCTGTCCAATTCCTTCAATAACTTCTCCTTATCGCCTAAGATATAATGCTTCATGAACCGGATCCATTTATTGTCCGCGGGCCGGATTTTGCTTTGAAACAGCAGGCCCAGCGCCTGTTCCAGGGGAGCGGATTTGCTGGCCCGCGCGTAAATCAGGCCGATCGGCAGGACAATATTGATGGTGATTTCCCGCGACCGATCGGGCCCCACAACCTGTTGTTTTCTTTGGAGTTTTTTGCCTCCCGGGGTGTAATGCCAGGCCCAGTAGTCCTCGCTCTCCACCCGGAAAAAATCGACCACCTTTTTTCGTGTAGGGCCAGTATATCCTTTTTCCAGGGAAATCGGAACGGTGGATTTCAGGCATTCCAGAAAATCGGCAAACAGCCCGTTTTCCCAGTGCCGGGCCAGCAGGTGGCTGAGCCCCGCCACCCGGCGATAGGGGAAATTGGCCGGCCGCATGCGGCCGAATCGCCATTCCTTCCGGTCCATCAACCGGTCCTGGAAGCGGCGGCGGTGCCTGGCCCAGAGCGTTCCCAATCTGTTGAAATAGGCGCGGTCTTTAGGGGAAGCGTTTTTCGGGAGATCATCAAAATCGATCAAACCTGAAACCCCAAACAGCAGAGCCTGGATGAGGTGAATTTTGTCCTCATAAGAAGATTTGGCCGGGACCCGTTGCTTGATTTCCGCCAGCGGCACTATTTCCGCCAAGTCGCGGAACTGGCGTTTGTTGCTGGGATACCCCATGGCCTCCGCCACGCCTTCGTAAAAGGTCTGTTCGTAGCCCCGGGTAATGATGCGGTCGTGGAACCGCTCCATTTTGGTCTGGATACGGGCGTCTCCGGCGTTCTTCAGCAATTCGGAGAATTTCTCCCGGGAGAGCCGGGCCAGCGGCCGATGGCACAATCCGTAGTTGAACTGGTTCAGCAGGGGGTAGTTGTCGAAATCCAGCCCCTCCTGCAATTCGAGAATGCTTGCCTTGAGATAATCCTTCAGCTCCAGCTCATGGATGTGGGGACGGGACAGGGGTTTCGGCGGCGCGGCATCCGCCGGCTGGATTTTCCGTTTGCCGCGGCCCTGCCACATGAAAACGTGCAGGATGACATTATCGTAATCGTTGTTGGTTGAATGGCCGTGGGATTTCCAGTCGGCTCCATACACATGAAGCTCGACATCGCCCTCCAGCAATTCGCCGTCAACGCGGATGGCGGCGCTTTTGAAATCCGGTCCGCTGCCGAAATTCCAGTAGCCGGGGAAGACCACTTCCAGTTTTTGCCCGCCGGTGGTTTTCAGGTTGTCGGTGTGGAACAGTTGATCGTTCCAGACGCACCGGATGACCTTCTCCGGTATCGGGGTTTCCTCCTCCTCTTCCACCTGGGTGCGGGTGAAGATTTGGGTGAACTTCAGATAGATATCGGTAAAAACCTGTTCCTGCAGGGTCATTTGATTTTCCAGACGGTTCCGGAAGCGGTGTCTTCCAAGACCACTCCCATGGCGGTCAGCTCATCCCGGCACTGGTCCGCCCGCGCCCAGTCCTTGTCCTTGCGGGCGGCGGCGCGTTGCTCGATGAGCGACTCGATTTTAGCGACGTCCAATCCTTTAGCTTCTTTTTTGGTTTCCAATACCTGGGCCCGGTATTCCCGCGGTTCATGGTACAGAAAGCCCAGCAGTTGGCAGGCGTATTTCAATGCCCCGGCGGCCTGGTCGAAACCGGCCCAGTCGCCGTTTTGTTTTTCCAGGTCGGTGAACGCTTTATTGAGGTTGCGCAGTTCTTCATTCATGTGCGCCAGGGCGACGGCGGTGTTGAAATCGTCGTTCATCGCCTGTTCAATCTTTTGAATGAACGGAGTCGAGCGCAGTTGTTCCGTGCCGGAGTCCGGTGATTCAAATTCACCGCGCTTCTCCTGGGCGGCGGCGAAAAACTCATAAAAGCGGTCCAGCGTTTTCCCGGCTTCCGTGAGATATTGGTCGGCGAAATCGATCGGCCCCCGGTAATGGTGGCTCAACAGGAACAGGCGCAGAACTTCCGGGTGGACCTGTTTCAGGATTTCGCGGATGGTGAAGAAGTTGCCGAGCGATTTCGACATTTTCTCTTCGTTGATGTTGACGAAGCCGTTGTGGAGCCAATATTTCACAGGCGGCGTGCCGGAGCAGCCCTGCGATTGCGCGATTTCGTTTTCATGATGCGGAAACACCAGGTCCTTGCCGCCGCCGTGGATGTCGAACCGTTCGCCCAGAAAATGCCGGCCCATGGCGGAGCATTCGATGTGCCAGCCCGGCCGGCCGGGTCCCCACGGGCTGTCCCACGAGGGCTCGCCGGGTTTGCTGCTTTTCCAGAGCGCGAAATCCATCGGGTCGCGTTTGTGCTCGCCCGGTTCGACCCGCGCGCCGGCCCGCATATCGTCCAGTTTGCGGCCGGAAAGTTTCCCGTAATCCGGAAAATCCCGGACCGAGAAATACACATCCCCCTCCGCTTCGTAAGCCTTGCCCTGGTCGATCAGCGAGGACACCATGTCCAGCATGCCCTCGATATGTTCGGTGGCTTTCGGCTCGACGTTGGGATGGGCAATATTCAATTGCCCCATGTCCTCGTAAAAGGCTTCGATGTATTTTGCGGTGACGGCCTGCCAGCCGATGTTTTCCTCGTTGGCGCGTTTGATGATTTTGTCGTCGATGTCGGTGAAGTTGCGGACGTAGTTGACCTCGTACCCGAGGTGCTTCAGGTAGCGGTAAATGGTGTCGAACACGATCGCCGCGCGGGCATGGCCGACGTGGCAGAAATCGTACACGGTGACGCCGCAGACATACATGCCCACCCTGCCCGCGTGCAGGGGCACGAACGCTTCCTTTTGGCTGGTCAGGGTATTGAAAACGCGCAGGCTCATGGCGACAAAATATCACTACCGGGGGGTAAAATCAAACACCGGGAAGACCATCTTTGAGCATCCCGTGTATTGCAATATTCCTACCGTTGCTGGGGGGAGGATACAGGTGGACCGGGCCTTGCTCGGGCGGCGAATCGCCGCTGATAGCTACTGCTAAACATAGATTCTTCGCTTCATTT
>JABAHQ010003906.1_pt1 | contig 34803 bp, 35 predicted proteins | sample 7062091 | NCBI WGS metagenome assembly JABAHQ01 (sample SAMN14534359, study PRJNA622989) | marine sediment metagenome | biome: marine biome [ENVO:00000428]; feature: marine pelagic biome [ENVO:01000023]; material: deep marine sediment [ENVO:00002113] | place: India: Gulf of Kutch | collected... | reverse complement strand
AACCCTAGAGAGAAGAGTAACCGTGGACAACACCCTACCCACCGCAGAAATAAGAGAGCCCAGCCCCAATACCCATCTAGAAGGCAGCCACCCAGTGGTCATCCACGGCCACGACACAAACCTCCGTCTCATCGAACTCTATCTCAACCAAACCCGCCTCAGCACATGGGAACAAGGTGGCACAAAGAACTACACCTGGGACACAACAGGGGCAGCAGACGGAAACTACACACTCCAGATGCTGGTCAGAGACCAGGCAGGCAACAGCTGGACAGATACTGTAACGGTGACCATAGACAATACCAAGCCGTCTGTGAACATAGAGAGCCCACAGGCAGGAGCAGAGTTATCTGGCACAGTGGATCTAACCTTCACAGCCCAGGATACCAACCTCGAGTCCGCACAACTGATCATTGACGACAATCAGATCTTCGACGTGACCCATGAAACCCATTTTATATGGGACACCCTCAAGATCAGGGATGGTAAGCACACCATAAAGTTAGCAGCCTACGACAAAGCAGGAAACACCGATGAAACACTAACAACAGTGGAAACAGTTAATGTGAAACAACAGATCCAAGATGCGAGAAACCTGTATCTGGGCATCGGAATCCCCATAGGTATCTTCATCGGCGCCATCCTAGCCTATGCTATCTTGAGAAGACGGTCCTAGAACCATCTTCCTTTATGGTTATTCTTTAAGATCTGAACTCTAGACCTTATACGGGTGGGTTCTAGGCTTCTATGGCCGTCAGGGTCTCCATGGTGTAGTTGGTCTCGAAGCCTACCTTCATGGCGAAGTCCATAGCCTTCTCGGTATCAGGAGCCTCAAAGATGATCAAGCCGTCGTACCTTCCAAAGGTGAAGTATATGTCTCGAATCTTGATTCCCTTCGGAGCCTCCAGTTCCCTAAGGTAGTGCACAGCCTCCTCACCCTTTCCCTTTGGCACCAGCAGAGTCACAAATAACATAGGTTTCCTCCTCTTCCATTAGGATAGATTGGTGAATAAGATAAGTTTTCACCCATCCCGGGTCATCGAGTATCCTTCTGGTCTCTAACTCTCTTCCCGGTTCTTTCTACGAACTAGTCCGATCCTGAGTGGTTCACCGTCAATCTTATACTCCGTCACATAAGCTTCTGCGGGGGGTTCCGCCCGCTGTATGCAGGTTGAGAGAGTCTCGGAGGCGATATAGTCACCATGAACCTTGAAGACCCTGGTGAGCCTGGGCCCAGCCTGATAGTAGGTCTGGATATAGTCCGGTATATCGAACCCGGCTTCTTTCCGTTGGTTCTGTATGCGACGCACTATGTCACGGGCCAACCCTTCCCTCTTCAGCTGCTCCGTGAGCACAGTATCTATGCCCACCATAACCTCCTCCCCTTCTTCCACAGCATAGCCTTCCCGGGGCCTGGTGACAAGCTCCACCTCCTCAGGCAGCAGAGTGACCCTCTGATCCTCCACCCTCACTTCCACGCTGTGGCCCTCCCGAAACTTCTGAACCAGAGACTCCCTACTGGCCACTGCTGAACCCAGTTTAGGGAATAGGCTTCCATACTTCTTCCCTAGCCTGTGGGGTAACAGCTGTATCTCATACTTCACCAACTCCTCCTCCCGGGTGGCCAACACCACCTCCTTTACATTCAGCTCCTCTCTGATCAGCTCCTTGACCCGCTGGACTCGTTCTAGCACCTCCTGCTCCGCCACCACCTTCACCAGGTGCACGGGCTGTCGCAACTTTATTCCCGCCCTGTTACGGGCTGCCCGACCCAGACTGCAGACCTCCACCGCCAGATCCATATCTTGCATCAGCTCCTGGTCTATCAGGGACTTGTCAGCCACCGGCCAAGGGTTATGATGCACACTCTCCGGCGCCTCAGATCTAACAGTCCGCACCAGGTTCTGGTACATCTCTTCAGCCAGGAAAGGGAGGAAGGGGGCCAGAAGCCGGGTGAGGGTGGTCAGGCACCTGTAGAGTGTGGTGTAGCCTGCCCTCTTATCCACATCTGCCTCACTCTTCCAGAACCTGCGCCGTGAACGGCGGATATACCATCTGGACAGCTGGTCCACGAACCTTTCCAGGCTGGTGGTGGCCCCGTAAGGATCGTGACTTTCCAAGTCCTCTGTCACCGTCTGGATGAGCATCTGGAGCTTGGAGAGGATCCAACGGTCCAGAAGCGAATATTGGCTTGTGACTTCCCGTGGCGTCCAGTGGTCTATATTGGCGTAGGTTACGAAGAAGCTGTAGACGTTCCACAGGGGGAAGAGGAACTGGCGCTTCACCACCTCAGCCTGAGAATAGCCGAAGAGCATATTGCTCTCCGGCCTGCTGGTGCAGTACATCCAGCGCATAACATCGGCCCCCATAGTCTCCGCTGCCTCATCAAACCAGATCACATTTCCAGAGGATTTATGCATCTCCTCCCCGTTCTCGTCCAACACCAAGCCGTGGCCAAAGCAGGTTCTGAAGGGTGTAAGACGTTCCAGGATGGTGCTCATGGCCAGCATAGAGTAGAACCAGTTCCTGAACTGTCCGGGTAAGGACTCGCAGACCAGATCAGCTGGGAACCACTTCTCCCAGTACTCCCTGTGGTGGCGATAGTTGAGGGTGGAGTAGGCAACTATACCAGCGTCCAACCAAGGATTACCCACATCCTGAATGCGGGACACCACCGCTCCACATTGGGAACACTCTATCTTCACCTGGTCTATCCAGGGTCTATGCGGAGTGTGGCCCTGGAAGTCCTCCCAACCCTCCACAGCCCGGGACCTGAGCTCCTCCTTGCTGCCTATCACCTCAAACCCTCCGCACTCAGGGCACTCCCATATGGGCAGGGCTAGGCCCCAGTATCTCTTCTTGGAGATCATCCAGTCCTCCATATTCCGCAGCCAGTCCAGCTCATGTTGCAGGCCATACTCTGGAATCCACTCCACCTGCTTGGCCACCTCCATAATCTGATAGCGGAGGTTCCTCTCCTTCTCCTGTTCACTAACCTCCCTGAGCGGCTTCTCCAGCTTCTCCCCCATAGAGATGAACCACTCATCCACCAGGCGGAAGACCAACTGACTGCCACACCGCCAACAGACAGGATACCGGTGGGTGTAATCCTCCACCTTGAAGAGCAGCTCCTTCCCTCTCAGATCCTCAATAATCGGCTGGGCAGAGTCATAGACGTGAGTGTCTGTCAGCCAGCTGAAGCCCTTCCTGAACACCCCGAACTCATCCAGTGGAGCCACAGCAGGCAGATCATACTCTTTACTGAGCTCAAAATCTTCCTTGCCACAGCCCGGAGCTATATGCACTATGCCTGTGCCCTCCACCTCACTCACCTCCTCCCAAGGTATGACCTGGTGAGCCTCCACCGCTCCCAGCTCAGCTGGAAGTTCATCGAAGGGGCCCTCATAGGTCCAGCCCACCATATCGCTTCCCTTCAGCTCCCCCAGCACCTCATAATCTTCTCCAGCCAAGACTCGGTCCAAGGCGGCTTCCGCCAAGTATAGAATCTCACCCTGATAGCTGAGCTTCAGATAGGTCAGATCTGGATGCACCGCAGCCGCCACGTTGGAGGTCAGGGTCCAAGGGGTAGTGGTCCACACCAGAAGGGCCTCCCCAGGACGGCCGCGAAGAGGAAACCGTAAGGTGAGGCCTAAATGGGTTAGTTCCTGATAACCCTCGGTCACTATCTCATGTTGAGAAAGGGCGGTGGAGCATCGGGGACACCAAGGCATCACATCTCTTCCCTTGTATACCCAGCCCCGCCGGTGACACTCCTTCAGCACCCACCAGATGGTGTAATTGTTCTCATCCGAGAATGTATAATACGAGCCGCCCAACTGGGGGGTGCCCAACAGGCTGACCAGCCTCTCTGCAGTGCCCGACACTGGACCCTGCGGTCCCTGCACCGTCAACACCTGATCCTCATCCTCCAAGGCCCCCGCTAGCCTACGTAGCAGTTCAGGGTCCTCCCAGTCCATCCAATAGCCTAAGCGGATGGACTGCTCCACCTGACGGGCAGCGTAACGCAGAGCCCTCTGCTTACACCTCTTCACAAACTCCCCTATACCGTAGGCCTCTATATCCCGCTTGGAATCGAAACCCAGCTCCCGCTCCACCTCCACCTCCACCCACAAGCCCTGACAGTCAAAGCCATTCTGGTAGCGAAGATCAAAGCCCCTCATAGCTCTGTAGCGCTGAAAGAGATCCTTGTAGGTTCGACCCCAAGCATGATGGACACCCATAGGATTATTGGCCGTTATAGGACCATCCATAAAGGACCAACGCTCATTACCCTGGTTCAGGGCCACACGCTTCTCAAAAGCCCTAGTCTCCTCCCAGAACCTCAGAATCCGCTTCTCCAGCCTTGAAAAGTCAACCGTGGACTCTACCTCCTTGAACATCTTCTCCATCCTCCAGAGTGATCTTCGGTCTTCAACCTCTTAGAAGTGTTATATTCTTTTCCTATTCCAGAGAGGCTACAGTCTACCTTGGACCAGGGTATAGAATCAGCCTTGAATTTGGGGGCCACCTCTCATCTTGACACCCAGCTAGGTGAAATATCCATTGATAAATATAAGAGTTGCTAGCCTCTACTCTAAAAAGAACTGATCTGCACCTGATATCTTGAAGAACACAGAAGGGAGCAACGTCAAAGAACGCTAAGAGGTCAATCTCTACTATAGATCATTCTGTTATCAGACAATCTTCAGTTTTTGCCGGTTGATTATGTATCTCCACAAACCTCTTCTCTCATATAGGCCCTTCACATATTCCAGAATCTCATCTTCACTCACGTATCTTCCTACCTTGATGGACGCAACATGGGGTTTAGGATGATTTCTCAAGTCAGCCTGTATCTGATCTGATGGGAGATTGAATGTCCGCTTGACTTTCAGCTTAAATTTCTCATAGCCAAAGGTGGGATGGTTCAATTTAATCCAGATCCCTTCCAACCTGGCTTCCCCCATTATAAATGAGAGATTTAAATAATTAAAGTTTATGGAGAAAAGTTCGATGCCAAATCATGGCAGCTGAACTGTCAACCCAGGCTAAAGGGCAAGCTTCTGACCCGTCTTCCCCCTTCTCAAATGTCCGAATTCTTCTCTAACCTCCCTCAGCTGATCATTAGAGAAGACCGGTCCATCTCTACACACCCTGAACCTTCCTATCAGACAGCTTCCGCACAGCCCGATGGCGCATCGCATCAGCCGCTCCAGACTCACTTGGATAGGAATACGGTGTCTTTCCGACAGCAGAAACATCCTGTAGGTCATCTCCTCCGGGCCACAGGCGTAGATCATATCGAATCTCTCTTCCTCTAGGACCCGTTCCGCCACCTCGCTAGCCACACCTTCTAATCCGTAACTTTGATCCTCAGTTACAGCCACTACTCTTCCATCAATGGTGGAGAGAATCTTCCTTACATGATCCAGGAACAAGAGCTCCTCCCGCCTCCTGGCGCCCAACACAAAGACCACTCTGGAGTCAAGCTCTGCAAGCCTCTCGGCTAAGGGGGTCAGAGGTGAGACCCCGGTTCCCCCACCCACAATCAGGGTGTTGCCTGTTGCTGGCGTGAAGCCCTTGCCGTAGGGCCCACGTACTCCAATCTGGTCGCCTATACGACGGTTATGTAATGCCTGGGTGGCTTCTCCCACCTGGGCCACACTTATAGAGCATAATCCCTCCGCATCGATGGTGGACAGGCTCATGGGAACCTCATCCACCCCCGGAATCCAGACCATAACAAACTGTCCCGCCTCAGCCTCACAGCACAGCTGGTCAGGGAAGAAGAAGGTCTTCACTCTGGAGCTCTCTCTTCTAACCTCCTGGATCTCTACGATTCTCAGCCCATTAATCTCTGTGAGCAAGACCCACCACCTCCTCCACAGTCCCATAACCCTTCCGCGCTAAGTAGGCCTCCATCCCCGCCTTCACAGACTGGAACACCTCCAGTCCCTGGAAGGCCACCGCGGTCCCTATCTGGACCGCTGAGGCTCCAGCCAACAGGAACTCCACAGCATCCTGCCAAGTGGAGATCCCGCCACAACCAAGGACTGGAACCTCCACCTGCCGAGAAAGCTCGTACACACACCTCACGGCTATAGGCTTTATAGCAGCCCCAGATAGGCCTCCTACCCTATTGGCCAACACCGGATGGCCAGTCTCCACATCAATCTTCATGGCTCTCACGGTATTTATGGCCGTGAGGCCGTCTGCTCCCCCCTCCACAGCTGCCCTGGCCACCTGGCCTAGATCAGGCACGTTGGGCGTCAACTTCACAAACACAGGCCGGTCCACTATAGCCTTCACCTCCTCCACCACCTCAGCCACCAACCGGGGATCCTGTCCCATCTCAGCCCCAGTTCTCTCCACATGAGGACAAGAGAGATTCAGTTCCAACCCCCCCACATCCGCCTGGACCCCTATACTGGCCGCCTCACAGAACTCCTCCGGTGAGAAACCGTAGATGCTCAGAATGACCGGCACCCCCAGGTCCAAGGCCTGAAGTTCCCGGCTGAGATAATCAACACCAGGATTGGGGAGGCCCATGGCATTGAGCAGTCCACAATCAACCTGGACAACGCTGGGATTCAGGTAGCCCTCCCGAGGCCTCAAACCCACCGATTTAGTGACCACCGCACCAGCACCAGCCTCCACCACCCGCCTCAAGGAGCCCCCGGATATCCCCAGAATCCCAGAGGCCAACATAACAGGATTGGCAAACTCCAATCCAGCAATTTCCGTCGCAAGCCGAGTTACCATAGGAGACACCAGTGAGTTGCAGTAAAGATTATCATATAGCCCAGATAAATGTTAGTAAGAGTGCTGAGATGGAATGATGGAGGATAAAGCTTGAAGGCCACCATCGTAGAATGCGTCATGGGAGTCTTGGGCTTCGGAGAAGAGAAGGAGCTCCTAGATCAAGTCCTGTTCCCAAAAGACGTAGAAGAGATAGCTGACAGACTCAGAGAGATCCAGAACGGAAAAGTAATCCAAGAAGTAGCCTCCTTAATCGATAAATTGGAGAGTGAAGGCTATAATCAGTTTATATTCGAAAATTCAGAATTGGCCAGAAATGCTCATCGAGAACTGAGTGTCCAGACGGATGTGGAGCAGCCCTCCCAGGCAGGTGAACTGTTACGCAGGAACCTCGAAGAGTTCGCGGTGGATCTGGGGTTTGTAGAGGAAGGAGCAACGCTGCATCACTGGATCCACAAGGTCTCTATCCAACTGACCAAGAGACGAGTCAAGAGGGCGATGGAGAAACGAGACCTGATGGTGACCCAGGCCATCCAGACCATCGACGACCTGGACAAGACCCTCAACCTCTTCATGGGCAGGATACGTGAATGGTATGGCCTCCACTTCCCAGAGTTGGATCGCCTACTGAACAAACACGAAACCTACGCCCGTCTCATAACCCACCTGGGAAGAAGAGAGAACTTCAACCCCCATAACCTCATGGAGGAGGAGGTGCCAGAAGACAGAGCAGAGAAGATAGCTAAGGCCGCCCAGAAGTCCATGGGCGCAGCGCTCAGTGAAGAGGACGTAGAGCAGATTGAAGCCCTAAGCAGAAATATACTGGGCTTCTACGATACCAGACGATCACTGGAGACCTATATCGACTCCGTCATGGAAGCGGTGGCCCCCAACACCCGTGCCATAGCCGGCAGCCTCCTAGGCGCCCGACTGATAGCCCTTGCCGGGGGACTGATGAAAATGGCCAAGATGCCTTCCAGCACCGTTCAAGTCCTAGGAGCGGAGAAGGCCCTCTTCAGAGCCTTGAAGAAGGGCTCTCGCCCTCCCAAGCACGGAATAATCTTCCAGCACAATCTTATCCAGAAGGCGAAACCCTGGCAGAGAGGAAAGGTAGCCCGGGGACTAGCGGGCAAGATCTCCATAGCCGCCCGGGTGGATGCCTTCGGCGGTAAGTACAGAGGAGATAGACTGCAGGAGGAGCTGGAGAGCAGAATGAAAGAGATTCAGGAGAAGTATGCACGGCCTGCCTCCAAGAGATAGAGCCCAGGAGGAAGAAGCTTGGCTGCAGAGGTCAAGGCCCACAGTCGATTCCCCGGAATCTACCAGATCTTCCTCAAGGACGGCTCCAGAAGATTAGCCACCAAGAACCTGGCCCCGGGAAGAACCGTTTATGGCGAAAGGCTGATCAAGCATAAGGGAATGGAGTATAGGATCTGGGATCCCTTCCGAAGCAAGTTTGCGGCCGCCATACTCAAAGATCTGCAGACGGTTCCCATTCAACCCCAAGACACGGTTCTATACTTGGGAGCCGCCTCGGGGACCACTGCCAGTCACGTCTCTGACCTGGTGGAGGAGAAGGGCCACGTATACTGTGTAGAGTTCGCTCCTCGCTCCATCCGACAGCTGGTGAACAACGTCTGTGCCTTCCGTCCCAACATGTCCCCTATAATGGCGGATGCCCGCCGCCCAGAAGGTTACTCAGCACTGGTAACGGAGACAGACAACATCTACTGCGACGTAGCCCAACCACAACAGGCCAAGATCCTGGCTGATAATGCTGATCTATTCCTCACAGAGAAGGGACAGATCATGCTAGCCATAAAAGCTCGCAGCATCGATGTTACCCAAGAAGCCTCTACGGTGTACAAGCAGGAGACAGACATCCTGGAGGCTAGGGGCTTCCGGATCTTGGAATCTATACAACTAGAGCCCTACGATAAAGCACATGCTATGATCGTCGCCCAGAAACATAGCAAATGACATCTTGGAATATACCCTCAGAACATGCTTCTTCTCCGTGAAAAGTAGGTTTATATCGGACTCTTCGCATGATTTAGTTGACCGAGGGGAGATGATGAAGCGGACCGAGATTCTGGCCGCTGCCGAATCCGTCCTGAAAGAAGCTGGCTTTCAGATCTCTGAGAGATGTTGTGCAAGACCAAGCTGCTTCGACCTCGTGGCCCGCAGAAAAGAACAGCTTCTATTTATGAAAGTCCACACAAATATCGGCAACATCTGCTCCCACGATGCCTCAGAACTCCAAACCATCTCTAGATGCTTATCTGCCACCCCCTTCTTCATCTGCAACGAAAACCGTAAAAGACCCTTAGAAGATGACACCGTCTACTCACGATACAGTGTATTTGCCATCACGCCAAGAACACTAGAAGATATAGCGCTCAACGAAAAGTATCCTCTAGTAGAGGCGGGTCCAGGAGGCTACTACGTTAGACTGGATGGAGAGAAGATCAGAGCCAGGAGACAGGAGCTTGAACTCTCCATCGGCAAGCTAGCAGATATGGTAGGCATATCTCGAAGAACCCTCTACGGATATGAGAAGAATCTGGCCAAGGCATCCGTCTCCGTGGCATATAACCTAGAATGGATCCTAGGAGTCCCGGTGGTCAAGTCCATCGACATCTTCCAAACCAACCCCCAAAACCAGGGTTTTCTAGCTACCGCCAAGCGCATCATCACCCAACATCAATTTCTACAGAACGTTCTTAAGAAAATGATCCAGATCAACTTCAAGGTGGCACACACCAGGAAGGCGCCCTTCGACTTCATAGCCCAGTCCCTCGACGAGCAACTACATATAATCGGTGGCGTCTGCGACGAAGAGGAGAAGAACATCGACCAGAGAACGAAGGAGATCGTGAACATCAGCCAGATAGTGGAGGCTCACCCCATATTTATAACAAATGGGCAACGAATGCCCCACAACAATATACCAGCGATAAATCACGAGGAGCTGGAGAGGGTAGAGTGCCCCAAAGACTTCGTCTCCAGACTTTAGCAATCAGGTAACAGGAGAAGGAGTTCAGCCCTGTACAGAAACTGAGTTGACCAGTTTTCCTACAGGGATATGTGATGGATGCCTGTTGAAATACAACAAGCCATTGCCTACCCAGCGTTCATCTTGAAACTTTAGCCCAGCTTAGTCTGCCGGGAGCAAGCCTCCCTTCTCAGTCTCTTTGCAGGCTTCCAAGACTTTCGTACAAAGTCTGGATAGGCTCCGAATTCGCTGATCCACTTCTCCAAGAAATGTAGGGTTTGGGAGTCTGTGGGATAGCCGCAACCCAGAGCTCCGTACTTCTTCTGTAGCTCCGAAATCTCCCGGTCCCGTTCCACTTTGGCGAGGATGGAGGCCGCCGAGACCACCGGATATCTCTTGTCCGCTTTGTGCTCCGACACTATCTGGACCTCAAAGGGCAGTTCCTGAGCGATGTGGCGCCCGAATCGGTCAGCCACCACATCGGAAGCGTCCACGTAAGCCACCTTGGGCCTAAGAGCCTTCACCACCCTAGCCATCGCCTGGGCCTCCAGACGGTTAAGTCTATGAAGTCTGGTTCCCCTGTTGACCACCTTATCGATCTCGGTGGGAGATAACTTTTCAATGCACCAGTCTACAGCCAAGGCCTTAACCTTCTCAGACAGACATTCTCGCTTATTCCGGGAGAGAAGTTTGGAATCCTTGACTCCCATATCCTTAAGGCCCGACAGATCCTGGGCCTCTACTAGAACCCCGGCGATGACTAAGGGGCCTATCACCGCCCCGCGACCAGCGTCATCCACCCCACCTATTCTCATACCAGTCACCTTCAGATCCACCGTCTGATCAGGATTGGTTTTCAAGGTGCTGGAGGACCCGGCCCACCATCAAGGTGTGAAGACGTGACCGATTCTGCCGCGTCACCTCGAAAACCTCTGAATCTTCATGGGCTTTGATCTTATCGATCAGCGGATCACGCGCTGTATAGTGGATGGTTCCGGTCATAACTTTTCTACTCTCCACACCCTGCATCACGGCGTCTTTGAAGTCGGAGGAGACCAGCTCCATGGGCCCTATCTCATCTACCACTACTATATGGGCTTTCTCCACAGCTCTAAGAATAGAACCTGCCCCTACATTGTTCAGGTCGCTGAGGTTGACTCTGTACTTGCTTATCCTGGGCCCTGTGGGCTGGTCTACGTGGGCTAACCACCCCTGGGCCCCAGTCTGGAGATCCATTATCTCAAAGCCCACCCTAACTCCCTGTTCCCGAATCTCACGGCTGATCATGCCGCCCACCTCAAAGCCCTTGCCCTGTAAGATATCCACGGCACGGAGCAGAACACTGGTCTTCCCCACCCCCGGTCGCCCAGTCAAGAATATCAGCCGCCTCAAACCCTCAGTCATGTAAATCCTTCCGGCTCACAAAAATATTTTAGAGGATGAGATTAAGGAATCTTACGGTCGTAGCTTTGAAGGAAGAGGAATCAACCTTCAGTTTTCCAACTGAAACCGTGAGAGAGGGAGCCACCAGCGTCCTGGTGCCTAAACTGGAGGCCTTCGTAGAGGAGGCCTGGGAATATGCTCCCTCCAAGTCACCGGTCTTCTACAACCCAGTCATGGGCCTGAACCGGGATCTAGCGGTTCTGGCGTCACAGGCCCACCAAGAGATGCTGAGAAAGAAGATCTCCCTCTGTGAGCCCTTGACTGGCTGTGGCATTCGAGGAGTGAGGTTAGCGAGGGAAGTAGAAGGCGTGGATCATATCCTCTTGAACGACATCAATGAAGAGGCGGTCAAGCTTGCAAGATTCAATATTCAAAGCAATAAGCTGGGTAACAAAGTCTCGGTTATGAATGAAGATGCAAACCTACTTTTGAGTAGGTATGCGGCACCCTACAGAAGGTTCGATTACATAGATGTAGATCCCTTCGGTTCCCCGGTGCCCTACCTGGACTCCGCCATCCGGGCGCTGCGCAGCCAGGGTCTGATCGCTCTCACCGCCACAGACCTAGCGCCCCTATGCGGGGTTCATCCCAAGGCGTGTGTGCGAAAATATGGTGGAAGACCCCTACGAACCGAGTATTGCCACGAACTCGCTGTTCGACTGTTAGCCGGCTGCCTGACCAGGATGGCGGCCAAGCATGATATAGGAGTAAGAGTGGTGTTCAGCCACGGCACAGACCACTATATAAGAGTGTACGCTGTGGGCCACTACGGCGCCCGACGGGCTGACGACAGCATCCAAAAGCTAGGATACATTCTACACTGCTTCAGCTGCCTTCACAGAGAAGCCCTTAGGGGCATCTTCTCCATCCTGGAAGAGGAGTGCCCTGAATGCGGATCAAGAATCAACATCGCAGGTCCACTATGGCTGGACCCAATACTGGACGAAGAGTTCTGCGACCTGATGCATAGGAAGCTTAGAGGGCGCAAGCTCGAAAATCAGAAGAGGGTCCTTAAGCTGCTCTCCTCCGCCAAGTATGAAGCTGAGGCTCCACCCACCTACTACGTGACAGACAAGATCTGTGACAAGCTGAATCTGCCCATCCCGCCCCTGAAGAGCCTTATAAAGGAGGTGAGGGGGGAGGGGTTCCAAGCTACACCCACCCATTTCAGCACCCGGGGGATAAGAACCGATGCTCCCGCTACGGTGGTCCGGGAGGCCGTAACCAGACTGGTAGACCGATAACAGTGACAATCTCCCTTCTAGTTATAGAAGAATCTTCCATAAAGTTAAAATCTCAAACCTCAGAAAACCTTATGGGGGTTGCGTGTTAGCTAGCGATATATAAGAATCGTGCTGAAAGAGAAAGGAGAGCGCTACTTTTGGCACGCACCCCTTTCACTCCCCTCTAAACGGACCAACCAGCACTACGTGGCCTACCCATCTTCATCAGGGACTATGGGATGCTACGCCCATTAAATGGCTTCACATAAAAGCTCTGATAGGTCTCTCACCATAATCTTATATTCAGCATCCAGCACCTTCACTGCATCCTCCAGAGTTGTGATGCAGAAGGGACAAGCAGTAGCTATGATATCCACTCCTAGGTTCAGAGCTTCTTCAGCTCTGTCCACGGCAGGCCTATCTTGGGGGGTGGCCTCTTCGGTCCAGACTCTTCCGGCGCCCCCACCGCAGCAGAAGCTGTTCTCTCGGGATCTGCCCATCTCAACCAGTTCTAAACCGGGTATCCATCGCAGTATCTGGCGCGGCTGTTCGTAGATCTCACTCCGCTTGCCCAGGAAACAGGGATCATGGTAGGTGACCTTCTTCTCGATGGCCTTGGCGGATTCGATACTTCCCTTCTGGAGAGCCTCAACCAGAAATTGAGTATAATGCTGAACCTCCATCTTGAGATCGGTGTAGGGCCTATCATTCTTGAAGGTGTGATAGCAGTGAGGAGACAAAGTTACTAGCCTGTGGAAGTTGTACTCCCTAAATACAGACAGGTTATGTTCTGCAAGCTCTTCAAACAGACCCTTCTCTCCCAGCCTCAGTATATGATCTCCACAACACCACTCTTCAGTACCCAAGGTTGCAAACTCCTCGTCCAACCTTCTGAAGATCTGAGCCATAGACCGAGCGATCTGCTGGTTCCGCTCATCATAGGAGGGCAGACAGCCCACGAAGTACAGGATATCTGTCTCCCCTACCTGGGGAAGCTGCTTAATCTCTAGGCCCTGACCCCAGTCTGTCCTCTTTCCAGGCGGCATCCGCACCGGGTTATGATACTTGAAGGTGCTGGTCAGGACCTCCTTCACAGTCTTGGGAACCAGCATTCCATCCTCAACTATCAGGCTTCGTTCCTCATCCAACGCCAGTGCACAGTCAATCTCTTTGGGACAGCTCAGGGTGCAGGAGTCACAGGAAGTACACAAGTATATGGTCTCAGAGGCGTCTTCTATCCGTTCCTTAGCGCCCTCATCGCGGGTGTCCACCATAAATCGATAGTTATTAGTTAAGGTGGCTGGTCCCAGGAAGCGCAAATCTATCGCAGCAGGGCAGGAGGCATAGCAGAGGGAGCATTTGGTGCAGATGGATTCGTCCCAGTACTTCTTGAGGTCGCTGGGGGGCTGAATGAACTCTGTTGGTCTCTGAAGCTCTTCCCGATCCTTTATCAGCAGAGGGTTGATCTCTGAGAATTTTTGGAAGAAGGGATCCACATCCACCGCCAGATCCTTTATCACCGGTAGATTGGGGAGGGGTTCAACCTCTAGGGTGTCGGTCTCCAGTTGGAGCACCTGTTTGTAGCAGGCCAGCATGGGTTTTCCATTGACTTGGACTCCGCAGCTTCCGCACTGCCCCATTCTGCATTGGTGTCTGAAGGTGAGGGTTCCGTCCAGATTATCTTTGATGTAGCGTAGGGCGTCCAGTATGGTGGTTCCGGTGCGGACAGGCACCTCATAGGTTGAGAGATAATGCTTCTCCTGTTGGGGGTCGAAGCGGTGTATCCTGAATTCCACGATCTTCTTGGGGGTCATAACCATTCCTCCTAGTAGGCCCTCCTGGTAGGTGGCCAGTTGGTTATCTTGATTGGCATATAGTCCAGTTGGGGGCCTTCCCGGGTGTGGGAGGCCAGGATATGTTTTAACCACTCATCGTCGTCGCGCTCTGGATAGTCCAGTCGAGTATGGGCTCCTCTGGACTCTGTCCTGGCAAGTGCACAGACCACTGTGATCTCGGCAAGATCCAGTGTGAAGTCCAGTTGCAGAGCCTCCACAAGCGCGGTGTTGAAACCTCGGCCGGTGTCTCCCACGCTTATATCTTGGAACCTTCTCTTCAGCTCTCTTATCTCCTTCAAAGCCCTCTCCAGCTCATCGCCCCCCCGGTATACCCACACCAGCTCGTTCATGGTGGCTCTCATCTTATTCCTGAGGGCAGGAACCTTCTCGTCGCCCTCGCTGCCCAGAATCTGGTCGAAGACTCTGCTCTCCTCCGCCAACACTCTGTCACTTGGAAGCTTTGGCAGACCAGAGGATGAAGCATGTTTGGCAGCCTCTTCTCCAGCCAAGGCACCAAAGACCATGCATCCTGCCGTGGAGTTGGTGCCCAGTCTGTTCGCACCGTGGGCACTCAGGCAGGCGCATTCTCCGGCAGCATAGAGCCCAGCAGCGGTGGTCTCCGTCTCTATGTTAGCGTGGATTCCTCCCATAGAGTAGTGGGCCACTGGTCTGATGGGTATGGGCTCCTCAACTGGGTCTACTCCACCCAGCTTTATGGCCACATCACGTATCAGGGGAAGCCTCTCCTCTATCTTCTCCTCACCCAGATGCCTGAGATCCAAGCCTATATAGGGTCCATAGGGGCCTTCCAGTCCCCGTCCCTCTTGGATCTCGGTGGTCTCCGCTCTGGCCACTATATCACGGGGAGCCAACTCCATCTTTTCCGGGGCGTAACCTTTCATGAAACGCTTCTCTTCAGCGTTGATCAGGTATCCCCCTTCTCCCCTGGCACCTCCCGTGATTAGGACTCCAGGGGGCACCAAGCCGGTGGGATGGAATTGGACGAACTCCATATCCTTTAGAGGAACGCCAGCTCGGTACACCATGGCCATTCCGTCCCCGGTTGAGGTGTGTGAAAAGGTGGTGAACTCATATATCCGAGCGTAGCCCCCAGTGGCCATTATGATAGCTTTGGCCCGTATAGCCTGCATCTCACCGGTCTTCATCTCTATAGCCGTCAAGCCCTTGGCCACATTATTCTCTACCAGGACAGAGGTAACGAACCATTCATCGTAGAAGGTTATGTTCTCCTGGACTATCGCCCTACCATAGAGAGTGTGCATCTCCACCAGACCAGTCATATCGGCTGCGAAGCAAGCTCTGGGGAAGCTATGTCCCCCGAAGGGACGCTGATCTATCTTGCCCTCGGGGGTTCTGCTCCAGGGACAACCCCAATGATCTAGAGTGACAAGTTCTTCAGGTGCCCGTCTCACAAAGAGCTCCACCACATCCTGATCCGCCAGGAAATCCGCCCCCTTGATCGTGTCCCAAGCGTGAAGATCGTAGGAGTCTCCCTCTCGCATCACAGCGGCGGTTCCGCCCTGTGCACAGACGGAATGGGAGCGTACTGGATAGACCTTGGAGATCACTGCCACATCCAGATTCTTATCGGTCTCGGCGGCGGAGATGGCAGCTCTCAGACCAGCTATGCCAGCTCCCACCACAACTATATCATGAGTTAGGGGTTCCATTCACTACGCCTCTGATATCCTGGTTGATGAAGACCGGTTATACACCCAGTTTTTCATAAACCTTCTGTTTCTTCTCCTCAACTTCCTTCTGGACAGCCTGGAAGAGGCTGTTTCCATGGGCGTCGATAGCAACCGTCAAGGGTCCGAACTCCTCCACTTCCAGAACCCACATGGCCTCCGGCATTCCCAGGTCAAACCACTCCACACTTCTCACATTCTTTATAGCCTTGGCCGCCAGGACTGCGGCGCCTCCAGTGAAGGCTCCATAGACAGCTCCATACTTCTTCATGGCCTCTGCAGTTCGGCTACCCATCCCACCCTTCCCAATCACCACTCGAATCCTGAAATTCTTGATGAATTCATCTTCAAAAAGATCCATACGAGTGCTGGTGGTGGGACCCGCCGCCACAATGACCCATCCATCATCCTTCTTCTTAACTATGGGACCACAATGAAAGACTGCCAGACCTTCCAGGTCTAGGGGTAACTCTTTGCCCTGTTCATGAAATTCCAGTGCTCTATGGTGGGCTTCGTCTCGGGCAGTGAACATGGTTCCAGTGATATAGAGGGTATCATTCACCTTCAGTCTTCGAACCTCTTCCTCCGAAATCGGGGTCTCCAGTCTATATTCTGCCATTCTCACATCACCTCATGCGTTAAGTACTCAACCCTTCCATCTGGAGGGATCTGGGCTGTGGCCCTTCTGGCAGCCCAGCACTGAACGGCAACTGCTACCGGGTAGGATGCAGGGTGTCTATGGGCGTACTCCAGGTTCACGCCCAGCACTGTGAACTTACCTCCCAGCCCCATAGGTCCGATTCCAGTCAGGTTCACCGCCTCATAGAGTTCTCTCTCCAGCTTCGCCAGTTCAGCATCCGGATGGGGCTTATCCAGCGGCCTCAACAAGGCGCTCTTGGCCAGTTTCATAGCTATATCTGCACCTCCTCCCACAGCCACACCTAGAATGTTGGGAGGGCAGGGTTTAGCCCCTGCGTTCACCACTGTGTCCACCACAAACCGTTTCAGACCCTTCACGCCCTCCCCCGGCCGTAGCATACCTAAGGCACAGACGTTCTCAGAACCCCCACCCTTAGGGAGCACTGTGAGTTCCAAGTTATCCCCGGAGGTGATCTCCCAATGTATAAAGGGGAAGAACCTTCCAGTATTGTCTCCCGAATTCTCTTGGGTGAAGGGATTCACAGCATTGGGGCGCAGAGGCACCTCCTCTGTAGCTCTTCTGACGCCTCTGCGTATAACCGGTTCAATCTTGTCCAGATCCTCTACTTGGTGGCCGGCCTTGACATAAAAGATGATCACTCCAGTATCTTGGCACATGGGGGTACGAGTTCTCTCAGCCAACTCCACGTTCTCCAGAATGGCCTTCAGCTGCGTCCTCCCCGCCTCACTCTCCTCTTCACGATGAGCCCTCTTCAGAGCCTCCTTGATGTCCTGGGGCAGTTCTGTGACAGCCAGTTGCATAAGCTTAACGGCCACATCTTCAATTAGTTTCTCATCCACCAATACTTTCTCCTCCGCGAAGAGGGTAGGTTGACAATCCGTTCTTATACCTTTTACGGAAGACAAGTGGGACATCTGATCTCATAGCTGCCTAGGTTTAAATACCGCTTCCACAACCTTCTCTCCAACCTTCGGCTAGGGCTGGATGATGACTGAAGAACCCTCGGCGGAGAAGAAATATGAGCATCTGGAGGACCTACCCGGCGTAGGCTCCTCAACAGCCCAAAAACTGCGCCAACTGGGCATCCACACCATGGAGTCTCTAGCCACCGCCACCGCCCGAGAACTGGAGCCAGCGGGCATAGGCGAAAAGAAGGCTTTGAGAATCATCCGGCTTGCACGATCGTCCATAGAGCTCAGCTTCATTCGAGCCGACGAACTGCTGCAGAGGCGAAAAAACATACTCCGCCTAACGACCGGAAGCAGAGAACTGGACGAACTCTTGGGGGGCGGACTGGAAACCCAGACCATAACCGAGTTGTATGGAGAGTACGGGAGTGGCAAGAGCCAACTCTGCCATCAGTTATGTGTCAACGTTCAGCTACCGCGGGGTCAAGGAGGACTACAGGGAGGAGCCCTCTACATTGACACCGAGAACACGTTCCGGACGGAGCGCATCGCTCAGATGGCAGAACATCTGGGCCTAGATACCAACTCGATCGTCAAGAACATCATCTTCGCCGAGGCCTACACCTCGGATCACCAGACCTTTCTGGTGGAGAACGCCGATCAGGTAGTCAAGGAACATGACATCCGCTTGATCATCGTGGATTCTTTGACCTCCCACTTCAGAAGCGAGTATCTGGGCCGAGAGATGCTGGCTGAGAGGCAGCAGAAACTGAATAAACATATGCACAAGCTCATCCGGCTGGCTCGCGCCTTCAACGCCGTTGCGGTGGTGACAAACCAGGTGATGGCCAAGCCCGATGTCTTCTTCGGCGACGCCGTACACCCAGTGGGCGGGCACATCGTGGCACATACAAGTCACACTCGCATCTTTCTAAGAAAATCTGCCCGCGGCCCAGTGAGAATTGCCAGACTGGTCTCCAGTCCCTACCTCCCGGAGGGAGAACGGGTCTTCAAGATCACTGAACAGGGAATAGAAGATGTAGAGGCAGGAGGATAAGCCTACACCAGGAGCAGGACATGCCCGTCTCTCGAGTCTTCATAACCCGATTCTTCCAACTGCTGGCAGAGAGAAGGTTTGCGGAGGCTGAAAGGATGCTGCAGCGTTCAAGGAACAGAGCCCGAAAAAATGAGTGGAACAAGGGTTACTTCCAAGCGCTCTCCGGCCTACTTCTGGCCCAGAGATCCCACAATGGCAGCTACCTCTTCCTTCCCAACCTAGACACCACCAACCAGGAGGAGCTCAAGAAACATCAGCAGGACTTCCTACAACACACAAGAAAGATGACCCATACAGATTACGATCGGGGATTCTTCTCAGCCTGGAACGACTACCTAAAGACGCTCCTGCAACTCACCACAGATGAAGAACACACCCCACCCCAAGAACAGCTCAAGACCCAAGAGACTATACAGACCCAGCTGCTATAAAAAAGTCTATACTCACCCTACCTTATGCCCAGATGAACGACAAGCAGGGTGTAGAACAGCACCCAGGCTACAATCCAGGATAAGAAGTAGGCGCCTATCCCCATCTTGAACAATTCCCCAGTGTCCTCTACCTTGGTGGCGAACAGGCCCTTGAACATGTAATAGGTGAGAATGTAAAACAATAATCCAAAGGAGAGCCCACTCAGGAAGGAATCCAACGGTAAGAGAGCACATAAGAGGGCCGCTAGGGCACCCAGACCCACCTTGCTCCAATATACAACATTTAGAGGCTTCATCAGGCTTCACCTCTTCCAAGCTTCAACCTGATATTAAAGACCTTAGGTTTTAAGGTTGTCCCATCAAACCCCAAAACTTCCTCTTGCTCGCTAAAGAGGGGAAGGATGCTCTAAATGAAAGGAGCACAAGAAGGGGTGAATAAATAGGCTTAAAGGAGCACATTCAAATCTTTTAGCGGGGAGATCCTTGAAGGAAGAAGTGACCAGTTTCGACCTCGCCCTGCTGATATCTGAACTCAGACAGAGGATTACAGGGGCTTACATAACCAATATTTATCAGCTGAACCCCAAGACTCTACTTCTGAAACTCCGTCAACCCGGCAGACCACGCAGTTTTCTGCTGATAGAGGCTGGAAAACGCCTCAACATCACCTCCTACAAGCATCAGAAGCCAAAAAGGCCTCCCAGCTTCTGTATGGCCCTCCGAAAATATCTCCGAAACGGGATTCTAGAGGAGATCAGCCAGCACAGATTCGAACGAATTGTGACAATCCAGATAGCCACTAGACAAGGCGGATTCCAGCTAATAGCCGAGTTATTCGGCGACGGAAATATCATCCTGGTAGATCCGGAGGGCAAGATCCTGCATGCCCTGACCTACAAAAGAATGCGGGACAGAAACATTCTGCGCGGCGAGATCTTTGAATATCCCCCACCCATAGGCAAGAATCCCCTGAACCTTGATCGCCCAACCTTGGATCAAATCAGAGATCAGGGACAGCTGGAGATAGTGAGAGGGCTGACAAGATTCCTAAGCATCGGAGGCCACTATGCAGAGGAGCTGCTACTTCGGGCAGAAATAGACAAGAACAGACCGTGCAGAGATCTTACAGATCAGGAGATGGACCACATCTTCAATCAGCTCCAGGAACTGCCATCCACTATCCAGACGGGAGATGTGGAACCCTGCATTGTGGTCGATGACGAAGGACAATGGATCGACGCAACGCCCTTCCAGTTAACCAAATATAAGTCCTTCAGATGTGAAACCTATAATACCCTCAACCAGGCGCTCGACGAGTACTACACAAAAAGAAGATCCAAAGAGAGGGCAGCCCAGCTCTCTAAAGAGGTTGAACAACAGATAGCGAAACAGAAGAGAGTTCTAGAACGCCAACAGAATGCATTAAAGGGGACGAAGCGGGATATAAGAAGAAACAGAAAGATCGGAGACATTATCTACAGAAACGTTAACTCTCTGCGATTCCTGCTCCGAAGGCTGTTGAAGGAGAAGAGAGAAGGTAGGTCTTGGAAGCAGATTCTTTCAGACATCGAACAGGAGAAGGAGACCGGAGGGATTCCCGCCAGCTACCTCCAGTCTCTCCAGCCTGAAGGGTTAATCCTTAACGTGGAGGTGGAGGGCCGCAGCTTTCCTCTCAACCTCCGTCACTCTATACAAGAGAATGCCTCACATTACTACATAAAGGCCAAGAAGGCTGAGAAGAAGCTCAAAGGTCTAAAGGAGGCCATACAACAGTCAGAAACGAAGATTGAAGAGTTGACTCAACAAGGAATCCAAGAGATGAGGAAGGAAGAGAGGCCCCCGCCAAAGAGGAGAAAGAGGGCCTGGTATGAGAAGTTTCGATGGTTCCACTCCTCAGATGGCCTTCTGGTGATAGGGGGACGAGACACAACCACCAACGAGATGATCATCAAGAGACATATGGAGCCTCACGACATAGTGTTCCACGCAGATATCCGCGGTGCACCCTTCGTATTGATCAAGACCCAAGGGGAGGAACCTCCTGAGCGGACGATGCAGGAGGCAGCGGAACTAGCAGCCTCCTACTCCAAGGCCTGGAAAGAGATGTTGACCTCAGTAAATGTTTACTGGATCTCTCCTGAGCAGGTCACCAAGACTCCACCCCCAGGCCAATATCTAGAGAAGGGGGCCTTCGTGATTAGAGGATCCAAGAATTACCTCCGAAACGTACCCTTACAGGTGGCGATAGGAATAAAAAGTGAGGATGGACAGCCGATGGTCATCGGGGGTCCAGTAGAGGCCATCACCAAGGAGGCGGACACCTACGTCAAGCTGGTTCCTGGAACACAGAAGAGCAGCCCACTCGCCAAGCGTATAAGAAAGACATTGGCCAAGAAGGGTCCAGAACAGTGGCGAAGGAGAATTCTGAACACGCCCCTACAAAGGATACAGAAGTTCATCCCGCTTGGCAGAGGACGGATCAAGCCAGGATCATAATACCGGATTTTGACAGTTCTTGAACCATAATGGTAATAAAACCCTTAAGTTATTCTGCCTACAGAGGAATTGCTATGGCTGAGATAGGGATCAGGACCCGGATGCTGGTCAAGGATGTCATGAGCAGCCCAGTGTTCACCATAGACGAGGAGGCAAACGCCAATGAGGCAGCTCAAATGATGGACAAACATGAGTTAGGTTGCATCGTGGTAACCAGCAGCGAAGGAAAACCCCTAGGAATAATAACCGAGAGGGATCTTGTGAAGCGGGTTTTGGCAAAGAATGCCAAGGCCAGCAAACTCTCTGCCAGAGAAGTGATGACCGCCCCCCTCATCACCGTGGATCCAGATGAAACCCTGAGCGAAGCCGCCAGAAGGATGAGTGAACTCCACATCCGAAGGTTAGGAGTGATGTACAAAGGGAATCTTGTGGGATTGATCTCCAGCAAAGATATTCTAGCCATCACACCGGAGCTGATAGAGATCATAGAGGAGAAGGCTAGACTGGAGGCCAGACCTATGGCAGAGGAGACCGTGGAATACCCTCCCATGACAGGATACTGTGATCGGTGTGGAGCTTGGTCAGATGCTCTTGAAGAGCAGGAGGGCAGTTTTCTCTGTGAGGAATGCAGAACCCAACTTGAACGGTAGACTCTAATCCTGACGACCTTCCAGAGGCAAAGGACAGAAGGCTCACCGGTCAATCTTCTTGATCGAAGATTTTGAGCTCCAGCTATCTTAGTTTATGCTCAGCTGCCCGAGCGTGCCCCAGTATTGGTTCTGTTCTAGAACTGGTGGAAAAGACATTTAATAGCTTGATGGCCGTTGAATACTCAAAATAAGAGGATAGAAAAATTTGCTGGTGGACCTGGTCCTCAGTAACGCCAAGATCTACACCCAAAAAGGCATCATCCGCGGAGGCATAGCCATAGACGAAGGCCGGATATTTAAGATAGCCAAGGAGGCACATCTTCCCCCAGCCTCAAGAACACTAGGGCTTAAGGGTCTCCTAGCACTTCCAGGCCTCATAGACCCCCATGTCCATCTGAGGGACCAGCAACTGAGTTACAAAGAGGACTTCTCCAGTGGAACAGCTGCGGCCGCTGCTGGAGGCGTCACATCAGTCATCGATATGCCCAACAACAGACCAGTGACCATGAGCACGGAGTCTTTAAGAAACCGTATGCAGATTGCTTCCAGAAGCATAGTCACCAATGTCGCCTTCATCTCCGCCTTCCCACAGAGCCTTAGCGAGATATATTCCATAGTCCAGCTAGGGGCCGTGGCCTTCAAGTTGTTTTTGTCAGAAAGAATCGGGGGGCTGGACATTGAAGACGACCAAGGGTTGTTACAGGCATTCCACAAGGTCAGTGATACAAGAGTTCCCATAGCGGTACATGCAGAGGACAGGGAGAGCCTCCGGAAGGCTGAGAGAGAGGTGGAGAAGAGGAATCAAAGCGGCTTGCAGGCTTATCTGAAGGTTCATTCATCCCAGGCGGAGAGGAGGGCGATACACCGGATCCTGAATCTCATAAAGAATTGTGATGTCTGTGTTCATTTCTGTCATCTGAGTTCAGCGGAAGGATTAAAGGTCCTAGAAGATGCAAAGGAACAGGGGCTTCCAGTAACCTGTGAGGTTACGCCTCACCACCTCTTCCTCACATCCCAACACCTTAGACAGTTAGGGACCATGGCTCTCACTAATCCTCCCTTAAGAAAGGAGAGAGATGTCCAGGCTCTTTGGAGAGGCCTTACACAGGGTCTTATTGATGTAGTATCTACAGACCACGCTCCTCATAGTAGGGTGGAGAAACGAGCTGCCGGCGTTTGGGGCGTGGAGCCTGGGATACCTGGATTGGAGACTCTACTTCCTTTGCTGCTTACAGTAGTGAATAAAGGTCAGCTCTCAATCTCCAGATTGGTGCAGGTCACCTCAGAAAGGCCAGCAGAGATCTTTAATCTTAAGGGTAGAGGAGGCTTGGTGGAGGGAAACCAGGCCGACATCGCTATAATAGATGTGAATCGAGAGTATAAGATCGATGTTTCCGAGTTTCATTCCCAAGCTGAGTATTCCCCCTTTGAGGGATGGAGAGTGAAGGGGAAGCCGGTGAAGACCTTCGTGAATGGAGAACTGGCCATGGATGAAGGCCGAATTGTGGCAGAGCCTGGAACAGGCCATGTCATTGGGTGGCAAGGTTGAAGTTCATCGCGGATGGTATGCTGGGGAAGCTTACAAGATGGCTTCGCATGCTGGGTCAAGATGTGGTATATTCCCGATCCCTTACAGACCAGCAGCTAATCGAGACGGCTAAGGCCCAGAACCGCATTCTCCTTACCCGCGACCTAACGCTGCATCAACGGGCACATCGACAGGGAGCAGATAGTGCCTTGGTTGAAGGTCAGACAGAGGCTGAGAAGCTGGCTAACCTGGCAGGGCATTATGACTTCGAACTTGAGATCGATATCACAGCTTCCCGTTGTCCCAAATGCAACAGCCCGATCAGACCAGTCGCTAAACAGCAGATCAAGGACCAGATACCGGAGGCAACCTTCAGTCACTACCAAGATTTTTGGGAGTGCCCGGGCTGTGGCCAAATATATTGGCAGGGCTCCCACTGGACACGGATCAGAAAGACTCTGAAGGAAGCAGAAGGGCTGAAAAATAGATAAAAAATGTGGGGGTTCAGTTAGAGCTTAGAGCCCGAACAGATCTAGCGCGTCAGTCCCCAAGCAACCACTTGAGGGGGATATCCTGATAAGTTCCGTCAGGCAGAGTTCTTCGGATGGTGATGGGTAATATTCCGCTCTTCAGTTCTTGGATCGCTATGTCGATGGGGTTGGAGAGGACTTCTGAGGGCTCCATTAGTGTAGGGGCGCCCATGGCTATCTGTAAGGCTCTAGCTCCCACTATGCGGGCTCGTTCAAACCGGGTTAATTTAGGAGGTCCTACTCGGACCTCCTTCTGTTCAGTTGACGTGTCGCTGAAACTCCCCGTCACCCGTAGGGCCCCATTCCTGGAGCGCCAGCGCCCGGAGGCATTCCCGGTGCTCCTGGACCCTTCGGCGGCGTGGGTGGAGCTTTCATCTTTCCCGATGCGATGATGTCATCGATCTTCAGGATCATAGAAGCTGCTTCGGTGGCGGATTTGATGGTCTGTTTCTTGACGACCAAGGGTTCAAAGACATTGGCTTTCTTCATGTCCTGTACCTTGCCTTGGTGAACCTCCACACCAGCCCATATATCACCCTTCTCGTGCCGAGACCGGAGCTCAGATATGATGTCTATGGGGTCTAGGCCGGCGTTCTCGGCCAGTGTGGTGGCTACCGATTCAAGGGCCTCTGAGAAACAGGAGACCGCAAGTTGCTCTCTTCCAGGAAGAGAGTCTCCATAATCTCTGAGTTGTCTAGCGACCTCCAGCTCTGGTGCGCCGCCTCCAGCCACTATCTTAGGCTCCACCACCACATCGCGGACAACACATAATGCGTCGTGGATGGAGCGTTCAGCCTCATCAACTATTCTCTCGGTTCCTCCCCGAATGAGAACGGTTACTGATCGGGCGTCTTTACAGCCTTCGACGAAGGTCATCTTGTCATCAGCGATCTTCCTCTGCTCTACGAGTTCAGCGTAGCCCAGATCTCCCTTGGAGAGATCCTCTAGGGTGGTGACCACTTTCCCTCCTGTAGCTCTAGCCAGCTTCTCCATGTCCGATTTCTTGACTCTACGAATTGCTAGAATGTTCTTTCTAGCCAAGAAGTGTTGTGCCAGATCGTCGATGCCCTTCTGGCATAGAACGACGTTGGCCTCCTTGGAGATCAGTTTCTCAACCATCTCCTTCAGCATGCCCTGCTCCTGCTTCAGGAAGGCATCCATCTGCTCTGGGCTCTCGATGTTAATCTTAGCGTCAAATTCAGTCTTCTCGATCTCCAGCGCGGTATTGAGCAGCGCGATCCTTGCCTCTTCGATACGTTTAGGCATGCCGGGATGAACCACTTCTTTGTCCAGCACGATGCCACTGATCAGTTTGGTGTCCGTTAGCGCTTCGCCTGCTTTCTTCTCCACCTTGATGTCATCGACATCAGCTTTGTATCCCTCATCCGTCTTCTCAGCCACCTGAAGGACAGCTGAGGCAGCGATCTCCGCCAAGTATTCTCGGTTCTCAGCCACCAGCTTGCTGGCCATAGCGGTCATGGCTACTTTCTTCAGAAATTTCTTATCCTTGGGCTTCACAGATATAGCTAGCTTCTCCAAGACTTCCAAGGCCTTGTCTGCCGCCTTCCGATAACCGTCGATGATCACTGTGGGATGAACATTCTTCTCGATGAGATCCTCAGCCTGGCTCAATAGTTCACCGGTGATTATCACGGATGTGGTGGTGCCGTCGCCCACTTCATCGTCCTGGGTCTTGGCCACCTCCACCATCATCTTGGCAGCTGGATGCTGGATATCCATCTCATCCAGGACGGTGCGGCCGTCACTGGTGATGGTAACATCTCCGAAGCTATCTACCAGCATCTTGTCCATGCCCTTGGGTCCCAGCGCACTCTTCACAGCCTCAGCCACTATTCGAGCCGCCATTACGTTGCGGTGTTGAGCCTCACGACCTCTAGATCGGGAGGCCCCTTCTTTCAAGATTAGAACCGGGGTTCCGGTCAATTCTGTGGACAATGTCAAATTTTCCTCCTATTTTTGCGAAACAGTAGAAAACGCATCAAGATATAAGTTTTTCTTGAATAGCATGCTTCCCCAACCGGCTAAGACCATTCACAAGTCATCAGTGAAACTTGGTCACGGATTCATGCATGCATAGCATAGCAGGGGATTGTGCCCACCTTTGCAGGGCTCTCTGTAAGGAGACTGAGATCCAGTTGAATGTTAAGAGGGAAATCGTTGATTTGTTTACTTCCAGAAGTAGATGCATTTTCCGGTGCCTAACTGGTTTTCCGGATTGTTTGAGTTCCGCATAACTAAAATCAGGAAGCCTGGATATACTCTGGAGATCGACAGAGGTTGAATCCTCTTCCCCTAGCGAAGAACCTAAAGGCAGGTACAGATCTATAGTAGGAGGAGAGAGTGAGGATGGAGGGTAAGGAAGAGTCTGTGATGGTGGTGACCACCCCCATTGTACCGGGCTATGAGGTTACCAGAGTTCTAGGTCCGGTTCATGGAATAACTGTCAGAACTCGAGGTGTCGGGGGGAAGATTGTAGCTGGAATTGAGGGTGTTTTTGGAGGCGAAGTGACCTCCTACACATCGGAGTGTGAAAAAGCCCGTACGGAATCTCTCAACAGGTTGATTGAAAATACCAAGAAGATGGGCGGTAACGCTGTAATAGGTGCAGACTTCGAGACTAGCGACATACTGAACGGAACAGCAACCATCTTCTCCGCATGGGGGACAGCCGTAACAGTCAAGCCTAGAAAGAAATGATTGCTACCTCGGACTCAGAAACTTCTTCTGAAAAGTAAAGACTCTGTGACAGGCATAGAAAGAAAAAGGAGGTAGAGAAGGCAGGATTTATTCTATATACTCTTCTTCCGCTGTAGCCTCTTCCTCGCCAACTTCCTCAGCCGCTTCCTCACCAGGTTCAGAAGTCTCCATAGGTTCTCCAGTGTATTCTTCAGCAGCCTCCTCAGTGGGAGGAAATTCCTGCTCCTCTTCTTGTGCTGGCTCTTCTTCAGTCGGTGGCTCCGGTGGCGCCTCGATTGATTCTTCACCGAAGGGCTGTTCCCCAGGAGTTTCGGTCAGTTTCTCACCTGAAACCTCTTCTGATAACGTTTCAGGTTCGGGTGGGGTCTCAACAGAAATCTCATGAGGGGCCTCCATCGGCTTCGGTTCTTCTGCCTCTTCAGCCATTTCGCTCGGTGGTGACGGGGGTGTAGGCTCAGCCTCCTCAGGCAGCAGATCAGCTACAATCTCTTTGACCGAGTTCAGTTCTTGTTTTGTGGCTTCCAGACCTGTAGAAAAGGCATGGCTCTCACGTTCATACAATTCCTCATCGATCTCTCCAGCTGCGTATTCCATCTCGGAGTTTGCGAGAAAAGTCTCTAACACACCTATCTGACGTTCAAGTTCATTGATTTTGGAGGTCATCTCCTCGGTGAGGGCTTCTCGACGGGCCTCTATAGCGGTTATAGCGTTGGTAAGCTCCTGATCCAGAGATTCATAGGTGGATTCAGTGATCTTCCCCTCATTGAATAGATTCTCCAAGGCTTGCTTCTTTTTCTTCGCTAGCTCCAGATCCTTGCTTATTTCTTTAAAAGAATACTTCCATGAAATCAAATCTATACACCGTGCTGATTGCTTGCCTAACCGAAAGAAATAACTTTTATTGACATGCAGATATATTGCTAACAGTCAAAATCGGTTCCTTCCTCATTTTATCTCTTAGAACGGTTTTAAACGCACTAGATCAACCAGTCTCTCAAGCTCTTCAACATGAACACACAGCTGATTAACAAGGATCCATTAATATTTTTCACTCCTCGGGCATCCTTCAAGGAAGCCGTTCACACCACCAAAGTGACAAGCACTATTCACGTCTGAAAGACTATAATCTCATGGACAGATGAGATGATCAACTGGATGACTGAGCAAAGCAGGTACTGCATTTTAAAGATTAAGAAAAAGAGAAATGAGAGGACCTCCCCGGCGGCTCTCCTGAAGTTTACAGCCTATCTGTTAATCGAGTGGGGATTAGGTATGCATCTTTAGTTAAGTTCATGTAAAGCTTACCACAGCCTAATGCCTCTGTGAAGATCTCAATCTGTTGCCTTAATAAACAAAACCGATAAATAACACCGTGACCACTCTATAATATGCCCGGTTAGAAGGGGATCGTGCCATGGACTAAAATGGCACAACAGAAACATATGCTACACACCCCTCATGTCTGTAAAAACGCTGTAATCAGTATCCAAATAGTTTCCTTCCGATAGAACAAGATCCAGCATTTCGGCAACACGCTGATGTTCAAGATATTCGTGGTTGCGCTGGAGACTGAACCCCTGAAACCGGGCAGTTTTTTTATTTGGCCTGCAGTTTTGGAGCCAGCTTCTCTACTGCAGTCTTCACCTTCTTCCATTCTTCCAGGTTTCTGAGTTGGAACTTGTGCTTTCTCTTCCATCTTCCGTCCTGAAATTGCCACATATAGAGGGCTATTGAGTGTTCTCCATGTGATTCAATCAAGGCTATAGCTTCCCACCACCGGTCACTCTTGAAGATGGTAACGTGATCCAGTACCTTGTAGAAGTCTGATATCGGGGGTTTCTCACTCATTTCCCTAAATCTCCATCCAATCCCTTAAAGTATACTATGCAGATTTAAGACTTCTTCAAGGACGATTTGTAGGTTGGGCATAGAATCCGTTCGCAGGGGCAAGGACTGCTCCTTCTTCGTTGGAACTCTGTTCCTCACAGCCATCCTTTAGAGAATGCTTTAACCTGGGTGGATTCTCGAATAACGACCCGCTGTAGTCTACTATTTGATGTAGGGATGTTTTCTGCTTGTGTTCAGACGGGCCAGAAGGCTGACGAAGAGACAATCAAGCTTCTTTCCCCATAACATCCAGCGTAGACCGTGGTAAAAGCGTAGAAAGTCCAGTCCCCGGTTTGTGAGCTGGTAAAGATTTTCGCTACTTTTCTCCACAGTAATCAGCTTCAAGACCAAGGCGGTAGTTATGTACTTCTCCAAGAGCCCCTGGTCCAAGCCACATCTGTCTAGGATCTCTGATTCTTTGCTACCTGAAATAGTCACCTTGAGAATATCAGCCACAACGTCAAACTCGTTTCTGTTCTTGGCCATTGGTGTACCGCCAACTGGAAAAGGGTGGGTAAGAACTTTAATCCTTATTTCAATTGGGATAATATAACCAATCATAATAGTAGATGTTCGTTTCTCTTCAGCACCGCAGTTTTAAATTTCTCTCACAGAACAGCTTTAAGAGAGCTAGTATTGGAACCGGAGAGCACTTGATTCTAGAAATCTCCAGATTTTAGAGATTTTCCACCTGAATGAGGGGGTAGGGAAGCTTTTCGCCACAATAGGGGCATACCTTAAACTGGGGCAGCACCTGTTCTCCGCAGAAGGGGCATTTCCTCCCTGGTGTCAAGTCGGCCTCCAACCTCTGCAAGCCTATCTCTAGGCCGGACTCCAGCTCACCCATCTTGGACGCTAGGCGAGAAATCTCGTTGCTGAGGTTCCTGTGGCTATCTTTTAGGGATTTCAGATTCTTCTTCACTGCGTGGAGGTCTATACTATTGGAGGTCAGCGAGTGATTTATCATATCTAAAAGGCCAGCCTCAGATTCCACAGCCTTGTCAACCTCTTCCTCAGCAAATTCAACGCTATCCAGAACCCGATTGTAAAGGCTCATAATCGGGTTGTGGCAGGCGATGACGCTGGTGATGCCCAGGAAAAGGAAGGCTAGGCTCATCGAGCTCCAGAAGTACACGATGGCATCTAGACTCATCAGCAGCTTATTGAGGGGATAGAGTCGAAGAAGACTGCTGGCCTCTCCGGAGGTCAGAGAGAGATAGGCGTCAAAGGTGTGTAACACAGCTACGAAAGTCAGAAATCCGAAGATCCAGACCCCTATTCCCTTCTTGGCTGACATTTTCAATCCTGTAGAGTTCTACATACTTCTCTAGAAGAAAATTCTATAATAAGGAGGACTCCAAGGGCACATATATTTCCAAATGGGAAATATATTCTCTCACAGACCTATAGGGGGCTAAGTGAGGACAAAAAGTATTTAAAACCTGAAGAAAATCCGATTAGGAGACCAGGAGAAGCAAGGCGATGGTGAGAACGGCAAGAATCCGCTTAACCAGCACGGACTACAAGAAACTGGAGAATGTATGCGGAGAACTGAGGGCCATCGCCGAGAAGACCGGGGTCAAAATGACCGGTCCTGTCCCCCTGCCAACAAAGAAACTCCGAGTGCCGGTTCGGAAAACCCCCTGTGGCCAAGGAACCCCCACCTGGGACAAGTGGGAGATGCGCATCCACAAACGCCTAATCGACATAGATGCCGAAGAACGTGTTATGCGCAGAATCATGAGGATCCGAGTGCCAGAAGAGGTCTTCGTAAGCATCGAATTGATGTAGCTATCTAATTCCGGAAAAAAGGACTTATTTAGGCTCTAGAAATTATCAACTTTTTTGTAACCAATGTCTCTTTGGGTATAAGTTCCTGGTAGTCTTCTGGCGGGCCCTTCTCTCTCCCTAGGCAACACTGTTCAGTCTCTCTTTTACCTCCTTTGAAGAATATGTGCCTACATTGTCTTGAGGTTAGAGATGTATAAGACAGATCGTTGAACCATAACTTGGGTCTATATTTGAGAGTCATAAGGGTTTAATGGTTGAACCTAGCTGATTTTTGAACTGATGGCAGATGGAAGAGCTGAAGAGAGTCTGCTATGAATGTCTGATAGATGGAGAGAGATTCTGTGCAGATACGAAGGATCAAGAGAATCTGGTGAAGCTGAAAGCTATACAACACGTCATAGTTAAACACAGGAAGAAAGCGAAGCCTGAACAGTTTGTAAGAAGATGCTGAAGAAGCAGGGTAGAATTCGAATAGTTACTGAGGGGTTTAACAGTTCGGCGTGAAATAGATTAGGGACTCTTTTTTACTTTCTCAAGAGCTTGCATCTGCTTCTCTACATTCTTGATATGTCTTCTCAGAACCTCTAACTGTCTTATCAATCTCTGTTCTTCTTTCCTATCCAACTTCCATCAGGAGGCAATTAGTCCACTTGGATCATTAAGGGTTATGAAAACAAGATCAGTATTCTGAGTCTCACTTGTCGTTGAGGAGGAGAGAATCAGGAGAGTGCTTTGAGGTCGGCTGCGGTATACATGGGTTCTAGCCTATCGGGAGGTAGTCTTTTGGTGTGTAGCTAGAACCTATGCATTCTCGGAATTCTATTCATTAAAACAAGTTATTCCTTCTAGCCAAGTCCAGTAGGTGCGGGTTTATAGCGGTTGGGGGGTGTCTTCTTCTGACGAATTCCGTTGCTTCCTTGAAGGACATCCCGATCTTGTTCAGGTACAAGGCCACGATGAATGGAGATCTAGACATCCCTTCATCACAGTGAATTAGCATGATGTCCCCAGAGGTGAGTTGATATTGAACGATATTTACAGCCTTCAGGACATCATCCCAGTCGTTACCTCTACCATCCACTAGAGGACACCAGTAATGGTTTGGTCTAGGATTATCTCCCACCGTTAGGACATAAGAGATATCCAGTTTCGCCAGATCTTCAGAAGTGAACCGTCTATCTCCGACGTATAACCGATCTAATATTCTAGATATCATAAGCCCACCCAAACCAGGTTCCCTATATCATTCCTTTCACAACAGTAGATATTGAATCTCTATTTTTCTAACTATAATATAAGAATAAACAGGAGGCCCAGGATGGAAACTTAAAGTCCATCCAACCGCGGATGCTCTTAGCTCTTTCTGCGCTAGAGTGGTGGTGTTGGCCAGAAGAGCCCCGCCTAGGCACTGAATTGGGATAACTGCACAGAGGACAGTATCTTAGATTTGAAGAGTCCGATCCACTGAGAGACGACATTTCCTGTGTAGAGATTCTATTCTATCCTACAAAGTGAAAGTGTAAATGGTTAGGGCGACGGACGCTCCGAAGGCAGCAGCCCAAATTAGTTTGTTCCACCGAAAAACCTTCAGGCCATCCATGATGCCGAAGGGGATCAGATTGAAGATAGCTATCATAGCGTTGATGGTTGCACCAACCGAAAAGATAGTCCACAGTGATGGGTTCTCGCTAACTACTAGAACCGAGGTGCAGAGGGATGAGATCACTATGTTTGTCAAGGGTCCAGCCAGAGCCGTCTTACCGGCCTCCTTCTTCCCTATTGACCCCACCATCATTACGGCTCCTGGAGAGATCACTTTGAAGGGGATGGGGAGTATCGAGATCAGGGTCAGGATCGCGCCCCAAAGGACTATTCGGAATTCCGCCCACAGCCCATAGTATTGGGCTGTAAATTTGTGAGCTATCTCATGTATGAGAAAGGAGAGCGTGAAGATCACTATCAGCGGCACAAGAATTTCTAGGTTCGTAAGTGGTGGCATGCCTACAGCCTGGGGGATGAAAGACAATCCGACGCCCGTGACCAGTAGTGCTCCAATGGCCAGGTGTTCAAGTTCTTTGTGGCTGAATTGGAAAGTGGTTCCTAGTCTCGGAGTATAGCTGACCGAGTATTCATACCGCTTCTCCTGGGGGACTATGGGTGGAGGTTGTGGGCCTGGAGCCCTGGCCCTCCAATGTTCTGGGCAGCTGTGGTTCTCCGGCAGTCTATGTTCTGGGCAGAAAGATTGTTCGCAGTAAGGGCACCTGAAGGGAAGAATCACGTCCTTTCCGCAGTACTCACATTTCGCTATCTTGTTCAGCTTCCTTCCAGGTGGTATCTCTATTCTAGGATTTTATATGTTTACTTCTTCTCAAAGACGCTCCTGAAAGGATTGTTCTAGCCCCCATCTCTGATGGTCACCAAGAATGAATCAGAACCAAACAATGCAGATTGAGAATTTTTGTCTTGACACCAAGCAGGCCTTTACTATCTTTTCCTCTTCTTGCGACCAGCGCTTCTTGCTGCTATCAAGCCAACCTTCTTGCCGGGTGAGGCGTGACGTGACACGGTTGTCACTTTCCGTGCCCCCCTCTTGCTACTTCCATAAGGGTGTACTGCGGCGATCATGGCCCTGCCCCGTGTTCTGGGATAGAGATGGCCCTTCGCCTTCTTAAGATGATATTTGTCACCTGCTTTGAGGAAGGGTTTCTCCACTCTACCGGCTCCGGAGACGACGCCGATGGTGGCGCGGCAGAGGTCGTGGACGTAGCGATTCTTCCCTGAGGGAAGCTTTATCATGGTGCCTTCTGGTGTGTGGGCTACCACCGTGGCGTAGGCTCCCGAGGAGCGGGCCATCTTGCCTCCGTCGTCTGGGGAGAGTTCGATGTTGCATATCATGGTGCCCTCTGGAATCTTGCCTATTGGGAGTGTATTGCCGATCTCTATGGAAGCGTTGCTTCCGATCTGGATCTGTTGTCCCTCGTAGACTCCCTCCGGAATGACAGTATGATAGGTCTCCCCAGTTTCCAGCTCCACTGAAGCCAGGGGTGATCCCCTTCCCGGGTCGTGGAGGATCTCTGCAACTTTGCCGCTCACTGCAGCTTCTCTCTGCTCATCAGTGGTGGGTGGATATTGGACGGGTGCCACTCTCTTGTGGGTGGACGCTCTGAAGGTGGGGGCGCCTCTGCCCCGTCTCTGAACTCTGATTCGTTTTCCCATCTTGGACTCCTCTTCTCTGTACCGTTTTTGGATATCAAGCGTGTAAACTGCGATAAATACTTAACGAACCGAGATCATTGCATCCCCTCTTCGTCGCTTCTACATGAGCGAGAAGTCTATAAACAGGCCTTGAAGCTATTCTACGGTTCTGGTCTTCAGTTCTGAGCGGTGCATCGATTAATGTCAAGTTTTTATACTAGAGCTTCATGTGTCACGTAATGATTATGCTCTCTCAGTTTCTAGGCTCTTGGTGGGAGATAGATATCTGGGTCCTATTCACCCTATCCCTCAAGATCGTGGCTGTTGTTGTGGCTGTTTTTCTATTTAGCAGGGTCTTCTCTCGACTGATGAGAGCGATCAGGGAAAGAAGGAGGATGGAGAGAAGAGTCGCCAGACAGATAACGACCTTTGTCAAGTATGTGGCCTACGGGTTGGGATTTCTGATGGTTTTGGCGATCATCGGCGTGGACATAAGGTACATTGCGACCAGCCTAGGGGTGATCGGGGTTGCGGTGGGCTTTGCTGCCAAGGATATAATCGCCAACCTTCTGAGCGGAATCTTCCTGATCTTCGAGAAGGCCTATCAGGTGAATGACGTGGTGAAGTTCGATGACGTCTATGGAATTGTGAGATTGATCAAATTAAGGTCCACACAGATCAAGACCTTCGACGGCAACATCGTAACCATCCCCAACTCCAAGATCGCCTCCTCCACCCTCATCAACCTCACCTCCGGAGCCGACAAGATGTTGACCTCCATCTCCGTAAAATTAGGCTACAAAGAGGACTTCCAGAGAGCCAAACAGCTGATGAAAACAGCAGCCTCCAAAATAGAAGACTCCCACATCAACGGAGACGACGTAAGCTTCAAGGTATCAAACATCGGCAGAAGATACCAGGACTAAAACTCACCATGTACTTCCCAGTCACAGCACACCAAGAACCATGGACAAAATCCCAAGTACG